>WLWD01005833.1_pt1 | contig 65405 bp, 39 predicted proteins | sample 6712731 | NCBI WGS metagenome assembly WLWD01 (sample SAMN12718690, study PRJNA576275) | sponge metagenome | isolation source: marine sponge | host: Mycale hentscheli | place: New Zealand: South Island, Marlborough, Capsize Point | collected 2014-11-01
TTACATGTTTGAATGATCGAATACATACAGGCGGACAATTCCCCGCCCCAAAGTGAATGGTTTCCAATATAATTGTTTCTTCCCAGAGCACATGGCCTTATTCCGTTTTCCATTTTATTATTATCCATCGGGATTTCGGGATTACCAACAAATATAATCAGTCCCTCCCAGTGATTTTTCATTGATATCATTGCTTTAAGTCTGGCTTCATGAACTTCATCTTCATCAGCCCTAATCTCAACGTTGATTTCTTTTCCCATGTCATGAATGGCTTCACGTAATCTCGAATCGTGTTCTAAAAACATATCACTTCCGGGAGGATGTTTTACTCTCTGATTATTAATTTTGTACAGTTCGGCGATTTTCAACAACCATTCCTCTGCCCATCTGAGCAGTCCGTGCTCTTCGGGATATTTTTTTTTAATGTCAGTGAAATCTCTTCTCACATGAGCCCAGCAATAGGCCAGAAGAACCAAACCCAAACCGGCCAACATTTTGTAGGCAGAATACCTGTCTACATTCAATATTTTCAATTTCTCCTCAGGAATTTCAACTGGTCCTTTTAGTTGTACTATATCGGTAATCCCCAGAAGAGTTTTCGCAGGAACAGAAGCGCTTCTTGTGCGGTCAAGAACGAAAATAGCAACATCTTCAGATTTGAATCCCCACATATACCATAATTTTTTCATGGCGTCACAAAGCATGTACCAGCGAGTTTCATCAGCGTGCCATCTTATTCCATTTTGCAATTCAATAATAAGTTCTTTATAAAGAGGCTCCAAATAGGTTCCAAATATTGTTTTCACCACCGAAAACAGTTCCTGGAATCATATTGACTTCGTGTTGCTGCATGTCGAAAATTTGACGCTGAATCGGTATATGCTGTTGATATTTATCGATAAGAATATCAATCCATACTTCCAACCCATATTTTCCCTGCTGAATGAGTTTAGCCGGCATGGGAGCTGTTATTATTTTGGGAACGCCAGGGGCGTAATTCGCAGGAGGAGTATATTTACGCCTGATAGTACGTTCCACGTACCATTCGACTTTTTTTCTGATCGTGTATGATACTTCATCCATGCCGTTCTGTTCCGTCCAATTCTCCGCCGGAATTCCATGAATGACTTCTCCCTCAGGCAGCCTAATAATTCTATCCACAATCTGCAGCCCTTTAGGAATTTTCCTTCCATTTCCTTTGTGGCCATCCTGACCTCCGGATTTTCTCTTTTCCGTGTCATTGTCCTTCTCCGCTTCAGTCTTTTTTTCTTTCTCCCCAGCCGATTCGTCTTCCCCGGCATTAGTGATTTCTGATTCGCTGATTTCTTCAACTACAATAGAATTCCTATCCTCAACTTTGATATCTGACAATTTCAGTTTCTCACTCTTCAAACCAAAAAGCATAGATGCGAATTTATTCGCTTTACCACGTTCATTACTCAATTCTCGTTCCAGTTGCCGAATTCTTTTCTCCAGATCTTTATTCGCCTCTTTTTCACAATTCAATTCCCCTTTCTGCTGTTCAATCCGTCGCTTGAGTTTATTGAATTCATCCACGGCAGCATCAAAAATCTGACGGAATTGTTCGTTTTCCTTCTTCAGCTGCTCATTTTCTACTCTCAGTCGCGAAAGTTTGCATGTTTCCGGACATTTTCCGTAAGAATGATTATGTCTGATTGACCTTTGCGCTTTCGGCAACTGTTATTTCCCTTTGGTAAGATTTCTTTTTTTCAGACTCTCATAATTACACTGGCTGATTTCCTGCAGCAGGGCTTTAACTTTCCTATATCTCTCATTCATTTCTTTTGCCTCGCCGATTGATCCGGGCGGAAGATAAAGATTTTTAGTTCTACCTTCTTTTTTCGAACTGAGATAATAGCAGATATGTTTCTCTCCATTGTTACAGGTGCAGTTCTTTCCACATTTTGAGCGATACATGACAACTGAACCAATAATAATATCAAGGTTGCTCATCAGTTCCTTTTTTAATCTCTCTCTTTTTTTCATATCTGATATAATTCCTTAATTTTTAATTAAATTGCACGTATTAATACACGCAATAACACCACCGAAAATTAAATCAATGAAAAATTCGTCTTTTTTATTATTTTTTCAGGGATGGCTAAGGTGGAAAGCCAGGAGAGAATTCTAAAGAATACTTTAGCCGATATGTACTCTTGATTTAAGAAAGAATGAAGGTAGTATAAATGGCAACGTGGATCACTGAATACGTACGAAAAAAGAGCATGATATAACCGCGTTGAAACGCTTGGAGGCAAATGCCCTGCGTATGGAAGAACCGACAGGGCGAAAGGTAATTATAGCCTATGATCCGGCGATCTATGACTTCGTCCAGTGGAATAACTGGAAGCAGTCGAAGGGGATTTACATCATCACTCGAATGAAGGAGGATACCAATTTACTAATCTGTGACGACCGTGAGTTTGACCGGGAGGATCCCCGCAATGCAGGCATAATCTCGGACCGGACGGGAGTAACAAATAGCGGTCGCAGGTTGCGTAAAATTGTTTACATTGAACCGGCAACTGGAAAGAGATTTGTCTCCCTGACAAACGAAATGACATTGCCGCCGGGGTTGATCACTTTCATATACAAGAAGAGATGGGACATTGAAAAAGTGTTCGACCAATTCAAAAATAAACTGATGGAAAACAGGGCCTGGGCAAAATCATTGAACGCTAAATGTGTCCAGCCGCAGTTCATGGTTCTGGCGCACAACCTCACCTTAATCCTGGAACGTAAACTTGAATCCGAAGAAGGCATATCCGATACCAAGATTGAAAAGAAGAGAACCCTGAGAATTCAAAAGGATCTGGCAAAGATCAAGGAGGCCGGAAGAAAAGAAAACCCGCTTGTTACACGACCCTATAAAGCCGTTCAGAGGTCGTTTCAGTTTATCCGATGGCTCAGCTCAGGGACTCTTTGCTTGTCAAGACTCCCTGGAGGCAGGCGGTAGAGGCTCTGAGGCCCCTTATGACCGCATATTTGTCATGAAAAAACAAACACCGTTGTTCTGAAGTATACCTTTGGTCATTTTATACCGATAATCATCCACGGTATCCTCAAGTTTAAGTCGTTTCGTCAACCCAATCTTTTCTTCCATATCAATATCTTCGAGGACTTTCAGAAATCGTTTTGAAAGAGCATCTATCGTATCATTGCCTTCTGCTTGGAACAAGACTTTGCCGTCGGAAACGATTCGCTCAACATAAACACCATCACTCGATTTCTCAATGATGTGCGTAAATCTATTTTCCCTAGTGAATGAGGCACACGCTCTAGATGCGTTTAATACTTCATCTTTATCATGTGCTCCAACCGATTGATAGGGATTAGAAGTGATTATTCGAAAATCACCGCCAAGTTCCTTTATCATTTCATATAATTTAGGATCATTTGCTACAGCTTTCATGAGTTCCACAATTTCTTCCTTTGAATTGACTTGGAATGTAAGCCGCGAGCAACCTCCAGAACCAGCGACCAAACGTAGGTCTATATCGTAACGCTCACCTATGTATTCCTGAATTCGTCGTAGTTTTTGTCTATCTTTCACGGTAAGGTTTGCCGGTATCAAGAAATCAATTAGATGTTCTTCTCCCAACGCATAGATACCACGCCGTTCTTCAATCGCCTTTAGAACTGTATCGATATTATCTTTTTTCATTACAATCTTGCTCCAATGACTTAGATGAGTCACATTATATATGAACGCCGTGAGTATATAATGTTGATCTCAATCTTCTAGTTCTGCTAAGATGCCCATGTTAGCTTCAGCAATTCCCGGTGAAACGGAACTCTTTTAATAGAAGTCAGTTACAAATTTTATACCATCTATAAATTGTCAAAATCTATTGTCGGCATTCTGGAATTGAGGCTGATAGCGACTTCAACCTCGGAGTCAGAACCTAATTTTAGAGGATGAGATAGCTGTAATTTGCTTCATATAAAGATGTTATAGTTCACCGGGAATTGCTGGTGCTGCCTTAAACAATGGGGCCAGATGAAAACTATTGTTAAAAGTTACTTGGACTCGGAGTCCACATACAGCAAGCTGTCGGCCTTGGTCGTTCCAGCAAAGCGTGGTGAGCCCGGACTAAGAATCCAATAATTCCTCAAGCTCTCAGCAATAAGTACCTCAAAGAACAGGGATTAGTCAATATTAAAGACCCGTGGGTGGCGTTTCACTATCCAAAGTAAAACGCCCTGTGCGGACCGCATGCAGGGTGTTGTGGGGGGCTCAGGAGAAAGACCTAGGCCTACCCGATTATGCCTGTTCCTCAATTGGCAAGAAATCTTCGACACGAACTTTTGCATCAATAGAAATAATGATATTTTTAATCTCGTCAACATAGGTAAGCAAGTCGGTTCTAAGTATGCTATCCATGAGGGGGAAAATCAAATATCTTCGGAGTGCGTCTACAACAAGCAGTGAAGGTGTAAAGAAAAAGTTAGAGTGTGATCGAGATTCAATATTATCACGCACTTCAAACCATCCACTTTCGTCCGGCTTCACATAATGAAATAAGAGATCTGGCCAAGTTCCATGAACAGCATGTGAACCAATCCGTTGAATTCCAACATATAATTCATCGGGATAGCCTAGTGCATCGCACATTGCCTTCAGATCCGGTAGGCGTTTTGCTGTACGAACTTCCTCCTCAGACAATCTTGCCTCTTTAAAACAACGGTCAATTGACTCCTGCATTCGGGTTTCGATTCTTAAGACTTTGCCAGAGCGATCTTGGACGTTTCTATCAATTAACTTACTTAGGTGCATGTCCGTGCAAAGACCTTTGCTTAAATATCGTAAGAATGCATCGTCAGTCCCAACCTTGCATAGCCATTGCAAAGTGATCGTTGACTCTGCAATACACCGAGCAAGAATCGCCACAGTTTCACCACATTTCTGATCATGAGCCAATTTAAGTGAAGATAGCATCAGGCGAGCACATCTACTCAATAAACCTTTAAGAATTCCGCGTTGAACGGGTGAACTATCAAGAAGTTCAGGTTGCTCTTTCGCAATGGTCGTGATCTTGTGCTTGACGACAATTATAAAGGCACTTCAGCGACAATTACACGAATTCATAAGTGTTATTTTTGTAGTAGGATTTAATTTCTTGCAACAATCTATTCACCAATCACTTACATGATAGATTGTTGCAAGGAATTAAATTCAGTTATGACACAGGGTAATTGTCGTTGCCCCCATTTTATAATTGTCGTTCACCATCTTGATTGTCACCAGTCCAACATGCTTGTAGCACTGAAACATAAGAGGCATTGCATCGCCCGACTGACAACATGCTTCAAGTTGCTCACCGCTAAAATCAGGATGCGGTGGGGAAAAATCATTAATTACACTCATTTAGCAAGTTTCCGATCTGCATAACATCCAGCTCACCTACGGGGAAGAAGCACCAGCGGATTCCCCGTTAGAGTGAAGCGACATGTTAGAGTTTATCATTAACTCCAGAATGGACAAAGCAGAATCCTTTGTGGCTTGGAAACTTTTCATTACAAAATTATCCGCAACCACCAATCGAATATCGTGCTTGAATTCTAGATCTGGACTATGTTTATTGACAACGCTTTCGATTTTCTTTCGATCGCCCATTAGTGAAGCATTACCGTTTGCATGAACAATTGCGTTTCGAATGCTGGCCAAGTCCTGTTCACTTATTCTACAAACCTTATGAATAAAGGTCTTATATCTCCGAACTCCCCCATCACGTAATTCTTTTGGTCTGATCCTGACTTCAAGCACTTGAGTAAGTACTATCAAAAACTCTTCAAGATTTGCGTAGGACAGAAGTACTCCAGAGTAGGCATGATTATCAAGATGATTTTCAATGACCGATTCAACGTAAGACTGTTCCGTTCCAAAATTTCGAAACTCTTCAAACTCTTCTGGTTTCATCTTGGCATTATCAAGGGCTTCCCGCGCTGTGCTCCAGAAGCGATTTAGGAAGGAAATATTATTTTTGATCCAGAATTCATGAAATTTCAAATGCAAATCAGTCGCCATGCGGGTAATGCTCTTCTATCTCTAACGCCCCGCGCATCATCGACGGCTACTGACGTTCGTTGAATGCGCTTGATGGCCGTCGATGATGCGCGGGGGCGATGGCCGGATGCAATTCGGCCATCAAGTAATTATATAATTTTCTGATATCATTTATCACTACAACGACATTTAATTAGAAATATAGTTGAAAAAAAGTAATTATCCTGGATATTATATGCAAATTCAATAAAAGGAGGATTTGCATGTTACCACAATACCGTCAGCAAGAATACCTGTTTTCTGTGCCTAAGTTCGACTTATCAACAAGTGATATTGAGCCTTTCATGGACGAACTTCGATGCTTTCATGATGAATTCAGAGACTGTTTTCAACGTAGTGAAACAAGGGAAAATATCTTCCGATATATGGTTGGCCAGTATGGCGAACTTAAAAGAAAATCCATTGAGCCCATCGCTCTTGCGGTTGAAAACGGGCAGGTTCGTTCAATGCAGCGAGCCATTAGCGATGCTGTTTGGGATGAAGATAAATTACTAACTAAATATCGCAGTATGGTAAATGACGATATGGGAGACCCGAACGGCGTGCTGATATTTGATGAAAGTGGTTTTGTAAAAAAGGGAAAGGAGTCTGCCGGCGTTCGCCGACAATATTGCGGGAGTATTGGCAAAATAGAAAATAGTCAGGTAGGAGTATTCGCTGCATATGCATCTCCTCACGGGTACGCGTTGTTGGATAACCGTCTTTTTGTTCCGGAGGAATGGTTCTCGGAAGAATACAAAGATAAGAGAGAAAAATGTAACTTTCCTGAGAATCTTACATTTCAAACCAAGCCGCAATTAGCTTCAGAAATGCTGTCTGAAATTCATAGAGAACAGGCCATTGCCTATAAATATATTGTCGCTGACTCTATTTGCGGCCACAGCCCTGCCTTTGTTGAGGAAGTGAAGAAGTTGGACGATAAAATGTACATGGTTTCAATTACTGCTGACACTCAATGCTGGCTCAAAACACCTGCTGCGATGGTAAAGAAATACAAATATAAAGGCGAAAAACGTTCAAAAACAGTCTTGGAGGATCCGGGGAAAAAGCCAGTTGCCGTTCATCAGATCGCCTCCAGCTTAAATAATTATTTCTGGTGCCGCCGGAAAGTTTCTGAAGGGACAAAGGGACCGATAGAGTACGAATTCAGCAAAAGAAGGGTGACGCTTTCAAAAGACGGTTTGCCATGGAAAACGGTTTGGTTAATTATGAGGCGAACCATTGAAAAGACTCCCGCTTATTCCTTTTTTATAAGCAATGCCCATGAGAACACTCGGCTGTCGACTTTTGTTTGGCTCTCCGGAATACGCTGGGCAATTGAGCAATGTTTTGAAGAGAGCAAGACAGAACTTGGGATGGATCATTATGAGGTGCGAAAATACCCGGGCTGGAATCATCATATGCTAATAGTCATGCTATCACATTTCTTTCTGTGGCATTTGAAGCTGAAATTGGGGGAAAAAAGCTCCATCTATTACACTGTCACAGCTATGGAAACAGACTAAAAATCACAAAGCCTACCTATCTCATCGAAGAAAAAGAATTATGAATAGGGTAAAAATGAATAAATGTCGTTGTAGGGGCATATATCAGTTGCTTTTTACATACCTATAGCGACTATAACATCTGTTTTCGTACAGGCAAGTAAAAAAAGACCGTGTTACTTTCTGAACAATTTTGAATGATCAACAAAGCTAAGGATATCATTCATAGTTGCAGAGTTTGAAGAACTATGGATAAAATTTGACTGTTGGTTTGATAGCTGTCAAAGGCGCAATGTTTTTTATGGCTAATTTCACCTTTATTTGACCATTTAATTCATAGGAAATTCTGAGTAGCAATCAAGTAAAATTGATCAAATGTAGTGATCAATTTTTGTCGTCATTCGTTCCTCGTAAACGTCTGCCGGGACCTTTGCATATCCCCATATTAATCTGGCAGGCAAATAGACTACAATTCTTAGGCAATAAAATGCGGATATTTTTGTCACCTATATGGCCGCCGTATTAATAATTCGCTGCTGGAGACCACTTCTTCCACTGATCTTTGTTTTTGCAAGCAAATCGATGGATGGCATAGGCGAAGCTTAAGGGGTGGGGCGATTAAATCTGTTTGTTATAGGTAACTGACAATGTACTTAATTTGGATGAAGTCATTCGAATAAGACTTGGCTTGGGCATCGTTTAATCTAATGGGTGTATCGATTTTACCAAACAACGGCATGCCTCCCCCTAGGAGGATTGGCGCTTGTGTAATCGTCAATTCATTGATGAGCTTAAGATTGAGAAAATGCGTGATTGTCGATCCACCATCGACATAGGCATGCCTATGGCCTTCGTTTTCCGGGCGGGACATTAATGTTGGAATATCACCAGAATATGTCTCGACTTTCCCTTTCAAATTGTGTGGTTCTTCTTTTCTGGTATTGCTTAGAACTATAATTCGAGTATCTCCATAGGGCCATTGCTCAGGTGATAGACCAAAGCTTGAAATTTTTTCTATACACTTTCGTCCCATAATGATGCAATCTACAGACGCCATCAACGGTGTTTGTTTTTTCATGACAAATATGCGGTCATAAGGGGCCTCAGAGCCTCTACCGCCTGCCCCCAGGGAGTCTTGACAAGCAAAGAGTCCCTGAGCCATCGGATAAACTGAAACGACCTCTGAACGGCTTTATAGGGTCGTGTAACAAGCGGGTTTTCTTTTCTTCCGGGCTCCTTGATCTTTGCCAGATCCTTTTGAATTCTCAGGGTTCTCTTCTTTTCAATCTTGGTATCGGATATGCCTTCTTCGGATTCAAGTTTACGTTCCAGGATTAAGGTGAGGTTGTGCGCCAGAACCATGAACTGCGCCTGGACACATTTAGCGTTCAATGATTTTGCCCAGGCCCTGTTTCCCATCAGTTTATTTTTGAATTGGTCGGACACTTTTTCAATGTCCCATCTCTTCTTGTATATGAAAGTGATCAACCCCGGCGGCAATGTCATTTCGTTTGTCAGGAAGACAAATCTCTTTCCAGTTGCCGGTTCAATGTAAACAATTTTACGCAACCTGCGACCGCTATTTGTTACTCCCGTCCGGTCCGAGATTATGCCTGCATTGCGGGGATCCTCCCGGTCAAACTCACGGTCGTCACAGATTAGTAAATTGGTATTCTCCTTCATTCGAGTGATGATGTAAATCCCCTTCGACTGCTTCCAGTTATTCCACTGGACGAAGTCGTAGATCGCCGGATCATAGGCTATAATTACCTTTCGCCCTGTCGGTTCTTCCATACGCAGGGCATTTGCCTCCAAGCGTTTCAACGCGGTTATATCATGCTCTTTTTTCACCTTCGGGCGAGCTACATCCAAATGAATCATCGTTTGAGTCCGAAGATTCATGGCAAAAAAATGTCCGACGGGGTAACGCTTCTGATCAATTAGCTGGTCATGAGCTGAGCTTCCATGGCAATGACCGTCTGCGGCGTAGATCGCGACTCCATCAAGTTCGGCATGCTCTGCAAAGGGATCGTCTTTTGCCGCGGCGATCTCATCGGCTTCTGCTCGAACTGCACAGGCAATGTTTTGGGTAAGTCGTAGCCGCCTCTGGCTTTTCAAGCTGATAAAGAACCGGCTAACGGTGATCGCCAGCTTCAAAATCGTCATTGCTTTTTGAATCCAGTCTCGTCCGCTACGTACATCGTTCAGGCACCGCCCAACCCCTGCCTTCAAAAAATGCTCGTCGGGGAATTCGGGGCAATCCCTCTTTGCCTCGGCCTTTACCAGTGCTCGCAGCATCGGGCTGTAGAATTCATTCTCGACAGTAGTTGCTTGTGTTTTACTATTCATTCTTTTTCCTCCTTTAAATTTGTTGTTATTAATGAAATGCCTTATTACAAAGGCAGCACATAATACTTCAATTTAAACGGAAGTTTGAAAGAAAATATCGATTTTACGCTCAAAATTGTAAAAAACAGCGATTTGTCTACCCTACTTCACATTTGCTGCGCAGAGCAAAATAACAATTGTAGTAGAACATGACATATTAGAATTTCAACTGTCTTGCCTACAAAACCGAGCAAGAAAAAGTTAACTTGCTTATTTTCAATTAGTTACGGATTTATCCGTTCAAACTTCCGGTTAAAGCCATAACATACTAATAATAAGCAGTTTATATTTCAATAGAATTGCCGTGAAAGACTCTTGCAATATGGCCATACGGCCATAGCAGTGGCATTTTACATTAAACAGGAGGTGTCTGTCGTACGGGAGTACGGGCGATTTGATGAGAGCTCTCAGTGCATGAAATAAACATCTTCAAGGCCCCATTATGAGCCATGTTTTTCAGGAATAACCAACACCGTTGTTAACGGGCACAATATATTAGCCAACGAACTGGACAAACAAGGCATAAAGTATTCTATGATAGACAACGCATTTGATTACATCGAAGATTTTGACAAGGCGCAAACTGTCTGCGAGAATATGGACATTCAAAAAATACACAAAAGACTTGATGAACTAGCCAAAACATATTGTCCGGTACATGCATCATTCAATCAGGTATGCCATTGGAGCATAATGCAGACTGAATATGCTACAGATATTGTTTTTAAAAACCAGGAAGACCGACAATCGATATATTCAGAACTGACTGCGACTGCTATACATACGGTAAAACCGGATAACATTGCCTCTTTTCTCGGACACAAAATAGATCCCAGATGCCAGGGCGAAATAGGCAACAATTATAATATCCGTATCGAAGGGAGCCGTATTAAACATACAATGGGTAAAAGCGCAATTAAAATGTATGACAAATTCTCCAAATTGCTCCGTCTTGAAACCACAACTAATGATATCAGTTTTTTTAAACACTACCGTGAGGTTGAACACCGTGACGGCAGCAAATCCATGTGCTATGCCCCTTTGAAAAAAAACATTTACAGCCTTTCAGTGTTAGGTTTATTGTTCAGGGCTTCCAATAAACGATATTTGGAATTTATTTCTGCCTTTGACAACAAAACAGTCGGACGTAAAAGACTCGACAAAATCACACAAGCTAAAAAACAGAGCAACAGGAGTTACAAAGGGTTCAATTTATTTTATCATGAAGACCTGTCCTTATTACTTACTGTTCTGCGGGGGGATACAACATCACAGGATTTAGAAACAAAGATATAAGGGCCAAACTACCCGCGTTTAATACCAGCAAAATATCAAGGCTTATTAAAAGACTTAATGTGTTTGGTCTTATAAAAAGGGCAGGTAAAACATACAAATACTACTTGACAAAGTTGGGAAAAGAACTGGTTATAACCGCTCAAAAACTTAAAGAAACCATATTGATTCCAGCTCTGAATTATTAAACTCTTGCCAAAAAATACACGAATATTATTGATAAGATACTAAATGAGCAGCTGGTTGGGATAGATAATAAGGCTGTTGCTGTATCCTTTGCCGGATATATATTGGCGCTGACTATCATTACGTCAGGAATATTGTCCGGGGATTCTGCCATTACACCTTCAGATAATGAAAAAAGAGACTTATTTTGGGATTTGTTAAATACCGGTATCTGGAGTGTGCTGGGAATCATTTTACTTCAGTTTGGCCGAGTTATTAATGACAAAATTTTGTTAAATAAATTTTGTAACAGCAAAGAACTGGTAACGGATCGAAATATCGGAACCGGAGCAGTTGAATTTGGTACATTTGTTGGAACCGGGCTGATTATAAGAGCAGCGCTAACTGGTGAAAATGATGTCAGTTTGTTGATTGCTGTTGCATTAACACTGTTATATTTTCTCGCTGGTCAGGTTGCATTTATAATATTTGGCAAATTATATCAGGGGATAAGCCGTTATGATCTTCATAAAGAAATTGAGCAAGATAATATTGCTGCAGGCGTTAGTTTTGGCTTAAGTCTAATTGCGATCGGTATTTTGCTGTCGGGTTATATCATAAAATTTGACTCGATCATCGGGCTGTTGATATGGTTTGCAATAAGTGTCGCTGTATTATTGGCAGGTCGTTATCTTATTGATAAAACCATATTGCCGGGACATTTGCTTGATGAAGAAATCAGTCAGGATCAAAACTGGGGCGCTGCGTTGGTCGAAGGTGGGGCCGCAATAGGCATTGCACAGTTTTGCGTCGCTATGATCTGATAAGCTCGGCATCAGATTTTAATATTTCTATAAAACTTTGAGGACGGGACATACTCAGTGGTCCCCGTTTTGCCCTCAAACCTAATTTCTTCTTACTGAATCGTTTTTTGCAGGAAATATAAAGAAAACAAAAAATCAGAATTTTTTCAAGGTCAAATCGTTTTTCACGATGATATTATTTTTTAATTTCCCTGGTAACATTGAATTTATTTCCTCCTGACTCATATCGCCGTTTTTTTCTATACACTTCTCAAGGTAATACTGCAAGTAAGTTCGTGGATTGATATTATTCTGTTTACATGTTTGAATGATCGAATACATACAGGCGGACAATTCCCCGCCCCAAAGTGAATGGTTTCCAATATAATTGTTTCTTCCCAGAGCACATGGTCTTATTCCGTTTTCCATTTTATTATTATCCATCGGGATTTCGGGATTACCAACAAATATAATCAGTCCCTCCCAGTGATTTTTCATTGATATCATTGCCTTAAGTCTGGCTTCATGAACTTCATCTTCATCAGCCTTAATCTCAACGTTGATTTCTTTTCCCATGTCATGAATGGCTTCACGTAATCTCGAATCGTGTTCTAAAAACATATCACTTCCGGGAGGATGTTTTACTCTCTGATTATTAATTTTGTACAGTTCGGCGATTTTCAACAACCATTCCTCTGCCCATCTGAGCAGTCCGTGCTCTTCGGGATATTTTTTTTTAATGTCAGTGAAATCTCTTCTCACATGAGCCCAGCAATAGGCCAGAAGAACCAAACCCAAACCGGCCAACATTTTGTAGGCAGAATACCTGTCTACATTCAATATTTTCAATTTCTCCTCAGGAATTTCAACTGGTTCTTTTAGTTGTACTATATCGGTAATCCCCAGAAGAGTTTTCGCAGGAACAGAAGCGCTTCTTGTGGCGTCAAGAACGAAAATAGCAACATCTTCAGATTTGAATCCCCACATATACCATAATTTTTTCATGGCGTCACAAAGCATGTACCAGCGAGTTTCATCAGCGTGCCATCTTATTCCATTTTGCAATTCAATAATAAGTTCTTTATAAAGAGGCTCCAAATAGGTCCCAAATATTGTTTTCAAACCACCGAAAACAGTTCCTGGAATCATATTGACTTCGTGTTGCTGCATGTCGAAAATTTGACGCTGAATCGGTATATGCTGTTGATATTTATCGATAAGAATATCAATCCATACTTCCAACCCATATTTTCCCTGCTGAATGAGTTTAGCCGGCATGGGAAGCTGTTATTATTTTGGGAACGCCAAGCGGCGTGAATTCGGGCAGGGGAGTTATATTACGGCCTGATAGTAGTCCACGTACATTCGACTTTTTTTTGATCGTGTATGATAATTATCCATGCCGTTCTGTTCCGTCCAAATTCTCCGCCGGATTCCATGAAGGGGACTTCTCCCTCAGGCAGCCTAATAAATCTATCCACAATAATGTCAGGCCCTTTAGGGAATTTCTTCCCTCCTTTGGGGCCATCGACCTCCGGATTTTCTCTTTTTAGTGTTCATGGTCCTTCCCGCTTCGTCGTTTTTTCGTTCTCCCCAGCCCGCTTCTCTTCCCCGAGCATTTAGTGATTTTGATCGCGATTTCTTCAACTACAATAGGGGGAAATTCTATCCTCAACTTTTGATTATATGACAATTTCAGTTTCTCACTCTTCAAACCGAAAAGCATAGATGCGAATTTATTCGCTTTACCACGTTAATTACTCAATTCTCGTTCCAGTTGCCGAATTCTTTTCTCCAGATCTTTATTCGCCTCTTTTTCACAATTCAATTCCCCTTTCTGCTGTTCAATCCGTCGCTTGAGTTTATTGAATTCATCCACGGCAGCATCAAAAATCTGACGGAATTGTTCGTTTTCCTTCTTCAGCTGCTCATTTTCTACTCTCAGTCGCGAAAGTTTGCATGTTTCCGGACATTGTCCGTAAGAATGATTATGTTCTGATTGACTTTGCTTCGGCAGCAATTCCCGGTGAACTATAACATCTTTATATGAAGCAAATTACAGCTATCTCACCCTTTAAAATTAGGTTCTGACTCCGAGGTTGAAGTCGCTATCAGCCTCAGTTCCAGAATGCCGGCAATAGATTTTGACAATTTATAGATGGTATAAAATTTGTAACTGACTTCTAATAAAAGAGTTCCGTTTCACCGGGAATTGCTGTGCTTTCGGCAACTGTTATTTCCCTTTGGTAAGATTTCTTTTTTTCAGACTCTCATAATTACACTGGCTGATTTCCTGCAGCAGGGCTTTAACTTTCCTGTATCTCTCATTCATTTCTTTTGCCTCGCCGATTGATCCGGGCGGAAGATAAAGATTTTTAGTTCTACCTTCTTTTTTCGAATGAGATAATGCAGCTATGTTTCTCCCAATTGTTACAGGTGCGTTTCTTTCCACCATTTTGAGCGCTTACATGAAACTGCTGAACCAATAAAGTAATATCAAGTGGGCTCATGTCATTTCTTTTAAGCTCTCTCTTTTTTTCTATCTGATAATAATCCTTAATTGTGTAATTAAATTGCACGTATTAATACACACAATAATGCCGCCGAAAATTAAATCAATGAAAAATTCGTCTTTTTTATTATTTTTTCAGGGATGGCTAAGGTGGAAAGCCAGGAGAGAATTCTAAAGAATACTTTAGCCGATATGTACTCTTGATTTAAGAAAGAATGAAGGTAGTATAAATGGCAACGTGGATCACTGAATACGTACAAATCTTATCTTACTAAATCACAGAGCCACTTCAACCTGCTTTTTTTATTTTAAATCACTTACCGGGTTAGGGTTAACGCCAAAAAAACGACTGCAGAAGATTTTTCTCACCAACTTTATTGCAAATGCCCGATGAAATGTGCCCTATTCATTGAGCAATGATTTGTAAAGTTGACTATGCTTGCTAACCATTTTTTTGATAGAAAATGATTTTAACGATTCCTTGCCGTTCGCAATTAGGCTATTCTTAAGTGATTTATCGGCCATTATTTCCGTTGCACGTTCCGCTGCTGAAACAGGATCTTCCGGAGGTACTAAAAGGCCATTGTAGTGATCGTTCAGTGCCTCTTGATTGCCGCCGATATTTGAGGCAATGATTGGGGTTCCTGCGGCCAATGCTTCCAATATCGTGTTTGCGAACGGTTCCCACCGGCTTAGGTACATAAATATATCATACGCTGCAATCGTGTTTATACTGTCTTTTCGAAAATTAAGAAAATGTACCTTTTGCTTTATATCCGATAATTCCGCCTGCCGTTCCAGCTGGGATCGTAATTCACCATCTCCGGCAATCATAAAATGAACGTCGTCAAATTTCCGGGATAGGCAGGAGGCAGTCTCTAAAAACGTGTCGATCCCTTTTTGCTCCGTCAATCTTCCGAGCGTACCGATAATCCGATGATCTTCCAGGATGCCAAATTCTTCTTTTAAGCGTGCAGGCGCTACATGATCGGGGACATCGATGCCATTATGAATGACGCTGATCTTCGAATCGGTGTATCCTCGGGAAAGAAAATCTTGTTTAAGTGAATCTGAAACGACAATGAATTTATCGATCCATTGCGCTGTGAAATTATCTAACCAGCGCCATTGCAATGGATAGAGAAATGATTTGTGTCGGGTCATATTCAATCGCTCGATCACTTTTGCGCCCGATTGACGGAGTAGGGGAGCATTGAATCGGCTGAGGTGCAGCTGGATGACATTTGCTGGCCGTCTGGTTAGCGATTCCTTCAATTTTTGATGCCAGCTTGGCGAATAGCGACCGCGACATTCAATCACTTCGACATCTACTTCGGAACGATTTAATTCTTCTGCGAATGGACCGTCATTGTTTAATATAAAGCGGATATTAAAACGGTCTTTATCCAGGTGGTTTTGTAATAGAATTGCAGTTTTTTCCACCCCGGCCGTTACCTGGGGTGAATTGCAAAGAAATAAAAGATTAATTTTTTTACTCAAAGCGTTTAATAAATTGGGTTTATTCGTTGAATTATAGCTCAGGAAGGCGTGCGTAATCTGACGACAGGCATAAAATAGGTTTTGCAATTCTTCTACGTCGGCGAGATCCTTTAACCCGGTTTTCTCGCGACAACGTTTGTGAACACTAACCGGTCATTGGCCGTAGCGTTCTGAATTCGGCATTACACTTTTATTTTTCCTGCCGTTTCTTCGAAATTAGAGCGTGAGCTTATGAAAGACTCTGGTTGTCAAGCCACATTTCCCACATCAACAGTGTCCATAGATAGTATTGATTGTCTTTTACACCGTCCTCGTGATCGCGAATAAGTTTCTCGATAAAATCCGTGTCAAAAATAGATTCCTTTGCCAATCGACTTGGGCTAAGATAATCGTGAACCATTTCATTTAAAGGACCGCGAAGCCAACTATCCATGGGCGCCGAAAATCCCTGTTTGGGACGATCCCACAATTCAATTGGCAGTAATTTTTCAAGGATACTCCTTAGTATCAATTTACCCCTGTTGCCTTGATCAATTTTCTCGGATTTCGAAAGACTCATCATAGCTTCCACAACAGTGTGATCAAGAAGAGGAACGCGAACTTCCAAGGCAACGGACATACTCGCGCGATCAACTTTGGTCAGGATATCTTCAACCATAAAATGCTGAAGATCAACCCACGCCCATGCTAGATCCAAAGGATAAGAATTGACGTCGTTAAACAATAGCTGGCAGTAGGATTTTGCCAGATCAAACTTAGATTTTCGTAATGTATCGAAATAGAGAGGATGAAAAATTCCGCTTGCAAGCAAACAGCCCTCTGCTGTCGATTCAGCTAACATTGACTTCCCGATTTTTTCCAAATACCCCCCTCCGGGCGACAATTTTTGTGTTAGAATTCCGAGACTCCGTCGATACGGAATACTCAGTAGATTTTTAATTTTAGATGATTGCTGATAGCGGCTATAACCCAACGTCAATTCATCACCGCCGTCACCTGACAATGCAACAACAACATGATCCCGGGCAAGCTTGCAAAGCATCTGCGTTGGTATCGCTGACGGATCTGCGAATGGCTCCCCATATATCGACGGCAAGGAGGGGACAATCTCCAGCGCATCTTTCTCAGTGCAAAATAATTCTGTATGGTTTGTCCCCAGATGTTTGGCAATTTTTTTTGCAGATCGACTTTCGTCATATTGGTCAAATTCAAAACCGATTGAAAATGTATTTAGATCAGCGATCGATTTACTGGCAATCGCAGTGACCAGCGAAGAGTCAATTCCACCACTGAGAAACGTTCCTATGGGGCGGTCAGATATTAATCGTTTGGATATCGATGCTTCGATTTGTTCCTGAATATCATCGGTCTGCAATCTCGCGCCATTTTTTATATTTGGCTTGGGTACGTCCCAATATGATTGTTTTACCAACCCATCTTTCTTGAAAATTATGCAATAACCCGGAAGAAGCTTCGAACAATTCTGATAGATCGTCATTTCTCCCGGGATATAGGCAAACGTAAAATAATTATCCCGGGCAAATTCATCAATTTCAAGGTTGCTCGGGACCAGTTGTTTTAGTGCAGGCAATTCGGATGCGAATGCGATGTCATGATGGTCATGCCAATAATAAAGCGGCTTAATGCCAATACGGTCCCGTGCAAGCGTCAGTTGCTGATTAATTTCATCTGCGATGGCAAATGCGAACATACCGTTCAGTTTTTGCAGCAGGCGCGTAATGCCCCATTCTTCATATCCATGGAGAATAACCTCCGAATCCGAGTTGGAAATAAAAGTATGCCCCCGTTGCGCAAGCTGATTTTTCAGTTCGCCGTAATTATATATTTCTCCATTCGCAATCAGATGAATCGTATGATTCTCATTATGCATTGGTTGATTCGCAGCTTCGCTTAAATCAATGATTGATAATCGAGCATGGCCGAGTCCCATGACATTATTATTCCAGGTACTCATGGCGTCGGGGCCGCGATGACGAATACATTCCAATGCCGAATTCAGCTTGCTGTCAGATATTGAATCAGAGTAATATCCTAAGATACCGCACATAGAGTTGTCTTTTGATCAAGGGGTTAAGTGAGGAATGGTCATATTAAATACAAATGCAAATAAATTGACCATGATGATTAGCGCACAAATAAATTTTGTAAGCCTCGGGACGATCAAGGTAAAGGCCCAAACCGCGAATACCTGAATCGATTTGCCAAGTAGAGGCCCCAGTATAATCCCGAATTTATACGACAAGGCCCGGACCATTAGATTGAGTTCAATTTCAGGTCCTATAAGCGTCATAAAATACAACGGTGTTGGTTATTCCTGAAAAACATGGCTCATAATGGGGCCTTGAAGATGTTTATTTCATGCACTGAGAGCTCTCATCAAATCGCCCGTACTGTACGACAGACACCTCCTGTTTAATGTAAAATGCCACTGCTATGACCGTATGGCCATATTGCAAGAGTCTTTCACGGCAATTCTATTGAAATATAAACTGCTTATTATTAGTGTGTTATGGCTTTAAATTGAAGTATTATGTGCTGCCTTTGCAATAAGGTGTTTCATTAATAACAACAAATTTAAAGGAGGAAAAATAATGAATAGTAAAACACAAGCAACTACTGTCGAGAATGAATTCTACAGCCCGATGCTGCGAGCACTGGTAAAGGCCGAGGCAAAGAGGGATTGCCCCGAATTCCCCGACGAGCATTTTTTGAAGGCAGGGGTTGGGCGGTGCCTGAACGATGTACGTAGCGGACGAGACTGGATTCAAAAAGCAATGACGATTTTGAAGCTGGCGATCACCGTTAGCCGGTTCTTTATCAGCTTGAAAAGCCAGAGGCGGCTACGACTTACCCAAAACATTGCCTGTGCAGTTCGAGCAGAAGCCGATGAGATCGCCACGGCAGTACGTATTCAGTGATCCACGTTGCCATTTATACTACCTTCATTCTTTCTTAAATCAAGAGTACATATCGGCTAAAGTATTCTTTAGAATTCTCTCCTGGCTTTCCACCTTAGCCATCCCTGAAAAAATAATAAAAAAGACGAATTTTTCATTGATTTAATTTTCGGTGGCATTATTGCGTGTATTAATACGTGCAATTTAATTAAAAATTAAGGAATTATATCAGATATGAAAAAAAGAGAGAGATTAAAAAAGGAACTGATGAGCAACCTTGATATTATTATTGGTTCAGTTGTCATGTATCGCTCAAAATGTGGAAAGAACTGCACCTGTAACAATGGAGAGAAACATATCTGCTATTATCTCAGTTCGAAAAAAGAAGGTAGAACTAAAAATCTTTATCTTCCGCCCGGATCAATCGGCGAGGCAAAAGAAATGAATGAGAGATATAGGAAAGTTAAAGCCCTGCTGCAGGAAATCAGCCAGTGTAATTATGAGAGTCTGAAAAAAAGAAATCTTACCAAAGGGAAATAACAGTTGCCGAAAGCACAGCAATTCCCGGTGAAACGGAACTCTTTTATTAGAAGTCAGTTACAAATTTTATACCATCTATAAATTGTCAAAATCTATTGTCGGCATTCTGGAACTGAGGCTGATAGCGACTTCAACCTCGGAGTCAGAACCTAATTTTAGAGGGTGAGATAGCTGTAATTTGCTTCATATAAAGATGTTATAGTTCACCGGGAATTGCTGCCGAAAGCACAAAGGTCAATCAGACATAATCATTCTTACGGAAAATGTCCGGAAACATGCAAACTTTCGCGACTGAGAGTAGAAAATGAGCAGCTGAAGAAGGAAAACGAACAATTCCGTCAGATTTTTGATGCTGCCGTGGATGAATTCAATAAACTCAAGCGACGGATTGAACAGCAGAAAGGGGAATTGAATTGTGAAAAAGAGGCGAATAAAGATCTGGAGAAAAGAATTCGGCAACTGGAACGAGAATTGAGTAATGAACGTGGTAAAGCGAATAAATTCGCATCTATGCTTTTCGGTTTGAAGAGTGAGAAACTGAAATTGTCAGATATCAAAGTTGAGGATAGGAATTCTATTGTAGTTGAAGAAATCAGCGAATCAGAAATCACTAATGCCGGGGAAGACGAATCGGCTGGGGAGAAAGAAAAAAAGACTGAAGCGGAGAAGGACAATGACACGGAAAAGAGAAAATCCGGAGGTCAGGATGGCCACAAAGGAAATGGAAGGAAAATTCCTAAAGGGCTGCAGATTGTGGATAGAATTATTAGGCTGCCTGAGGGAGAAGTCATTCATGGAATTCCGGCGGAGAATTGGACGGAACAGAACGGCATGGATGAAGTATCATACACGATCAGAAAAAAAGTCGAATGGTACGTGGAACGTACTATCAGGCGTAAATATACTCCTCCTGCGAATTACGCCCCTGGCGTTCCCAAAATAATAACAGCTCCCATGCCGGCTAAACTCATTCAGCAGGGAAAATATGGGTTGGAAGTATGGATTGATATTCTTATCGATAAATATCAACAGCATATACCGATTCAGCGTCAAATTTTCGACATGCAGCAACACGAAGTCAATATGATTCCAGGAACTGTTTTCGGTGGTTTGAAAACAATATTTGGAACCTATTTGGAGCCTCTTTATAAAGAACTTATTATTGAATTGCAAAATGGAATAAGATGGCACGCTGATGAAACTCGCTGGTACATGCTTTGTGACGCCATGAAAAAATTATGGTATATGTGGGGATTCAAATCTGAAGATGTTGCTATTTTCGTTCTTGACGGCACAAGAAGCGCTTCTGTTCCTGCGAAAACTCTTCTGGGGATTACCGATATAGTACAACTAAAAGAACCAGTTGAAATTCCTGAGGAGAAATTGAAAATATTGAATGTAGACAGGTATTCTGCCTACAAAATGTTGGCCGGTTTGGGTTTGGTTCTTCTGGCCTATTGCTGGGCTCATGTGAGAAGAGATTTCACTGACATTAAAAAAAAATATCCCGAAGAGCACGGACTGCTCAGATGGGCAGAGGAATGGTTGCTGAAAATCGCCGAACTGTACAAAATTAATAATCAGAGAGTAAAACATCCTCCCGGAAGTGATATGTTTTTAGAACACGATTCGAGATTACGTGAAGCCATTCATGACATGGGAAAAGAAATCAACGTTGAGATTAAGGCTGATGAAGATGAATTTCATGAAGCCAGACTTAAAGCAATGATATCAATGAAAAATCACTGGGAGGGACTGATTATATTTGTTGGTAATCCCGAAATCCCGATGGATAATAATAAAATGGAAAACGGAATAAGACCATGTGCTCTGGGAAGAAACAATTATATTGGAAACCATTCACTTTGGGGCGGGGAATTGTCCGCCTGTATGTATTCGATCATTCAAACATGTAAACAGAATAATATCAATCCACGAACTTACTTGCAGTATTACCTTGAGAAGTGTATAGAAAAAAACGGCGATATGAGTCAGGAGGAAATAAATTCAATGTTACCAGGGAAATTAAAAAATAATATCATCGTGAAAAACGATTTGACCTTGAAAAAATTCTGATTTTTTGTTTTCTTTATATTTCCTGCAAAAAACGATTCAGTAAGAAGAAATTAGGTTTGAGGGCAAAACGGGGACCACTGAGTATGTACGAGGGGTTTAGTCAAGATGTATTTTCGAATATTTTTTACTTTTTTTAACAAAGTTATTAACAGGTAAAAAACAATTTCAAGAGTTCTATCATCTAATACAATGTGAATGTGTTTTTTATGCTCTTTGACATCTAAATTGATTTAAGTGGCAGCTTTCATATAATTGAGAATTTTAGATCCTTTCCTGGTTAAGGATTGTAAATAGTTTAGTTCATTATATGGGATTTTATCCTGCCAGCATCGAAACATGATTCGAATCCATTTGAATGCAAGAGCCCGAAGAATGACATTATGAGTTTTCCCTTTTTCGATTTGCATACGATAATAGGCAGCTGTCCACAAAGAATATTGGAGAGACTGCCCCGCGCATTCGATGAAGCTCTGGCGCAAATGCTTAGGGCATTTATAGCGAGCCAATGCCACCTTCGATTTTCCACTTGAAATGGTTATAGGCGCCACGGCAGAATATTTTTGTAAGCTCTCTGGCGACTTATAGCGTTCCCGATCAGCGCCAAATGCACTGGCTAACCGTGCAGAGTGAACGGTCCCTGCCCCTGGGAAACTTCTAAATATTTCAGCATCTGGATGTTGGGGATAAAGTTCTTTAAGTTGTTGTTCATATTCAGCAATGCTCTGAGTGTATTGTTTGAGTAATTGGCATAAGAGTTTCACTTCTATGGGTGAAGTTTTCAATATGGCCTCATCGGAAGTTAAGGGCTGGGTTTGACGAATGAGTTGCAAACGTGTCTCAACAACTTTCTTTTTATAGCAATGATGATCGTGGTAAAATTTTCGCAGGGTAGCATCTTTGACTTTTTGAAGTTTCTGCAACGTTGGCCATTTCATCAGGAAATCCCAAGTTAATGGGGAACAAATGTCCTCACTAACCAGATCTATTGCTTGAGGAAAGTATGCTTTCAACACACTTCTTAGTTGATTGATCACCTGCTTGCGACGATCAACGGCATCTCGCCGGTTTCGAGCAAGGATATCAATTATCCGGACAATTTCTTCAGCTGGTTTCCAAGGAGTCAATTGATTACGATGGTTTGCGACAATTTCGAGAAGTTTTGTTGCATCGTCTGGATCATCTTTTGCCCCACTGGGGCGAAATGCCTCACGAAACTTAGCTAATGTTTTTGGATTAATCGGATAAAGAACAAAAAGATCATGGCAGATCAGAAAATTAATCAATGCTCCTTTACTTTGTTCCAGGCATACGGCGATAGGGCCATTTCTGAAACGGTTACGTAAATAACCGATCCACTGGTTTAACGCTTCAGGACTTTGCTTAATTTGTTGACGTGTGATTTTTTTTTCTCCAGGAACCTGAATGCTGATGTCATGTTTTTCATCAGCCCAATCAATGCCGATTAAAGCAACAAATTCTTGAGAGGTTGGTTGTTGGATCATGAGTTCTGCCTCCTATAAAAAGTAAGTGAACAAAAGGTATATATTATGAATGATTCTCATCAACAGCATCGTGTAAAAACACGCCCTTTGATTCTGCGTAATCCTTATAGAATATCTTAGATTGATAATCTTCTGAGTATACGTTAACGAATCAAAGACTCGTATCCGTCGAAATGCTGGCTGTAAACGTTACCGTTAGGAATGGCTTATTCGTAGCGAATACGAGGCGTGTTGAATTTAATTAAAATACATTTTATTAACACCTTTTACGATTTTAATTGTTAATAGTTTTATAACTAATTATAAATTACTATAAGGAATGGCCGAGTAACTTTTTTTAGCTGGACGCAGCTCATAGAGCTTCTACAATCAGGTTAAATCGCATTCGTCATAATCTCGTTAATTTGTGCGGAACTGAGTTTAATGGGATTGCCTTTCATACTGCTTGCGCGCATTGCCTTCATTGCAAGTTCAGGAAACATTGCGGTTGACGCCCCATGTTTTTTAAGTGATGATATCTTTAAATCGCAGTTGAGTTCATGCAGATAATGGATTAAATCTATCACGGTTGCATCCTGTCGTCGATTCAAAATGGATGAAACCTCTTTATATCTAAGCAAGGCATCTGCATCGATATCATCTTTTTGCAATATGTTTATGTTCACCTCTGTTACGTAAGGTAAAAGCCGGGCGCACAGCTCACCATGAGGGGCATTGATCATACCGCCAAGAGGGCCGGCAATTCCATGAACTGCCCCTAATTTTGAGTTTGCCAGAGCAATTCCGCCAAATAAACTTGCCAACGCCATATCTTCTCTGGCAGTTTGATTTAATGGTTCTTGACAAGCAATCCTTAATGACCGAGATATACGCATTATTCCTTCCCTGCACAGTGAATCAGTCAAGGGATTTGCGAAACGGGATACAAACGGTTCGATTAATTGGGCAAGAGCGTCCAATCCCGTTGAGGCGGTTATATGTGCAGGCATTGAATAAGTCAATTGAGGATCGACAATGGCAACATTCGGCAACATCGAAGGATGTCTCAGACTAACCTTAACTTTATTTTCGGGAGACGTCAGGACTGAATTTTTTGTCGCTTCAGCGCCGGTTCCCGCAGTTGTCGGTACAGCTATATATGGCAGGGGGGAACATGTCAGTGGTTGACCATTGCCAATTACTTCAAGATAATTTAAAGGATCATCTTTGTTTGTTGCCAATGCAGCAATGGCTTTTGCGCCATCAATGACGCTTCCTCCACCAATGCCAATAATACATTTTGCGTCCATCGTTATTGCTTGAATTGCGCCATGTTTAACGCATTCGATTGTAGGCTCTGCGTCAATGGAGAAGCAAGCATAGTTTAGCGCTGCATCCTCAAGTTGTTTTATAATGCATGTTGCTCGATCCTTATTTTTACCGGTCACAATCAAACATCGGGAACCAAGAGCAGCGGCTTCTTTGCGAACCTGTTTTACAGAACCATTGCCGAATATTATTTTTGCTGACGTAGCAAACTCAAAATTCATTTTGCATCCCACCCCATTTCATCCGGAAATACGTTTGCATATTTCATGTTAGAACGCGGGTTCGCCATCATGGGTTCAACCATATCCCGCCAGATTTGGTAGTGATCTGTTTCCTTATGCCGCGCCGGGTCCGCTGCACTTCGGTAGACCTCAATCAAAACAAATTTCGTCGGATCGTCCTGCTGTTGCACGATGTCGAACCGGGCAACGCCGGATTCCTGTAAACTTTTCCGTGCGTTTTCAGTTGTCGCGGATTTGAACGATTCAACGCAATCTGGTTTTACATTAACAAATACATGAACAATATACATCAACACCTCCTATGAAACTTATATAATTTAAGGTTGATACTAATTCAGGATTGACTGTTCGCAGTTAGAGCCCATTCGAAAAGGGCATTTTGAGTATGAAATTTCTATATTCTTCATGGAATTGGGCTTGAATAAATTGCGTAACGTGTTATCTCGCAATAATTTAAAATCTAATTTAATTTACCATGGAGGCAACAATGATCAAGCAAATTCCAAATGACTCGGTGTGCAGCAGCAACCTATTCTTGCCGGTTCCGGATACGAACTTGAAAGAGCTCTTGTCTGAGGTTCTGGAAATGAGCCGTCGACATCCGGAAATTCGCGATAGCATTCGAAAGGATCAAGATGCAGTAGCGATAAAGAAAAAAGAGTTACGGCAAAAAGATAAAGCCTATTTTGAATCAAAATTCGAGGCCCTTCCAGAAATTTTGAGTGAAGTGGAACAAACGGAAGCTCCATCCCTTTATTTACAAGTGGGTCGTCCGCGAATGGAAGCCGAACTGGTGTTGATTTTTCTTGTCTGCGAGGCGACTTCCATACCTTAAGCAGTTTATCATCAATTGAACGCTTACGGGATTCGGTCACAATTTTAGACTACTTGCAAAAACGTGATCTGCTTCTTCCCGGGATCACAACGATTGTTGAGAATGTAAATGCGGCGTCTAATGAAACACGAGAACAAATTCACCGTGCTCAGTGAGGGCTAATTCTCAGTGAGGGGCTAGACGATTTCAAGGAGCTGACATTCGACAGTACGTCCGTGGAAGGAAACGTAGAGTGGCCGACCGATGCGGGTATTCTGCTCAAGCTTATTGAGCGTCTGTTTAGTCTGGGTGGTAAACTTTCGAAGTATGGCGGTCCGTCACTCCGGGCATGGTGGATGGCAAGCTGGATTTCGTCTTTGCAAACGCTGCTGTTCAAGATCAATCCCATTGCCGGAAAAGCGAATAGTAAAAAGAGGATAAAGAAGTTCTATCGGAAATTTTTAAAGACAGCCTACAAAGCGCTGAGTTATCTGAAAAGGGAACTTGGAGAGATGAAAGAACGGAGCGCAAAACAAATGCTCGATGCCATTTTTAAGCAAATAGACAAGGCTCTTGCAGATGGATATCATGTTCTTTTTTACTCGGAGAATCGGGTAATGAATGATGTCCATCTTCCTTCTGCGGAGAAGGTTTTGAGCATTTCAGATGAAGATGCAGCTTATATAAAGAAAGGTCCTCGGCCCGCGAAAATAGGATATAAACCACAACGCGGTCGAAGCGGCAATGGTTTTATCCCTGTTTGTAAGGTTCCCAAAGGGAATGCCGCCGACTCGAAAGAATTTATCCCTGTACTTGATTTAGCCATTGAGAACACCAAGGCGGCGCCTTCTTTAGTGAGCGTTGATGACGGTTATTCATCAAAGTCAAATTTAGAGGACGCAAAAGAAAGAGGGGTAGCCACTGTGAGTATAAGCGGCTCAAAAGGGAAACGGATTACGCCCGAGTCAGATTGGGATAGTCCTGCCTATCTTGAGGCTCGTCGCAATCGTTCAGCTGTTGAATCGCTCATGTTTGTACTTAAATATGTGTTTGGCCTGAAGCGTTTTCGACGACGCGGTCTTGAGGAAGTTCGCGCTGAATTGCTTGAGAAAGTCATTGCGTATAATTTTTGTCGGATGGGCTATATTCGTAAGCTCCGTCAAAAAGAAGCTGAAGCAAAACTGCGGCGAGTGGCTTAGGACGATCCCTACAAAATAGTGAAGTAAAGAAAACACCAAAGGGCTTCAACCGGGAGTACTGTGTTCAAAAATAATTATTTTTGGGTCTCAACGACAAGTTGCTCGCAGAAAAGCTGGCGAATCAGCAACGATTATGTCAGACCCATGTTTCACCGACATTAAAATCAACAAATTGCGCCAAAATGGCACGGCAAAAATTGAGCAATTTGCCTTTTCGAATACGGTCTAGTTATATTATTCCCCCCATCAATAAAGGTTAGACAATTTGGAGTGCGTGACTATTTATATTGATAATTATTAAAACTAAAATGAATTCTAAAACAAGGAGAACGTGATGTATCTAACTTATTCGAAGTCAATAACTACTGCAATTTTAATAGCCCTTATATCCGTTATCATTTCATATGGAGGTGATAATATTTCATTACTGAAACCAGGAGCAAAGGGTGGCTGGTTTGTATTTGGATATGGCGTCATGGATTCAGCATCTGAACCGGGGAATTCCGGTTTTTTAATTGATTTAGATTGGAATAAATCTGTTTGGGGCGTTGGCGCCATGTTTAATATGGATCGTCCAATTAAAGGTAAAAAATTAAAAGCTGTTCGGGCTAAGATTAAAACGTTGTCTGGAAGTAAAACTGAAGTTTTTGCTGCCGTTGCAACTAAAGATGATGCAAATCTGGTGTATAATAAAAATAAAGCTTTCGAAATAAGTGATAAGTGGCAGGTATTTACATTTCCGGTATCAGGGATGATAAAAAGTAAACCGGACATAACTTCACGCTTATTTTCAGATAGTGATTGGAGCAAGATACAGGTGGTTAAAATTCTTTTTACCAAAGCGACATCCGGGGCAATGAAAGACAAAATTCTTGTACAAGATCCAGAACTTATTTTTGATTGATTAGATTTGGTTTTGTAAATAAAGTTTAATGGTATATAGAACATTTCATAAAGCCTCTTGCAGCATTGCAAGAGGCTTTTTATTCAGTATTTGCAGGTCGTCATTTTGGTGGAGAGAGCTTGACTTGTTTAATTTCAAGAAGAAACCACAATACGATCTATGAATATACCGACAGCCATCGGGTTTTCGATAGGATTTTATAAAGTTCCTGTCCGCCTTGATCCTGCACTGGAAATTAGTTTCGTCAAAAATCTTTATAGACACTTGTCAGAAAACTCAATTGACTTCAGTATATATAGGTAAATAATGATCTATGCTGGCAATATTTCTGTAATGTAAGAACATCTAAATGTATTAGTTGAAATGATACGTCAAATCTATTTTATAGTGGCGCTTATTTTGGGAATTACTCTGCAATCGCACTGTATTGCCTTTGAAGCTCCTGTTTTTGCAAATACAACTGATTTGCCCTCATATAGTCCGGCAATCGCAGTTAGTGAATATAATGGCCAGACTATCTATCATATTGCTTACAACAGAGAAAGTACGAATGCCAGTAATGCAGTGGGTGTTTTTTATATAAAAAGCATCGACCATGGGCAGACGTGGTCAGCTCCTGTGAATGTGAGCGGTATTGACAATGGCATTGATGTTTCAATTACGGCAAGAGATAATTTTGTTTACTGTGTCTATTTCGCGGGTAGTGCAAGGTTTTCAAGAAGCTCAGATGGTGGAGAAACGTTTGATATTATTGACCAAACAATAACAAGCGGCGCCGGGTTCAGAGCAGAAATCGCTGTTGATAGTTCCAATCGTTTACATTTGGTCATAGATCGGCTTTACTTTTCAAGTAATGATAACGGGCAAAATTGGTCTGCAGGGGGTCCGATGGGGGACGACTTTTCCTGGCGGTCCGACGTCGCTGTGGATGAAGTCAATGTTTATGCAGTTGCAATAAACAATTTGGCAAGCGAAACAGATAGTCGCTATCTTGTATTCCGAAAACCCTTATCCGGAGGCAGCTGGGAAACCATCGAAATCGCATCTGTACCCAAAAATCAAACTGCATATGCTTATCCTTCCATCAGTGTTAAAAATAATCGTATTTGCGTTGTTTTCGATGAAGGAATAAGCTTCAATTCAAACGACCCTGCATTAAATGATATTTTTTATACATTTTCGGAAAATCGGGGAGTCGTTGGATCATGGTCGACGCCGCAAAAAATCGGGGTTGGTTATGTTCCGGAAATCGCACAGAAAGCATCTGGAGAACTGCTGGCGGTATGGTATAGCGCTGTCGGCTCCAATGTGGGAGAAGTTAATGTTGCCCGATCGCTTGATATGGGGTCAACCTGGAATATTGAGGCGAATCCATTCACGTCTGCACATATCGTACAAACAGATGGACATCAACATGGAAATTTTTTACTAAATACCCCGTTTGTTATTTCGCATCAGCGAACAAGTATTGTAGGCTGGTTAGATAGAGACACTGACCAAATAAAGATATCCAGAGAAGTAAATTCCGCTGACGAATTTAATGATCCATATAATGCTAATTCTACATTTACGCCATCGTTTGCACCCGTTATGGCAATTTCTAATAACGGGAATGATGCAATCTACCATCTGGCTTATTTCAGTTTTGACTGTAAGTGCAATAACCATTCAAGATGCAAGATCAAGAAACTCGTTTGTTACACTCCAGAATAGCACTGGCGACAGCACGAATGACGAAACTATTGTAATTAATTTGTCGCCTGAGGATTTGGCCCGTATCGCTGCGGACAATAATCTCTTTATGAACCTCGATCAGTCGTATATTACGATTGAATCAACGTTGATTCAGGACCTGGCGCCCAACCCGAATGCCGTAGTGCCGATTGTTGATGGCCAGGCGTTGCAAGTATCCAGTTTTAGGAGCGGCGTTGAGGGAATAAGTTTTTTAGATCGAGCTAAAAATATATTGGATCGTTTTCAGGCCCTACAGTTATCTGGCGTCGCTGCCGTCGATAACGGCGGATTTTATGATGCTTATGTTATAAGCAATGGAAATCCGGCGCCTGCCAGTGGTACAAGCGTAACAACGGGCAACAATGCCTGGCTTTTGATGGCGATTAATTATTACACGATTTTTTCAGGGGACGCTCAATTCATACCTATGGCGGTTGAATTGGGTAAAATGCTGCAGGCAAGACAGATTGTTAATCCCTCCACAAGTAATTTTGGTGGTATTTTTTCCCGTTCAACCCTTACCACAACATTTGTTGCAGAACATCAGGCGGAGGCATACTCAGGATTATTTTATTTGGCGCAAATGGAAGGAATATCTACGTCAGATGCCAATAGCTTCCGTGAAAGCGCCGCCAGGGTTAAAACCTTTATAGGAGTAAATCTCTATAATCCGACGTCAATGCGGTTTTCTGCAGCGAATCACTTCAGTATTGGCAATACATCTTCGGATGCTCAAACATCTATTTTTCTATCCTTGCCTGGCCAGACTATAAGTGATGGCTCTAATGAATTTGAGGTCGCCTCTGCACTTAATTTTGTTTTTGACAACAACAATTTATTTCGATCGGAAAATTATTTCGATCGGATTATTTCAGGCGTGACATTTCGAGAGGATGATCCTGATTTTAATAGTGGAAGAATTCAACACGTGTGGATTGAGGGAAGTGGGCAAATGGCATTAGCGCTTGGCGTGTTGGATGGTTTAGGATTAGCTAATAATATTGATATGGCAAATAGAACGAATCTGATTACGAAGATAGAGAAAATCCGCCACCCATCCGGCGGATATCCGACCTTTCTATGAGAACAATTTGATGAAAATGACGTCGTTGGCACCGACGAAATCAGTGTTGTACCCGCAGCCTGGTCATATTCCAATAAAGTGAATCCGGTATTAAATCCCTACAATCCTAACGCAATAATCCTAATTACTCAGGATGCAGTTTTTAGACCGGCGGATGGTGGTCCCCTAGTCGTTATTACTGCAACATTAAAAAGAGCTGGGGTTATATCTAATCAGGATATCATATTTGAGGTAGTGAGCGGCAACGGCTTTTTAAACCCGGGCAATATTAGCGTTGGGCAAAGTATTACGGTTAAAACCGATGAAAATGGCAAAGCAACAAGACTTTATAATGTCGGCAGTGTAAGTGGTATTGCTGAAGTGAGAGTGAAAATACCAGCGAATTGAAAATACAAATAAATAATATTTTAATCAAGACAGGGAGGATCCTACGTGACTCTAATTAAATCTAACTAACATAAACAACATTAATTAAAATAACAGAATATAATAAAAAAAGGAGTAAATAAATGGTAAAAATAAGTAAGTTCTTATTCGTAGGGCTAGTTGTATTGGCCGTGTCAACCTTTAAAAGTGTATTCGCGCAGGGAAATAGCGATCCCGTCGTATTTTCTGGATCAGTATTTATTTTGCAGGATTTCATGGATAATTTTGAACATGGATTAAATGCCGGAGGATCTGTTGTTGGATTTGGAGACGATCTTGAATTTTTCGGTATTGAAGATGGTATAGATGTTGACGCCGATAGAGACGGGGATCCGGATATATCTCTCTTCCCTTCATTGCACAGAGACAATTTTTCCGCGATTTTAGTAACGAACAGCGACGGATTTTCTGCAAGTAATAATGGCATTATTGGTTTAACGAAAACATTTGCCACGTCAACTGCGGCTGATGGCTCCACGTCGAATTCAATAGACGCAAGTGCTTTTAACAGCATTTCCTATTGGGCCCGGAGTCTTGAGGCTGATGCCTCGTCCACCGCTTCAATGGAATTTGTTATTGGCGCAGGTGGAGATTTTGTCAACAGGGACACAAATGGTAATCCTGTTGGTACAGATCGATTCTTTGGCAGTACCTGGACTCAGAAAGATCCCGTAAAATTGACGACTACCTTTGCTCGCATTACGAGGTTATTAAACCAAGACCAATTTACGCAGGCTTTTGGCAGGACTGTGACGGTAGATCGTGACAATAATGGAGACTGTCTTGGATCAGTATCAGCAGAAGATTGTGCAAATTCAAATGAGGGAGACGATATCTTCGATAAGGAAGATTTAAAAAATATTACTGCGATCAATGTCGTTTTTAATTCAGGTGGGAACAACGCCGCTGTGCGGAAGACATTCCTTGTTGACGATATTAACTTTTTCGCAAATCCACAGGTTCTGACAGCAGCAATTCCCGGTGAAACGGAACTCTTTTAATAGAAGTCAGTTACAAATTTTATGCCATCTATAAATTGTCAAAATCTATTGTCGGCATTCTGGAATTGAGGCTGATAGCGACTTCAACCTCGGAGTCAGAACCTAATTTTAGAGGATGAGATAGCTGTAATTTGCTTCATATAAAGATGTTATAGTTCACCGGGAATTGCTGTTCTGACAGTAACGCAAAATGCAGTATTTAGAAGAGCAGATGGTACATCTACAGTTGTTCTTACGGCAAAATTGGTGGATGATAGAAACACTCCTCCATCCCCGGTTGTTGGAACAGAACTGGAATTTACCATTAATCAAAGGACAGGCGCTGATGGATCGTTCAGTGGTTCCACCTCCTTTAGCGGATTTACGAATTCGGTGGGAGAAGTACAGGCCACCTTTATAACTAGCAATGTAGCGGATATCGCAGAGATTCTAGTCAACCAGAAATAATCGATCGAATTAGTGATTATTTGGCATACTCAGGCATTCATCCGGGAGGGCGAGTCTCCTCCCGGATTGCCAAATAAAGCGATATGCTCATGGTTAAAGTTCTCTATTTATTTGCTTCGTTTACTTATCTAAGCAATGCCTGTTTTTGTATTACATCTTACTCTTTATTGTGGTAAGCATATATCTATTCTAAGAATTTGAATAAGTTCAACCGCCCAATTTTATGTCTAACATTATAAGTAACAATTCGCTGAGAGTTCTGATTTTTAATACGATGTTTATTGTATTAGCTTCTCAAAGTATAACCTTTGCCCAGAATTCGAGTTCGCAAGCTATATTCATCCTTCAGGATATTGTGGATAATTTTGAACATGGGCTTTTTGCCGGTGGAACTTATGAGGCTCAGGGTAACGACTTCGGCGGATTTTCCATTGTACAGGATGTTGCACATGAGGGGAGCCACTCTTTATTGTTTGAAACTGATGAAGACGGGTTTTCCAGGCCAAACATAGAGGCTGAAGACAATTTTATTTCACTGACAAAAACTTTTTTACTTTCCCCCTATCGATGCCAGCTCGTTCTCCCATATTGCATACTGGATAAGAAGTAATAATAATGATCCGGTTCGATTTGTCCGAATGCGTATTAGAACTGGCATGAATCAGGATTGGTTTCAAATATCTAACGTTAAAAAATTAAGCGAGATTAATAAATCTGAATTTACCCGAGTTCTAATTCCACTTAATACTTCAGGTTTTCATATCCCGGCAGGAGCCACAATTGGAGATTTAGCAAACATTACGAGTGTCGCATTTTTTCTGATCAGAGACACCGACACGATAGATCAAGATAAGCGAAGCATTTACCTTGATGATATTCAATTTCTTGATCCACCTTATCGATTGTCTGTGAAATCAAATCCTGAAATTGAAGTCAATGTCGAAAGCGGTCAATCAGCAGGAACGTCTGGAAGTTCAACTATTTCAAATCTAACAACAAATTTTGAGATATCAGAATTAAATGACGGTGCAGTCGTTTCACTTAATGCCGAAGACTTTAAGGATGTTTCTGGAAGTCGGCATCAATTTTCACATTGGACTGTTAACAACGACAATCAACCAGATGGACAGGATCCCATAAATGTTACAATGCATGAAGACACAATCGCAGTTGCTCATTACACGTTAAATCAAAATTCATTAATTATAAATGCGAGAACCGATAATGGCGATCCGATCAATAATATAAATGTAAATGGAAATTTGGGGCAGATACAAACTATATTTTCAACATCGGTTAATGATGCTGCGTTGATTACTCTGACCGCAGTCGATAAGCAAAGCATCGACAATCAGTTGTTTCATTTTAAGCAATGGAATCTCAATGGACAGGATCAGCCATTGCGTCAAAATTCAGTCTCCTTTAATGTGAATGAAGATATGACCATCACCGCAATTTATAGCGAAGGAGATTTCATATTAACAGTAAGTTCGATATCATCATCAGGCGTTGCAATTGGCGGTTCCGATGGCGGGACCACAGATTTTATATTAACCTTTAATAATAATGATAATGTTCAATTGACTGCGTCGCCAAGTCATACCATTGGTTCGAATACCAGCCAGTTTAGAAATTGGATTCTGATAGAAGGAAATAATGCTCCTGAGAGAAAGGAAAATACCAGTCTGAACTTTAATATAGTCGTTGATTCTGAGGCGATTGCAGTTTATGAACCTATGCTTGAAACATCACCCGGATGGAATCTTGTGTCGTTGCCGTCTGAGTTGAACGCGCAGGCTGAGACTGCTATTGCTAGTCTATCTTCCACGTATTGGGAATGGACTAATAATAATTTCCATTTGGCTGGGCAAATGACTTCAGGCGTTGGATATTGGTTCTTTTCAAATCATGTGAGTTTTACACCGATATCCGGTGTTATACCAGGTGTAAAATCTCGAATATTGGTCCCCGGATGGAATTTAGTCGGGGTTATTGGAGATCAACTAATAAACAGGCCTGAAAGTTCGTCTATTCGGGGAAAAATCTGGACTTGGAATAACAAACAAAAAAGATATATCTCGATAGAAGACAATTTTCTCCCCTTACATAAAAAGAATAAAATGTTTCCGGGCCGGGGATATTGGATCTATTTAAATTCGGTATCGAATATTGAATTAGGATCCGAGTAGATTTTGTGCGATATATTTGGACTTTCAATAATCTTATCCCGTAAAGTATGTAATTTCTCAAGAATAACTCTCAATGCAATTTATATGTAGAGAATCCAGTTTAAATGGAGTGGTACCTGTTCCCGGTTCGAAATCACACACGATTCGGGGTGTATTGCTTGCATCAATTGCCAGCACCAGTACGCTTATTTAATCCATTAATCTCTTCAGATACTGAAGCTGCAATAGAGGTCTACAAACATTTAGGCGCTGAATTTCAGATAAATGAGGATTGTTGGACGGTAAAGGGATGTGGAAATCAAATGCGGGTTCCACAAAACCCTCTCGATGTGAAAAATTCTGGAACAACCATGCGGGTGGCGCTGGGAACATGCTCCTTGTTGGCTCATGGCGATGTTATTCTCACCGGCGACGAGCAAATTAAAAAAAGACCCTGCGGTCCCCTGATTCGTTCATTAAACGAACTGGGCGCCAATATAGACTCAAAACACCAATTTGGCTATGCCCCGTTTGTCGTCAACGGAATATTAAAAGGAGGGCATACTGCAATCGAAGCAAAAACCAGTCAATATTTAACCAGTTTGTTATTGGCATGTCCCTGGGCAGATAAAGATACTCAGTTAGACGTTCCTCTTTTATTTGAAAAACCATATGTGAAAATGACGTTGGATTGGTTGCAGTCTTTAGGAATTATAATTCAATACGACACGTTCAGTCATTTTTTTATTCCCGGACGGCAACATCTGTCAGCATTTACCAAAACGATACCCGCAGACTTTTCTTCGGCAACATTTTTTTTAGTTGCGGGTGCATTAAATGGAAATTCAATTACCTGTACTGGTTTAGACGTAAATGATTCACAAAGTGATAAAATGGTGATTGACTTTTTAAAAGAAATGGGTGCGGATATAACGGTCACTGGTCAATCAATAACAGTGAACGCCAGCGAATTGACGGGAATCGATATTGATATGAATGATTGTCCCGATGCGTTGCCCATGATGGCTGTAGCTGGGTGTTTTGCTAAAGGAAGGACTCGATTACTCAATGTTCCTCATGCCCGAATAAAAGAAACAGATCGAATTGCGGCGATGGCGTCGGAATTAACCAAAATGGGTGCAACTGTAGAAGAACTGCCAGATGGATTAATTATTCACCAGAGCGACTTAAAAAGCACCAAAGTATCAGGACATGGTGATCATAGAGTCGTCATGGCCTTATCAATTTGCGCTTCCGCTATCGCTGGAGAAACAGTTATTGACACCGCAGAATGCGTCTCGGTGACTATGCCTCAATTTTCCGGTTATTTTGAATCCCTTGGGGGGGATATCAGACGATCCGGTGCAGCCATTTAGATAATTTTATTAATCGGTATATATACCGACAGCCATCAGGTTTTCGACAGGTTTCTGTGAAATTGTTGCCTGAAATGAAAAACGTACGTCGAAAAACCTACTGCTTGCAGTATATTATCCATTTCTTAATGTTCATAATTTTTTAGTTTATTTGTAGGGGAAATATTCATGTTGGGATTGCCAAAAGATAAAGTTGTTCTGTGTCCACACAATGAAAATTGGACTCAGTGTTTCATTGAAGAAAAACGAGATATAATTAGTGAAATTGGTAATTATACGGTTGATATTCACCATTTTGGAAGTGCCGCGATCCCGGGAATTGCTGCAAAACCGATTATAGATATCGCGATTTCATTGAAAAGACTTGATGACGTGGAAAATTGCAAACAGGGATTAGAGAAGCTGGGCTATGAATGCCATGGAGAAATGGTGGTGAAAGGGTGCTATTTTTTCTCCAAGGGAAATCCAACTACGTACCATATTCATTTCACAAATGAAGATAATGTTAATATGAAGCGGTGGTTGTTCTTTAAGGATAGGATAATGGCAAGCGACGCTTTGGCATTAGAATATGAAACCTTGAAAAAATATCTTCAGGATCAATTCAAAAATGACAGAAAGGGCTACAATAAAGGCAAGGATAAATTTATTCATAGAGTATTAGCAGATATGAAGAAATAGAGTTTATCCAAAATGGCATTGACCTACATTGCCATTTTTCTCCAATGAATAACCATTTTGCTCGTATTCGTGTTAAGCGAGTGTGTATTCAAAGTGTGAGTGACTCTGGTGAATGCTCGGGTTGAGGTAAAAGTAACGCGGTTCCACGCTAAGCGGGACTAAATCTGTAATTTAGCTGGCTGCGCACATGTGATTCAGCCAGCCTTCTGAGGGGTTTAGTCAAGATGTATTTTCGAATATTTTTTACTTTTTTTAACAAAGTTATTAACAGGTAAAAAACAATTTCAAGAGTTCTATCATCTAATACAATGTGAATGTGTTTTTTATGCTCTTTGACATCTAAATTGATTTAAGTGGCAGCTGTCATATAATTGAGAATTTTAGATCCTTTCCTGGTTAAAGGATTGTAAATAGTTTAGTCCATTATATTGGATTTTATCCTGCCAACATCGAAACATGATTCGAATCCATTTGAATGCAAGAGCCCGAAGAATGACATTATGAGTTTTTCCTTTTTCGATTTGCATACGATAATAGGCAGCTGTCCACAAAGAATATTGGAGAGACTGCCCCGCGCATTCGATGAAGCTCTGGCGCAAATGCTTAGGGCATTTATAGCGAGCCAATGCCACCTTCGATTTTCCACTTGAAATGGTTATAGGCGCCACGGCAGAATATTTTTGTAAGCTCTCTGGCGACTTATAGCGTTCCCGATCAGCGCCAAATGCACTGGCTAACCGTGCAGAGTGAACGGTCCCTGCCCCTGGGAAACTTCTAAATATTTCAGCATCTGGATGTTGGGGATAAAGTTCTTTAAGTTGTTGTTCATATTCAGCAATGCTCTGAGTGTATTGTTTGAGTAATTGGCATAAGAGTTTCACTTCTATGGGTGAAGTTTTCAATATGGCCTCATCGGAAGTTAAGGGCTGGGTTTGACGAATGAGTTGCAAACGTGTCTCAACAACTTTCTTTTTATAGCAATGATGATCGTGGTAAAATTTTCGCAGGGTAGCATCTTTGACTTTTTGAAGCTTCTGCAACGTTGGTCATTTCATCAGGAAATCCCAAGTTAATGGGGAACAAATGTCCTCACTAACCAGATCTATTGCTTGAGGAAAGTATGCTTTCAACACACTTCTTAGTTGATTGATCACCTGCTTGCGACGATCAACGGCATCTCGCCGGTTTCGAGCAAGGATATCAATTATCCGGACAATTTCTTCAGCTGGTTTCCAAGGAGTCAATTGATTACGATGGTTTGCGACAATTTCGAGAAGTTTTGTTGCATCGTCTGGATCATCTTTTGCCCCACTGGGGCGAAATGCCTCACGAAACTTAGCTAATGTTTTTGGATTAATCGGATAGAGAACAAAAAGATCATGGCAGATCAGAAAATTAATCAATGCTCCTTTACTTTGTTCCAGGCATACGGCGATAGGGCCATTTCTGAAACGGTTACGTAAATAACCGATCCACTGGTTTAACGCTTCAGGACTTTGCTTAATTTGTTGACGCGCGATTTTTTTCTCCAGGAACCTGAATGCTGATGTCATGTTTTTCATCAGCCCAATCAATGCCGATTAAAGCAACAAATTCTTGAGAGGTTGGTTGTTGGATCATGAGTTCTGCCTCCTATAAAAAGTAAGTGAACAAAAGGTATATATTATGAATGATTCTCATCAACAGCATCGTGTAAAAACACGCCCTTTGATTCTGCGTAATCCTTATAGAATATCTTAGATTGATAATCTTCTGAGTATACGTTAACGAATCAAAGACTCGTATCCGTCGAAATGCTGGCTGTAAACGTTGCCGTTAGGAATGGCTTATTCGTAGCGAATACGAGGCGTGTTGAATTTAATTAAAATACATTTTATTAACACCTTTTACGATTTTAATTGTTAATAGTTTTATAACTAATTATAAATTACTATAAGGAATGGCCGAGCTACTTTTTTTTAGCTGGACGCAGCTCATAGAGCCTTTACAATCAGGCTAAGGGAAATTAATTAACAATTCGGGTTACCCTAACGTGGACAAGCCATAACCAAACAGGAATGATTTAACATTGAAACAAAGGGATGCTTCACATCAGGCGTCAGAAAGTAGTTAGTTTACGCTTTTTCCCAGAATATTCCTGAATATCGAATGTCGAACAAGGAATTACGAATAAACGAAGGAAAAAACTTCAAAATTCGACATTTCTTGTTGGTCCCGTGGGATTGATTGATATTATTTTTTTGCGTTATCTATTACAGCATCAGCAATTCCCGGTGAACTATAACATCTTTATATGAAGTAAATTACAGCTATCTCATCCTCTAAAATTAGGTTCTGACTCCGAGGTTGAAGTCGCTATCAGCCTCAATTCCAGAATGCGACAATTGATTTTGACAATTTTATAGATGGTAAAAATTTTGTACAGACTTCTATTAAAAGCGAGTTCCGTTTCACCGGGAATTGCTTTTACCAGCATACTCAAAAGTGTAAACTATCCTGTAAAACATCTCAAAATAAACGTAAATAAAATGGAATTACTCACATCAACGTACAAAGAAAGAATTAGTGGCGTTCTTAGCTGTTTCGATAGATTGATAATAACGGGGACACTTCCTCAAATATGTTATGCCCAAGGGATGACATCCTACCTTTGCGGTCAAGGAGAACGTATTTTTGACTATCCCAAATTTGCGGAACCGTTTAAGAATCAATTGCGAGCCAATGCTCAACAGATAGCAAAAGACAATAATATTGAAATAGAATTTGTGGCGAAATCACATATCCGCAAAGAAGATTTAGTTAAAAAAGTTTTGGATAAAAAAGGGATTCATACAGGCTTGGCCCATATTATTTCAGCCATGGAAGCCTGTAGCAGTTATAAACCATGGCATGACAAAGAGTCGGGCAAAACATTCCTCAAAGGTACGCAAGGTAAATGTTTGCACTATTACTTCTATTTCATTGACCCTTATCTTGGTTACGGCTATGTCAGAGTTCCTACCTGGCGCCCGTTTAAATTACAGATATATATTGTACATACTCAGTGGTCCCCGTTTTGCCCTCAAACCTAATTTCTTCTTACTGAATCGTTTTTTGCAGGAAATATAAAGAAAACAAAAAATCAGAATTTTTTCAAGGTCAAATCGTTTTTCACGATGATATTATTTTTTAATTTCCCTGGTCACATTGAATTTATTTCCTCCTGACTCATATCGCCGTTTTTTTCTATACACTTCTCAAGGTAATACTGCAAGTAAGTTCGTGGATTGATATTATTCTGTTTACATGTTTGAATGATCGAATACATACAGGCGGACAATTCCCCGCCCCAAAGTGAATGGTTTCCAATATAATTGTTTCTTCCCAGAGCGCATGGTCTTATTCCGTTTTCCATTTTATTATTATCCATCGGGATTTCGGGATTACCAACAAATATAATCAGTCCCTCCCAGTGATTTTTCATTGATATCATTGCTTTAAGTCTGGCTTCATGAACTTCATCTTCATCAGCCTTAATCTCAACGTTGATTTCTTTTCCCATGTCATGAATGGCTTCACATAATCTCGAATCGTGTTCTAAAAACATATCACTCCCGGGAGGATGTTTTACTCTCTGATTATTAATTTTGTACAGTTCGGCGATTTTCAACAACCATTCCTCTGCCCATCTGAGCAGTCCGTGCTCTTCGGGATATTTTTTTTTAATGTCAGTGAAATCTCTTCTCACATGAGCCCAGCAATAGGCCAGAAGAACCAAACCCAAACCGGCCAACATTTTGTAGGCAGAATACCTGTCTACATTCAATATTTTCAATTTCTCCTCAGGAATTTCAACTGGTTCTTTTAGTTGTACTATATCGGTAATCCCCAGAAGAGTTTTCGCGGGAACAGAAGCGCTTCTTGTGCCGTCAAGAACGAAAATAGCAACATCTTCAGATTTGAATCCCCACATATACCATAATTTTTTCATGGCGTCACAAAGCATGTACCAGCGAGTTTCATCAGCGTGCCATCTTATTCCATTTTCCAATTCAATAATAAGTTCTTTATAAAGAGGCTCCAAATAGGTTCCAAATATTGTTTTCAAACCACCGAAAACAGTTCCTGGAATCATATTGACTTCGTGTTGCTGCATGTCGAAAATTTGACGCTGAATCGGTATATGCTGTTGATATTTATCGATAAGAATATCAATCCATACTTCCAACCCATATTTTCCCTGCTGAATGAGTTTAGCCGGCATGGGAGCTGTTATTATTTTGGGAACGCCAGGGGCGTAATTCGCAGGAGGAGTATATTTACGCCTGATAGTACGTTCCACGTACCATTCGACTTTTTTCTGATCGTGTATGATACTTCATCCATGCCGTTCTGTTCCGTCCAATTCTCCGCCGGAATTCCATGAATGACTTCTCCCTCAGGCAGCCTAATAATTCTATCCACAATCTGCAGCCCTTTAGGAATTTTCCTTCCATTTCCTTTGGGGCCATCCTGACCTCCGGATTTTCTCTTTTTCGTGTCATTGTCCTTCTCCGCTTCAGTCTTTTTTCCTTTCTCCCCAGCCGATTCGTCTTCCCCGGCATTAGTGATTTCTGATTCGCTGATTTCTTCAACTACAATAGAATTCCTATCCTCAACTTTGATATCTGACAATTTCAGTTTCTCACTCTTCAAACCAAAAAGCATAGATGCGAATTTATTCGCTTTACCACGTTCATTACTCAATTCTCGTTCCAGTTGCCGAATTCTTTTCTCCAGATCTTTATTCGCCTCTTTTTCACAATTCAATTCCCCTTTCTGCTGTTCAATCCGTCGCTTGAGTTTATTGAATTCATCCACGGCAGCATCAAAAATCTGACGGAATTGTTCGTTTTCCTTCTTCAGCTGCTCATTTTCTACTCTCAGTCGCGAAAGTTTGCATGTTTCCGGACATTTTCCGTAAGAATGATTATGTCTGATTGACCTTTGCGCTTTCGGCAACTGTTATTTCCCTTTGGTAAGATTTCTTTTTTTCAGACTCTCATAATTACACTGGCTGATTTCCTGCAGCAGGGCTTTAACTTTCCTATATCTCTCATTCATTTCTTTTGCCTCGCCGATTGATCCGGGCGGAAGATAAAGATTTTTAGTTCTACCTTCTTTTTTCGAACTGAGATAATAGCAGATATGTTTCTCTCCATTGTTACAGGTGCAGTTCTTTCCGCATTTTGAGCGATACATGACAACTGAACCAATAATAATATCAAGGTTGCTCATCAGTTCCTTTTTTAATCTCTCTCTTTTTTTCATATCTGATATAATTCCTTAATTTTTAATTAAATTGCACGTATTAATACACACAATAATACCACCGAAAATTAAATCAATGAAAAATTCGTCTTTTTTATTATTTTTTCAGGGATGGCTAAGGTGGAAAGCCAGGAGAGAATTCTAAAGAATACTTTAGCCGATATGTACTCTTGATTTAAGAAAGAATGAAGGTAGTATAAATGGCAACGTGGATCACTGAATACGTACAATTTGACTTTGATGAATAACCGTCATCAACGCTCACTAAAGAAGGCGCCACCTTGGTGTTCTCAATGGCTAAATCAAGTACAGGGATCAGTAATTCCCGGTGAAAAAAATTAGCGTTATAAAGGATAGCAGAATTGAGAATTCAGATTTAGAACTGAGCTGGTAGATGCCTCAAACTGAAGAACTCACTACGTTCGCCCCGGAATGTTAGGAAGTATCATCGTAAAGAATTGTAAATCCGTTAATTCTAAATCCGTAAAGTATCGCTTCAAGAAGCATTTTCCAGGAATCAAAATATAACGTGTGGAAATAAGATTTTATGGTATTCCAGAGTCTTATTCTCCGGCCCTTCTTGTCTAATGCCGCCTGAAATAACGGGCAAACGATTTCCTGAGCTTGGTCAATCAGGAATGCCAACATCATCAATAACGCAAAATTGACAGACAGGTTTTTATAACCATGCCCAAAATTGTGTTCGAATTTATATCCTTGATTTTTAAGAGTGTTAAACGTTTCATTCTCAATCTTCCATCGAGCCCTTCCTCCTTTCATGATCTCGCAGGCATTCTCTGTGGTTATCTCAATATCGCTAACCCAACTGAAATATTGCGTCTTTTTATCTGTTATTTCCCAATATTCCATGAAGTTAACCAAAATATCCGGATTCGATGCATTCAACGGAACCTGATTCATGAAGTGAAATCGATGAATGACCTTATCTTCTTCAATCTCGAATGTCGTTGTTGTTCCGGCCAACTTTTCCGTTTTCACCTGCGAAAACAGAAATTTGTGGTCTCCGTTTTTAACACCGAGTATGAAACGCATATCATGTTCTTTTAAATCATTGATATGAGGAGCGTTTGGCGATAATGCATCTTCAGTTATAATGATTGGCAGACCGGGATGAGCATGCCTTAGTTTTCCCAACAGTCTTTTCGCGGCATTTCGTTCGCAGTCATTTTCCCGTGTTCCATCTTGTCTGATAATAGGCTCCGGAGCCAGAGGGATAACTTCTTTCTTCGCTGGATGAACAATGGCAATGCCTAACATCGCATGAGAATAAGTCCGTTCACCGGTCTTTTTATTTATTTTAGTCTGACAGTTACTGCAATGGATATTTTTCGAGGAGAAGTAACCGGTTCCATCCATTGAAAGGAGAAAACAGTTTTCCAAAAACTTAAATTGTTCAAGTCCGTTTTGGTGTTCTATTATATTGAAAACAGTTTTAAAAGAAGGACTTATTGCATCAGGTGCAACCGGATCGATAATCTCCCTCATTTGCGTATCTGAACAAAATTCCTTAATTTTATAAATGGTTCTTAAGTTGTTTCTTACAGCCTTGTTTTTTGTCTCTTCATCGAATTGCAGAAGCGAATTGGCTTTGACCGAAAATATAGCAAAAGCAGACATAAGAGCATCGGGTAAGGGGATTAATACTTTCCATGGTTGTCGATGATCACAGATCGTTTCAAAATCTGAGCGAATAGCGCCGAACAATCTGTCCCCCAATAATCCGTTTTTAATTAGTGAATATTTTCTCATTATTTGTTTGATCATAATTAGCGATAATCAAACAAAATAAAGGGTGTTTTTTAAAAATCTAGGCCCGGTTTGAAAATTTAATTTATTTTCCAAATTCTGCCAGAAAAGCAAGGCTGAGAGCCCATTTTAACAAGGGGTGTCTTTGATGAAATTTCCAAATCAATCAGCAATCAAAATTTTCGCCGGGAATTGCTGTACAGGGATAAATTCTTTCGAGTCGGCGGCATTCCCTTTGGGAACCTTACAAACAGGGATAAAACCATTGCCGCTTCGACCGAGTTGTGGTTTATATCCTATTTTCGCGGGCCGAGGACCTTTCTTTATATAACATCTGAAATGCTCAAAACCTTCTCCGCAGAAGGAATATGGACATCATTCATTACCCGATTCTCCGAGTAAAAAAGAACATGATATCCATCTGCAAGATCCTCGTCTATTTGCTTAAAAATGGCATCGAGCATTTCTCGACGACTTGGCTTCATATCGAGTTTTGCGCTCCGTTCTTTCATCTCTCCAAGTTCCCTTTTCAGATAACTCAGCGCTTTGTAGGCTGTCTTTAAAAATTTCCGATAGAACTTCTTTATCCTCTTTTTACTATTCGCTTTTCCGGCAATGGAATTGATCTTGAACAGCAGCGTTTGCAAAGACGAAATCCAGCTTGCCATCCACCATGCCCGGAGTGACGGACCGCCATACTTCGAAAGTTTACCACCCAGACTAAACAGACGCTCAACGGTGTTTGTTTTTTCATGACAAATATGCGGTCATAAGGGGCCTCAGAGCCTCTACCGCCTGCCTCCAGGGAGTCTTGACAAGCAAAGAGTCCCTGAGCCATCGGATAAACTGAAACGACCTCTGAACGGCTTTATAGGGTCGTGTAACAAGCGGGTTTTCTTTTCTTCCGGCCTCCTTGATCTTTGCCAGATCCTTTTGAATTCTCAGGGTTCTCTTCTTTTCAATCTTGGTATCGGATATGCCTTCTTCGGATTCAAGTTTACGTTCCAGGATTAAGGTGAGGTTGTGCGCCAGAACCATGAACTGCGCTTGGACACATTTAGCGTTCAATGATTTTGCCCAGGCCCTGTTTTCCATCAGTTTATTTTTGAATTGGTCGAACACTTTTTCAATGTCCCATCTCTTCTTGTATATGAAAGTGATCAACCCCGGCGGCAATGTCATTTCGTTTGTCAGGAAGACAAATCTCTTTCCCGTTGCCGGTTCAATGTAAACAATTTTACGCAACCTGCGACCGCTATTTGTTACTCCGGTCCGGTCCGAGATTATGCCTGCATTGCGGGGATCCTCCCGGTCAAACTCACGGTCGTCACAGATTAGTAAATTGGTATTCTCCTTCATTCGAGTGATGATGTAAATCCCCTTCGACTGCTTCCAGTTATTCCACTGGACGAAGTCGTAGATCGCCGGATCATAGGCTATAATTACCTTCCGCCCTGTCGGTTCTTCCATACGCAGGCATTTGCCTCCAAGCGTTTCAACGCGGTTATATCATGCTCTTTTTTCACCTTCGAACGAGCTACATCCAAATGAATCATCGTTTGAGTCCGAAGATTCATGGCAAAAAAATGTCCGACGGGGTAACGCTTCTGATCAATTAGCTGGTCATGAGCTGAGCTTCCATGGCAATGACCGTCTGCGGCGTAGATCGCGACTCCATCAGCAATTCCCGGTGAAACGGAACTCTTTTAATAGAAGTCAGTTACAAATTTTATGCCATCTATAAATTGTCAAAATCTATTGTCGGCATTCTGGAATTGAGGCTGATAGCGACTTCAACCTCGGAGTCAGAACCTAATTTTAGAGGATGAGATAGCTGTAATTTGCTTCATATAAAGATGTTATAGTTCACCGGGAATTGCTTGCGACTCCATCAAGTTCGGCATGCTCTGCAAAGGGATCGTCTTTTGCCGTGGCGATCTCATCGGCTTCTGCTCGAACTGCACAGGCAATGTTTTGGGTAAGTCGTAGCCGCCTCTGGCTTTTCAAGCTGATAAAGAACCGGCTAACGGTGATCGCCAGCTTCAAAATCGTCATTGCTTTTTGAATCCAGTCTCGTCCGCTACGTACATCGTTCAGGCACCGCCCAACCCCTGCCTTCAAAAAATGCTCGTCGGGGAATTCGGGGCAATCCCTCTTTGCCTCGGCCTTTACCAGCGCTCGCAGCATCGGGCTGTAGAATTCATTCTCGACAGTAGTTGCTTGTGTTTTACTATTCATTATTTTTCCTCCTTTAAATTTGTTGTTATTAATGAAACACCTTATTGCAAAGGCAGCACATAATACTTCAATTTAAAGCCACAACATACTAATAATAAGCAGTTTATATTTCAATAGAATTGCCGTGAAAGACTCTTGCAATATGGCCATGCGGTCATAGCAGTGGCATTTTACATTAAACAGGAGGTGTCTGTCGTACGGGAGTACGGGCGATTTGATGAGAGCTCTCAGTGCATGAAATAAACATCTTCAAGGCCCCATTATGAGCCATGTTTTTCAGGAATAACCAACACCGTTGTGTCCGACATATGAGTCCTACCGAAATCCGGGAAGTTAGAAAAATCATATTTGACCACTTTGACATCATAGTCGAGTCTTGGAACGAATTTCAGGAAAGGAAATAAGACTAATGGATAAAGTATATGAATTACAAGAGCTTAGCGTAACCCGTAACACAATATCCTTTCGATTACGGAGTCAAGATATCAAGATTTCCATTGATCAATCAGGTTCAAGGTTGCTGCCAAATGCGACAATAGGTCAATTGCAGGTCTTCGAGATCGATGATGACGGAATTGGAATTTATTGGCCGCTTCTTGATGAGGATTTGTCGGTATCTGGTCTATTAAAGAGCGCTGGACGTGAAGACTTAATCGTATCCGATATTGATTCGGTAATTCTCGAAGACTCTCTAACATAGCAAATTGACCGAGATTTCGAACAAGAGGATGAACTTCAACGATCTCTCGTGCCTCAAAATCGTGAGATATCCGGACGATATCTGAAAACTTCGGTTCAGCAATGTTTAGTGGGCAACGAAGCAGCGTGGAAGCGAAACTGGATGAATCTGTGGTCCAACAGAACTAACTTTACGATTCTGCGTATCTCAAGAAAGAATGCCTGATTGCAATATTTCTTCTGGAAAGGACATATGGTGCATTCACATTTAAATATGCACCCAGTGTTACTAAATTAACTAATTAGCCCGTATTCGAAAAGGCAAATTGCTCAATTTTGGCCGTGCCATTTTGGCGCAATTTGTTGATTTTAATGTCGGTGAAACATGGGTCTGACATAATCGTTGCCGATTCGCCAGCTTTTCTGCGAGCAACTTGTCGTTAAGACCCAAAAATAATTATTTTTGAACACAGTACTCCCGGTTGAAGCCCTTTGGTGTTTTTTTTACTTCACTATTTTGTAGGGATCGTCCTAAGCCACTCGCCGCAGTTTTGCTTCAGCTTCTTTTTGACGGAGCTTACGAATATAGCCCATCCGACAAAAATTATACGCAATGACTTTCTCAAGCAATTCAGCGCGAACTTCCTCAAGACCGCGTCGTCGAAAACGCTTCAGGCCAAACACATATTTAAGTACAAACATGAGCGATTCAACAGCTGAACGATTGCGACGAGCCTCAAGATAGGCTGGACTATCCCAATCTGACTCGGGCGTAATCCGTTTCCCTTTTGAGCCGCTTATACTCACAGTGGCTACCCCTCTTTCTTTTGCGTCCTCTAAATTTGACTTTGATGAATAACCGTCATCAACGCTCACTAAAGAAGGCGCCGCCTTGGTGTTCTCAATGGCTAAATCAAGTACAGGGATAAATTCTTTCGCGTCGGCGGCATTCCCTTTGGGAACCTTACAAACAGGGATAAAACCATTGCCGCTTCGACCGAGTTGTGGTTTATATCCTATTTCCGCGGGCCGAGGACCTTTCTTTATATAAGCTGCATCTTCATCTGAAATGCTCAAAACCTTCTCCGCAGAAGGAAGATGGACATCATTCATTACCCGATTCTCCGAGTAAAAAAGAACATGATATCCATCTGCAAGATCCTCGTCTATTTGCTTAAAAATGGCATCGAGCATTTCTCGACGACTTGGCTTCATATCGAGTTTTGCGCTCCGTTCTTTCATCTCTCCAAGTTCCCTTTTCAGATAACTCAGCGCTTTGTAGGCTGTCTTTAAAAATTTCCGATAGAACTTCTTTATCCTCTTTTTACTATTCGCTTTTCCGGCAATGGAATTGATCTTGAACAGCAGCGTTTGCAAAGACGAAATCCAGCTTGCCACCCACCATGCCCGGAGTGACGGACCGCCATACTTCGAAAGTTTACCACCCAGACTAAACAGACGCTCAATAAGCTTGAGCAGAATACCCGCATCGGTCGGCCACTCTACGTTTCCTTCCACGGACGTACTGTCGAATGTCAGCTCCTTGAAATCGTCCAGCCCCTCACTGAGAATTAGCCCTCACTGAGCACGGTGAATTTGTTCTCGTGTTTCATTAGACGCCGCATTTACATTCTCAACAATCGTTGTGATCCCGGGAAGAAGCAGATCACGTTTTTGCAAGTAGTCTAAAATTGTGACCGAATCCCGTAAGCGTTCAATTGATGATAAACTGCTTAAGGTATGGAAGTCGCCTCGCAGGACAAGAAAAATCAACACCCGTTCGGCTTCCATTCGCGGACGACCCACTTGTAAATAAAGGGATGGAGCTTCCGTTTGTTCCACTTCACTCAAAATTTCTGGAAGGGCCTCGAATTTTGATTCAAAATAGGCTTTATCTTTTTGCCGTAACTCTTTTTTCTTTATCGCTACTGCATCTTGATCCTTTCGAATGCTATCGAGAATTTCCGGATGTCTACGGCTCATTTCCAGAACCTCAGACAAGAGCTCTTTCAAGTTCGTATCCGGAACCGGCAAGAATAGGTTGCTGCTGCACACCGAGTGATTTGGAATTTGCTTGATCATTGTTGCCTCCATGGCAAATTAAATTAGATTTTAAATTATTGCAAGATAACACGTTACGCAATTTATTCAAGCCCAATTCCATGAAGAATATAGAAATTTTATACTCAAAATGCCCTTTTCGAATGGGCTCTAATTAAATATGAACTAGTTACAACAATCCAACCGAATATTGTGCCCATAGATTCCCGTACGCGGATAAATGCCATAATTCATTGACCTTACCCGCCGTTTCGGCGTCCCGCGCTTTGCGGGATATTGACTCTCATTACAAAAGTTTATGCATAATGCAGGTTAATCGCCCAAACCCCACGTATAATTGAAATGATGAAGATAACGAACATGATCTTTCGTACTCATTGCAATCGCACATGCTGCTTATAAAAATTCCTTTTCCTGTTTCGCCTCTTTATGTCGTTTACTGAAACGCCTTCTTTCTTCGTATAACTTCGCTATTTCATTCTTCAATTTCGCCAACTCACTTTCTGACGACGCTTGATTGATCCGAATCTGTATATCATTGATTTTCCTTTTGACCCTCCCCAAAAGGAATTTTTGATATAAATTAAGGATATAGTCGCTTTCCAGTTTAATCGGCTTAATATTGGCGCCTAAATTAGGATCGTTTATAACCTTATTAATGTCCTCAGATTGATATTTTCCCATATTTTCAGCTAGGCTTGAGACAGCCTCCTGCCACTCTCCCTGCTCCGTATGAGCCAAAATCTCGTTCAGAGCACGCCCAACGGCGTTGTCGCTGATATACTCCAGAGGTAAATCCTTTAATAGTCTGCCAGCGTATTTTTCATCATATATCGCTAATTCAAGAAGAATGATTTCAGCTTGTCCTTCCACATTATCAAGCTGCGTTACGTTTGATTCAGCCTGTTGCCTGTTCTCATCAGATGCATAACGAAAGGCGGGTTGTTTACTTTTTGTCATAATTCGCTTTAGTTCCTGAAGAACGGTATTCTCAGGTATACTCAATCGTTTTGCCAGAATTCGACAATATTCCCCGCGTGACACGAGGCTTTCGATACGCAGGAATTCTTTCAAAATATTCTCAGTTATTGTAGTTTTCCCTGACGGAGTATTCGGATCATGACGGGATAATTCAATGTCTATTCGATAGATAAAATAATCGATAGCGCCATCAATTTTTTCCTTCAATCCAGTGATATTTCCGCTACGTACCAGCGTATCAGGATCGTCCCCACTCTCCAACACAGCCACCTTTGCAGATAATCCAACCGGCAAAAACGAGTCGATACTTTTTATGACCGCGTTCTGTCCGGCGCCATCACCGTCAAATAAAAAGACAACCTGATCAGTATAGCGTTTCAGCAATCGGGCCTGAGCTTCGGTAAAGGCCGTCCCCATGGGTGCAATGGCATTCGCATACCCAGCCTGGTGGCAGGCAATCACATCCATTTGTCCCTCGCAAATCAAGGCAAATCCATTTTTTTTAATGCCATTTCGGGCAAGGTTCAGTCCATATAGAACTTTACCTTTATGAAAAATTAGAGTTTCCGGCGTATTGATATATTTTCCGCCCGAATCATCCGTTCCCAATATCCGCCCGCTGAAGCCAATAACCTTTCCCAATTCATTCCAGATGGGAAACATTAATCGATTACGAAATCGGTCGTAAATGGACACCTGATTATCTGGATTCGTCTTCTGTACGCAAACACCTGCCTGAAGCATCGCATCACCATCAAATCCATTTTTCTTACCCCAAGTCAGTGTCTGATTCCATGATTCAGGAGCAAATCCAATGCGGAATGTATTTAGTACATCCTGACTAACGCTGCGGCCTGATATATAATCCAGCGCTGACTTCCCTGCGTTGCCTGACAGATTTTCGTGAAACCAGTTCGCCAGCCGATCATGAATTTGGAATAATTCGTCTTTTTTATTTCGATCTGAGCTGGACTCAGCAGATAAGCTTTTTTCTGGAAGAGGCATACCCGCACGTTGCGCTAAAATTTTGAGTGCGTTGAAAAAATCAGTCTGTTCATAATCGATAACGAATTGAAATACATCCCCCCCCTTTTGACAACCAAAACAATAATATATCTGCTTCTCAACATTTACGGAAAATGATGGAGTTTTTTCGGAATGGAAAGGACATAATGCTTTGAAATTGTTTCCAAAACGTTTCAACGGTATATACGAGTTGATTACGTCTGAAATATCAAGGGCTTCCTTAATTTTGTCTTTTGTCTGGTCAAACATCATTCCCGCTTTTTACCAATCTTTTGCAATCGCGCTAATACTTTTTTTGATTTTTCGGGATAATTGTCTTTTGATTTATACAAAAAATTAAGGTAATAACGCTGTGCAACTTTATCGTTATTCAGGTTCAGGTCATTAAGAATTGCCATATTCAAGAACACCAGTGAATGACCATCTGAGTACTTTAACGCACGAGAAAAATAACTTAACGCCTGGGGAACATCAGCATGAGCCGCGTACCAACATGCTAAATCGTTATAGACCAGGAACGATTCCCTAAACGAACTATGCTCCAACAATTGCAGATATAATTCCTTTTCTTCCGGCATGTTTAATTTCGCCGCTGTTTTAAGCAATAAGATCATTGAGTTGACCTGCTCCGGCTTCAATTCATTGCATTTTTGTAGATACGGGTAGGCATCCAGGTACTTTCCCTGATTAAAATATAGCTTGCCGATTTGGTAATTGCAGAGAAAATTATTCATGTTTGCCGAGACCTGTTCAAGGGCGATTTTTAACGCTTCCTCGTCACGACCAGTTCGCGTCAGGCACAAGACGTAAAATGAAATTAGATTTTCATTTTTCACCCCGCGTTTAATGCATGATTCGATATTTTTTAACGCCCTTTCCCAACTGTCCTGATCCCCTGTTTGTGCCAAATTCAGTGATTGAACAACAGTATCATTTATTGATAATTGCGAACATCCATTGGCCAATAATAGCGTCACAGGCATAAAAACGAAAAGAATTATACGCACATATATTTCCGGACGATGCTTCGTTGAGACATTATCAGCCAAAAGAGTTTTCCTACCGGTTAGTATCTTATCAATAATATTCGTGTATTTTTTGGCAAGAGTTTAATAATTCAGAGCTGGAATCAATATGGTTTCTTTAAGTTTTTGAGCGGTTATAACCAGTTCTTTTCCCAACTTTGTCAAGTAGTATTTGTATGTTTTACCTGCCCTTTTTATAAGACCAAACACATTAAGTCTTTTAATAAGCCTTGATATTTTGCTGGTATTAAACGCGGGTAGTCTGGCCCTTATATCTTTGTTTTTAAATCCTGTGATGTTGTATTCCCCCGCAGAACAGTAAGTAATAAGGACAGGTCTTCATGATAAAATAAATTGAACCCTTTGTAATTCCTGTTGCTCTGTTTTTTAGCTTGTGTGATTTTGTCGAGTCTTTTACGTCCGGCTGTTTTGTTGTCAAAGGCAGAAATAAATTCCAAATATCGTTTATTGGAAGCCCTGAACAATAAACCTAACACTGAAAGGCTGTAAATGTTTTTTTTCAAAGGGGCATAGCACATGGATTTGCTGCCGTCGCGGTGTTCAACCTCACGGTAGTGTTTAAAAAAACTGATATCATTAGTTGTGGTTTCAAGACGGAGCAATTTGGAGAATTTGTCATACATTTTAATTGAGCTTTTACCCATTGTATGTTTAATACGGCTCCCTTCGATACGGATATTATAATTGTTGCCTATTTCGCCCTGGCATCTGGGATCTATTTTGTGTCCGAGAAAAGTGGCAATGTTATCCGGTTTTACCGTATGTATAGCAGTCGCAGTCAGTTCTGAATATATCGATTGTCGGTCTTCCTGGTTTTTAAAAACAATATCTGTAGCATATTCAGTCTGCATTATGCTCCAATGGCATACCTGATTGAATGATGCATGTACCGGACAATATGTTTTGGCTAGTTCATCAAGTCTTTTGTGTATTTTTCGAATGTCCATATTCTCGCAGACAGTTTGCGCCTTGTCAAAATCTTCGATGTAATCAAATGCGTTGTCTATCATAGAATACTTTATGCCTTGTTTGTCCAGTTCGTTGGCTAATATATTGTGCCCGTTAATATATATCTGTAATTTAAACGGGCGCCAGGCAGGAACTCTGACATAGCCGTAACCAAGATAAGGGTCAATGAAATAGAAGTAATAGTGCAAACATTTACCTTGCGCACCTTTGAGGAATGTTTTGCCCGACTCTTTGTCATGCCATGATTTATAACTGCTACAGGCTTCCATGGCTGAAATAATATGGGCCAAGCCTGTATGAATCCCTTTTTTATCCAAAACTTTTTTAACTAAATCTTCTTTGCGGATATGTGATTTCGCCACAAATTCTATTTCAATATTATTGTCTTTTGCTATCTGTTGAGCATTGGCTCGCAATTGATTCTTAAACGGTTCCGCAAATTTGGGATAGTCAAAAATATGTTCTCCTTGACCACAAAGGTAGGATGTCATCCCTTGGGCATAACATATTTGAGGAAGTGTCCCCGTTATTATCAATCTATCGAAACAGCTAAGAACACCACTAATTCTTTCTTTGTACGTTGATGTGAGTAATTCCATTTTATTTACGTTTATTTTGAGATGTTTTACAGGATAGTTTACACTTTTGAGTATGCTGTAATAGATAACGCAAAAAAAATAATATCAATCAATCCCACGGGACCAACAAGAAATGTCGAATTTTGAAGTTTTTCCCTTCGTTTATTCATAATTCCTTGTTCGACATTCGATATTCAGGAATATTCTGGGAAAAAGCGTAAACTAACTACTTTCTGACGCCTGATGTGAAGCATCCCTTTGTTTCAATGTTAAATCATTCCTGTTTGGTTGTGGCTTGTCCACGTTAGGTAGTTCCATTCTTTGTTGTAGGTATGGGCGTCATTGGTTTTGACCCATTTTCCCGAAGCGCTTTTTTTGTATAATTCTCCATTTTCCAGGCTCCATGATAAAATGCCGCCGATTAAATTGTACATGTTCGGGTAACGTTTTCTCATGGTCTCAACGTAGCGTCCGCTTCGCTCTCCGATGGTACAATATACAATGATTTTGTTATCTGATAAGTCCTGGTCGGCATATTTTTTTTCAAATTGAGATCGGGTAACGGCATGCGGCAACAGGGATACATTGCATTCGGCAGGGGTGCGAACATCAATGAGAATGAGATTGGGATCGTTGATGATTCGTTTTAATCGTTTGGCTGTCATAATGGGGACCTGTCTGTCTTTGTTTAATTGGCTGAACTGTCGCTGAATCTCTTTGCTTAATATATCAATTTCTTTGGACGTTGCTGTTGCGGTCTTTTCGTTGGTTTTATTTTGAGAAAAGAGGGTTCCACAGAGGGCAATGACTAGAATTACAGTGGTAAATTTGTACATGATGCTAACTTCAATTTGATTGCGGCGAAGACGCGAAGGTGGGACATTTATTTCGAGTTTCTAAGAGGAGCCAGATTAAGTTTTGTGCGCTCCTGATTGATTTTTTTCATGAGATCAATATTTGACGTCAAAATTTTATTGAGCTTGCCGACGCTGATTTTTAGCAATTTCGCGGCAACGCTGATTTTCCATTCAGCTAATGAGAATACGTCTAATAGCGCTGCGATGAATAAGGGATAGCGTTGATCTTTTTTCCCGATTGACCAAGAGTCTATCCAGTTCGGAGTGTTCTCTTCTCTGATGGACAATGCTATCTCTATTCTTAATTTTTTTAATGCTTCCTTTTTGTTTTGATGCTGCGATCGGCTGGATGCTGCATAGGCGCTGATTTTGGTGTTGTTTAATGTGATGCGTACGGCGGAATCGGTTGTATTCCGATGCTGTCTCCGGGGCCGACGCCCGGAATGATTCCGTACGACATTGGCGCAGTAGTTGAGCGTCGTCAGAATTTAATAATTTTTCACGAAACATATTCCATCTCATCGATGCATAGTGTAATTGGGGCGTCAGCGACATTCCAATCTGATACCTGAAAAAACCTTAATCTTAACAGGGCTAAATTCAATGGCCATATCGTTTACATTGACTTCGAGGTTTGAATTCGCTGTTGCTGATTTCCTATTCCTAACCTGAATAATTCATCAGTATTCTGCTGCGAACCCTAATCTCTGCTCAAATAAGCCGATTAGCTCACAACACATCTCAGTGAATGAAAATTCACTTTCGCCGTGAAAATTTCTCTTATCAATTTATTATGAGCGAGTTAAGCGCTCTCGCGACGAATCGCATGAATTAATCGTACGTATTCAGTGATCCACGTTGCCATTTATACTACCTTCATTCTTTCTTAAATCAAGAGTACATATCGGCTAAAGTATTCTTTAGAATTCTCTCCTGGCTTTCCACCTTAGCCATCCCTGAAAAAATAATAAAAAAGACGAATTTTTCATTGATTTAATTTTCGGTGGTGTTATTGCGTGTATTAATACGTGCAATTTAATTAAAAATTAAGGAATTATATCAGATATGAAAAAAAGAGAGAGATTAAAAAAGGAACTGATGAGCAACCTTGATATTATTATTGGTTCAGTTGTCATGTATCGCTCAAAATGTGGAAAGAACTGCACCTGTAACAATGGGGAGAAACATATCTGCTATTATCTCAGTTCGAAAAAAGAAGGTAGAACTAAAAATCTTTATCTTCCGCCCGGATCAATCGGCGAGGCAAAAGAAATGAATGAGAGATATAGGAAAGTTAAAGCCCTGCTGCAGGAAATCAGCCAGTGTAATTATGAGAGTCTGAAAAAAAGAAATCTTACCAAAGGGAAATAACAGTTGCCGAAAGCGCAAAGGTCAATCAGACATAATCATTCTTACGGAAAATGTCCGGAAACATGCAAACTTTCGCGACTGAGAGTAGAAAATGAGCAGCTGAAGAAGGAAAACGAACAATTCCGTCAGATTTTTGATGCTGCCGTGGATGAATTCAATAAACTCAAGCGACGGATTGAACAGCAGAAAGGGGAATTGAATTGTGAAAAAGAGGCGAATAAAGATCTGGAGAAAAGGATTCGGCAACTGGAACGAGAATTGAGTAATGAACGTGGTAAAGCGAATAAATTCGCATCTATGCTTTTTGGTTTGAAGAGTGAGAAACTGAAATTGTCAGATATCAAAGTTGAGGATAGGAATTCTATTGTAGTTGAAGAAATCAGCGAATCAGAAATCACTAATGCCGGGGAAGACGAATCGGCTGGGGAGAAAGAAAAAAAGACTGAAGCGGAGAAGGACAATGACACGAAAAAGAGAAAATCCGGAGGTCAGGATGGCCCCAAAGGAAATGGAAGGAAAATTCCTAAAGGGCTGCAGATTGTGGATAGAATTATTAGGCTGCCTGAGGGAGAAGTCATTCATGGAATTCCGGCGGAGAATTGGACGGAACAGAACGGCATGGATGAAGTATCATACACGATCAGAAAAAAAGTCGAATGGTACGTGGAACGTACTATCAGGCGTAAATATACTCCTCCTGCGAATTACGCCCCTGGCGTTCCCAAAATAATAACAGCTCCCATGCCGGCTAAACTCATTCAGCAGGGAAAATATGGGTTGGAAGTATGGATTGATATTCTTATCGATAAATATCAACAGCATATACCGATTCAGCGTCAAATTTTCGACATGCAGCAACACGAAGTCAATATGATTCCAGGAACTGTTTTCGGTGGTTTGAAAACAATATTTGGAACCTATTTGGAGCCTCTTTATAAAGAACTTATTATTGAATTGCAAAATGGAATAAGATGGCACGCTGATGAAACTCGCTGGTACATGCTTTGTGACGCCATGAAAAAATTATGGTATATGTGGGGATTCAAATCTGAAGATGTTGCTATTTTCGTTCTTGACGGCACAAGAAGCGCTTCTGTTCCTGCGAAAACTCTTCTGGGGATTACCGATATAGTACAACTAAAAGAACCAGTTGAAATTCCTGAGGAGAAATTGAAAATATTGAATGTAGACAGGTATTCTGCCTACAAAATGTTGGCCGGTTTGGGTTTGGTTCTTCTGGCCTATTGCTGGGCTCATGTGAGAAGAGATTTCACTGACATTAAAAAAAAATATCCCGAAGAGCACGGACTGCTCAGATGGGCAGAGGAATGGTTGTTGAAAATCGCCGAACTGTACAAAATTAATAATCAGAGAGTAAAACATCCTCCCGGAAGTGATATGTTTTTAGAACACGATTCGAGATTACGTGAAGCCATTCATGACATGGGAAAAGAAATCAACGTTGAGATTAAGGCTGATGAAGATGAAGTTCATGAAGCCAGACTTAAAGCAATGATATCAATGAAAAATCACTGGGAGGGACTGATTATATTTGTTGGTAATCCCGAAATCCCGATGGATAATAATAAAATGGAAAACGGAATAAGACCCTGTGCTCTGGGAAGAAACAATTATATTGGAAACCATTCACTTTGGGGCGGGGAATTGTCCGCCTGTATGTATTCGATCATTCAAACATGTAAACAGAATAATATCAATCCACGAACTTACTTGCAGTATTACCTTGAGAAGTGTATAGAAAAAAACGGCGATATGAGTCAGGAGGAAATAAATTCAATGTGACCAGGGAAATTAAAAAATAATATCATCGTGAAAAACGATTTGACCTTGAAAAAATTCTAATTTTTTGTTTTCTTTATATTTCCTGCAAAAAACGATTCAGTAAGAAGAAATTAGGGTTGAGGGCAAAACGGGGACCACTGAGTATGTACAAATCAAGCGTAAAGCCGATTTGTCCTTCATTGGGATACGATAACATTGCGTGCTCGCTAGCGAACGTAAATCTGAGTCCAGTTTATGTCACTAATTTGCTCGATAATATATGTCCTTTTCAAGAATTGAATGATATTCCTTAATGGGTAGACCTATATATATATGCGTCACACGCCTAAAATCGTAACCCAATGTTTGATGAGTCATCAATCTGAGCAAAATTTATCTGTTCAAAACTCAATTCACATATGCAATTTGCATATAGACAGGTAGATTAGATACATTTAAGCGGTGAAATATATTATCTTTAAATTATTGATTGCAACTTCTTTTCAACAATTAATTATGAATCTTAAGGTCTCCGAGTACTGGATTAAATCACATGATATATGTTCATGCATATGGCTTGGCTTTTTTAGAACTTACCTTTGTCATTGTATCCTTAATGCTGCTGCATAGTCTCAAACAAACCATTGGCACAACGGCGTTTTACCTGTCTTTGGGTGCAACGCTTGTATTTGCCCAATTTGTTACAGCAGCTGGAATGAATATTTCTCATGCCTACCCTGGTCTTAATGTAAATATTGGTCCTACAATATTTTTTACTCCAATGATGGCAGCGCTATTGATCACCTACATTGTCGATGGGACGACGGAGACTCAACGGCTTATTGTAGGCATTATGGCAATGGTTGGTATCTTTGCTTATTTTTCTGTTCTATCGGAAACACAGACTTACTTTCCCGGATACAATCTTTCTCCCTATGTTCCGAAAAGCTTCATGGGGCCAATTTTCAAGTCGGGACGAAATTTAATGATGGCTTCGCTACTTTCGTTTCTTGTCGTGTTTCTTGTTCTGCCTGTCGTTTATCAATTATTACGCAACCGGAATATTGGATTAAATGTCTCCGTCTTTGGTGCCTTGATTTTTTCGGAGGTACTGGATGCATTTTTTTATGAGCTTGTGACGAATTATCCGTCTGATGAATGGTGGGATGGTCTGCGTTTTTCTTATTTGACACGGGCAATCGCAATGATCTGGGTCAGTACTTTGACGACAATTTATCTGAACCTCCGAAATATACCTAATAAGGAGCAGTCGGATTCCAGAAGTACGCTGGATATTATTACAGCATTTCTAGGCAGTTATGGACACGCGAAACGTCTACAGGCTAATGTCCGGGAATGGGAAGGGAGGTATCGAATGGTCGTCGAAAATACCAATGATCTGATATTTTTGGTTGATCAATCAGGAATCGTGTTGGATGCAAACAAAATCGTCTTAAATATGCTTGGATATAATATCGATGAACTTTCCACGATAAAAATTCAGTCCCTAATCAAAGTTAATGACATTGATTATATAAATTGGGACGAAATTATCGATTCGTTTAAAACAGCTGAAAATCATAGCGATTTTCATTACAGCGGCCACGAGTGGAAGATAGAAACCCGGAAGCATGATAAACTGCTTATTGATGCAACTTTAAGCAAAATTGAGATTCAGCAAAATAAGGCAATACTTCTTGTTGCCCGTAATATCACGCAAAGGAAAATTCTGGAAAAGGAACGTGAAACTTTGCAAACTCAACTTATTGATTCGCAACGCATGGAAGCCGTCGGCAAATTGGCTGGAGGAATCGCACACGATTATAACAATCTTTTGCATGCTATACAGGGAAGTATCGATATGCTTGAGTCTATTGTCGTACGTGATCCAAAAGCAAAAGAGCTGACCTCTAATATTAGTACAGCTGTTAAACGAGCGTCAACGCTAACGGGTCAACTGCTTGGTTTTGCCCGCGGGGGTAAATATAAAGTTGTGGAAATTGATATTGCAGAACTGATTAAACAATCCGCACGATTATTTCGACCGATTTTAGGTAAAAAAAATGAGCTAAAAGTCGCAGTTCATCCTGATACGATGACAGTGGAAGGCGACTTTACTCAGATAGAGCAAGTCCTTCTCAATATATTACTCAATGCGAAAGGGGCAATCGTAGATGGTCCCGGGACAATTATTTTTCGTGCAGAACCGGCGCTGGAAATCACGCCGGGATGGCGGGATATTCGTCAGAAACGCATCAGTGATAGGCTTGGACACGTTGATGAAATCGGTAAATCAGGGATTCCTAGTCTGAATATAAATGATCTGAATCAACAGTTTACTAAAGAAAAAAACAAAGGAAAGAAACAAATTGCCAGTAATTTTATTGTAATTCGTATTGGAGACAACGGATGCGGCATGACAAATGAAATCAAAGACCGGATTTTTGAACCATTTTTTACGATAAAGAAAAATAAGGGCACCGGTATGGGACTCGCGATGGCCTATGGCTGTATTGAAAATCACCATGGGTGGATTCATGTGGAAAGTGAAATCGGCAAAGGGGCTGAATTTTTTATTTTCCTACCCCGATTACAATAATTCGATTTGGAACCTCAATGGATCGAAACGCTGGATAAGCTCGGCGTTATCCGTAGCAAACCCGTGGGTCAAGGAAGCCATAGGCAATATCGGATAGCAGATTAAAGATGATGATGCAAATTCCGTATACGATGACAGTTCCCATTACAAGTGTATAATCTCTATTTAACGCACCTTCAACAAACTCTCTTCCTAACCCAGGGATCTGAAAAATTTTTTCTGCAACTAGCGATCCGGTTATTATCTGCGCAAACGCAGGTCCCAAATAACTCACCACTGGAAGTATTCCACCTCTCAATGCATGCCTAAACACGATGGTGTGGTCCGGTAATCCTTTGGCGCGAGCAGTGGTAATAAAATCCTGGTTAAGAATTTCAATCATCCCGGTTCTCATTAGCCTTGCTATACGTGCAGAAAAAGGCAGAGACAGGGTAAACGCTGGCAGTACTAAATATTTTGGTGCCGACAATCCTTCATAACCCGCGATCGGCAGCAACTGCCAGTGTATTGCGAAACCAAGTTGAAGCATCGGTCCGATTATAAATGTTGGTAAACTCAACCCGATAACGGTTAGAGACATGACGCTGTAATCTAAATAACAATTATGGTTTAATGCTGAAATAATGCCAGCAGTCAGTCCGAAGCCCAAGGCAATGATAAATGCAAAAAAACCCAAGATAAATGATTGGGGAAATGCAGTTCCTATAATTTCGTTGACGCTGATATTTTTGTGCTTATAAGACGGACCAAAATCGCCCCTGGCTAAATCCTGAAGATAAATAAAAAATTGAATATAGACAGGTTTGTCCAGGTTGTACTTTGCCTGAATAGCCGCCTCAATTTCGGGGTCTAATCGACGATCATTTGAAAATGGTCCTCCAGGAGCAGCGTGCATTAAGAAAAAGGTTATTGCGAGTAAAATGAAAAGAACCATGGGCGCATGGAGCAAACGATAAATGATATATTTTGACATGAACAGCTAGTCCTCAAGCCAAATATATTTTAATGGATGCATGTCTCTGACATTTTCATACCACCCATTCACTGTTTCGTTTAATACTCCCTGATTAACATAGATATATAGAGGCAATATCGGAAATTCCTTTTCAACTAAAAGCCGTTCCATTTTTTGAAATATTTCGTGCCGTTTCACTTTATTGGTTTCTCTCTGAGTCTCTAGCAACAGTGAATCATATTCTTTGTTTGACCAACCGGTTCTGTTATTTCCTCCATTGGTGACAAACATGTCAAAAAACGTATTGGGGTCACCGTAGTCGCCAATCCAGCTTGAACGTATAATTTGGAAATTTAAATTGTCCATATCGTTTAAGAGGACCTTCCACTCAGTATTTCTCAATGATACTGAAACTCCCAGGTTATGCTTCCACTGCTGAACAATGGCTTCAGCAACTTTTTTATGTTGTTCGCTTGTATTATAAAGGATTTCGACGTTTGGGAATGGATGCCCATTGGCGCCATAACCTGCTTCTGCTAACAACTTTCTTGCGCGATCTCTATTATACTTAAATCCCTGTACGGGTTCGTAGCCGGAAACGGGCGGGCAGAACCAGGTAGCAGGTTGTTGTCCGGCCTTTAAAATATGCTCAGTAATAACCCGGCGATTGATTGCTAATGAAAATGCCTTACGGACACGGACATCATCAAAGGGCGCTTTAGTAACATTGAACCGGTAAAAATATGACCCTAAATATGGCATGACATAATAGTCGGGGTTGCGAATTATTTCATTTAACTTTTCAAGCGGAATCGCCGGCATCCAGAGTATTTTATTTTGTAGAAACAACTGGTATGATGTATCCAGGTTATCATAGGGAAATACGGTTATCTTTTCCAGTTTGCAAATTTTGCTGCCCCAATAATGTTCGTTTTTCACCATATCGATTTTTTGTCTTGGCTTCCAGGCGCTCAATTTAAATGGTCCATTTGAGATGATATGCTCCACTCTGACCCATTGGTCTTTATATTTATTGATCAAGGAAACTGGAACCGGGAACAATGTATGAAATGCCACAAGGTCAAGGAAATAGTTGCATGGTGAATGTAATTGGACACTAAGCGTATGCTTATCAATAACTTTTATTCCGACATTATTGAATGAATTAATCGGGTTGGTGTGAGATTCTTTAGCTCCCTTTACTGGAAATAGTTGATATGCATAAGACGATCCGGTAGAAGGCGTTAACACTCGTTTCCACGATTGGTAAAAATCATGTGCGGTTAAATCAGCGCCATCGCTCCATTTGGCATTTTTTCGTAAGTGGAATTTATAGGTTAATCCATTATTTAGAATCTCCCACCGATAGGCAACCCCAGGCCGGGGTTCCAATGTTTTTGGATCGAGATTTACCAACCCTTCAAATAATTCTCCAACCAATCTACTTTCGGGAACACCCGTAATTAGAGCCGGATCAAGGCTTTCCGGATCTGTTCCATTATTGAAAATGAAATGTTGTTTGTTTGCTTTCCAATTTTCAGTTTTTGGCAAGTAGGCTTTTTCCCAATCCGGTATTTCATACGGAGCATCAGCGAACAACAATGCTGTAAACAGGGATAAGAAAACCATCCCTGCGCAACTAAGCAATTTGAATTTGATGATTTTTGACATGGTGAAATTATTTTTCTGAAGCGTGTCATGAAAAATCAACTTTGGCCGCAGATGATTCATTTTTTGCATGAGAGGCAACTGTATATGAGTATCCATCCTGCTAGCCTGAATAATTCATCAGTATTCTGCTGCGAGCCCTAATCTCTGCTCAAATAAGCCGATTAGCTCACAACACATCTCAGTGAATGAAAATTCACTTTCGCCGTGAAATTTTCTCTAATTAATTTATTATGAGCGAGTTAAGCGCTCTCGCGACGAATCGCATGAATTAACCCTACAACGACATTTATTCATTTTTTACCCTATTCATAATTCTTTTTCTTCGATGAGATAGGTAGGCTTTGTGATTTTTAGTCTGTTTCCATTTTACAAGGTGTAAAGATGCATGGATATCGAATTTTCGCAACGGCAATACGACTTCCAGGAGTATCCTAAGCTGTGACAGTGTAATAGATGGAGCTTTTTTTCCCCAATTTCAGCTTCAAATGCCACAGAAAGAAATGTGATAGCATGACTATTAGCATATGATGATTCCAGCCCGGGTATTTTCGCACCTCATAATGATCCATCCCAAGTTCTGTCTTGCTCTCTTCAAAACATTGCTCAATTGCCCAGCGTATTCCGGAGAGCCAAACAAAAGTCGACAGCCGAGTGTTCTCATGGGCATTGCTTATAAAAAAGGAATAAGCGGGAGTCTTTTCAATGGTTCGCCTCATAATTAACCAAACCGTTTTCCATGGCAAACCGTCTTTTGAAAGCGTCACCCTTCTTTTGCTGAATTCGTACTCTATCGGTCCCTTTGTCCCTTCAGAAACTTTCCGGCGGCACCAGAAATAATTATTTAAGCTGGAGGCGATCTGATGAACGGCAACTGGCTTTTTCCCCGGATCCTCCAAGACTGTTTTTGAACGTTTTTCGCCTTTATATTTGTATTTCTTTACCATCGCAGCAGGTGTTTTGAGCCAGCATTGAGTGTCAGCAGTAATTGAAACCATGTACATTTTATCGTCCAACTTCTCCACTTCCTCAACAAAGGCAGGGCTGTGGCCGTAAATAGAGTCAGCGACAATATATTTATAGGCAATGGCCTGTTCTCTATGAATTTCAGGCAGCATTTCTGAAGCTAATTGCGGCTTGGTTTGAAATGTAAGATTCTCAGGAAAGTTACATTTTTCTCTCTTATCTTTGTATTCTTCCGAGAACCATTCCTCCGGAACAAAAAGACGGTTATCCAACAACGCGTACCCGTGAGGAGATGCATATGCAGCGAATACTCCTACCTGACTATTTTCTATTTTGCCAATACTCCCGCAATATTGTCGGCGAACGCCGGCAGACTCCTTTCCCTTTTTTACAAAACCACTTTCATCAAATATCAGCACGCCGTTCGGGTCTCCCATATCGTCATTTACCATACTGCGATATTTAGTTAGAGCCCATTCGGAAAGGGTATTTTGAGTATAAAATTTCTATATTCTTCATGGAATTGGACTTGAATAAATTGCGTAACGTGTTATCTTGCAATAATTTAAAATCTAATTTAATTTACCATGGAGGCAACAATGATCAAGCAAATTCCAAATGACTCGGTGTGCAGCAGCAACCCATTCTTGCCGGTTCCGGATACGAACTTGAAAGAGCTCTTGTCTGAGGTTCTGGAAATGAGCCGTAGACATCCGGAAATTCTCGATAGCATTCGAAAGGATCAAGATGCAGTAGCGATAAAGAAAAAAGAGTTACGGCAAAAAGATAAAGTCTATTTTGAATCAAAATTCGAGGCCCTTCCAGAAATTTTGAGTGAAGTGGAACAAACGGAAGCTCCATCCCTTTATTTACAAGTGGGTCGTCCGCGAATGGAAGCCGAACTGGTGTTGATCTTTCTTGTCCTGCGAGGCTACTTCCATACCTTAAGCAGTTTATCATCAATTGAACGCTTACGGGATTCGGTCACAATTTTAGACTACTTGCAAAAACGTGATCTGCTTCTTCCCGGGATCACAACGATTGTTGAGAATGTAAATGCGGCGTCTAATGAAACACGAGAACAAATTCACCGTGCTCAGTGAGGGCTAATTCTCAGTGAGGGCCTGGACGATTTCAAGGAGCTGACATTCGACAGTACGTCCGTGGAAGGAAACGTAGAGTGGCCGACCGATGCGAGTATTCTGCTCAAGCTTATTGAGCGTCTGTTTAGTCTGGGTGGTAAACTTTCGAAGTATGGCGGTCCGTCACTCCGGGCATGGTGGATGGCAAGCTGGATTTCGTCTTTGCAAACGCTGCTGTGCAAGATCAATTCCATTGCCGGAAAAGCGAATAGTAAAAAGAGGATAAAGAAGTTCTATCGGAAATTTTTAAAGACAGCCTACAAAGCGCTGAGTTATCTGAAAAGGGAACTTGGAGAGATGAAAGAACGGAGCGCAAAACTCGATATGAAGCCAAGTCGTCGAGAAATGCTCGATGCCATTTCTAAGCAAATAGACGAGGATCTTGCAGATGGATATCATGTTCTTTTTTACTCGGAGAATCGGGTAATGAATGATGTCCATCTTCCTTCTGCGGAGAAGGTTTTGAGCATTTCAGATGAAGATGCAGCTTATATAAAGAAAGATCCTCGGCCCGCGAAAATAGGATATAAACCACAACTCGGTCGAAGCGGCAATGGTTTTATCCCTGTTTGTAAGGTTCCCAAAGGGAATGCCGCCGACTCGAAAGAATTTATCCCTGTACTTGATTTAGCCATTGAGAACACCAAGACGGCGCCTTCTTTAGTGAGCGTTGATGACGGTTATTCATCAAAGTCAAATTTAGAGGACGCAAAAGAAAGAGGGGTAGCCACTGTGAGTATAAGCGGCTCAAAAGGGAAACGGATTACGCCCGAGTCAGA
>WLWD01002720.1_pt1 | contig 65375 bp, 32 predicted proteins | sample 6712731 | NCBI WGS metagenome assembly WLWD01 (sample SAMN12718690, study PRJNA576275) | sponge metagenome | isolation source: marine sponge | host: Mycale hentscheli | place: New Zealand: South Island, Marlborough, Capsize Point | collected 2014-11-01
AAAAAAATTTTTTTCCCCCAAAAAATCCACTTTTCCCATCAATAAAAAAAAAAAATAAAATAGAAATAATATTGTTTGATGCATTTTATACCAATATTATATTAGTTCAACAATAAAATATGTTGTTTGTTGTGTGTGGTGCTGATTGTGATCATGTAGGAGACATCTATGAGTGTCCACAAGGAACATACGCCATTGGACGTCGAGCTCCACTACAAAACAATTTCATATACACAAAAACACCAACAACAAAGATATTTGTAATACAAACAACAAATTATTCATGATCCTATATAATTGCAACTTTATGATGTATTGTATGCGGTTTCATACAGGATTTTTGTTTGGGGGGGGGGAGGGGGGGGGGCTCCGAGTGTACTTCGCCACACTCATATTTTGGAACCTACACTACTTTGATGCACATCTTTGCATATACTTCACACTGATGATCAGTGTTTGATCCTATGCACTAAACAGCTCAGTAATGATAGGAACATAATGGGATACAATATCAGACCAAAAATAAATGCTTCCAAAATGTTATTTCTATTCAACTCCCAAAATTCTAGGTGGGGATCCCAGGGCTAGCCTCCCACTGTATGAACCCCTGGTATGTATACTCCATACTGTCCATGAGAGAAACAATCACCGTTGTATTGAGAAAGTGTAATTTGAAAATGAAAAGCAGTACAAGCACACACGTGGAATTCAACTTACGTGTCACATACTGAACGATCCCTCCCAGGTTAGGATCCGGAACCTCCATACAATACCAAAAAAAACACAGACAACAATGATATTTGTAACACAACAGCTGGCCTCGCTGAATTGCCCCCCCCCTCCCCGTCATTGCTTTTCACTGACATTCCTTGTGCCATAACCCCCCTAAATATTATTCAATTTTCTCAATCAAAAAATGAGGGGAATCCCAAACTCTTGGTCTATTTAGTGATGGTTGCTATGCTCATGTAATAAGTATATATTTTTTTCTTCAGGCTTTAGAGGAAATTCTTCTTTCTATTATAAGTGTTACATTTGAATGTAAGTATTTACTAAGAGCAAGAAATATTTTTAAAATAGCTAAAAACTGGTGAATTCATATCTTTCCTGCCCTTTCTCTGAAATAATAAAAAAAACTCCAAAGTCAAAATAAATTTGCAATGAAGGGAATGAGTTGACTATTCAAATAGTTGTTAATAATTTCCACCTCAAAATAGTTCCTCCATATGGTTAGCTGCCAAATAAAATCATTTCCTTCAGCCACAGTTTATACAACTACACTGGGTCAGTTTTGTTATCTTGAAGTTATATAAGCCTGAATGATTGATGTTCCTTAGAAGCCACTAAATAGCACTAATAACTAAGGCTTGTATAAGCTATTATTGTGGGCATCATGAAATAATCGGGACACAAAGAGTTAAACTGTAGCTATTATTGTGTTTTCATTGACATAATTTTTGTAAAATTACTGTTAATAATGAAGTTAATTGTTAAGCAGCTAGCGATAATCATGTTGGAATGATTGTGTAAAACACTTCACATTATGCATTGCATTATTATGAGTCAGCGACTAACTAATAGCTACTTATATAGAGGGAAACTTAAATATGATTTTGCAAAATGTTAAAGACTTGCACTAATATTGTAACTTCAGAAATTCCTGTTCTAGTTTAGTTAACAAGACGTTTGTAAAGCACAGTAGCTAAGGTAGTAATGTACTATTATATTATATTATTTTAAAACTTATCACTTCAATATAAGGGGTTAAGGTTGAGTGTAGACGATATATTTTTCATCACTAAACAGCACAACAGCAACTACTATCACCGAAATATGTTCACACACCTGCTCTTCAGTGTTGCATATACACATACACACACATCTGTTCAGTTCTTGTTCTTTGCCTTCAGGAGGCTGTACCCACACAATGGAGGAACACTTTTTTTTCACAGTCAGACACTGAAACAGAAATGTTTATGTTGGAAGTTTATACATTGAGTCTTCCACAATAATTTAATACAATGATAGTGACTGGTGAGAACTGACTCTATGAGACCTCAACTTGCTATTGCAATCATGTTGTAGCCTTATTTCACTTATTTATACACTGCCTGAAAAGTGTCCATTGACAACCATAACAAAATCGTAAATTAGTGTATAATGTGTTGATAACTAGTTTGTTAACCTCTCCAGCCTTGTAAAAAAAATTTTTAACTCTAATTATCAAGACAGTTTACAGATTTTGTTATGGTTGTAAATGGACTCTTTTCACCCTGTGATAATTAGAATAATTTGAGAATTTTATGGAATATTATTAGGGAACATATGAAGTGGTATATCAAATTAATAATTTTTGTGAGTCTTATAACACATTGTGTATTAACTTCAATATTTTTAACTCTTGTTACAATAATAATAAGATATCCTTTACTTATGAATAAGTCCATGCATTGGTGAATTTTGTACCAAATTACAATCATGTGAAGTTCCTCCACGAATACAAATAGAAAATGAACTCTGCTAGTTTGTAAGACCTAATTAGGAAAGTGTCTCTTCTTCCGTCCCTGTAGCTTTAATATTTACATTTCAATAGCTTCCAGTGACCATATACATAACAAGAGTCATTTGTGAGGAGCTTGCTGTATGTACTGAGTTTGAGTACATGGGATTAGTGTTGGGCATCACAAGTCCATACTCTACCCCTTGCTTCAACTTCACTGTGCTATAACTATAGCACTTGGCAAAATAGGATAGAAGTCTTCTTCACATGATGAAAATGTCAATACTCTGTATAAATTATACACATACACACACAGACACAAAAATAAACACATCCTATCTGTTTCATCAGCTTGTTTGTCTATTAGCTTAATTATGGTTCCTAACCCATAGAGCTAGATATAAGTCAATATAATATTGTGTACTGAACTGTGCTCCATAAGTGTTGCTCTACTGAAGATGCACCAAATAAACTAGAAATTTGCCTGAACTGAAAAAAAAGATGAAGATGTTACCATGTAAAATCTTCAATATGTCTTCCTAATAGAAAGACAGTAGAATAAAAGAGCCAAAACTTAATATGATATTGGAATTTGTTCAAGGCAATATTCTCCAATACACCTTTGTTCTTGAGTATTACAATGGGATTATATCCCCCCCCCCCCCCCCCCCAGGTTATAGCATTGTTCATTGCAAAATCATCATTCATTATACTACCAGAGAATATCATGAGCCATGCAGCACTCGCATTAATATTTATAAAGCCAACAGATTTGTAAAAATTTGCTAGCAAATAATAATATATATCAATAATCCAGTCACTCTCAACTGAATGAACAATTCTATTTTTACAGCCAATAATTGGTAATGCAGCCAGAAATGGATGACAAAAATAGTATTACAATTATCAAGTTCTGACCCTTCATAAAAAAATGAATAAAATCAATATTATGATAAAGCCTTTTCAATCCACAAATTATGGCTCCCCTGCAGAGGGGGAAATGTATCCAGTCGACACCGAAAAGGTGTTCTGACGGTACTTAATTGGTGGTCTGTTGAGTATGAGACTGCAGCAAGCGGTACTACTCAAAAGTATAAAGGAAAAATGTGAAGGTGTTGGAAATCGAGGGTTGTCGTAGTGGTTAGAGCACTGGTGGCTAAAGCCAGTGGCCCTGGGTTCGAATCCCCGCGACATCTCACGTAGCCAGACCCTTTACCTACCCGCTACGAGGCGATTTTGTGACAGTAATAATACCACTGTTATAAGCTAGGAGAATAAGCTAGTATATTGTTGTACAAGATATCACTTGCACTATGAGAGAAGGTGGATATAAGGCGTGCCCCAACTGCTGCTTATGGCACTATTGCTGCACTATAAGATAGCATTTAGCTGGGCATTGAAGTTTTTTTGTGTTTGGTATTTTTACATTTACATAAGGGTTTAGCAACGTAGCATCGGTGAAGGACTAATTACATTCCTTTAGAACTGGTACTATGTACTAATGCCACCAGACCCTTTCTCAGCGTGGCGGTAGGTAAAGGGTCTGGCTACGCGAGACTAGGTCTAATACTTGACAGGGATCTGCCTATGTACCGACTGAAAGTTCACTATATTTGCAGCATCCGAATTTACGGTCACCCCTTTCCGACAATGGATGGAGGTGGTTGGCTAAAAGAATCAAAATCAGCAGAAAAAGCGGAGTTTAGCCATGCCCACAATTAAGCCAAGGGGAAGCGGGCCATTGATTATTCTAAGTACTCTTGTTACTCTTTGAGGTATATTCCATGATTGTTCTAAGCCTGGGCATCTAGCTATAGCTCATAAGATGAACTATATAATAAAACTCGAGCTTGCTTTTCATTTCAATGCGCATCTAAAATAGTCAGCGCGCATGCATGATTGTTAGCGTATAAAAACCCGTGGCGTCTTGTTAGCATTTGCGGTAAAACACATGAGAGATTTGGAAGTTGTCTTTTCTAAGACTGCTATGACTTTGGTGTTATTATTGGTGTTATAATCCTCATAGGATTACTATTAAAAGGCCCAGGCAGGGGACCGTTAGGAAGTTCAATATCTGTTACATGCTCACTGTGATGAGTGTCCTCTACTTTATTGTTAACGCAAAGAAATGTTGTGATGAACACTATTACAAGTAAGAGTTGTAACTAAACTTCAGGAAATAATCATTATAATTATACAGTATGTTTATTTTATAATTGTATATGGAAAATACATCAGTATTTTAAGTAAGATTAATGGTAGTTTATAGCTATAAAATATAAACTAGTGATGGGCTTGAGCACAAATGGCGAGCGAGCCTAAAGACTATACTATTTTTATATGAATGATTTTGACTTCTAACACTGAAGCTACTGAAAATAAGGTCCAGTTTTTTAATTTCGCAGTGCCATAGTAACAACTCTCTGCAACTGCTTGAATTGAAGGAAAAAAACAACAACAAAACAATACACATTATTTAAAAGTTTTCTTTGTGATATTCTTTAGCTAAGTAGTGGTTGTAACATACAATGCTTTGACACAATGGGACATGCACCTACACAGACTTACCTTCACAGTAGTCTAGTGGACAATGTATTTTCAAGTAAATACTGTTGCGCACGGCTTATAACCATGACAAAGAGCGCATTGACTTATCACTGCCACTAACTCGAATAGAAATGGAAGTCCCTTAACTGCACCCGCAAAAGAATTCAAAACAGTAAACAATTCAATTTCTAGGGTGATACGGGTACTGATCGATAAACCAGAGGATTCTGTTTAGTGCAATTTGGGACGGGGTCGACCACATAACTAAACCAAAAACAAGTACAAAATGACATACGTACATCCATACATATATACAAGTAAACTAGTGGTGTGCTTGAGCACAAATGGCGAGCGATTAAACTACACTATTGTTAAATGATTGATTTTAACAACTAACACTCAAGCTACTAAAATAAAGTCGAGTTTTTAAATTAAGTATATGCAGTAAAGGGGATTCAATGCCATAGTAACTGCTCCCACAACTGTTTGAATTGAAAAAGAAGCAACAAAAATCAAGTCACGTTACTTAAATTTTTCTTTGTGATATTCTTAATAGTAGTTGTAACGCACAATACTTTCACACAGCTGACCTTCGTGGTTGGTCTAGTGGACAATGAATTTTCAAGTAAATGCTGTTGAGAACGGCTTATAACTGTGACAAATAGTGTATTTACTTACCACCACCACTAACTCGAATAGAAATGGAGCTCCCATAAGCTTTTGCGTTTTAACTGCACCCGCAAAACAATTCAAAGCGGTAAACAATTATTCAATTTCTAAGGTGATACGGGTAATGGTCGCTAAACCAGAGGATTTTGTTTAGTGAAGTTTGGGACGGGGTCGAACGCCGAGCGAACACAAAAATACAGAAGGTCAAAGTACAAAATGACATACGTACGTCCAAACAAACATCCCCGATTTTCAATTGTGTTACCCCTGTAAGTGTCTCACTCACTACGTTTGCTCGTCAACTAGTGGTGTGCTTGAGCACAAATGGCGAGCGAGCCTGATAGTTAGGTAACATAAAATTAAGTATTGTTACTATGTTTTAGCTTAGTTCATGCAAACACTATAATAGCAGTAATGACCTTTTAATTCAGCAAACAAATACAAAATCACTCTCTTACCTGATTAATGGTAACTTTTGTAGTATCAAACATCTGCCATTCTGATAATCTCAATCACCAGTAACTCTTGAACAAGCTTTCAGCTACGATAAAAAATAAACCAGTGTTATTATTTGTAATTTTAGCCAACAAATATGGAATTACTACTTACCTCATTCTTGAGTATTGATAACTTCTGTAGTATCAAATTGAAGTTACTTTGATCATCTGAATTACCTTGAATTCTTGACAACAAGCTCTCACCTAAAAAACAAAAGACAATCAATTTTAGCACACCAATACAAAATTACTTTCTTACCTCATTTTCTTGAGCAGTGGTAACTTTTGTAGTACCAAATTTGAGTCATTGAGACTATTTGAATTTACCAGTCACTGTTGACAACAAGCACTTAGCTATTAAAAAGAAAGGCCAAAGTTATTTTTGCATATTTAGCTAACAAATATGGAATTACGTACTTACCTCATCATCCCTCGAGTAGTAGTAGCTTCCTTAGCATTAATACTTTATGTGCTTACATACTTTTTTCAGAAGTAGTGATAGCTCTCTTGGTACTGACTACAGGTGGCTCTTGACAACTAACAAGCCGCACTTATCCGGAAGAAAAAGGCGAAGTTTTGAATTAAAATCTGGTAAAGGGTCTTCAATGACATAGTAACCGGTCGAAACAACTTTTTGTTTCTTGAAAAGCATGCGTTTTCGCAGGAATTTTCTCACACTTTGGAGCTTAAGTATAAAGGGCTGTAGTTTCAGAATAAACTGGAGTCAAGCCTAAAAAGCCGTGTTTTTTTGGAGAAAAAAGTTCCGGGCACGCGCGTTTAAAGAGTATACGTACCATCCATACATACATACATATAACATATACCCGATTTTGCATTATTGGCGAGCGAGCGTAGCGAGCGAGACACTTACAGGGGTAACACAATCGAAAATCGGGGATGTTTGTTTATTGGCGAGCGAGCGTAGCGAGCGAGACAGTATTAGGGGTGGATAATGCAAAATCGGGTATATGTTATAGGTATATATGTATGTGGGATGGTACGTATGCCCCTTAAACGCGCGCGCGGGGAACGTTTTTCTCCAAAAAACACGGCTTTTTAGGCTTGACCCCAATTTATTCTGAAACTAGAGGATTAAGCAAGCCTTACTTTATACTTAAGCTCCAAAGTGTGAGAAAATTCCTGCGAAAATGCTTGCTTTTCAAGAAACGAAAAGTTGATTCGACCGGTTACTATGGCATTGAAGACCCTTTTCCAGACTTAATTTCAAAACTTCGCCGTTTTATGGGGGGATACGGAGTGCCGGTTTTTGGTTGTCAAGAGCCGTTGGTAGTCAGAATGCCGTAGTATTAATGCTATGGAAGCTACTACTTCTCGAGGGAAGCTGAGATAAGTACGCAATTCCATATTTGTTAGCTAAATATGCAAAATTAACTCTGGCCTTTCTTTTTTGTAGCTAAGAGCTTGTCAACAGTGACTGGTAAATTCAAATAGTCAGATTAGCTCAAATTTGGTACTACAAAAGTTACCACTGCTCAAGAAAATGAGGTAAGAAAATAATTTTGTATTTGTGTGCTAAAATTGATTGTTTTTTTTTGTAGGTGAGAGCTTGTTGTCAAGAATTCAAGGTAATTCAGATGGTCAAAGTAGCTTCAATCAGAAGTTATCAATACTCAAGAATGATGTAAGTAGTAATTTCATATTTGTTGGCTAAAATTACAAATAATAACACCGGTTAATTTTTTTATCGTAGCTGAGAGCTTATTCAAGAGTTACTGGTGATTGAGATTATCAGAATGGTTGATGTTTGATACTACAAAAGTTACCATTAATCAGGTAAGAGAGTGATTTTGTATTTGTTTGCTGAAATAAAAGGTCATAACTGCTATTATAGTGTTTGCATGAGGTAAGCTAAAAATAGTAACATTTTATGTTACCTAACTATCAGGCTCACTCGCCATTTGTGCTCAAGCACACCACTAGTTTATTTGTATATATGTTTGGACGTACGTATGTCATTTTGTACTGTGACCCTCGCGTTTTTGTGTTAGTTATGTGGTCGACCCCGTCCCAAATTGCACTAAACAGAATCCTCTGGTTTATCGATCAGTACCCGTATCACCCTAGAAATTGAATTGTTTACCGTTTTGAATTCTTTTGCGGGTGCAGTTAAGACTTGACAACTTAAGGGACTCCCATTTCTATTCGAGTTAGTGGCGGTGGTAAGTCAATGCGCTCTTTGTCATGGTTAAAGGGATTTTAGTGCCATAGTAACAACTCTCTGCAACTGCTTGAATTGAAGGAAAAAAACAACAACAAAACAATACACGTTATTTAAAAGTTTTCTTTGTGATATTCTTTAGCTAAGTAGTGGTTGTAACACACAATGCTTTGACACAACTGGACATGCACCTTACACAGACTTACGTTAGCGGCTTATAACCATGACAAAGAGCACATTGACTTACCACCGCCACTAACTCGAATAGAAATGGAAGTCCCTTAAGTTTTCAAGTTTGCTATCTTTTTATAGGCAGTGGAGCAACTCGTTGAAGCCAAATGTCAATGTGAGATTTACATATCCAGACTCCAGAAGGCTTCAAGGCAACTCACGACTATTAAGAGTGAGTTTTTTTATTTTGCTAGGGTTTGCATTTATTTAATGCTTATCATTTGCTATCTGTATTTATTTCAGGTGATAATGGAAACCTTGAAGTGTGCTTGGGGAAGATTAAAAAAGAATTGGAAGCATGCAGGTCAAGTATTGCACTAGAAAAAGCAAAATCAATAGTCATTCCTGAGTTATATAAAGATATAAATGGGCTCTCACTGCACTCTACTCAGAGCAGACTAACTGAACTGCAATATTTATTTGGTGTGTTATATCATGTCATCAAATAATTAATGCTTGAATTGAAAATAAGTACCAAATTTTTGATGATTGCATAGGATAATATGTGTTTAAGATATTCATTACATTGAAGTTAAAAAAGGTTTATATTGTGATGGATTTACCACGAGTTACTAAAATCGTTATTTTTTTATTAGCACATAAAAATGTACTACATATTTTCTGAAGAAATCTCTACATGTCTTTGGTTCCTAGTGTCAGCTATGTGAGGCCAGAGAGATCAGAATTTTATATGCTTTTTAGGGGGCATACATTTCACCCCCTGACACACACACCCTCCAAATATTTGTCAGGGACAGCCACGTAGAAGGACAAATGACCATCCCAGACTAGTCAGACAATAACATTAAGGGGACCTTATAGTCTGGTGGCTTAGTGAAATTACTGTTTTTTGGCGGACAAAAGGATCAAATTTTGCATGAATTTTTCTTTCAACTTCATAAATATTATTAGCCTAGGAGCCCCATGCCCACTAATTAAAAATGGCTGCCAGAGCATTTATTGTTATTTAGGCTTTAAATATTCTGCTTTTAGGAGCAATATTATGCAAGAATTATTGTATAGCTAGTTAACATGTTAAATTTCAAGTTTAAAGCATAGATTGATAATAATTAAATATTTATGGCTGCATTAGCAACTACACACTGGTGTGCAGCATAGATTAACTTTGGCACAATTATATCTACTGTAATCTCCTTTGCAGGCATACTTAAAAAAACTTCTGGTATGCTAAGCCAGACAAGTTCCCAACACCATGCAGCAGCAATTTTTGACCAAATTGCAAGGTAAATAATGCTGCTTGCTTCCAGAAAGTGATATTTTTAGCTGAGGTCTAATTTTCCCAGGGTTTGCACTATGGGAAACTGAAAAATGCTGATTCCAGTTCCATGAAATGACTTCACTTCATTGGTTAAGTTGGGGTTATGGTCAAAATTATCCAGAGCACCAACAGTGAGTAATCTATCTGTAAGACAGGCCGGGGCTACAACTCCTTCTCTTTATTGTTCAGATACTGCTGCAGCTATCATACTTTCAATTTGTAAACTTTGTCATAAATGAAATACAAATTCACATGTGATAAGTTGTTCAATGAGTTTCTTGCTCCAAGCCATGTGGTGAATGTTTAGACCAATGTAAATGGGAAGAGGTGGCTCAAGATCAGAGGAATGCCTTGTTTCATGGTACATGATTCAGAAGCTTTCTTATGTGTTAAAATGACTTGACCTACAGTTAGTCATACCTGAGTTTCACATCGCCCTTGGTCTTTCAAATTAGTACTATTGAAAATTAAAGGAATAAGATATATGAGGCTTGAAGGATGAGACTCCTGTAGGCAATTAGATAGAAAGGAACCATTGAATTTGAAAGGGCTGATCAATTTATTGTAGCAGCCTTGGCTAAAATAGTAGCATCTTCAGAAAAATTCCCCCTCTGTAAAGCCTCCCTAAGCATATCTTGACAGCCTTATTGAATGTGATTACGGTATTTCTGCCATCAAACTGTTCTTGGGCTTCTGGGAATTGTTCTAACAGTCGTTCCTTCAACTTGATTTATTGTACCCCCTTAGAGATATCAAAATCATGAAGACAACTGACATAGAGGGAATACTGACAGTTGAACAGTGAAGTTCCAGAACTAACGGCTTTCTCCAACCAACTCCACAAATACTCTGGAAAGGTTTATATTATTATCCCCAGTGTTGACCTTCCCTTGTCTGATCTTTATCCTAAAGTGACTTCTGTAATGGTTTCTCAAACTCGTAAGGCACTTAAAGTGATATTTAGCTACCTTTGCTATAAGGTCTTCGCCACCAGTATGAACCAGAAGCTTAGAGTCCTACAACACTTATTATTCTTCACATGTTACTATCTGCAGCAAAAATAGATACTTGTAGAGATTACCTTCTTCAGACCTTTTTCACAAAAAATGCAGTTGTTAACTTTTACTCATGCTGGGTGGTCTCTCTTCGTTGTAGTCATCTACACTCTTGGATTTATATTTCCCTTGATTTGTTCTGTTAGGAACTATTATACTTTAAATGATAAGATTTGTGCCAAGATGCACTTGACAACAAAATCTAATGCACTTGTACTGCCACTAAAAGAAACACATGCAGGAAGGGCATCAGGTCCCTCAGCTCAGATCTTCTCCACATTATCGCAACTACTTGTAGAGCCACATTGGTCATCGTCATGTGTCATTTATCCTGACACATTATTTCCAATCTAACTCCATGTAATACTCCACATAGCACAGTTGCATGAACCTAGCCCGACAAAGGATGGTTATGTAATGGCTTAGTTTTTACTACTTCACACTTTAATTGTGAGTGGTTTCCCTACAAGTGACAATTTTCACACTTGTTATTACCTTGATTCACCACCGAACTCCAAACAGTTGTCCGATATTATTTTTGATTGGCAGCCATCTTGCTTTACGAACACATTTCATGAGGGCTCCTAGGCTAAAATTCTTTAGTAGGCCCTAAGGAACAATGATACAAAATGTTACGCTTTTGTCCAATGAAAACTGGTAAACTTGCATAATGACCCTAAGCCACCTGGCTATTATCACTTCATTCACATTTGAAAGAGCACCGAAACACCCATTAGGTGTTGTGACTCAAGTCCATTCACATTTGTACATAGTGTTTTTTTTCAGTCTGACTAAAGTTAGAATAGTTGCACATTGATTTGTGTGACTAAATATTTCCAATGAACTATTATTATCTAAAGATTGCTTTGACTGATAGACTCAAATATTGTATTGCCAAAGAAGCTCTTACCATTGACTGACCAGACCCGCTATGGTTGGTAACAGCGGTACTTATCCACGATATACATTGGACAGATACTTGACGCTGATAGTGCTTACATGTCCTGGACTCTTCGATCCAATAACACAGCAAAGGATTCAGTCCAAGTGTGGTTGGATACCTCGATAATACAGACTTGAGAATACAGCAAACTTGACTATTATTTCGCTCTCAAATAGCACAAGAATAATATGTTAACATTTAACTAACAAATAAATGTACTACCACAGCTTATTAGACTTGTCCCAGCTTTCCAAGATACTACAGCAAGTCTTGATTTTAAAACTGTGCGATAATTCCTTGGAAATTCTATTTTTAATACAAACAGTTGAAGAGTGGTTACTATGCTATTGAAGCCCCTATACCATACGTTATATCAACAACTCACCAGTTTTTGTTTTTTTTAATAGCGTAAGTGCATTTTTTTGTAGGAACTACTGGCCATTTTTTAGATAGTCAGAATGACGTACTTTACTACAAAGCTACCACAACTCTAATGAAGCACCAATAATATAATCTCCATCCAAAAGAACAAGCAATCTGTTAGCTATTTTAATGAGGCATCAAAATAGCTTGACCAATGAAAATGGTACATGGAAACGCTGTCTTCATAAGAGAAGAAGCTAAACTAGCCAGAAACACTCACCTATACCATTTTCAACACTTGAAACTTCAATTCTTTCAACTCCGTTAACTTCCCAGAGCATAAATCAAACTACACCGCTGGCTGCAAGAAATTATTTGCTCACGTGGTTATGACGTGACGCTAGGGGGCGTTGCCCATAAAAGCTTAGCCCGAAATTCAAAAAAGTAGCCCAATAAAAGGTCTTAAATCTTCGTCCTGAGTAAGTTCATATCTAAATCAACTGTTAATTGTTAGTATTCTCCAAAATCAGAGCGCGACAGACAGACACACAGGACGACTACTATACTATAACCCTCTCGCACGTGCTCGCTGAGGGTTAATGAGGTAAGAAAGTACTTCCATATTTGTTAACTAAAGTGAATGGTCAATGGCTACATATTTGTAACTATGTTTAGGAACACATGGACTTAATGATGACTTCCTAAACTAGGTGAATAAAAGTTAGAACATTAACCCTGGTAGACTAAATAAATGTAGCCTTTTTGTTACTTTTTCATACAGGACAAAAATCAATTTTATCAGATTTAAGGTGTCTTCGTGCATGTAATAATGATATTCACATGACTGTGCTGGACAATATATATTCTCTTAAACCTGTATTAAACCTAGTTTATTGTGTACACCCTTGAATGTAAAAGTGTGCATTATTTGTTCTGAGGTTTGTATGTTGCGTGAAATGTTAACCTAGGCATGAAATCTCTAGAGAAACCACATGAGATCTAGATAGCTATGAGAGGAGATGGCACAGTAGTTATGGCTCACTGTAAAAACATGTCAGGTTAAGTATTTGTAGATAGGCTTAGATTAAATGTTGGCTAATATTGTTTTAAATATAGATTGAGTGAGGGGGTGCTCCCATGTTTATAGCTGATGTGTTGCTTAAGGTAAAGTCTGCAATTCGAAATGCGGAGTCTATATATCCATCCCAACCTCCCACTCTAGCTTCATCGTGTGTGCAATAGCCTTTCCTGCTGTCTGCCCTGTTGCATACACCTCAAGATACAGATGGAGTGCACAATTTGCATTTAAAAGAAACTGAAAAGGTTCTAATGGAACAGTTGGATTGAATTAGCAACAGAAAATTTTGAAGCAAAAATCATGTAGCTCGTAATATCGCCATTTGTTGTGATGATATAAGAATTATTCCTTTGATATTCAAAGTCAAAATTTGGATGGTTAGCTCATGGACTATATTACATTTTATTAACTTTAATACAGTAATTGTTTTGATTTCGTATCAACCTCCCATGCTTTTTGTGTGCTAGCTAAGACTCTGTAATATCTTCTGGTAAATTTTCCATTGCCTGATTTACTTAGAAGATGAAACTCAAAGCTAACGTAAAGTCAACAGAGTAGGGACAGTCAGCACAATTGTGATTCTATCACATGAAATGAACAGTACAATCAAATAGCTACAAAAAGTGACTGTTCAAGAAATCCTAGATTTTATCTGACTATATGATCACAAATTCAAACCATTATATTTAGTAGTCACTAACTATATATGGCAACATTACAAGTGCATTAGAAAATAATGAATATAGAGGTAATATACAAAAATGCATTAATGATAATGTTGAAAAAAATTACTATTTTCTGTAATTTAGAATCCAAATTATGCAGAGAACTGTTGAATAAATGATACCTGCAAAAACTGTTATAATAGTAAATACTATAAAATTTAATTCACCTGGCATACTGATGGATATATAAGAGTAATCCATTCCAATCAATGGCATATATATGTTTGCCAATAGAAGCAAATAAAAGGCAAAATAGCTAGTCATTTGCTTGAAATTGTGTTTGAATGGATCAGTTAATATAGTTATAATTGCTGCGATAGTAAATACTTGAGTTATGTAAGGCAGCATAGCAGTGTTGAAGGTAAAGGAGATCATTATAATGAATACAAAGCGAAGAATAAATGGAACTGTAGAAAACCATCGACAGTCTCTTGTACCTGGCTCAGTGCCATCTTTGTAACGACCTTGCAAAGAGTCCACTATTAATCGAATAAAAATTTGCCAGCGATGTGGGAGTATGTTAAGACCCTTTTGAAAGAATGTATAAGAATATAGAAACAGTGTGGCTACTGGACCTACAATAAACACTAAGCCTATCAAAAGTGAAGGAATTGTGTAAAATAAGTGGCTGTAGCCAAAATAGGAAAGAGAGGCATCCATAAATAAAGCAATATCGTTTTTGTTCTTCACCCTGTGGATTGTCACAGGAACCATGATGTCCAAGCAGACGTTAAAAAGTTTAACATATGAGAGGAGCATGAATGTGACGAAAGCATCTATTGTGGAAGTTTTAATATCCTTTGAGTTATTACTGCAACCACACTTTTTGGCTAAATGAATGGGTACTTTGCACATGAGATGAACTGCTTTAAAATTATGATGATGTAGCAGAATTATCAACCATGTAACCAAAATAAGGATGAAAGGGAATAAAGCAATGAGGATATCTAAAGAGAGCACAGTTAAAGGAGCTATTCGAAAGCATATATCAAGATCTATTAATCGAAAAAAGTCTAGATTCCAGATGCCAAATATAGTACCAAAGACTTGAAATACAGTATATGTTTTTGGTTTCCTCCTTGTAGTAAATTCAGTAATAAACACTCGGAGTATCATAGGTGATGTAGCCATTTGACAGGCTAACACAAAGCCCTGAAGATTAGAAGACGGAATATTAATTCTACAGTATAAGATTATCAAATAAAGCATTATCAGTGGCACAAAAGCGACTAGTATATATTTCAGTATATTAATCCAACCTCCAGAACATGTAGTGCAAGACATATCGTAAGAATACGCTCTCATATACATCCCATCAACACATTCACTGCACAATGTCCCTGTACGATTCAGTCCACTGCACATTTGAACATTCAAGTCTGTCAAATTTCTTGGTAAGGTAGTGTAGGTTCCATTTAAACTGAAGTAGTTTCTGTGATAAATCTTGCAGTTATAAACACAATTTCCTTCTTCTGTGTCATTTAATTTCTTGTTCCAAGTTATGCAATAGCACTGCAGTATGCCTCCTTCTTTCATATCCTCACTACACAAGACTACATCATTTCGATCATAGCATTCACAAGTGTTGTTGTTACTACAGTAAGACCATGATGGACAGGATGATCTGTTGTCACAAGACTCACAGCTGGGTGAACAGCCGTTAAAGGTCCCATTAGAAGTTTCTACAGCAAGTTGAAGTTTAAAAATGATAATAGAGACTAAGGCCACATTCATTTTTGTGTCTCTCAAAAAGTGACCATTCACATCTAATTATTCGTCCTGTTAAATACAGCAATTTTTATTTTAATTACATGTTAGTAAGTTGACATTGATGATGTTTGTAAGAACTTTTAATTAGAGACATAGATGTGTGTAAACATGCTAAGTTATGCTATGTATACATATATTATTATTATATATTCCATGCTAAATATCTTCAAAATATCTTCACAATGTTATTTTTAGGTAAGTGACCCATAGCTGTGCAAGCTCATTACTCTAGTAGTTATAGCAACTGGCCTGGCTCACCATTTTTTCTGGGTTTTTACAGCAACTTTTCTCTAGTGATGTAGCCTACCAAAACAAATTAGAGCAGCTGCTAAAATATCAGCTGGGAGGGAGGGGGGGGAGGGGGGAGGGGGGGGGAAGTTCCTAGAGTGAGAGTATTTTATAGCTAACTTTTCACCCAGAGTTACCAACTCTAATACAAACTACTTCAGTGAAGGTATCTAGCAAGGAATAGACTTGATCCCATACTTTTTTAAGGGAGACTTAAAGCAGCAGAAACAAAGCTTCCTAATATCTACACTTGACATTTTAGCTTCTTATCTTGTGGTGTTGGCCACTTGAGAGTGGATTGATTTGATAGTCAAAACTTCGTCCAACTGAGATCTCTTCAATAAACTTGACTTTCCCAGTATATAGAGAAATTTATTCTTTTTATTACTTTTTTGTAAAACTTGATTTAGTAGCTAAGTTTTCCTTCTAATTATCATAGAAGTACATACATATATACGTCAAACATATCGGTTTGAGTGTGTTGATACAGCAAGCAACGACATACTGTGATCAAATAATAGTTATGGTTATTTTGTAGATTAAAGTAAGCTGCCTTTTCATCAAGCATAGTGTGTTTTTATCCTTTGATGCACCTGTTAAACAATCTGTTTTGATACCAAAACATAAACATAAACACCTAAACGAAAAACCAATTGAAAAGCACTTTTTTACTGATCACTAATCAGAATGCAACAGCATGCTAAGATAATGCTGCATGTTGTCATATTAAAAATAGGACAGAACCATGGAAAATGAAGGCTAGATATTTCTTTATCAGAAAAAATTTAAAATGAAATCACGTAGATTTAAATACTCGAGAAAGTTTAATGTACAATAGTTTGGAAGAAGTTGTGCCAACTGTACAGTGCTTGGTTCTTTATTTATAATTAAGTATAGTCCTCATAAACTCTTTTTTATTTCATGTAATTTTTCCAGTCTTTGGTTCTTGCCAGAAATACTTGATGTTCACTCTTTTTTGGGGCTTCTACAATTACCTTAAAAAGTGTCTCTATGGCATAAAACAGAACATGTTTGTTTTTCTTGTACAGAGATCAAAGCAGTGCTGATGAAGACTTGATGAAATATTATGTATTCATAACTAAAGCTGTAGGGTTGATACCCAGAAATTAGCAGTATATGTAACTATAGGCTACTGTGTGGTAGTCTGGGATAAGATCATGCAAGTTCTTTTCAAATGTGGGTGCAGGGTAGTTGGGTGGAGCCGACGACCTCTGCTGGGGAGAGGTCAGGTAACAAGCCTATACTCGGGTTTGTTCCCTGCTGCAACGTAGGTTGCAGTCCAATCAGATTGAAGTGTGGTTAAATGCTAAGGAAATTAGCTGACTCAGCAGAACAAACCGGCCGGGTATTAGTCTGGCGTTGCCGACCCTTTACCCTCTATTAATACGGAAGTATTCATAGAGGGTAAAGGGTCGGCAACGCCAGACTAGCCGGGTATAGGCTTGTTACCCGACCTCTCCCTTCAGAAGAGGTCGGGCTCCGCCCAACTAGGTGCAGGGTTTTCTCCCAACAACACGGTTTTTTAGGCTTGACCCCAGTTTCTTCTGATACTACAGCATTAACCAAGTCTTACTTTAACCTTAGGCTCCAAATTCTGAGATAATTCCTGCGAAATGCTAGGTCTCAAAAAGTTTCTGCAACTGGTTACTACGGCATTGAAACCCCTTTACCAGATTTAACTTCAAAATAAAGTACCACGACTTAGGGGAAGCTGAGGTAAGTATGTACGTAATTTCATAATTACATAAATAACTCTGGCCTACGTAACATTTTTTTTGTAGAGCTGAGAGAGTTGCTGGCATTTGAAGTAGCCAGAATGGCATAAGTTTGATACTACAGAAATTTCCATTATTCAGGTTAGAGAGTAATCCTGTATTTGTTTGCTAAAATTAATGATCATACTAAGCTATATTTTTAGAAATGGGCTGATAGAATTTTTGGAGTGTTTCGTTTGTGCACTGGCTCGCTCGCCCTTTGTGCTAAAGCACATTACTAATGTTATTAATGTTGTAATATAGCCATATTGTGCATTATGTATGCCATATATATTCATTTCTTGTGCTTTAAATATGACAGTCGGGCAATATGGCTTGGCAATTAAGCTGCAGTCGCTATTCCATACAACTGAGATGCGTGAGAATGGTGTATTGTAAATTTGGGCACATAACTACCATCTCATCCACCAACTGCACTGCTGGCATTCTCCTGCTAATTGCATTGCTATTTAGTAAGATTGTGCATGAAATTACACTAGTTTTTTTTTTGCTGACAATGCAGGAGTTAGAAGAGTGTTGAAAATTAAATAGATGAAAAACTTAGTACATGTACTGTGAGGGGACAGGGATAGCTCAGTAGTCAATATGTATTTACTGGCTATTTGTAACAATAGGTATTTACACTACCATTTCCTTCCTACTATAGATACCAACTGCGATCCATCAGCTAGCTATTAAAAAAAAAAATTTCTCAGACTAAAATAATTTGGTGTTTTCCAGTAGCTATATCTATAACTATTATAGATAGGTCGAGTTGATGAATAGATGTAAGTGGCGTCTTTCTAAGAGGAGCTATCTTATTGAGATCTGGAAGTTTTGAAATGGTACTATGTATATGTATTAATGCCACCAGACCCCATTCCTAACATAGCAGTATGTAAAGGGTTAGCAAGACTGGGACTGACTGACTGACCGACTGATGGACAGAGGAAGAAACTGACAGATGGACTAATAGATGGACTGACAGACAGACAGACAGATGGACTGACAAAGTGAGTACTATCACCCTCTCACGCAGGACACTTGGAGTTAACCACATTTAGGGTGTTGTAGCAGAGGTATTATCTAATGCAATTTCTCTATTACATTCAGGTATGTTATGGCTTTCGTAAGTTTTTAATGGATCCATAACATAAACAACTATCCTATTAGTCTCTAACACTGTGCATCTTATGGGTTCTAAAATATTGTTATAATTCCATGAATGCCGGAATGTAAACAGTCCATGAATGCTTTTGCTAGTAATACTCGGGTAATAAGACCTGTGGTGAGATTTACAAGGAAATAGGGATGAGTACAAAAGTGGAATTTCCTTGATAACTATAATAGGCTATTTTTAGTGTATTGTTATATTATAGTTTTGCTATTGTAGTAAGTTTGACGGATTGCTAAACTTGTAAAATAATTGAAAAATTATATTTAAAGTTCTACTAATAGCTAATGTCTACCTTGATCGCTGAAGAAAGCAATGCAGGTATGAACCAAGAGATGGCTTTTGGCATGAAATTTTCAATATAAGAATAGCTCATTCAGGCTGTAAAATATATAGGCTAGAACTAATGTCAATGTATTAGTTAGTTAGTCTTTTTTGTTGTTGTTGTTGGTGTTGTTGTTTATGATGACAATGAATTTGCAAAGTCAGATTATAATTATTGAAAAACACATGTTAGCTAAACATTAAGTGCTACCCTTTTGTCATTGAATCTTCTAGATCAAACATCACAAACCCTGATGGACTACATTGAAACTGCTGTGGACACTAGACCTGAGGAAGGTATGAAAGCAATTCAGTTACTTTTGCAAACTGCAGACCTTGGTTATGTCTGTAAGGAAACTGGGGAAACCTTCTTCCATAAGATGGCTACTTACTGGGATTTGAAACTCATGGACATGTTTCATGAACAATTTTTGCAATCTTGTGAGCATATCCCCAATATTAGTGCCCAAGACAAGAATGGTAGGACTCCATTGCATGAAGCTGCACGAGTAAACAACATAGACATGGTTGAATGGCTGCTATCACATGAGGCAAGAATGGAGGAAAAGACTTTTACAGAACAGCAGACACCTCTCCACTACGCTGCAAGGTTTGAGTCCATAGAAGTTATGGAATTCCTTCTGAATAAAGGAGGTGAGATAAAGTTTCAACAAGAAGACAAAATACTATAAATTTTGTTACATAAAGGCTATTAAATTTTCACTAATACATTATTGCTACTGGTTTTACAGCTGATATGGAAGCTAAGGATTACAGATCTCGTACACCACTTCACCTAGCCATCAATATTGGAAAAATTGTGTCAACTAACTATCTCCTCTCCCTGACCACACCTCCAGATGTCAGAGTGAAGGACAAGGATGGAAACATGGCAATATCAGCAATGATACATTCTATGCCTAGAATGGTACGTATAGAAACATCTATTGTGTTTTTTATTAGTTGACTGTTTACAATTAGAAATGCTAACACAAATGATTTAGTAGGTCACATTAATAGCTACAAGTATAGTATATTTATTATTACGTACACAGTCTATACTGGTGTTGTGTTTCAGCAAAAAAGTGGGTGAGCTAGTCTAGCTAGCTATATTTTTGATACAATAAAGATTTACTATATCCTTTTTATTTTAACAAAACCTCCAATTCTTTATTCCTTTGTATGAAAAGCTAGCTAAGCTTAGCTTAATTTTTCTTGTTTTTTCACCTATACAACAAAATTGCACTGTTCATTGAACTCGCTCGTGAGTCCTCTATGTTATTGCAGGTGTTTGATAAACAAAAGTTCAGGTATTTAGGTCTGAAAAGGTTAGCAAACATGCTTTTCAAAACCCGACAAGTCCAGTACTCTATTGGCATTTTTATCAAGACACTTTACCAACTTAAACAATTAGTAGTGCAGGCAAGAAATATAAGGAGTGACATGTACCATATATGTATAAAATAAAAAATAAAAAACATCATGGATCTCAATTGTGTGTTACCCAGGACAGTGATACATTCTTGAGACATGGGTAAACCTATTAAGTGTAATGTACAGATAGTGCCGAACAGTGGTATAACATTCACTGCCCATCCTTTACTAGTCCAGTTTGCACAGATTTGTGTCACATATTGTATTACATGCATTCACTCAGTCTCAGTGAGGACCCTGGGTTGAGAAATGGGTCCAGAGACAATAATATAATAACTTGTTTACGGCACACCCCAAAGGGCATTAATTGAAATGCTTGCATGGACATAGCATCACCACTCGTTGTGCAAAGTCTTGTGATGTATTATTATGACCAATAGCTAGAAGTATTTTGGAATTTCATTTAGAGTGCCCTATTTTGGGGGCTCTGTGAACAAGTGATTATATTGTATGTTCCAAGACCTTTTCTTCCCCTACGTAATGGTTCAGGATAGATGAAGAATCAGGAATTGCATACACTCATCCTGTTTTTATTTTGTCAACCACACGTAATTGCTTGCCGAGTCAGGGGATCATGTGGAAGAGTTATATAGAGATGGATTTGAATGAAGGATTATATGAGTAAGTCCTCTTTGCTAACCTAAGTCTACTGCTTATTACTAGGCACATCACTGTATAGGCTAGAACCCCTCAGTCCCCCTCCCCCTAAGGGAGACACCTGTACACATTACAGTATATGTAATATAGTCTGTGGGGGTTGCCCTCGCCAGACCCGAAGCTCAGCAAGGTAACGCGCACGTAAGGTGGACAACACAGTCGCTGCCACCAGAGTTCTCAATCAGAGAGTAGCCGTAGCTAATCTTTCTGCCAACGTATTGGTAACTAAAAGTTTAGTATAATTAAGGACTAACTCAAGCACGAGGAAATCCAAGGTTATATTGCCTCAGGAGCCCCTCGTGCAACAAACACTACGCATGACATAAAACTCAACAATAATCATACAACCACAATCGTTCATATGCATTAAGATACACACACAGTTCATCTAGCTAATAGTTCCTCTTCTCTTCTCTCTTTCTCTGTCATCTTCTGTCTCTTCTTCCAGTGTGGGCGACTGTAAAGCCCACATCTCCCCCCTCCTTCAAAGCAAGGGTGGCATCCTATCTGGCACCAGCGTGGCACCTGCTTAGCTCGTCCGCCACCACGTTACTCGCACCAACTCTATACTTGACTACAAAGTCGAATTCCGACAAGGTCAATGACCACCGGTACACCCGTCTGTTCAGCTGGCGTCCCGTTCGTATAGACTCCAATCCCTTGTGGTCTGTCCAGACCTCGAACCTCTGCCCATGCAGATAGAAAGAAAAATGTTTAATGGCCTCGACCACGGCCAAACACTCCAGCTCCTGAGCACTATAATTAGACTGTGCCCCGCGCAGCTGTCTTGAGTAAAATGCCACTGGGAGTAGTTCCTCCGCTCTTCTCACCGAAAGAACCGCCCCGACTCCACTGCTACTGGCATCACTCTCCACTACAAATACATCACTCACACACGGAACAACCAAACACACAGAACTTGACAACGCACATTTCAACTTACAAAAAGCCTCCAACATCTGGCTTGTCCACTCCACCTTCCCTGACAAGAGCGATGAGGTATGCGGAGTGAGGAGGGCAGACCACTTGTGGAATCCCTCGATAAACCTTCGATAGTACCCGATCAACCCCAGGAAGGCTCTGAGCTGCTTCCTCGTCTTCGGCTCGGGATGATCCCGTATCGCCGCCACTCTAGCCTCCGGTACCCGAATTACTCCATCTCCAACCTCATGCCCCAAAAACATCAACCTTCTCTTCCCAAACACACACTTCGTCAATTTACACGTTAACCCTGCCTTCCGCAATATTCCGAACAACATCTTCAAATGCCCCAAGTGCTCACTCCACCCTTCCGACACCACCAACACATCATCGATATACACCTTTGCAAACTTCATGCAATCCACCAGAACCACGTCCATCAACCTTTGAAACACGCTAGGGGCATTTGTCAACCCAAATGGCATCCTCACGTATTGAAACTTGCCATAAGGGCAGACAAACGCCGTCTTCTCCTTGTCCTCTACCGCCACTGCCACCTGATGGAAACCCTTAGACAGGTCCACCTTGGACAGCACACAACCCTTCCCTGCACATTCCACCATCTCCTCAAATTGAGGTATGTAGTAGGGCTCCTTTACCATGATAGCATTGAGCTTCCGGTAATCTATGCACAGGCGTATTCCTCCACCTGCCTTCTTCACTGGAACCAACGGGGAGGCCCACGCACTGACACTCCTCTCTATAATACCTCCTCTCTCCAGCTCTTCCAATTCTTCTTTCACTGCTTTCCTAATACCCAGAGGCACCGAATAGGGAGCTTGCCGAATGGGCTGAGCGTCCCCAGTATCGATCCTCAGTATCACTTCCTCGGTGCTCCCTGGAGCATCCGAGAACACATCTCCAAATTCCTCCAACAACTCGTCAATCTCCTCTTGCACATATCCATCACATTCCCCTCTCAACAAACATTCCTCCTCCTTGCTATCCTCTAATACGACATCCAACCTATTCACAGCAAACCTTTCCTTGAACTTCTTTAGACAGTTCACATGCACTACCCTTGCATGTTTCGACACACCCTTCCTGCATATTTTATAATTCACCTCTCCGATCCTCTCCAACACTTCGTAAGGTCCTTCCCACGAATCAGACAACTTACATTGCATTCCCGGGATCCTATTTAACACTAGGTCCCCAACGACAAACTCTCTAGTCTTACACCCTCGATTCAGATACTTCATCCTTCCCTCCTTTCCCTTTGCCATCTTCAACTCAGCACAGTCCCTCATCATCTCTAATTTCTCCGCCATCCCTCTCACCCAATCACACACATTCAGTTCCTTACTATCCACCTCAAACAATCCCGAGTACAAAGCATCTAAGGGGGTTCTAACCCGGAACCCATAGACTAGGTCAAACGGGCTGAATCCACTGTCCGCATGAGGCATCTGCCTCATCACGAACAGCGCGAAGGACAGTTGCTCGACCCAATCCTTCCCCTCATCCACGCACTTGCCCAAGATGGACTTTAGAGTGCCATGGAACCGCTCCACCGTCCCATTAGTCTGGGGGTGGTACGGAGATGTCCGCACCCTCTCTATTCCCAACATCCTACTCAATTCCGTCACTACCTTCCCGCAGAACTGACCTCCCTGATCAGACAACATCTTCTCGGGGACCGAAGTCCTTGAGAAGATCAACCACAGACCTTCGGCTACTGCCTTGGCAGTGATACTGCGCAAGGGTACTGCCTCCGGCCACCTGGTAGCCAAGCACACACAGGTCAGCAGGAATCTGTTGCCACCCTTTCCCTTCGGTAGGGGCCCAACCAGATCTACTGCCACCGCCTCGAAGGGCTCACTGAGCAATGGTCTCTCCACTGCCAGCGCCCTCCTAGGTGTGTGCTTGCTTTTCCTCTGGCAAACAGCACACAGCTCTTACAGTGCTCTCCCATCTCCCTTGTCATACCTGGCCACGTAAAATACCTCCCTACCATCCTCGCAGCCTTCTCACTGCCCAGATGTCCATTTCTCTCATGAGCCAACTCCATTACCCTTCTTCTGTAACTCTTTGGTACTACAACCACATCCCGAAACTCTTCCCACGTCACGTACTGACTTCTCACTAAAACTCCCTTCTTCCACTGAAATCCTCTTTCTTTCCGATCGCCCAACTCTCTCCATTCCTGTAAACTCTCATCTTCACCCAACTCCTTCCTAAAATCAACCCCATCGGATCCCTTCCCAACGGGTCCAATCTGTCCGGCATATTCTACCAATTGCCTTTCATCCTCATCTACCAATGTTGCGTCTCTCAGGTCCGAAGGCGTACCTTCGTCGCTTCCAGACACCTCACTCTCTTCTTCTGCGTTCTGTCTCTCACTCTTCTCACTCACGTCCCTCTCTTCTAAAACCGTCTTTTCTGCCTCCCCTGGATCAACCACACTCCACCAATCTGAGTATTCCGCATCAGGGTCGCTCACCGCACTCAAGGCCTCCGCCCTAGCTTGGCTGCGCGTCAGCACCTTAACCTGAGTCTCCCGTGCCCCTTGCATCTTTTCAGGGTTCCTCGCCTTCTCAATAGCAACCCTAAAAGCCACATTCTCCTTTTCATTAGCGATGTCAAACGGCACAATGCACATCACTTCATCACCCTTCCTTTCATCTATCATGGCTAGCTTCGCCAGCCTAAGACCTCCCACTTCGTACTCAACCACGGTACTCTGATGTACACTAGTCATGCCATTCACCCCTGAGACATGCATCTCCCCACACTCGACAGCCCCCTGATTCACCAACGCCCTAGTACTACTCCCACCTCGGCGCCTGAATCTACCAACACCTTGCATTCAGTTCCATTCACCTTTCCCCACACAATGTTTACCTTTCTCTTTTCACCAACCACGATCTTCGATACCTTCCTCACCCCTGTCTCCTTTTTCACCGCACTCCCCACCTTTCCATTTGGACACTCTGTACTCTTGTGTCCCTCCTTGCCACAGCTGAAACATGTCAGTGGCCTAAATCCACTACTATACCCCGTTCTGCTAGACCCACTGGGTTTCTTGCACTCAACTGATCTATAGCCCTTCTCTCCGCAGTTAAAGCAAGTGATCGGCCCAAATCCCTCTCTACTCTTGGTGCTAAAATCATCACCATTACTAGTTCTTCTAAACTCACTCCCACTACGACCTCCCAAACTACCGATAGGCTTGTAGAAGTTACCCTTCAATCTACCAGCCATCCACGTTTCCCATGCGTCTCTCAACTCCTTCATCGTACTCATCTTCTTTCCCTCTAAAAACACTTTCCCACTGGGTGGAATGATGTTGCGAGTTATTGCAGTGGCCATAGCCACTGCGCACTCCTTGATCGACTCACACCCCTGTATCACTCCCCAGCTCACCCTCTCTATCACCTCCATGATCTCTCCTGCCGTCTTGGCCTTCATACTCTCTCCCGTCAAATCAAACATACGATACCCGTACGTCAACGTCGTCTCCCCCATAGCCTTCAGCAAAACCCTCTTGACCTCCTCATAGTCGTCCCCTTCCCTCGCACTTTCTACCCTAGCACACAGCCTCTCAGGTAGCCTCGGAAATAACCTTTCCACCCATGTATCCTTCGATATTTCACAATCCGTCATGATCCTCTCAAACTTCCCCAAATACCCCAACAGCTCGACCTTCTCTGTATAATTCCCCAAAGCCCTCAGCTTCTCCATTTGCAACTCCTTCTTCTCTTGATACCTCCGCTTCGCTTCTAACCCCTCACTCGCCCTCACAGACGTCTCTTCCCTCAACTGGCTAAACATAGCCATCAACTCTTCTTTCCTAGCTTCCTCAGCCCTTTCCAATTCAGCTCTCCGCATTCTAATCTCCTCCTGTCTAATCTCTTCTGCTCTCTCAGCTTCAGCCCGCCTGGCTTCCTCTAGCCTTTCCGTTTCAGCCCTCCTAGCCTCATCCCTCTCGGCCATAATCTGTACCCATCTCATAAACTCGCTCTCCTCTGCTTTCCTAGCCATATCCCTTAACCCGGTTTCTTCTATACCCTCCTCTACACTTCCCTCCGATTCCTCAGACTCACTCTTAATTTCTTTCTCTGCTAATTTTCCAACCCCTTGACGCACCGGGTATGGCGAACGGTCCTTTAGCGTCGTGCTGGAATGCGGCCGGTAAGACGAATCCCCGGTCCTTATCGGTGCTCTCTTAGTCTGCCTCCTCCTCGCCTCCACACCTCTCTCAGTCATGAAAGGAGAGTGTCCTCACCTTCCGTCAGAGACCTACACAAAATAAAACAAACGAATAAAGGTAGTATGACACACACACAATTAGAAATAAAATGACACGAGGGTAATACACCGTACAAGGTTAAAGCACAAAAAAAAGAACAAACAAAAATTGCCAACAGTTCTGGAGTCGTGACTCTTGATTCGCTGGATGGCTCCCGACAGTCGTAACCACGGTCGCGTGTTGCTCCCTCTGCCGTAGCCGAGAGTCTGTAGATTGCTTCTAAGTTCGGAATATCTTCCGCAGTCGAATATCTTCGACCGAGTAGTTGAGTTTTAGTTCTGGGTATTCCAGCAGCTCACTCCTGAAGGTTCCCAGCTCGTTCGAGAATCTCCAGAAAACGTATTCACAGAAGATCCCACCGCTGCCACCAAATGTGGGGGTTGCCCTCGCCAGACCCGAAGCTCAGCAAGGTAACGCGCACGTAAGGTGGACAACACAGTCGCTGCCACCAGAGTTCTCAATCAGAGAGTAGCCGTAGCTAATCTTTCTGCCAACGTATTGGTAACTAAAAGTTTAGTATAATTAAGGACTAACTCAAGCACGAGGAAATCCAAGGTTATATTGCCTCAGGAGCCCCTCGTGCAACAAACACTACGCATGACATAAAACTCAACAATAATCATACAACCACAATCGTTCATATGCATTAAGATACACACACAGTTTATCTAGCTAATAGTTCCTCTTCTCTTCTCTCTTTCTCTGTCATCTTCTGTCTCTTCTTCCAGTGTGGGCGACTGTAAAGCCCACACAGTCAAGCTGTACAATAGCAAGTTATAGGTGTTTTAGCTACAGTTTTCCCTTCTTAGCACATCCTTGGAACTGAAAATGCTAACAAGAAATGAAACATAAGTACACAGCAGTAAACATTAGGTCAAATAATATTATGGAAGAAAATTATAGTGCACTTCCCATTCCTTACCAAATTTTCAGGCATGGTTGGACTGGAAGCTAAGTTTTTAGCCTTAAGAATGAAGATTCTGAAACACAGATTGTCAAATTAGCTATTCAAATCATTTTGTCATTGTACTGGTATTATTTCAGGCTTTGAAGGCTCTTGATCAACTCCATGATGTTAATGTGACCACTAGGACAGAAAGGTTTATTCTATCTTGCTTAGAACAAGGCAATATGCAGGAGAAGGGAACCAAATCTCCAGTAAGAACTGTTTTCAGTGTATCATATAAAAATTTGTTTAATACATTCATAATGTGTGACTTTTGTTTAGTATGACACTGCAGTATCAGATAGAAGAAGAAAAGTTTTGGTCCACCCAGTCATGCTGGCATTTTCTATAATTAAGTGGAAGTTTGCCAGATTTCTGTTCTATGCTCACTTCACAATATACTCAGTATTTCTCCTCCTCTGGTCTTTGCTAATCTTGTACCCTACAGTTCAAGAACAGCACATTTATAATATCCCCCAAGATTTATGGAGAATAATATTACAGGTAAGCTGTGGCAATTCAATTCACAGTACCAGCAATTCAGGAAGTTCATTAGCAATAATCTCTTTTAACTCACATTTCAGGTTGTGCTACTCATTCTGTTTGTGCTACTAGCTGTGGAAGAAGTCATTACATTAGTAATCTCTTCAATAAGACATGTTGTAAGTACTGAATATAATGACTATGGGAAGGGGTAAGATGAAATCAGCTACTGGGACCAAGTAAGAGAATGCATTTGTAGGGATTAGGAAAAGGTAGGAAGGGGTGGATTGGTTAAAGGTAGACGGAACTATGAAATAAAACTACATATACAATATATAAGCATAATTCAAAACTCTTTTAAATTATACTATATAGCTTATAACTATTATTGATCAACAAGTAATTATACCTATTGGCTATCCATAATTAGTATAGTAAAACCTATTAGACTTTTACATAAGTGAAATGTTTGTAAGCATTATTTTCTGTTTAGGTATTATGTATAGTAAAAAGACTAAAAAATGCCTACAATAGGTTAATAAGGCACTCTAAAAATCAATGAGGGGAAAGTTCCAGATGGTGTAATGGTAAGTATACATGACGACACAGCCGATGGTCACAGGTTGGAGTCTGATTTAGGTATATTTCTTTTCTTCTTTTTTTTTTCTTGTCAACATCCTTGTATAGAGTGGGTAACTTGACACTTGACCGATTCAGATAACGGCAATGCTTTACCATTTTTTCTGAGCTCTTGAATTATACATAAATACACACACTATGGGTCACCATCGTGGTCATTGTTGACATTGTCTGACATACCAGTGTATTATTATATATTTTTGCTGAATTGTTTGGAGTGATTGCAGTGGCTATTGGATTTATTGGAAACTCTGAGCATAGACTAAAAGTCTTTGGTTCATGATGAAAAATAAGGTTCTATGTTGTCTTTTGATCAAACTCATTAATTTAATGGATGAGTGGGTGTAGTCTAGTGGGTGTGGTTATAAAGGCTGCACCAATTTGATTTGGCTTCCTACTCCTCTGAGATACAAGTTCAGTATTTGGAATTAAGTCCAACTGTTAATGGCACTCTTAGTATTATAGTGAATAAATAAGCAAAAGTTGTATTTAAACCATGTGCATATGATACAGGATACAAGTATATTATTTGCTGTACTGATGATACCTTACACATTTTATTTCCCTGTATTATCCTGATGGATTATTTTGTTATTGTTGTTTTTATGGACGTCAAGATGTCCAGATTCCAAAAATAAGTAGCTATTACTAGAGTTGTGAATTAATAGTATTTATATGTGTAGATATACATTAAGAAACAGCAGAGACAGAAAGAGGAAGATTTGAGAATGTTAACATTGGAGAAAGAAGAAAGACCTTTGATGTTGAATGCTAGGATAAAACCATTGGACTACATTCCTCCATATTGCAAAGAATTGCCTAACGTGTTGATTAACATCTCTAATTTGTTAACACTAATAGTGATAGTGATGCATTCAGTCAACGTGGCAGCACACACGTCCACTTTTGCTATCTGGGTGGCCAGGTGAGTTCAATGCTTATGTGTTAGTACATGCCTCTCTCTTAAAAATTGTATAAATTAATGTTATTGATAATATTTTTTAATTGTAACCAATGTAATAACAATAAAGCTGATAAAACTATTTACAGCAATATTATCCAATTTTCATTAGTGCTAAGAACCCTAATGATTCATGAGAGGAAAAACTTATAAAGATTCACATTACTTCAGGATTTTTTCTTCTTTTTCATTAATTGGTTATGCTGATTTAGCTATCAGCTACTCTCTACTCTGCTGTGCAACAGCAATTGTTACATGGGATTAAAAAAATGTTTTGTATTACGTAAATTTTATTTCATATTTAGAAACTCAATGGCAATTATAGGTAAAATGAAGGGTTTTGTGGTGTACAAATTTCATGAATACCTATAGCTATAGCATTGTATACCACAAAACCAGCTAGTTGAATTTTCTACACAGTGGCAACTGAACAGTGGTAAAAAATTATGATAAAGACGAGGTAGGCATGATAGGGTGACATGTTGGACTTAAATTCATGACTGTCATGCCAAATTTGGTACAGTTGGCAGCTATGCTCTATGAATGAGAAAAAAAAAGAACTATCATACAAGAAGTTCATGTGATGAAATTGTTAATAATTTCTATTGTTTTTTAATACAAGTTTTATCTAATTTTTGATATAGCTATTCAGTTATTCAGTAGATGTGCTTCACAGTGCCTGCATTCTACTCACAAGATACGTACACAAATCACTCGTTTTGATTCAAAGGATATACATACTCATCCAATAGTACTTAGAGTTAATATTGGTTTTAACATGTACTTAATCAAAGGGATAATTTAAGTGTAATGCAAAATGGGATGGATTCAACAAACTACAGCAGTCTCCATGTACTATATTTCTATCATACATCAAAACCTTGCCTATTTATGCTATATTTGCATAGATAGATTATGTAAACTTATTCATTTAACACTTATTAACCTTTGTATTGCATATAAAGAGTGGGATGCTGCACGACTGTACTTCTGTGGAGTCGGGTGATAATATTCTTGAGAGCTATCAAGTTCTTGGGACCCCTCATTGCTGCCATCTCTGCCATTAAAAAGGACATATTTCGTTACTTTATTTTAGCATCTGTATTCTTCATACCATACGTGATCTGTTTGTGGGTCATGTTTGGAGGACCTCAATCTGCTACTTTAGACCCTGGATCTGCAAAGAAGGATCTTTCTACCATTTACCATATTGCTGTGATGACTTTCAGAATGTCACTAGTAGATAGCTATCCTTACGATGTAAGTTCACACTAATTAATAATTTATATCCAATAGTTAAAGATGTTCCTCCCATTAGTGACTATTATACTATTAATTAGGCACCAAATTGTTACTAGCAAAAAAAAACTAGCTAAATTTAACGTCATTATTTAAGATGTTGTTTCAATGGCCAATATATACATACTTCAAACTAACATGATGTTTTAACTTTTGCTGAAGTTCTCCTCATGGGTCAAGAAGGTCTATCTCTTTGTAGTGATTATACACGGCATTGTTGGCATATATTCTAACTGTTTAATATATCCTGAAGGACTAACTACTATGCAGCATAGACAGCCAGCATTCAGAACACTTCTAGATGAATGGTGCTTCTGTAATCTTTTATTAATGATTCTTAGTGGCTCTGTCTACAGCTCGTATTTTGTCCCATTTAATGGGGTGGTGTTGCTGCACCTTATAACCATAAATTAAGTAGAGACATAAAATAAGAGCTTCCTGGATGCTGACTGTCTGTGCATTCTGCAAATCATCCTGATGGAGATATTAAACAGTATAGTATGCCCACAAACTTCTATTGTTATTGTTATTATTATTATTGTTTTTTTTTATTGTTTGTTGTTGCTATTGTTGTTGATTTTTATTATTACTATTATTATACCTTTGTTTATTATTAATGTTATTGTTTTTCTTTATCAAATGTTTGCACAAGAAAAGAGTGAATAAACTGTTGAAATTCATTATTATCTCACTATTTTTGATTTTATAGAATTTACGAGATTTAGACGAAGGAACGACATTGATAATTGTTGCTCCTTTCCTCCTGGCTTTGGGTGTCATAGGAATGAATCTCTTTATTGCTTTACTCACCTATACTTTTCAAAATGTTCAGGATCATGCCTTTGAATACTCCATCTTAGAGCATGTAAAATTACTACATGAGATATTGTATATCCAGTTATTATGAGTTACTCTAACTATTTAGAATCTCTTTTTTTTATATTCACATTGCTTCTGTAAGGCTTTTAATAAATATGTGCATTTATTATGCAGGCCAGAGTGATCAGCTTTTATGAAGAAAAAAGTCTGGGTTCTTGCATATATCGACGCTATTATGAGTATTTGAGAAATAACTGTAATCCTTTAGTGCAGGAGTGTGATGTCAAGTTTGAAGATATTGCACTGCCAGACCCAAAGGTATAGCTACTATCTATAAACTAATAATTTGCTGAATAGTTGAGGCTATTTGACAAGTTTTTGTCAAGTATCATATTTTCTCCATTAAGCTAATTAGTTAATAGCTGTCACTATTGCAACAAGGATCATTTAAAGTATCACAAGATTAATGTTTATATACAGTGCTTAATGCTGATGTACTATTGTACCACTATCATGTGCTGTCTACAAAACCTTACTATTAATCTGAATCCTAAATAAATAAAAATAAAGCATTAAGGTATATTGACTCACATTGCAACCAGTAACACAAGAATTGTTTGCTGCACTGTGTAAATTCTCTCGACTGTTATAGGACCTACATTTAGCTAAACAACATTAGGTTAATATGAACTGTCCTTAAAATTTACTGACTATAGCCTTCGTTCCCAATTCACTCCAGTAGTGACTCTTATCTGATAGGTAGCTACTATATAGATTATTCTAATAAAGCAAAGCATTGGCAAATTTTTATATTATTATTACTACTTTTACTTACTTTCACAAACTATATAATTTGCAGCCACATCAAATTGGAAGGACTAAAAGCAAAGAGGCAACTCTTACAAGTTTAGAGAATAAACTCACCAATGATAGTGCGTTGTTGCAGGCAGAGCTTACTAAAATCAGAGAAATACTTGACACATTTGCAAGAGATATAGCAGAGCTAAGACAACTACAGATATCTTCAATGCATGTGCCACACCCACTAGACCGGACATCCTCAACTTTATGTTGAAGTATGAGAACACCGACTCCATCAGAAAAGGAATGGCAAATAAATACAAGAAACAATGTAAAGACTTTTAACTGACATTCTTTTTATGTTATTAACAATTGTCATTGTTGTCAAATCACTTTTTTGAACCCACTAGCTATGATAACTATATTTATTGACTAGTTTTTCATTTGAAACACTCACTCAAGCTCTTCTTTTTGTAAACACACATTCTACCAAGATGCTTTAGAATGTAAAATAAGTAATTCCCCATCAACTCAGGAAAGATGTGGTTGAAAGACCCGCCACTACGTGAACTCCATTAATGTTCACGGACTACTGGTAATTTTTTTACTTTTATGTTCAAATTTGAAATTTAACCGATCCGTTGATGTCTCACAGTAAAGAGGGAGTCAGCTGATATACAAAGAATGTAACCATTGAAATTGTATCTTTAGAAGTTACTGCAATCTGTATGACAGGAGAGAGCCTGTTATGGGTAGCACTCTTTCCCTCAAGGTTAGTTGGGTGGCTACGAGGTCAATTCCAGAGTCTGGTCTGTCCAGGTATATCTCCTAAATCTCACTGGAATTATTTTTCTGAGTTAAAGGTGTTTATTATGTCACGTTAGAACAGCTTTCAAAGTGGATATCTCTTGTACCTCTGCAGAATTGTGTATGTGTAGGTTACTTTACATGATTGAAGCAAGATAGTCGCCCCAGGGACGCCAGTTACCCAGAGTTTTCTTGGGTAACCATGTGAAGTGGGGATGACCATGCACTAGAATGATGTTGGTACAGTTTTGCAGCAATATATTATAAAGGGAGCCTGGTGTCTTATCTCTTTTCCTTTCCAGAAAGATGACACTAGCTAAGACCAGATAAAGTGCTTGTGACAAGGAGTTACTAGAAATTTATGTGGCTGTCCAGTATTTCTGACACTTCCTTGAAAGACGCTTGTTCCACATTCTCACTGATCTAATTCGTCCCCAACCACCACGAGTTTCATCACATGCTGGCTAGGTCTCTGCGGAATTGGCCACAGCTATTCACATTTTTGTCCATCTGTATGGCATCCACAAGCAGCAGCAAACTCCGTATGAGGGTCCCTTCTCTGTTTTCAAACTCAATAACAGAGTTTTACTCTCTTTTCATGAAAGGCAGGACTCACTCTTGCAAGCAATCAAGTCAAACTTGAACACCTCAATAATAATGTACGCACCACAACATCTACTTCATCCACCACATGTGCTCCACCACATGTGCTCCACCCATCTCCCAGTATCCTCTCATAACTTGTTCAGGATATTGTGTTCATTTCCCCCCATCATCTCACTGAATACTCGAGGGAGGAGTGATGTAGTGAATTTCAATGGTGGACTGCACTTATCTAATTCATGTTCACTTTATGTTTCCCACACAATCTCTAGCCTTTTAATTCAAATTGAAACTAATATTAATTTTATCAGTAAATAGAGTAGTGTGTACAATTCAAATTAGTACATCCCCAAGATAGCAGCTTTATTACATGATATTATTATTATTTAGATTTTTTTTTGTCTTACAGTTCAACAATGGTTGATCATATTAGTATAGTTCATGTGAGTGACTGTTCCAACAGACAAAGCATTGATAGACACAGATATATCACAACTCAATAATAATAATATACCGTGATATAGTCCTCCACCTAAACTTACTACCTCGGTTTGTGTTCATAGGCAAAATTTGATTTAGTTTCATCTGCATACAGCACAGCAAGTTTGTCATTTAAATGGACACAGCATGGTTTCCGTCAAAATAGCTGGCAGTTATGAATACAGTATTATGAGCTCAAGTAATAATGATGCACAATGTAATTATACAGTAGAATCTTCAAACTGAGAACAATTTGGGAACAGGCATATTCAGTTCACATATCAGAGGCTTGCTTTATAAGTTAATTACTAAGCAGTATATAGGCTATTGAATAGGGAAAGCAGAAAGAGATCTAGAACAGAAGCGATAAAGCTAATTACATAAGATTTCAGTATCCAAGGTTTTGCTGTAGAAAAAGTGCAAGTATAGTTACTTGGTATTCTGGTGATCTTTGAAGTGGCCAGCTAGCTGAAGCCTGTTTTACTTTAACACTTCATGTGTTTAGCAATCAAGTGGCATCAGTCTCTTGCAAATGCTGCACAATAGAGGCAAACAAAGATCACTAATATTGTTTAAATAGAAAATTTTAAATCAAAAATGAAGATGAAACAAGTTACTTTCATTGCAGTGTTATCTTGGTTAATTAAAACTAATTATATTTTAACATTTTAGTTAAAATCTCCACAACCTAAACTAAAAAACAACAACAACAACAACAAACAATCAAGTCAGTAGAGTTAAAAAAAACAAAACTAAAACCATATTGGGGTAACACGTTATGTTAGCTACAATAAGCAGATCATAAAATTGTCGCACACTCATTAAGGAAATAAAAAGGAACTTGAGAATAAGGAGCGAAAGGCTCGATTCAGCGAGGGTGTTTGGAAAAGGTTTGGTAGAGAGCGCGTTGCCTGGACGTGCATTACTTAGACGAATAATTGATGGCGCATGCGTGCAGTGTAGACTATAAAAGCCCTGGCGTCTTGTTGGCGTTTGCGGTAAAACGCAAGAGGGATTTGGAGGTTGTGTTTGCTAATACATAGTGCTGTGACTTTGGTGCTATTTTTCTTAAAGGATTGCTATTAAACGGCCTAACAGGAGACCGTTATGAAGTTCAACGTTTGTTACGCGCTCACTGTGTTGAGTGCATTACCCTTTATTAATGTTTACGCAAAGAAATGTTGTAATCAAGACTGTACAAGTAAGAGTGGTAATTAACTATATGCCAATACACTTTTCAGTATATATTATAGTTTATTTAATGTGTGTGTATAATATAGTACTTATATATTACATATATAATAGCTAAAATATAATAATTATATAATATATTATATAACTTCTTACATGAGTCAGAGTGTGATCAGATATGGTGAAATATTTCACAATCAATTTTCTTGAGCCAGAGGCAAGTGAAAAAAAAAAGCCTGAATTTATCTGTATATAGCTATGTACATAATGTTAATACATATCGTACACTTGAGTTTTTAACTTGTGATGAGATATCTCAAGGTCATCATTACTAGGAAAAAAAAATCATACTTATCACACTTTATTATTTCACTCTAGTTGTATGGCCGGCTCATTACCCTCTGATACTACTCTAGTAGTTATAGTAGCTGCCCCACTTACATGTTTCACTCTAGTTGTATGGCCAGCTCATTACCCTCTGATACTCTAGTAGTTATAGTAGCTGGCCTAGCTTACATGTTTCTTTTGTTTTTACAGCTACATTTCTCTTGTGAGTTACTTTGTTACCAACCTTAATATAAACTATATGCAGTGAAGATATGTAGCATAAAATTTTACACCCAGAGTGATTTGGTAAGATATTTCTCTCTCCCTTATATTCACTCTATACTAATTGGTTCTTGAACATAAATTAGACTATAGTCATGAATACTTCACCATATTATTCTGACTGTATAATACGATTATTTATTCCACCCAGATATCTCCACAATGATATCTTTAGGTATATACATGCCCCTTGAAATACTGAGAAAGCACATTATCCTAGTAGTTAATTATAGAAAGGGCCAACCTTTCTTCTATAAAACTTTCCAGGTTTTTTCGGCCACCTTCCTCCTATGTAGCCTACTCAACTCAGGTTAGAGCAGCTGCTAATACATCAACTGGGGGTGTGGGTAGCCCCAAAAACCAACTTTACTATAGCAGTGAAGATATCTAGTGTGGAATAAACCACTTATTACACTTGTCAGAGAGATATGGCTAGATATTTCACTTTCAGTCTTTATTTTCACTCCTCGCCTCTGGCTCTATAAAATAAATTAGCCTGCTAATGAAATATTTCACCTTATCACACTCTGACTCTTGTAATAAGTATATTATATAATATATATTATATTATAATTATTATATATAAAATCTAAAGGTCTAAGGTCTGCTGGCTAGTACTTTATTTCAGCTCTTACTTATAATCCTCTTTCTCTTTTTCTCTTTTTAATTTAATTCTAATTCTTTAACAATGGCACCATATAATTTTTGTTATTTTTAGCTGCCATTTCTATGGGACATGCAACTACAACATTTCAGGAGAACTATCCTGGATTCTTGACCTATTTCTCTGGTGACCTGGTGATTGTGCTAAGCAAGGAGGTGATTGAAGAAATTGAATTTTGGGAAGCTGAAGTGAGTTATTTGTGTCAAGGTTTGCACTTCATATGGTAACAAATGTATTGTCTATTGACAGATTGGAGGTAAAACAGGTTACGTTGAAGCCGCATCAGTTGAGGAATATTCTGTCATGTGCACACCTGCTGAAGTGGTAAGATAGTTTCGTTGATAGCTAGTACTACTGTACTAATTGGCATTTTTGGTATAGAACAATGGAATTTCTTTTCTACCAAGACAGAGGGACTTGAAAGAACATGGCGATAAACTCAACATCTTCTCATCGCAACTTATCTTTGGAGATCATCAAAAAGATGAAAAGGCTTGGTACAGCATTGTGTGGAGTTCCCTGAAGAAAGAATTTTTTCAAGCCTTGGAATCTGTTCAACTTCTAAATATTGACTCTGGCATTAAGAGTTTGATATACTGTGCACAAGTAAGCTTGCAAAATTGATTAGTAACAATATTGTATATAAAAACTTTACAGTATTGTGATTTTACGCAGGGTAATGTGATTCACTGGATCATAGTTGTTTCCTTAATATGTGGTGCCTTGTTGTCAAACCTGTGGCTCAGAAAAGTGATGCAACAGAAAGAAAGTGAGTATTCCATGACAATATGGCTACTGTATATTAAAAACAATGATTTTTTTTTCTGTTTTAGTTCAACTTATGAAATTAGTAGAAGGCGCAGCACACATCAACTTTAAAAATGATGTCTTAAGTGCCAACATGGCGGACATGACAACTGCTGCAGAAGAATTAGAAGACAACTTAAATAGTCTTTCAGCCGAGAAGGAAGACCTGGAGCAGAGAGGTATCACTTTGAAGGTAACTATCTAGGCTCATTCAGTGAGTAAAGAGTTATTACATTAATTTCTTTGTGCAGAATAAAGAAGCAACCCACACTTGGAACCTTTCATATCTTCTAGACCTAATGCAACAGCTGGAAACTCACACATTGGCTATCCAGGGAGAAAATTCCAGACTTGTACTTGGAAAAAAGCACTGCATAAAAATGATGGCGGATCTGAAGTTAGAAGAAGGAGGACTGAGCGCCACAAATGAACAGTTAGAAAGTGATAGGCATCGATTGGAGACACAAGTGAATTGGAAAGGAAAGCAACTTGAAGAGGTGAGAATATACATGCATGAGTTAGTTTGGCTTTGACTACTTTGTCACTATCTATTAAGGCTAAAGGAAAGAATGAGAACATGAAGAGAAGCATTGCCCTGCTACAAGATGAAGCAGGCAGAAAATACAGCAGAGTGAATGGGAAAGATCTAGAGACTGTAGCAAAGCTATTAAAAGAAAGTCTAACTAATCATGCTATTCTTCTCAATACTTGGATGACAGAGGAGTTACTGAAACATGAAGTAACTAACCTTACAGAAGGAGACACACAACTTCAGAGAATCATGGAAACATCAAAGGTAAAATAACCAGCAAGAGTAAATCTCAAGTGTCACACTTTTACTTTCTTTTATAGGCAGTGGAGCAGCTTGTCGAAGCCATATGCCAATGTGAGATCTACAAATCTAGACTGCAGAAGGCTACAAGGCAACTCACAACAATTAATAGTGAGTTTTTTTTGTTAGGGTTTGCATTTATTTATTAATTGTCACTTGCTATCTGTATTTATTTCAGATGATAATGGAAACCTTGAAGTGTGCTTGCAGAAGATTAAAAAAGAATTAGAAGTATGCAGGTCAAGTATTGCAACAGAAAAAGCAAAATCAACAGTCCTTCCAGAGTTATATAAAGATAATGGTCTCACTTCTACTGGCTGCATTCCATTCAATGCAGACTAACTTAATTGCACACTTATTTTCTTTCATCAGCATGTGTTATATTATCAAATACTGCAATGAAAATCAGTATCAATATTAATAATACATTCATTTTTAACTGTTTTTGTAGAGTAGCTAGCTAATTCAATGAGTTCTGGAGAAAAAAAAAGAAAAAGAAAAAGGTCTTCATCAGTTTTTAAAATTTTTGCAATACAGTCTTGAAAGCATTTCAGGCAAGTTTTGAATGCATTTTAGGCGTGAAATCATTCTAGGCACAAAATCACGAATTTTGGGTATATGTAATTGGTAAAAAAATTGAACCTAATGTATCTATCCTTATAAACCATTTCGTGAAATTGTACAAGGACATTTTTAGGTAAGAAATTGCACTCTTTACTTGTGTTATATTTTATAACCCAATATGCTCCACCTTGTGACTACATTAATTACATTTGTTCAAAACTACTTCACTAGGTATAGATCTATTAAATATTAATTAATAGCAGTCAACCATAACAGGAAAAAAAATTAAAAGAATACGTATTTAAAAAAAAGACCTAAAACAAATTATGTCCTTAAAAAATCATACCAAACAAAAAAACAAAACAAAAAACAGAAATAGTCTCATTTAACAGGGCACAGCTTCATTCCCTCCATTTTCCAACTCTTCTTGGCCCATTCTCCTCTTCAAGTCTCCAATATCTCGATCCATCTTCTCAATATGCCTTCCAATGTTGTCCAGCTGATCAGCCATTTTCAGTAAAGATGACTTCCTCTGTAAAAAAAATATGGTTGCTAGTGCAACTTGAACCCTATCTCACCCCTGCTGCAACTAACTTAATCATACTCATTAATTATTAATTGCATTCATTGCATACACAATTAGCATGGGTTTTCCCAACTCCGCAATGTTGTTTTGGTATAGCAATTCCAGACTTTCTTAGTTTTAGTTATTCATACTAAAAAAATATCTTGAATGCTTAGTTTTAGTTTTTTCCCCAAATTCTCCCTGAAGATTTAGTTAGTCTTTAGTTTTTCTTCAATACCATGTAGATTTAGTTAGTTATACTATCAATTGTCTTAGTTTTAGTTAATTTATGTTGCCTCTCAAATTCTGCAATAATGAGACTCCTTAAAGAAAGTTGTTCATGTAGTTTTCCCAAAGAACTTCAAAAATGGCATATTTCTGTGAAAATTGGGTATTATTAATAAAGTATGGTATTTGTTATGTAGTTTAGAGAATAATTACTTGATGGGAATTTATATTTTCATTTAATAATGACATAATTTAAGGTGAATTGTTTACAATAAAATTGCTTAGTTTTAGTTTTTGTCCTCCACTCTACTGGTAGTTTTAGTTATTATTGAATTTACTGTCTTCTAAAATAATTAGTTTTAGTTTTTTCATGTTGTCTACAGCTTAGTTTTAGTTACTCTTACCAAAAGTAAAATACCCCAAAACTAAGGGGTTTTGGTTTTAGTTTTAGTTAACTAAAACAACACTATGGACCATGTGTCATCCATTTAGTCCGAGTATGAGTATTTTAATATACGATAAGTTATCACAATTTCACCAGTGTGCTTGGCTCACTGAAATCCCCACAACTCCCCAATCCACACATCCATAAAAAAAAGTGGTACTTGGTACTATAAAGTTCACTAAGTGCTAGTGTTATTTATCAATACTCAAGTACAATACTGTGCAACTGCTTATATTTGGCTTACGCCTCCAATGGAGAATCTGTCTTCATAGTGGACTCTGTACGGATTGCAATGCTCCTGCAAGTATTTGTGGTACATATTGTACGTATTGAAAAACCACACCTTCTTGTGGTACGAACGAATGAGTAGAGCCTACAAAAAGAAGTAATAAAGCAAAATGCCTTATTGTTTGGTAATTTTAAAACAAACACCTGGTAACATATGCTATGTAGCTAGAAACAGTTCATTTCAGCCTGTTCCAACTGCCTGAGAGTAATACTAATTATTGTTTTATAAAAGTATATTATTCGTAGTAGTAGCAGTCAATAAAGAACAGCAATAATAGTTAAATTATAAATTACAACAAAATCAACAGTATTAATAATAATAACAAAAACCACATAATAATGAAGCACCAAAAATGTGAACCCTCAGCGCTACTATCACTAGCTTGCTATTACAATATCATTTCTCAGACCTATTTGGCTATTCCTAATCAGGTATTGATATAACTCAAGCAATGAAAAGGTAGATATACATGGTATATAGGAAAAGAAGTTAAATAAGTGGGAGAAAACTCACCAGTCAATGTAGGTATGTAGTTTCAAAGTGAAACTCCAATTTCAGCACTTTGCTAGCTTTTCAGCATGAAGCAAAATTACAGCAGGCAGCAAAAAAATATTTGCTCACATGATTACAGCATGACGATAGGGGGAATTACCCATAAAAGCTAACGTAGTTTAGGCTAGAAAATTTGAAATGGTGTTATTTAGTCATTTTTATTAATTATTTAATTAACATGCTGTGTTTGGTTGCTGCAGTACTATAGCTAATATAATATATAGTTGTACTATGTCTATTTATATCTCTCACTAATACTAAGCACCAGCAACACTTACCTGCTGCAGTACAGCATTGGCTTGACTTGCTTCATATACCTGTTCCACCACATTGCTGAGGAGAGCAATGAAGAGATTCAGTCCAACCACGCCCATCAGAAGGAGAAAGGCAATTACCAAGATGAAACTCATGGCTTGGTCTATACTTCTCATAGCCTTAGAATAAATAAATTAATAAACTGAATAAGTATAATACAAATGGCCATTAGTTAGTTAGAATTATTGTAACTACAGTAATCAAGGAAAGTGACAGAAGTGCTTACAGAGAGAGAGAGGGAGGAGGGGAAGGGAGGGAGGGAGGGAGGGAGGTAAAAGAAAGAGAGAGAGAGAGAGAAGAAATAGAGAGAAGAGGAAGTGCATGTTAATAGTGCCCATTGCATGCTCATAATACCAAATCGGGGTCTCATTTAGAAATGTGCTTGAGGAGGCCTAAATTTTATATATATTAAAAAAAAGGCAACAACAGAATAAGAGAAGAAACAAAACACAAGAAATAAAGCTAACCAAAAAACTGCATATATTTGGATAACTTTAATGAAATTGTTTTGTTATGAGTTTAAACCTTTCTAAATCAAGTACGTAATTACCCTAAACATTTGCATAATTTACAGCAACATAATCTAGCAACTATGGTATAAAGTAGCATTATCTTCATTAAGCCTCTCTAGTTTACTAGTTATATACACCCTTGACTACTAAAACATTGAAGGCACTTATAATCTAGGCTCCAATGTTTGACAAAGGCAGTACCAACCTCCAAAAAATATTCTAATTAAGTTTCCCTCGTGTTTTACTTACAAAAAATGGATAGTCATCAATCAGCGCTAAACGAAAAACCATCATTGATACGTCATAAAACTTTTGCAAGGCTACCCTGTCATCTCCAGTTATGGTGGAAGATTGCTGCCCGCCAAACATCACCCAGAAGGAGAGCACAAATGGAATATAAAATATTGAAGCAATGATGAGAAAGAATAAAATATCCGCAGAAACAGAAATGATGATGGATACAATTGGACCAAGTGATGCAGAAGCTCGCAAGAACTTCACAGTCTGCATCCACAACATAATAGTAGCAAAGCAACCAAATCTAAATGAAAACAAAAGAAATATAATAAAACCTTATTCCGCTGTACATAAGATCAATTTCAATTTTCATAGCAAAATTCTAGTTAAAAAAAATTAAATATTCAGAAAAACAAGTTGAACACTGAATAGTAAAAGCAAGGTAGCACTGCCTAGTGGTTAACTGGTAAAGTATCATATCCCATACTGGGCGGGAGTGATACTATCAGAAATTTGTGATAGTAAAATTTTGTAAAATGTTCAAATCATATTTCATGACTCATTGTAATAAATGTGGGGCGTTTGGGGATCGAGACTAAGTTTATAGCTGGAGCCTAGGTGACGTCCCAGTCCCAGCAGGTAAGCTGCCACCAGAATCAGTCTATGGAGTTGCTACGGCGTCTTCCTGTCGATGTTATCCCTGAAACTTATCTACTACCCCTAACTAAGCCTGAAGCCGTTCACGAAGTTATATTGGAGTAGTTAAATATATTAGCCAAAGGTACACAAAAATGCACGGTAGGATGCAACAAAGACTGAAAAGGAGGTTGGACTATATGTGAATTTATAGCCAACCACCCACATAATGGTACATAAAAAGAGTGAATGCTAATGCCCATGCCCAGTAGGCAACCGTGTGTATGTAGAATGTTCTAGAATGTTCTTTCAGTTATGTGCATGTGGTGAATATGTGGTGCTGGCTAGGCGTGAGCCACTAATTAGTGGCATGGACTACATCAGTGCTGCCATGCAACAAAGTACATAAATAAAACAGAGTGTTTGATGAGCTTGTTCTTCCTTGTGGGTGGCCCCACAGTAATACTAGCACTAGTGGTGTGTTTGAGCACAAATGGCGAGTGAGCCTTAAACTACACTATTGTTAAACTATTGATTTTAACAACTAACACTCAAGCTACTAAAATAAAGCAGAGTTGTTAAATTATGCATATGCGGTAAAGGGGATTCAATGCCATAGTAACCACTCCCCGCAACTGTTTGAATTGAAAAAGAAGCAACAAAATCAAGTCACGTTATTTAAATTTTTCTTTGTGATATTCTTAATAGTAGTTGTAACGCACAATACTTTCACACAACTGAACATACCTACGCAAGACTTACCTTCGTGGTTCGTCTAGTGGACAATGAATTTTCAAGTAAATACTGTTGAGTAGGGCTTATAATTGTGACAAATAGCGTATTAACTTACCACCGCCACTAACTCGAATAGAAATGGAGCTCCCATAAGTTTTTGAGTTTTAACTTCACCCGCAAAAGAATTCAAAGCGGTAAACAATTCAATTTCTAAGGTGATACGGGTAATGATCGCTAAACCGGAGGATTCTGTTTAGTGAAGTTTGGGACGGGGTCGAACACAAAAATATGCAAGGGTCAAAGTACAAAATGACATACGTACGTCCAACATATATATGTGACCGTCTATAGGAAAACCAGGCACAACGCGGCACCTTTCGAAAAAATTTTTTTGCACTTACAGAGTTGTTGGCGTCCAGATATTGAGCTCTCAGCATGCCGGATGGTTAATGAACTCTATGTAGTCTTCATGATCACGTGCAGGAACAAACTTCAGACAAGTGTTCTGCTCCCAATGATTTATCGCCAGCCCAATTTGCTTGACTTTTTCCAGATTGAGATCCCTTGCAATTTTATATGGTATTGTTTTATCATTCCAAATCTTGATGTACTTCTGGTACCAAGTTTTATCGTCGTAGCTTAAGTCGTTCCCGCTATAATAGACCTAACCGTTCCCTTCCGTCGGCTTGAAACATACATTTTTAAGAAATCGATCGATCTTTTCTCGATATTTACGCACGCCGCGTTGTGCCCGGTTTTCCTGTAGACGGTCACATATATAAATAAACAAACATCCCCGATTTTCAATTGTGTTACCCCTGTAAGTGTCTCACTCGCTCCGCTCTCTCGCCAATTATTTTAATGCAAAAAAGGACTGTCAACAGAAAAAAGGCCTCTTTGCTAACTTACCTTGCCTCCATCAAAGCCAAACCCGTAGAATGACTTGCTACATTTGCAATGTGCAGTACTATGACAACCAGTATTAAGACATTTGTACAAGCAGTGATAGAAGTCCAGGGATCTTTGATATACTCCGGCAAAATATTCAATTTAGATAATTTGCTCTCTAAAACTTCCTTTTCATCTTTGCTCAGAATCAGAGTGTCCAAATCCATTTGAATATCCTTCCTACTAGACTTGTTGTTCGCCTAGGGAGTAATAATTATAGGGATCAGTTGCAAACTTAGTTTAGTTTTACTGGTACATGTTAAATATCACTATGCAGTTCTAAAGCGCTCTAAAGCTCACTGCTTCATAGCTTTTAAGAAGCTGGCCATCCATGTTTGCTACTTGTACAGGGGTCACACTGCAGGCTTAGCTATTTAGGAAGTACTATAACCGTGGGTTGTTAAGCTCCCCCTCTATGTCAAGCGCTGCTTTTTATAAGAGCCCATTTTCTTACTGGATTTTAGCACTTTTTCTTAAGCGCACCACACGTCCCGTATAATGCTGATAGGTGCTCAGCCTTAGTTTTTAGGTTACCACACGCTGTTTACTGCCCATTTTAAACCCAGAAAACGCGAAGCTTTCAACTCAGTGTAGATACCAGCTTTTATGGGCAACACCCCCTAGCGTCACGTCATAATCACGTGAGCAAATAATTTCTGCAGTCAGTGGTATAGTTCACTTTATGCTCAGGCACCCAAGCGTTACTCCAGGGAAGTTAACGGAGTTAAAAGAAGTGAAGTTTCGTGTTGAAAATGTATACAGGTGAGTGTTTCTGGCTAGTTTAGCTTCTTCTCTTATGAAGACAGCGTTTCCACGTACCATTTTCATTGGTCGAGGTATTTTGGTACCTCATTAAAAATACCTAACAGATTGCTTGTTCTTTTGCAAGGAGATTATTGTAATAGCTAGGTAGTGTTTAATAGTGCTGAGGGTTCGCACCTTTGGTGCTTCATTTATTAAGCGCCCATTTCCTTACCGTTTGGAGTCATAAGGGGGCGCTAACCTGAATCTACTGTATCCACTAACATTTATTTATCTTACCTTTTGTACAATTTCTTTCTTCTTTCTAGATTTTTTTTTACTAAAATCATTGCAAAGATTTCATTGGCCCCTAAGAATAAGTATTTAATGTAACATATATAGGCTTGCCATATGTGGGTATATATATTAAAACAATTAGAAAGTAATGCATGACCCTATTATATCTCTAGTCTTAGGACTTACCCTGTGAGTTCTAATGGACTGCACCAAATATACAATCTGGCTAGCAACACCTGCCAGAAATATCATTAATATGACAACCTGCAGCAAATAGAGATCATAGACCAGTCATTACATTCTCTCAGATAGTGGTTCAAATAAATTCACCTGAAAGATGACTCTCCAGGAATCTCTTGGAAAAACATAAATATGCTTCTCCTGTATGGTCGGGTAGGCAAAGTCTATAGACCAAAGGATAATGAACAAGAAATGCAATGCCACATGAAGAAAGAAAAATGGCCGCACAAATTTCCACTTGATATTGAGCATGTTCTTCATCACAGGATGCGTTAGTAGGTGTTTCTTTTTCTCATCAATGGCTACTTCAATCTAATAATGGCAAACACGTGTTTACCAATACAACAAATGTATAAACAACAACAAAAAACTATCATTAAAGAATTTGATACACAGATAATAAGGCATGAAAATACACTTCACATAATTGTGAAAATAATTGGCGAGCGAGCGTAGCGAGCGAGACACTTACAGGGGTAAAAATGAAAAAATCGGGGATGTTTATTTATTTATTTGTATATATGTTTGGACGTACGTATGTCATTTTGTACTTTGACCCTCGCGTTTTTGTGTTAGTTCGGTTGTCGACCCCGTCCCAAATTGCACTAAACAGAATCCTCTGGTTTATCGATCAGTACCCGTATCACCCTAGAAATTGAGTTGTTTACGGTTTTGAATTCTTTTGCGGGTGCAGTTAAAACTTGAAAACTTAAGGGACTATTCGAGTCAGTGGCGGTGGTAAGTCAATGCGTTCTTTGTCATGGTTATAAGCCGTGCGCAACAGTATTTACTTGAAAATACATTGTCCACTAGACTACTGCGAAGGTAAGTCTGTGTAGGTGCATGTCCAGTTGTGTCAAAGCATTGTGTGTTACAACCACTACTTAGCTAAAGAATACCACAAAGAAAACTTTTAAATAACGTGTATTGTTTTGTTTTGTTTTGTTTTTCCTTCCAAGCAGTTAGAGTTGTTACTATGGCACTGAAATTCCTTTACCCTGTATGCTAAATTTAAAAACTGGACCTTATTTTCAGTAACTTCAGTGTTAGAAGTCAAAATCATTCATATAACAATAGTATAGTCTTTAGGCTCGCTCGCCATTTGTGCTCAAGCACATCACTAGTTTTAAAATGATTTTATGTAATTGTTGGGCTAGACACTTTACTTACTGGACTTTTGTGAGATGTTCTTATTTCATCCTTCTCTGGTTCCAGTTTAGTCAGGTAGAACTTCTCCACACGTCTGTTGACATTCACTTCATGAAGCTGATCCAATGCTGTGTATGCCTACAGACATTCATTCAAAGAGAAATCTATTTATCTAACATACAGTATCTCATACTCCATTGTAGCTGACCAAGCATATGTATTAGTCACTAACTGTGTCTATATAATTCTCTAATGCTAACATATGCTCTATAGTACTCAATTAAAATATGTCTTACATTTACCTATCTATACCAGGTATCAAAGGGCTTCTATTTTTACTGTTACAGTCTTTTTTTATTGTCTGCCAGGAGGAATTATACTCTTATGTTATGAATTAATCCTCTGAAAAGTGCCAAATGTACATAAAATTTATATATGGAGTGTATTCCATTGCAATTGCCTTTACAACTAATGCTCAGTACGATGAAACAAGCAAACTGCCCAGTATTAGGCCACCACTTACCAACTTTGGAGTGGTAGATATCATGGAAACCATCACTGTCTCCCCACAATCGTCCTGAGCCTGTATGTTCGCAGGAGTTGCCCGAGATATGAGAGTTTGAACTGCAAGTGCCCTGTCCAGCTGACAGGCTAGGTGAAGTGGTGTGCGACCTCTGTAATCCCTGGCCTCCAAATCACCTGGAAAAAAAAGCAAATAGAAGTAGAATGAGGTGTAATGTGTGTATCAATGAAAGAAATCTGATTGTTATGCTAATTGCATAAGTTAATACAATAGCTATGAGATCTATATGGAATTAGATACTTTCATTTTCTCTCACGGCACAACATCACCAATGTTCTTAGCATGCCAGAATGTTTCGGAATTACAATCATAAGTTATATGATACCATAGAAATACAAACTTATCCATATTAAGCACCGTGCTGAAAAATTAACTTACTCCCATTCTTAATAAGAAAATTCATAGCTGTGATAGCATCGTGCCTAGCTGCGTAGTGCAGGGGAGTGTTCAATTCCCCATGGGTTACAGCTTCTAGCTTAGCTCCCCGAGCCACGAGCCATTCCAGTGCTTTCATGCGATTGTTGGCGGCAGCAATGTGCAACGGAGTCTTTCCTTTGCTATCAGCCATGTCAATGTCTGCTCCCTTCAACTTCAGGAGGTTGGCTATTTCTCTGTTCCACCGCAACGCTAGGCAGTGCATTGCAGTTTTACCACTGCCATCTAAGGCCCCATTGACATCAGCACCTTCATTGATTAGTCTCTCCACTTCTTCCCTCTCTAAAGTGATTTCTGAACTAGGTAGAGAAGCATCTTGTATGTAATGGACAAGTTCATTTTCTTTTGTGGAGGTAGATCTGATTATATAAAAAAGAATTCATTTGTATAATAATTATCCTAAGGATTATCTTTAGTGCATCACAGCTCATAGTATATATATAATATGTATATATATTATATATATATGTATATATATATATATAATATAGGTATCCTCAAAATCCCATTTATCTATGAGAAATAAAGGAGAGAGAAAGCATGCTGTTAGTCAGGAGAGGTTTAAGTAGGAGTTGGTCGGCCATCCCTATATTCAAGCAGATGTGATATTGGAACTGGCTAAGCCACACCCCCATATTCACTATTACCAACTTCATAGGAAATGTAAACAGTTTCTGACCGCCCAGGATGCTGGATCCATCTCTAGAGAAATTATTCTTTGGAAAAAACAGCATTTTCACTTCATTAATGGATACAATTTGAGGATATTTTTGGTAACACGTTTTTGTTGTTTTTTGTTGTTGTTGTTTTAGTACATTTTCCATGTGGCTTAGCTAATTCACTCTCATTAGGGATTTTAGGCAGTGTACAATTAGCTAATGTGCTTGTGGTTTAAAGTTCATGTGTGAAATCATCTCATGGGCGAGTCCTAGCCCCCTTTTCCTACACTATTGACTTGCACAGTGACCAGGCAACAACCAAACAGGTGTCTATATATTACTAAAGAAAACTACCCATTAGGTACCAGATAGTTAAGATAAAACTCGCCTGTGTGACTACATTGCTTACCCCAGTTCTTTGAATTCTATTCCCGTAAGGTTCACAGCATCCATCTTCCAACAGCTTTCACCCTCCACGTAGGGCGGGGCTCACCGCAACTCAACAAATGGAAAACGAACCGAAAAGTATAGCCATTAATATGAATTAACGCTCCTTACCAAATCTAATTTTTAACCTGCGCACCTTTTGCGCTCTGGAGCTCATTCTCCAGATAAATCTAAATTTAATTATTATCACTAGCTAGAGAAATATAAAAAAATATATTAAAAAAAACATAAACATAAAATAAAAACATAAAATAAAGATAAAAAACATAAAAATGTGCACTTCTAAATCTGTGTTAATATTTGCTGCATTTCAGTTATTTTTGGAGACAGAGGGTCTCGAAGTTTATTTATTCCTCCTCTAGTTTTGGGAGACATGGCTGCCACACGAGTTGAAATATCAGATGCTCCTTTTCTGGACCCCATGCAATGCTTAATCTGCAAATAAAAGATTAGAGAAGTTCACTGCCATATAACTTGTACTTCACTATATTTTACCTTTCCGAACACAGAACTCCCTTTCCTCGAATCTACACACACACACACACACACACACACACACACACACACACACACACACACACATTTAAAAAAAATATAGCAAACTATAATATTATATAGTAGAATGAATCAAAGTCAATTTTCTTGACTTGAGAAACTACAATTTCAGTTCAATGTTTTTAGTTTAATCCTTCCAAGTTGACACTATCCATTCATTTGTGGCCTTGTGTAGTGGCTATCGAACAATTTCTACCACTCATTGGTTTGTACACATAAATAAAATATTTAGAATAAAGAGGGGGAAATGAGATGTTCTCTTAATTGTTTCAGTCAATAATATCTATGATGTATGCACTTACACTTATAAATCCCAACAAAAGGATGTAGCTAGAATGGAAAATATTAACTTCAATTAAATGTGACTCAATTTTTACATCAGGTTTTACCAAGCACCAGTCAAACACACACACACACACACACACACACACACAATGAGACTCACTGCATTTAGAAATGCCCATAATTGCACTGATCATTTCCTTTTCTTTAGTCTTTCTAATTTTTCCTTGTTGCCCTCTGAAACCTTCTCCTGTGTGCTCCTCATCCGAGACATTCCCGGATTTATTCTCACGCTCCATCAAATGTCTGAAGGAGCGTGTTTTACAAGTGCTGTTTGAAGTGAACAGAGGGTTTACCTTGATGACAACTTCAGTTGGTGAGCTCTTGTCTCTGCTTGTACTCCTCGCAGGCAGGAGAACAACTTTGGATTTGATTGCAGATGGAGCATTTGCCCTGGAATTGGAATCACACAGAACATATTTGAAACTTAAAGAGAGCTGTACTAACTTTAAGTTTTTAAGAAAATGCTACCTTATTGTCAGCTTTTTCCTTGTTGATTTAATCTTCACGTCACCGCAAACGCCTTTCTTCACCCTGCTTCGTCGTTTAAGTCCCATTGATCTTATTTTTCTCCGTTTCTTTGTCTTGCAACAAGCTGCATCTTTAGCCGTTGGAGAACTGGGGGGTGGAACGGCAGCAGCAGGAGCACGAGAGCGAAGTGAATATTTTTCTGGCGATTGTGTACTTCCAGAGAGTGATAGTTCATCGACAAACTCATTTGGCTTGGATCTCGCCATCTTTTATAACCCAAATATGTCTCAAGTTGATTTTGAATTTCCCGGGAAAATAAAATGCGGTGTTTGCAGACGTCAGCACTTGGAAAACCTTTCTGTGAGTGGAAAACATGGCGACCAAATCTAAAGACGTAGAGATGAAAGAAGTAGAGGAAGAAAAACCCAAAAGCGAAGAAGAAGAAGACCCAGTTAAACTCCAAAAAGACAAGGATTTACTTAGTTTTGAAGGTAGCTTTTAGTCATGAATACAATTAAGTACTTTACTTGAAATTCATTTCGTGATGAATATATTGCTAGGTAATTAAAATGGCTTCATGACTTGTCATAACACAAGATACTTACAAAGGAACAATAGCTGAAAGGGCCACGTTATATGTGTAAAGAAGAAACTATGGGTGTGCATTATTTAAAATTGTGACATTAGATTTGAGGGAACAAATGAAGCTGATAGAGAAAGGAGTGAGTCAGAAGGAGCAGCGGTACACTTACAGAGCCATCAGGTGTCTGCAGCCTTTAAGGAAAAAAATGAATGATGCTATCCTACGCAAAGCCGTAATTGTTTACTTCCCAGCTGGTAATTATCTTCAACAACGGAAAATTGAGTGAAATAAAATTTGATGTTTTTTTATCACAGGTTCTACTGCTCGGGACCCTTTACTGAGTTTCCTTGAGGAGGTAACAGAAATTGGATTTATTATGAAGACTTATATAACATTGATACTACGTAGGATTAGTGGGTTTCCTTACGTTAGAGGCTGTGATAGACTTTCTGCATGAAGCGATTAATATTGCATGCAAAAAAAAAAGTGTGTGTAGTTCTTTTCCGCTCAGACTTATGAAGCAGTACTAGGGTTCCGAACAGAGGGGGAGGGCTGGCCCTAAAATCTTCCACTCCCCCCCCCCCCATAGTACATTGGCTAAAGTTGAAGTCTATGCATAAGATGGGGGCATGTGCATAAGGTTTGTTTGTTTGTTTGTTTTGTTGTTTTTAAATGACCTTAGAAGGATCATCATTTACCTATGTAGTTAGTCTTTGTCAACTCTTTAATATTAGACATTTGTCTGAAAGTTTTGGAATACATATTTGTGATTTTAAATCCAACTTTCCTTTTTCTCTTCATAGGAACAAGAGTTTTAAAGATAACAATTTAAAATTTGTGTCAGATAAGTAAGAACAACTTGATATGTTATTGTTCTGTTCGTGTTTATGTTGTGTGTTGACCACGCCTCTCAGCCCATGGAGACTGATGATTCTATAGTTTATCGACCTCGCAGCTCTAAACTAGTGGGTGGGGCTATTCTGCCGGAGTTGGATGCATTTCTTCATCTCCTGATAGTGCTGAGACTGCTGGACTGCAATAACTTGGACAGAGTAAGTGGTTGTGAAACCCTTTACCACATGTATAGAGTTTATAGAGTGGAGCAGTCACTAGCAGTTTTGTAGTTACATACGTTGAGTATCTTGCTGATTTTGAAGGAAAAAAAGGGGAAAAAAAAGCAATAAGTATAGACAAAACCCTCTATGCTTGCATGTGTATAAACGTGAGCTGTATGTCATTGCTGTTTCCTATGGTAGTTTTAGCAAAACTGAGTATTAATTATCTTTTGTATTGTACTACAGATCTGTTCATATTTTTTAGTATTATTATAATAGTGAATCAATTAAGTTGCTTGTTTCCCCATTTCCCCCCAGAGGACAGAGTGATACGGAATAGTCTAAAACTATAGGAGACAAAAAAAAAAATCAGTCATAATTTCTAATGAAAAGACTCATCTAAAGCTTTTCCCCTTCAATACATGAGAAAGAAGTCTCATAGCAATTCACACATTATCTTTATAAATGTATTTAATATTGTATATATTGAGACTTGCTATTTATTTCTATTGTGTGTTGGCCAGGCCAAGGATTGCAGTGATCAGCTCATGTCCAAGCTGACGTCCCTGAACCGTAGGAGCATGGACTTTCTGAGTGCACGAGCTTTCTACTTTCACTCTCGTATTTATGAGCTCAGGGGCCGGCTGGTTGATGTCAGAAGGTGAGATATGTATAATACACTGAATACATATATTTGGTGTACATTTTTTCCTTGAGTATATCCGCATCACTTGAACATTCAACATTTTCCCGTATTGAACACTCCAACCGTGAGTAGTTCTGGACAACCATATATTTTAAAGAAGTATGGCGGAGTTACCTCTGGACAATGAGGCTTTAAAGTACAACATTCTACTGTTCGTACAGCAAACAACAAATTACACTCGTCCTACAATATGAGACTTCACTCTCATGCTCGTATTTCCACAAACTTTTGTCTTGTGAAAAATTTTACACATGCTCTTGAAATATCTACCAACATTGTTTGCTGACTCGTGCAATAAGTAATGTAATAGGTTATGATATAAATTTAGGCATCATTAAATCTCTTGAAGAACCAATTTAAAGGATAGTATTCTTGAGCTTGAAATAGCCCTCAGCATAAATGCACTAAAGTGTTCAGTGTCCACTATATCTGTCAGTTTGTCTTTCAGTCTGCAGATTGTAAAGATGGCTATTTTCACGAAAAAATGTTGAGCGCTCAAATGATTAATACGCTAGAGTATTTGTATCAACTCTATTTATGGAGAAAATCCGGCCAGCCTTATCTCTTGCAGCTCTGCCCTTATGACGTGATTATAATTCTAAGTTCTCTTGCCAGTACTATAGCTCACTTCCTCTCATTCACATGTAAAAAAATTAAAATGAGAAAGAACCTGCACCAGCACCAGGTTGTACACAAGATTTCAAGGCAAAAGTGTGTTTTACCGTAGCCACGACAGGCTACTAACTGGATGTTGAGAGGTATGTACATATGTATACATACTTATTACATAAAGTCAAATATGATACATTCTCACTCTCCACAGGTTGAACTGCAATTACTTCCCCCCTCTCCTTATAGTTGGGTCAAAATTATTAATTCCGTGACCACTCTCTGGCTAACTTGTTTTGACTATTGGTGTATCTTCTATGAACCTTTTATAACAAATTTAGCTCCCAGGTTCCTCACAAAAGTCCCGGCAATTTTTTTTATAACCACAATGTTCAAGATGGCTGCCAACGTCAAATTAAGGAGTTAACTTTTGACCTATATCACCTAGAATCCTGAGTGAAGACACTTTTTCATGCAAATCAACCATGAGAAATACAATTCTGGTATCAATATTGTGTGCTAAAGTGAAATTTTGGGCCAAAATATCAGAAAAACATATACCTATAATGTGTAACAATGTCAATCCATATTAAAGCATTCAGCTTCACTATAATCAGAATCAGATTCTGATGAGCATTCAGTCATCTTCCCCAAAGCATGGCTATCACTTTCTTCCTCATCATCAGACTCCATCTCATCACTCTCTCCAGATGGCATCGGTGCAGGTAGATGTATTGGGAGAGCTGGACGTGTGTGACGGACAGGACGACAACGACCATCAATCAGCTCCCAGCCATGTCCAATTGGTGAAGGATGAGTCCTCAATGTGGGATGTCGTGCTAGGTATGACAAATAGTTAGCACGAAGGCAGTGTTGGTAAAGACTATCTGCATCTGGTGGGAGTCGAAGAAATGTTTTTTTTTTCATCGCCTTCCATTTTGCAGCACGTGATTCAGCCATAGTGCCACTCTTCATGTCTCCATAGATCACTTGCCGTGTGAATTTAAAAAGCTCCTCCAACACTTCTTCCTCAAGATCCACTCTCTCCCCACACTTAGCAAGCTGATGTTGTGCTAAAGTACTTTGCGCCACTTTATGATACACTGAAGGCTTGCCCATGCCATAGACCCTGAGTTGGCATCACAACCAGTAAAACAGTGTAGCTGCACAATGCAGTTTGCCATTTCTTCAGTTACCAAGCCACGGCATAAGATTGTCTCCTGTTTTCTCTTGATGCAAAGCATTCCAGGCAACTGTCTTGCAATAACTGCAGCTGAAACATAGGCATCTGTATCAGCTACATCAATGACAACTGGGCCGTTGTATCCTGAATTACGTAAAACTAAATACATGGAAAAGAAGATGGTGTCCGCTTCAGACTGGTTGAAGCAATAATTCTCCATTGGTTGCTGTGTTGATAAGTTCATGCATTTGGAACCAACGGAGTAGACAATCTCTGTGTTCGACCTTTGAGCAAGCTCAGTCAGATGACTGCAAAGTAGCTTTTGTAACCGGGTCTTGTTGCTGGTGCTGCATAAGAATGTCTTAAACTCTCTGGCTGAGGGAAATTGGTCATCCAGCTTTATATAAATGTTGGGAACGTGTTTGTTCCCTTGTATCCGTCAGTCTCGTTCATCATCCTTGGTTGAGTGTGTTGCATCATACGGATCATTAACACAAATGATGGACTGGGCACTCTCATAGCGAGCAAGCATGATGGACGACACTTTGCAAGCATAATCTGACCACTTGTATGCAGTGCCATCTTGCTTCTGCTGATGGAGTAGCCATTCTCCAAATCATGCCCATGTCTATGAGAGCAATATAAGACTCTTGCAAAGTCACTGGTTGGAGAGAGAGCTTCTGTAAAAGCTTGCTCTTCTGCACTTTCCTGAATGTACCACTAGAGTTGAACAGCGACACACATTCTTCCATGACACGGTGTTGTAGCAACTCTGGGAGGTCAACAAGTTGACTCTCCTCAACCAAACTGATAACTGCCTTGAGAGCACTTTGTTCCATCTCAGCAGCTCTGGCTTTGTGATCCTCCTTGACAGAGTCTGCACGGTGTTCTTTAGCAAACGTTAAGCGTTTGCTCAGGGGGACACGTGCATGGATAGAGGTGTTCTTACTGAAAACTCTGTCTTTCAAGAAATTGGTCACCTTCTCTTCCCCAGCAATGTGGGCTGAGTTAAAGTCTGTAATGAGCTCACCAGAAGCAGGCATGGCTGATTGTAGGGTACGGAGAGTGGGTGAGGCTGAGTCAAACGGGTAAGAGTCAAACTCACCCATACAGGTAATTAGATCTTGCACACATTGCTCATCTTCTCTCATTCTTTTCGGGCTACATTCTGTGTGCTTTCTTGTGTACACTTTCCGATTTGCTAGGGCATTGTGGGTAGCCCGAATCTGAGCAATATTGTTCACATTACTTGAGTGAACTAGTAGTTGTTTCTCATTCTTGAGGATTGATAGCCAACCAGACTTCATTTTGCTACCCTTGTTCATGGTGCATTCAATCCACATGTCCCACGGCATGTTAGAATATGGGTTACCAGTGATCGACTGAGCAAAGTCAGCACGAAGGAACGCGATCTGCTCAGCCGCAAGAGAAGAAGCATTGCCCAGAAGTCAGGGAGCCATCTCCCATACCAGTTGTTGTCATATGCTACCATCCATGGCAGCATTGCACGGAGGGAGCTGACATATTCATCCCAATGGCAGATATGAACTGCATGTACATTCTGCATAAGTACATCTGTCATGGATAAGAAGTCCTTCCAGTAATCTGCCATGTCACTGCCCTCTACATGTGTAAGCAAGTCATCAACAAGGTGTGCAAGGTAACTATCATCCTCCAGTGCCTTATGAGCAGCAGCTCTGCTTTCTCGGGTCAGGTTTGTATTCCTTAGAATCTCAACATTCTTCTTAGTCTCACCAGCCAGATTGGGCACCAGTTGTACCTTCACCAGCTGAGTCATGAGAGCCTCGTACATGAGCTTTAAGCAACGCAACCCCCTCTTGTAGTGCTTTCCTTTTAGAGCATGTTCAACTGAACCCTCAGCTACAACTCCTCCTGCCACGAGCAACTCTTCTAACTCACTCCCTTTGTAGCGTTTATAAATAGCACTCATCATGGCACACTGGGTATGAAAGGGACCAAGAAAGGGGACAATATCATGAAACTTTTCAGGGTTCTCAGCTTTCAACAAGGTTATGAGGGTATACACAGGAAGATCTCCAACCAGGAAGGCAAAGGGCATGTTCTTAGTCATTATGATAGTAGATAACTTTTCCATGATGGCATTAACAACCGACTTATTTGGTGGTTGGTTGTATGACATATGAAAGTATGCTTTGCTCTTACCTTGCTTTCCATTTAAACTAGCATGAAATCCACCATAAGAAGGGATAGTCTGCTCAGTTGCATCATTGCGATCACCATTTGAGTCTACACGGGCCAAGGCATGAATGATGCTCCGCTTGCGCTGAGGCGCCGTAGTTGATATAGTTGTAATGGGCTCAGGGCGGATGGGAGGTTCACCACGTTTGATGGTCTTGTATGGTGTAACAACCTGCATATCAGATGCCTTCTGAATCAGCACTTGTGACAAAGTCTTGGGATCTTCCTTGTGTGGAAGAATATCACGGTTTGCCCGAACTTCAATGCTTTGATGCTCTATGTGCTGAAGAAACATCCAGTTAGTGCGGTGTGCAGTACCCCCTCCTGTCAAAGTATCATTGCGAAAATCATCATTGTCAATGATACTAATGCTGGGTACTTTCTCTGCTATCTCATCAGGACAAATAGAACATTGCTTGAGATCATGCATAGCCCACACATCATGCAGCAGAAGCACATTTGAATAGCTGATTCCCATGCCCAGCTTGTAGAAAGAATCAACAAGCTCCTTGCTGCGAGTGATCCCATGAAGGGTAACTGTGGCATTGATGGCAGTAGTCGTGGGTCGTTTTGACACATATTGAGTAATGAGTGAGGTGAGAGAGAGTGTGGTAGGAGAGAGATCTACCCCCTTTTTACCAAGTAAGGCAGATAGAAGCTGCAACATGAGAGGTGAAAGTTCTTCCTCTTGTTCTAGTTCCTCAACTCTTGGTGGCCATGGTACATGCTTGACAGAGTTTATGTCGTCTCTTAGCCGCCTAGCTACATTACACACCAACTGCTCACTACTGACACCAATGGAAAGGAGTGCTGCTTCAACATACGAACCACCACCTGTACAATCATACACCAGTTCACTCTGATTCCGTTGAGAACGGGGGTGAAAACCAATCTTGTCTTGAAACTCCCTGGTTAGAATATCTTTGACATAAGAAGACTTTATCCCAGAAGTTGGAAAGCCATACCGAGAAACTATTGAGCAATAGTCTCGAAGGAGGCTCTGCAACGACCTCAACTCATGTTCTTCAAAGATTACACTTCTTACGTGATCCAAGAACATCGTACGAGCCTCACGGAGAGTGACATTGTGCATTTGTGGAAGTTTGTCATCTTCACTCATTTTCTGGTATCTACGCACATACTTCAGCCAACATTTATGGTGATACCTGATCTCAAGGGCATATGGATCATCAGCTGCAGATTCAATAAGACAGTTAATTCTGTCACGCATTGCCTGATCTTGAAGGGTCACTGTGTGGAGCTTGAAAGTTGCCCATGTGTGATCATAAGATATCAGGTAGAGCTTTGTTTCTGGATGTTTTGGTGACTCGGGCTTACAGCACCACACACATTTTCCTTTATCATGTATTGGCCCTAGACTTGATCGAAGCCTCTTGGCAGCTGGAGCTACTGCTTGAGAAGAACATCCAGAAACAGAGGAAGCCTTTTCATGAGATCGTTCAAGTTCTCGTTTTCTCTGTCTCTTCTTAGCTTGCTCCAGTTTGGTTGCATTGCATAGAGTCATTCTACATGACTCATGAGCCCAGTGTCCGGCAGGACCATGCTCCCAATCAACATTGGAATGGATACTGCCAAACTTGTCCAAACCAATCCATAATTGAGACTTCCTCTTTATATTGTCCCACCTCTCAATTGTAGAAATAGAGTGAGTTGCTTCATTGCTTACATTGCCATTACCACACAGAATACAGGTAGAATCTCCCTCTCTTGTTTCCATTTTTTCCAGGTAAGCTCTTGTATTACTAAGAATTAATGACCATCTGTGTAAGAACACACAATAAATGTCAGCAGTCCCTTAATATCTATACTACACTGTCTCTACCTACCTGATGAAGGCTCAACATATGATAGCCACATGGCATGATGGCAGCTGCATGAAGTGTGAAATGGTTTTGCCATTGGGTACACTTTACCAGTTGGTATACAAGTATGTCTGTGCATTGAACTTCTGCCTAAAATTACACTATAGTTTTACTTAACACTATATTGAAGCCAAAATTGTAATCTTCATGGTTGACTTGCTTGAAAAAATATCTTAATTCAAGATTCTAGGAAATATAGATCAAATGTTAACTTTTAAAACTGACATTGGCAGCAATTTTGAATATTGCCATGTAAAAAAAATTGCCCGGACGTTTGTGAGGGACCTGGGAGCTAAATTTGTTATAAAAGGTTCATAGAAGATACACCAATAGTCAAAACAAGTTAGCCAGAGAGTGGTCACGGAATTAATAATTTTGACCCAACTATTATGGGAATGTTTACACATCTGTGTAATTTTTTATTTATTTCTGTGTGTATCTCATTAGTTGTCATTCACTTGCTGATTTAGTGGCAAGTGATCTAAATATATGGGATGCATTTATTTTTTGTGACACAATTAGAGATTACTAAAAAGTTACTGTCAAGTAGCCTACCTGGCAGTGTCCACTAATTGTTTGTTTGTTTGTTTAATTTTTGTTGGTTGTGTAATGTTATTACGACATTATAGCTATGTATACATTGTGTCAGCATTTGTGTGAATTGATACTAATTATTCTGAGCCTACCTTTTCTTGTAGCTTCTTTCAAGCATGTCTGCGCACAACCACTCTGCGGCATAACGAGGAGGGGCAGGCATGTCTAATTAATCTCCTCCTACGCAACTATCTCCATTACAATCTCTATGATCAGGTAAGCTTATCAAAAATGATTTTTATTTCATCCATATTGTACTATTGAAAATGTGTGTACAGCCTGATAAGTTTATAATATGGTTGCTGTTAAAATGCATACTCTATTTTAAGTGTGAAAACCAACACATTATTTTGACAGTTACAACTTTATTTTTTAGCCCTTTTGACGCTGTAACTGTGTATATGCAGGCGACGACAGGCCTACATTCTAAGAATTTATAAAATCTATTCAATGTTATTATGTTAATTTTTACACTCAGAAAAAGCAGGGCAAGTCACGTACTTTTTAATTGTCTGATACTGAGATCGAGTTTTTGTTTTGTTTGTTTTTGTTGTTTTTTAACCAAGAATTTCCAGGGCTAAGCCCAACACTCAAAATAGATGTATGAATAGAAAGTATGAAGCCTATAGAGAGAGTCCCACACCACAGCATTTGAAGGAATTAAAGTTTTTTTCTTACTGGACATAAGCAATCGATTGAAACTTGCTGCAAGATCAACTGGTTCCTTCTTTTTCAGGCTTCTAGAAGCTTATTTGCTTGTTATAACGCTATCTGCAGTAGCTTTGCTGTAGAAATTCTAAAATCAAATTTTTGAATTCTAAAAGACGCTCGAATTGTTGAAGAAAGTTGATGTTGAAAGGGTGTCATTCATTCACATGCCCAGAATTCTAACACATGGACATACACGTAACTTTTTATGATTCAACATTACTCTGTGTGTGTGTGTGTGCGCATGTGCGTGCGTGTGCAGGCTGATAAACTAGTATCCAAGAGTGTATTCCCTCCAAGTGCTAACAACAATGAGTGGGCTAGACATCTCTACTACTTAGGTGAGCTAACAGTGGTTGGATATGAATCTCATTAATGATGTATTTCATGTCACCTGGTACAGGGAGGATCAAGGCAGTGCAGTTGGACTACTCTGATTCACACAAGAACTTACTCCAGGTGATTAAATAGCTTGTGCAGGGTTCTGTCTAGGGAGGGGAGTGGGAGGAGCTTCTACCTAAAACCTCCCAGCTTCCCCCTAATATTTACATGATATGTCGTATGCTATTTGGGTGAAAATGAGTAACAGCATTTAGTTCGAAATAGTTTTTAATTGCTGATTAATTCTGATTATTCTCATTGATTTAATGTTTCTTCGACCGCACTATAGAAAAATTGATAAAATATGATCAACTTTTGTTTGTATTTGTATGACGAAACTGGTACGGTATTTCGCTGATAAATATTTTATTGCGATACGCAAGCAAAACTTCCTTAAAAGAGAGAAATAACCGTATGTTAATCCAATAGGATTTAAAAACAATTATTAATTTTTCAACGAAGTTCGGCTAGACCGCTAGAGCGGTTAGCTCGAAGATGGCTTTTCCGCGGCTGGTCTTCGCGTTTGGTTTAGATACACAGGCGTTCGCTATGGTGAAATATATGTAAAAGGACTAGTTCAGTGGTTGTATAAGTAGTTCTAGTGTGGGCTGTGTGTGTGTGTGTGTGTGTATATATATATATATATATGTAATAAATACTATAGTGCTGTGGTAATCGTCATAGATTGATAATGTTATTCCCCTGTGTTATTACCCTGCAATCACCTTTAAAAATAATATTTTGGTACCACAAAGAGAGTTTAAATTGCACACAGGAGAATTTTTTTATTGACTAAATAAAGTAGGATGTGTACATAATTATGCTATAAAGTGATGTATCATGTCTAGATTGTTGTTTGTTGTGCTGTTTTTGTTGTGTTTTTTTTTTTTTTTTGTTTTTGTTTTTTTTTTAATTGTATGAAGCTTTCTTTGTGAGTGGTTACTCCATCCCTGTATAACTGACACGGGAGAATGATTCATCAGAGTATAAAGTCTAGCCTGGTGAGCGTCGCCTATCATCAGTCAATGTTTTTGTTAGAAGGCGGTGGAAAGGGAACGAAATGCTCTTATCTTGTTGTGGAATGACCCTCTCTGCATTAACTGGACATATTTTCCCCTCTAAACAAGGCTTGGAATTGCATATGAAGGGAAAGCATGTATGAAGCTTAGTATAAAATGATTGAATTACTCACAAAGAATATTTACAGTACTTCTGTTATCCACTAATTATAGTCATTTTTATAAATGTGTTTACTATTCTAGGCTATTCGTAAAGCTCCACAGAACTCTGCTGTTGGGTTCAAGCAAACAGCACACAAATTTGCCGTGGTTGTGCAGCTTCTGCTTGGAGAGATTCCGGACAGAGCCGCATTCAGGGAACCCATTCTCAAGAAGCCACTCGCACCTTACCTTCAGCTCACACAGGGTAGGAAGATGAGTGTTAGTCTAGCTGTAGTAATAATACCATTGACCAAGATGAAAGGTCAGAACATTTTTTTATGGCGCTTGCTGTAAAGTTCAGAAGTCATCGACCAAAACTATTGATCCTCAATCTGAACATGTGACAATCATTACCGAATGCACGGAGAATAGTCTTGAGACTATCTTTACTGTTTGAAGCATTGAAGCCTGCTCTAGCCTGCTTTGCAAGACCCAAAAGTCATTCCAAACAATTGCTAATTTCCTTACTCTACCACATGTGCTACCAATATACCACACCTACCATGTAATATATATATTTAGAACCCGTTGCTATATTGTTACTAGGTGTACTAACTTGGTAAGTGTGCACTATTTTTTGCCTTTAGGTATATGAACTGTGCATACTAACAACCCTTGGGGTATTGCTATTTTTGAGTTTTAGTTTAATAGAATAGGCTGGATAAAGCAGGGAGCAGGTTATGTGAGGCCGGATATGGGAGGGTCTACTACTCTCTCATATCCACCTATGGGACCAGCCCTAACATATAACTCTCCTGGGCTCTCATACCACAGGAATTTACCATAGCTAGCTGCTTTACTGCTTACTGCAGAGCAGCCCAGGTAGAGTTAGATCTGGAGATAACAGCTGGCAGCTACAATGATATAACTCTCCTGGGCTCTCATACCACAGGAATTTACCATAGCTAGCTGCTTTACTGCTTACTGCAGAGCAGCCCAGGTAGAGTTAGATCTGGAGATAACAGCTGGCAGCTACAATGCTAAAGTAAACTTGCTAAAGTAAACTTTCTGGCGCCTTCAATTGAATTTTAATTGAATTTTAATTTTGGGCCGGAAACATGGAAGAATTACGGAAGAATTCGCTTGACACCGAAAATGCTGATTCACAAAGTTGCTAGTGGAAACTGGGCAGGCCTCTGGGTAAACGGGATCTAAAATAGTTAGAGCATGCACTTCAGTACTGGTGGATTTAGTGCACAAAGCCCTCGGACAACAGGAAGATGGACAGGTTAGACAGGCAGCATCATGTCAGAGGTAACAGGAGAGGGATAATAATCACCAATACTTCAACATGTAATCTCTCAACAGCCACTCTCTCTCTCTCTCTCTCTCTATCAAGAATGTGCCAATTGGTGTGTAGACGTGATTAAATGATATTCATGATGTGTCTAGCAGACCTGGGCCTACGGCCCTTGGGCTTCAGTGCACTAAATGAACCAGTACCCAAGCGCTTATGCTCTAACTATTACATATACATACCTGGTGATTGGCTTAAGTTTGCACATCCTTGCTTGATAATGTCTCTTTGCCATGCTTGCTTGCCAATAATAATAATAGTAATAATATAATAATACCACAGATTTTCATAATTTTGAAGTGAAAGCAGAATTGTATATTATTTTCAAGCATTGCTCATATAAGTTTTAAAGACAATTACATATTAGAAGCTATTCCAACATTGAATTCTTTATGCATGTATACTTATGTAGCCGTTCGTAGAGGAGACTTGGAACAGTTTGGCCGAGTCTTGGATCAATATGGCAGTCAGTTTCAGAAAGAGAGAACCTACACTCTCATCATTCGCTTGAGGCACAACGTCATCAAGACAGGCATCAGGATGATCAGTCTCTCCTATTCCAGGTAATGCCAGGGTTTGGAAGATTGAGGAGCGGAGTTTGGCTGATTATGATGTGGATTGCTTCTTCTTTTTTCTTTCTCTCTCTCTCTCCCTGCATTCTGTAGGGGGCTATTTGCTATATATTAGACAAATCTTAATATTTTATCTCTTTATGGTTGTGTGTGTGTGTGTTTGTATGTTTCTTATTACAGAATATCACTGGCAGACATCGCACAGAAGTTACTATTGGACAGTGCAGAAGATGCTGAATACATAGTGGCCAAGGTAGGAGTGTCTACCTTCTTGTAATTTGTCTTTTTGAAAGAACTTTCTCTATCACAAGTTGTTGTTGTTGTTGTTGTTTTTTAATATTAAATGTGAAATAATAACAGTATTATTTTTTATGTCCTCAGGCAATTAGAGACGGAGTCATTGAGGCCAGCATAGACCATGAAAGAGGGTTTATGAGATCAAAGGTGAGGTCAGGGGTTTGTGGGTGGAAGTTTGTTAACAGGTTTTTTTTGTTTTGTTTTTTTTTGTGTGTGTGTGTGTAGGAAAACATTGATATTTATAACACGAAAGAGCCTCAGGAAGCTTTTCATCAGAGAATCCTGTTCTGTCTGGAACTGCACAACCAATCTGTCAAGGTGGGATTTGGCATATACTAATAAGTTTGGGTTGGTCAGTTTACTCTCTTGGAAGTTTCGGGAGTCGTTTTAATGATTTGATTATATAAATACCTGGTATGTGCATGAGGCCCTCAAAATTGAACAGAAATATATTTATATTTAGTTTTGTATTTACTATCAGGTATGCCAAGTAAACACTTGCATTGGTCAGTGCTTTATGTACCAAAAGCATAAGCTAAAATGTTTCACTGTTTATATTGCAATTTTTATAATATCAACTCTTGTTAGTAGAATATCAGTATCAGCAAAGCAAGATGCCAGCTCATTCATGTAGCTACATGAATCAAACTTTGCGTTATATACGATTGCAATATTGTGTATGTTATAATAATAGCAAATTTTCTCGTTCTAACAGCCAATATTGTTATTATTGCTTAACCCGACGTTTCGACTTCTTGCCGAAGTCCTCTTTAGGAGTTAACTGGGGTCGAACTCTTCATTGTGATATAATAAACACAATGTAAACAACAAGAATCCTGGAGGGTGATTTGCATGCAGCATGGACAGCCAGCATCTTGGAAGCTCTAAACCTATGTCTCTGTTAAACTTGTTGTTGTCAGGTGTCATCTGTATGTCATGTTCAGCAATTGATGAAACCTTCTCATCACCCCTCTTATAAGCATCCTGATGTGCATTCATGATGTAAAGGTTTCTAGAAAGTACGCTTACATTGTTTTTTATTATATCACCACGGAGAGTTTGACCTCAGTTGACCCCTGAAGAGAGCTTTGGCAAGAAGTTGAAACGTCGGGTTAAGTTTTAATTAACCATATTGGCTGTTAGAATGAGAAAAATTTGCTATTATTATAATTATTTCAGCTGAGAATGACTGAATCGTTGTGAATGTTGTTGTTGTTTGTTGTTGATGTTTTGTTAGTTTTTACATGTAACAGTATTTGTTTGTTTCTTGGTTTATGTCTTTTGTTGTTGGTGGTGGTATTATGTTATTGCATTTAGCAGTATTGTTTTAGGATTAATTCTTTCTTCTATTTTTTTCCCTTCTATCTATTATAGGCTATGAGATATCCTCCCAAAGCATACAGAAATAACTTTGAATCAGTAGAGGTAAAAACTTAACATTTATTAAAAAATTTTACTTG
>WLWD01001629.1_pt1 | contig 65350 bp, 47 predicted proteins | sample 6712731 | NCBI WGS metagenome assembly WLWD01 (sample SAMN12718690, study PRJNA576275) | sponge metagenome | isolation source: marine sponge | host: Mycale hentscheli | place: New Zealand: South Island, Marlborough, Capsize Point | collected 2014-11-01
AGAGAGGAGGAGATTTGAATCAGAACTATGTCCTAATTATATCACACATTTCCCAGCATAGGGGTAGGTAAAGGTAGGGTTTCATAGAGACTATGGCAATGTTGGGATTCCCTCCCCCCACCCCCATCCCATTTCGTTCACCCTCCATACTTTCCTTGACAATACATTTTAAGAAAAAAATTAAAAAGATATATGAAAAATCATAGCCTTACTGTCCTGTTAGTTCGTTTAAAATGTCAAATACTTCTTTTATATAGTTGAGGTGCATATAATAGTTTGTCCTGTTTTCATCTGTCTGACTTCAATATTATCATTTGGCTAAATTAACTCTACAAAATCCCCCCCCCCCCTACCTCAACCCCCCACACCTGTATAAATCACCTGAGAGCCTAAGGAACAAAACCTACCTAAAAATTGTAAATGATGCTTCCAGGTGAGCGGTTTTCCTCCAATGTCTCATGTAAGTTTGCAGCGTTTATTTTACTCTTCGTAGTGCAGCCACGCCCTTTTCTCCCCACAGCAGGTAGTGAAGACCCTTTACCAATCATTGGCCGTCATGCGTGGTATAAATTCTCCAGTTTTCGCGTATTTTGTGCGCGGTGGTGTGAGTTGTAGGAGGCAGATGGTAAAGGTCAGGCTCGACGGAGCCCCCCAAGACCAAGAGATGTGATTGAGGTGAAGTAATTTTTTAGTGGTAGTGATTTAGTGTGGGTGAACTCAACTAGTGTGATCGTAATTTGTGGTGTGCGCTACTTGTAGCTATAATGTTTGAGTTTGACTTAGGATAGCTACAACTTTTTAATGACCAGTTTTGAAAGAAAGTATTGATTGAAAATTGTATTAGTATCTTGCAGCAGTAAAGAGAAGCCTCAGCATCATAGATGCAGCCCCCACAAAATATGCTGAATAAATCTGCTGGGATGTTGGTTCTAATTTTTGGCAGTCATTATGTAGTAGTAGACAGTAGCTAGCTACTTCTAAATTGTGAATGCATATTTTATCTGGAACTTGCACGTAGTGACCAGGCAACTGACAACTTCTCTATAAAACCCTAACCTTAGTCAAGGGTTAAATATTGGGTATTTTATAGATTCACTGCTGACAAACAGAGATAGAGCTGCAGACGCAGATTGTATTGCTTGGCATAACATAGGGCAATGCGAGTACTGAGACATTGATAAGGAGTTACTATTGTGTTAAAAGTACTCGATCACATTTTAGCACACATTCATATTTACTCAAGTCTGGAGTGTTTGATGACCTTTTATGCATGCAAGCACATGTTTGGGCTATATTTAGAATCAGGAGTCTAACACATCTTGAGATTACTTTCATTAACTTTTTTTTCCATCTCTATTTTCAGGTGGTTGGGAGTTCCACCATGCTATCTGCAGCATTGATGGAGCTAAGAGGACACTGGAGTTTATGAATATAGAAATCTGAATAGGTCTGACTTTACTCCTCTACAGTGCACCTCCACTGGACAGCTGACACTGTGGAATAGCCCCCAAATGATTCTAGTAACAGCAGATACATGCTGCACTTCTATATTAATGGTGAGATCTAGTTAGTAGAGTACCTCCACACACTTTGTGCTTGGATTTTGTAGCTGATAATTGTAAGAGAATGCACAAAGGTTGTGTGATGATCACTTTTAACGTTAGAGTGGAGAGGCTAATATAAATTGGTGACCATTGGTTGGAAAACTGTGCATCATGTGGCACGATTGGTGACCTTTACCAAATACCATGATGGCTAGACTCCTTGTGATATATGTAGGATTAGCCTAGTAACTAAGATACACCTTTAATAGTGCCTATCACAGGACTGTCAACTCTCTCACTCCAACAATAACTGTTTAAACACTATGCTTGTCAGATACCTAACGTGATTGCTGACTAAATGTGAGTCCTGGTGAATGGGCCTGTTAATTGGAATTAGGGACCCTTTACCAAGTTCTAGACTGGGTTACTGTATTTGACATACTTTACGGTTGACCAAATGCCTGTGACACAACCTCAATATTTTCCAAGGTTTTAGGAATTCTTTACTAAATATTCAAGGTACCCTTTACCATGAAATTGGTTGATGTATGATCGGGAACCCTTTACCAAGTACTTGTGTTACCTTATTGTGACAACACACCCTTTACCATCTATTTGGTTGACCAGGTTCAAGTACCTGTTTAGATCAGGAACCCTTTACCATATATCTGATTTATGTTGTTGTGACAAGACACTCCTTACCGAGCAGATGTGTTCTAGAAGATTCATAGGGAGTGCTAAACATTACTATTTTAAAATGCCATATTATTGATAAACGTTATTATCTGTATTAAATTAGAATGATGTGGGTGTGGGCTCGATTAGGTCTGGATTACTCGCTCCCTTCTCTCGCTCGCACCTGGAGACAGCAAAGTAGTTGCTGCCACCAGAGTGTATGCCTCCTGCTGACTACCCGGCGAACCGTACCCACCCGAAGGAATAGGTTTTAGGTAGGATTAAATTACTTTACACATAGGAACGACACACAGCGAATTGAGATGATGTGATATAGAACTAACTCGAACCACGAGACACACAACTTAAATACTAATGCAAACTCCCGCCTACTGTTCACGCAAAATGCTGCAATGTTCCGGTCTTGTGATCGTACAATCCTTGCTAACACACATACACACGCTACCTACTGCACATGACCATAAAACTCAACAAAAATACTTCTGACTACAAAACTTAACATTAATAAAGGGTACATTCTACATACACACACACACACAATTGTTCTCTCTTGACATCTTCTCTTGCACATCTCCTTCTCTCTTTTCTTTGTTGATCTCATGTGGGCAGGCCCACAGTGGGATGGGGGGGGGGCAAAATTCTAGTAACTTTTACGGCTATCCAATTTAGCGTAAATTCTATTATTGTGGAGCTAGATTAACAGCAGTAATTTGTTGTAAGCTATAGTTCGATTGATTGAAAATAAGCGGCTTGATAGACCGTGTAGGAAGCAATTGGCAGCCTATACAATCATATAGCACTTATATACAGTTCTGTTTCTGATCCCACTGAAGGTCCCTATAAAATTACTTCAGTGAACCTTTACTTAATAAAGTTTTCTGATTCCACTTGGTAAAGTCTGTGTTATATACACTTTATAGACTTAGACTATTTTTTATAAAGGTTTGTATTATAGGCACTTAGGTAAACAATTTCTGATCCTGTAGGACCTTGGAAAGATCTGTAGCATAGACATTTCATGTAAATAAAGGGTCACAGGGACGTCTTTAAGGTCTGTAGCATGGGCACTGTATTGGTAAAGGGTCACAGGCACTGAATAAAGGTCTGTATTATAGACACTTCATGTTGGTAAAGGGTCACAGGCACTTCATAAAGGTCTGTATCATGGGCACTTCTTATTGGTAAAGGATCCTTGCTTAAGGTATATTTGAAAATTATTTGATCGTCATAAGACTAATAGTTCCTTATATTATTGGAGAAAATGCAAACACTGTGTGTGAGTGTATGGTGGGGAGGAGAGAGAAATGTTTTAGTTTGTTCTTAGCTATTACATGAAGTGTGCAGTAAGACTGGTAGGGAACTGAACAATCAGTTTGTACACAAGTGGGTATCAATACAAAAGACACTTAGTAGAATGTTTCCAATCATATAGTGTTGATATGATACTAATAGGTTAAATGAGAGTGTGGATGAACTTCATAAAGACTTCAAGAGAAAGTGTGGGAATGGACATGACCTGAGTGTCAAATTATGTCCACGAAATGATAAACAAAATTGGGTCGTTACTGTCTTCTAAACATTACTATTGTTGTTGTCATTTTTAAACAAGTGCAATATATTTTTAATTGGAGTATTTAAATTTACTTTTGGAAAAAGTATGACATGCTGAGATTTAAGAAAGGGTATGGAATATCCGAAGTCAATTACCATTATGTTTTGTTGTTTTTTGTTTATTGTTGCTGTTTGTAGATCACAGCTGACATGAGTGATGAACAGTTCTAATCATCCTGGCTGTATGAAGAATTCCTGAGCATCTTCATTCATTCATGAACAGTTAATTCTTCACCTATCACACAGATACAATGTCACATCACGGACTAATATTTATTGCATTTGCTGGTTACTGGATTACATTTTATACACTAAAATGTATGGCTATAAAGTGAGTATTGTAGAACACCATTTGGAGTGTTGTAGTAGCTAGTTTAAGGGTGTATCACAACACCCCATTGGTAGAGTATCAATAGTACCATACTTGGTGCATTATGAGCCCTAATAGGGGTGTAGTAGAACTTGGACATGGGCGTATCACAACACCCCATTTGGTATAATGAAGGGTGTACTGGGGTGTAACTGAACACTTCCTCTAGGTGAAATGGAAACACCTAATGTGGAGTAGTACAGCCAGTGTTACCTGGACACCCCAAAATGGGATTCCCATACACCCCATTTTTAACAGTGCATGCATGCTTCGATGGAAGAGGGGCTGCTTCTGCTAACTTCGAAAAATAGTCTGTTACTGTACCTATATATTTATTACCCCTTGTGGTTTCAGGAAGTGGGCCAATTAAATCCATTCCCATTTGGTAATAACTTGGATTTGACTGAAATAGGGTGGAGTGTACCTACTTCTTCAGCTTGTTTTGGCATCACATGACCCCACCTAAGTGACCATATATTATTGTTCATTTTTTATCTGAGGTAATTAATAAATATTTGATATAAAGGTTGCTGAAACTTAGAAATACATGCACAATAAATCTCTTATAGTCCAAAATGCAAAATGTATATAAAATTCACATTCTAGGTTGTTATGTTACCATAAAAGTGATTTTCTGCTTCAAAAAGTGAAAATTATTATAGCTTATAGCTTACAGCCATGGACAAAAGTTATGTAGATTCAAGTAGTACAAGTGGTAATTTCAATCATATAATTAGAGGGTTTTCTATGGAAAGTTCCACTGTACAGAGTAAACGCATTTTTATATAGAGTAATATAAAATCCTGGAATTATAAGTGATATTCTTGTTAAACTTAATTATAAAATGCTATAATCGTATAATCATCAATACATTGTATCTAAACTTTCTTAATTTCTCCACAATTGATTGTCTCTAAAACAAGGAATAATTCAATACTTTCATGTAGATCATTACAGTCTGTTTCTATTTACTTAAATTATATATATCGCGGACTCATTAGAGAGTCAGCTCAGCTCCCTTTGCTGAATTATATATAATATATATAATGTATGTATAATGGATGGATGGTATGTTGTATGCCCTTTAAACGCGCCTGCTGGTTCCTTTTTTTTTTAATAAAAACACAGCTCTTTAGGCTTGACCCCAGTTTCTTCTGATACTACAGCACTAGTATGTATATATGTATGTATCTATGGATGGTACTATGCCCTTTAAACGGGAGGGGAACTTTTTCTCCTAAAATCATGACTTTTTAGGCTTGACCCCAGTTTATTCTGAAACTACAGCATTAAGCAAGCCTTACTTTATACTTAAGCTCCGAAGTGTGAAAAATTCCTACAAAAACGCTTTTTTTCAAGAAACAAAAAGTTGATTCGATCGGTGTCACGGAAATATGGTATCCCGTTAGTTGATCGTGGCGATTTAATGGCGAGGAGCGTAGCGAGCGAGATACTTACAGGGGTAAAAATGAAAAAAATCGGGGATGTTTGTATATGTATGGACGTACGTATGTCATTTTGTACTTTGACCCTCGCGTTTTTGTGTTAGTTATTTGGTCGACCCCGTCCCAAATCGCACTAAACAGAATCCTCTGATTTATCGATCAGTACCCGTATCATACTAGAAATTGAATTGTTCACTGTTTTGAATTCTTTTGCGGGGGCAGTTAAAACTTGAAAACTTAAGGGACTTCCATTTCTATTCCAGTTAGTGGCGGTGGTAAGTCAATGCGCTCTTTGTCATGGTTATAAGTCGTGCGCAACAGTATTTACTTGAAAATACATTGTCCACTAGACTACCGCGAAGGTAAGTCTGTGTAGGTGCATGTCCAGTTGTGTCAAAGCATTGTGTGTTACAACCACTACTTAGCTAAACAATATCACAAAGAAGAAAACTTTTAAATAAGTGTATTGTTTTGTTGTTGTTTTTTTCCCTTCAATTCAAGCAGTTGCAGAGTTGTTACTATGGTACTGAAATCCCTTTACCGTGTATGCGAAATTTAAAAACTGAACCTTATTTTCAGTAGCTTCAGTGTTAGAAGTCAAAATCGTTCATGTAAAAATAGTATAGTCTCGCTCGCAATTTGTGCTCAAGCACACCACTAGTAGTAGTAATGATGTGCTTGAGCACAATTGGCGAGCGAGCCTTAAACTATACTATTGTTAAATGGTTGATTTAACAACTAACACTCAAGCTACTAAAATATAGTCGAGTTTTTTAATTACGATGCAGTAAAGAGATTCAATGCCCTAGTAACTGCTCCCGTAACTGTTTGAATTGAAAAAGAAGCAACAAAATCAAATCACGTTATTTAAAGTTTTCTTTGTGATATTCTTAATAGTAGTTGTAACGCACAATACTTTCTCACAACTGAACATACCTACGCAAGACATACCTTCGTGGTTCGTCTAGTGGATAATGAATTTTCAAGTAAATGCTGTTGAGTAGGGCTTATAACTGTGACAAATAGCGTATTAACTTACTACCGCCACTAACTCGAATAGAAATGGAGCTCCCATAAGTTTTTGAGTTTTAACTGCACCCGCAAAACAATTCAAAGCGGTAAACAATTCAATTTCTGGGTAATGGTCGCTAAACCGGAGGATTCTGTTTAGTGAAGTTTGGGACGGGGTCGAACGCGGAGCGAACACAAAAATACGGAGGGTCAAAGTACAAAATGACATGCGTACGTCCAAACTGGTTGGTTTAGATGTAGCAGAGCTACAGAGCTAACGAGTGCTTATTCCTTTGACAGATATGTATAAGCCATAAATTCTCGGCCTTGTGGGCCTTCAAGTGGCATGAGAAATGAATAAAACTGAACTGAGCCACAGCATATATGCTGTTTGATACAATCAAGGTGAATTGTGTGTGGGAATGTGACTGAATGGCACGGTGTTAATTACCAGGTTGTACAACCAGGTTGAAGTGAGAAGAACAGAGTAAGGGCTGTGGGCATGGTAGCCACCACCCCCACATGAACTGTCACATGAACTATATTTTAGTGTTAGCATGAGTTATAATTAGAATGAGTTGTGTTGCATTATGTGTGTATCCTGTATTATTATTATTTTGTGCAAGTCATATAGCTAGTGTTAATTGAACTGTGTGCGTGCTAAGTGTGATGCATATGTTGCAAGACAGGAAGTTTAGATCGTTTTGTGTCAAATGTAGGTGTGGTTCACGTTGTATAAAAAGTCTTGTGCCACGTGTCAGTAGTCAGTCTTTGTCAGTCTTGTCTTTGTGCAAGTTTCATCCGTGTCGTCTTTGTGTAGGGATAAGTCCCTAATAGCCTTAACCCCCTGTAACCACTATACGTAGTCTGGGAACGGGAAGGGTAGCTAAAACGGCATCATTGACATTGACTCTGGTGGCAGCCTACTAACTGTCGTTGTGCGTAACCCCACAAGGGCCAAGGAAAGAGATTAAGATTGGGGAAGAATTAATAAAGACAGAGTGTAGGGAAGGACATAGAAGGGACAGAAGGAAAGGGTGAAGGTGGGTGAGTCGGCTGCTTATTTGTTGCGTCTCTCTGAGTTGTTTGTCAGATTTTATTTTTTGCTTCTATGGCTGTATGCAGGTTTTGTGTTGTGCACCTTGTATTCTCGTCGTCCTTCGATTCCTCTCGTTGGTCTCCTCCCATCTCTTAATCCCGCCGTTGTGGGTGGTTTCCTGTTTCTTCTCTTCCTTCGTGGTGTCGGTAGTGTCGCTCTTGAAACCTGCTATTCAATTTCCTCTCTTTGTGTAGCTTCGCTTCCCCGTGCTTCTTCACTCACCTTAGGCCTTCCTCCCTGGCGCAGTCCCTCTTTGTGTGTGCGGCAGTTATGCTCTCTTTTTCCTTTCTCCTGTCTCCTCTCCTTCCTACTCCCTATCTTTTTTGCTTTTCACCTCCTTTCTCAAAATTGTGCCTTCCTCTCTCTTCCTCGTCTTCCTTCCATCCCTGGGTCGGGTGGCGTGAGGAAGTGCTGTCCCGCAATTCTTGAAGCTCTTTCCGGTGGATGGGCCCGTACGCTGGCTTCTCAGGCACCGGTGTGTACAACCTGGAATTAACACCACTTACAGCGTCCATTCGGCACAGTCCCACACACAATTCACCTTGATTGTATCAAACAGCATATATGCTGTGCCTCAGTTCAGTTTTATTCATTTCTCATGCCACTTGAAGGCCCACAAGGCCGAGAATTTATGGCTTATTAAACTTATACATATCTGTCAAAGGAATAAGCACTCGGTTAGCTCTGTAGCTCTGCTACATCTAAACCAACCACCTTTTCCGAGCGCACTCCTCGGCCTCGTAGTGCGCTCGGAAAACCTGCATTCATTTGACTTAAATATCACTTTGCTCACCCACCTTCACCCTTTTCTTCTGTCCCTTCTATGTCCTTCCCTACACTCTGTCTTTATTAATTCTTCCCCAATCTTAATCTCTTTCCTTGGCCCTTACTCTGTTCTTCTCACTTCAACCTGGTTGTACAACCTGGTAATTAACACCGTGCCATTTAGTCACATTCCCACACACAATTCACCTTGATTGACTTGTATCAAACAGCATATATGCTGTGGCTCAGTTCAGTTTTATTCATTTCTCATGCCACTTGAAGGCCCACAAGGCTGAGAATTTATGGCTTATTAAACTTATACATATCTGTCAAAGGAATAAGCACTCGGTTAGCTCTGTAGCTCTGCTACATCTAAACCAACCAGGAGTACAGTGCATCCAGCTTAAAGAACAAACAATTGATTTTTTTTATATTTAAGCTAGAATACTTTACTATGCCTGTGACATATCTCTTCTTTCTAGATTCTACACCAGTTTCCAGAGTACAACAAGAATTGGCCCAATAGAAGTCATAGAATCAGTCACCTTACATAGACTTTCAATACATTAGCGCCATTTTATTTTGACGTCACCAAATCGCTGTCATTCGTCACAAATCGTCAGTTATAAAACTTGCGCGTTATGCCCGACTCCCCGTTAGGGAATTTCCCCAAACGCGCGGCGAACCGTTTGGGTATTCCCCCACTTCATTAATAGCTTGTCTTTATTAATAATAATTAACACAACAGTTCAGTATGGCTTCTGGAAGTGGATCTATGGAAGAATATGCTTTCAAAAGGAAAAGAGGAGAGCTTGAGTTGCTGACTGACATCAGCAATATTCCACTAAATGCAACCAGTAAAAGGGCATGCGCAGTAAAGACAGGAGAAAAGATTGAGAATATCCTGAAGGTGAAGGCCATCAAGGAAGGCATGCATCAGCTCCACCACCAGAGTGTCCACCATCTCGACCTAGTAGGATGAAGTCCAAGTGTACAACTTACAATGAACAAATGACATTATGCCATATAATTAAACATAGTCCACACATAATTACAGAAGGCATGCATACACTACAAACACGCACAGAAAGACACACGAGTTTTGTTACTCAAAAGGCTGTGGCACTTCAGATGTTTGGTGCCTGCATTTCTACTGGAATGGGGATTCTGGAAGCTTGCAAACTAGCAGGTCTTGCAACTGGCTTCAGTGATCAGAGCATTCGCAAATGGGCCCAGGAGATCTATGCGGATTTCTTTGGGATCCTGTCACCCTTGGAGGACTTGACAGACGAGAGGCTGGATGACGAGCTGGAGTCTGGAAGAGGAAAGCATCCCAAATGGAAGTCAGTCACTGTGTCATAGGGTAGCACTGTTTCGTCACTGTCATGGTGTAGTACTGTTTCGTCACTCTCCTCAGGAAGCACTGTCTCGTCACTGTCATATGGGAGATGGGTGTCATCACTGTCAGGTTGAGGGAATTCGTTATATATAATTGTGGTGTTAGAGTCACATGGTGAGGGTGTTAATGTTGGCAGTGTTGGATTACGTAACTGTTGTTTTATTGTTAGTCATTCCAGAGAGGTATTACCAAGAGCATCCCTGATTTCGGGTAATCGCTGCACATCACCTCTAACCGACACCTCCAAAGTGCAGATGATGTACCGGAAATTTCTATTTCCAGGAAGCCTGGAAAATGGCGCAGATGTCACCTTCCTACAACAAGGGATGATTTTTTTTATGGAACAAGCCTTCTTGCTTCTAAAAAACTATTGAAAATTATTTAAATTAGTAATTATTATTGTATACAGTAGTCATATCTTGAATTAATCTTTAAAATTAAATTAAACTTTGACCTAACAATCCTAAGAGCTGAACACAATCGAAAAATACACAAAACACAATCAAACTCACCCATCAGCGAAAAAACCGGCTTGCAACAAGGGCGCTAGGTGAGCTGAAACCTCCATTGGTTGCGAGGTGCCCTAAGGTGCAGGTGGACTGCACTTCAAACAAATGCTATTCCATCTCTTGCGTTATGCCGCTCCAGCTCACAGCGGAATCTCCACCCCGATCTCACGTTGGGCAAGGGTATTTCATAAAATTTAATACCCCTTTCCCGGGCACTAAACGTAACTAGCTCAGAAGCCATACCAATACAGTAAGTAGTCTCTTCTACAACTACTGTGATCGAGATTTCCATCGAGCATGCGCACATTCATGACGTCACGTTTACGTATGAGAACCGGAATAATCGGCCACGATACGTCACTACATTGAGGGTGCCATCCCATTTCTGAATATTTTTATCAAAAAACAGGTCTAATTTGCTCAATATTGTTTACATAGCTTTGGTATTTAGCAACCATAAACTTAAGCCATTTATCTATGATTTGGTGTAATAAGAATACTCCAGTTCAAAAAATGTAGAAATCCCAGCTTATACACTTTTATTTAATAAAATAGAAATATTGGCCTATACAAATATAATTAATGCACCGAATTTTGTTCAAATGAAAATTCATCTAGTATATTTCCAACTTTGCAAAGTGTAACAACTCCAACTATTATAATTTAAATTTCCCAGCTTAACCCTTTCGTTCCGGATCCCGCTTTGAAGCGGGTGAAGACCGATTGACTTCTCCGAATTTTTAAAAATAGTTACTTTATAGCTAGAACCTTCAGATTGCATACACAGGTGCCCAATGCATTGGAGAAGCATCTAAAATAGCTTTCAGCCAGGACTGCTTAGACAGTACCTCACAGCAGTTGCGTTTATTTCTTCCTCGGCAAAAAAAAAAAACATCGGTTCTCCGTCGAATTTTAAAAAAAGTTACCTTCTTCACAGCAGCTTCATTTATGGATCCAGTCATCTCCAGAGCTTTGTAGAAGCACCAAAAAATTGCTTGAGCTCAGTAGCCTTCCATAACACATTGAAACAACCGCTTCTTTGCCGACCAAGACTTTGCGGTTTGACTTACTGTCTTCTCCATTTTTTATAAAATCGCCAGTTCAACTGGGGACCTCCCTATTACGTACAGTCTTAGGTAATGCTTATTACATCATAGGATAAAAGTGAGCGTGTCGTGTGACCCCGGTAACTATGCAAAAAAAATTTTTTTCAAAGTCATTTTTTTGAAGATGGCGTCTAGAAGTTACAATGCGGTGCAAGTTTTAGACTTGCTTGATGCTGACTCTAGCGACTCAGGATCAAGGGGAGAGAAGGGAGACGACATCTAGGGCTATAGGAGGCCCTGTATCAGGGTTGGTGGACCAGACCCCGTCAACTCTGATATGAAAATGGGAGTCAAGAAGATGATCGAGGTAAGATTGTCTTTCTCTTTTCTTTCTCTTGAAAAATAGCAAGCTTCTGTTGTGGAAAGGACTTATTTATAGCTATATTGAGATAGAGTAAGCTGATATTGAGATAGAGTAAGCTGTTTAGCTATAATATATATATATATTTCATTGAGTTTTGAGATTTGAAAGTGGCTTGTGGTTTTTTGAACAAATTCAAATTTTCAAAAAAAATTAAAAAAGTTTTTACCACATATACTACTAGGACCAGATGTGAATGCAGTCACTGACCCCGATTACGCAGATGAGGCGACAGGAGCAGAGGCGACAGGAGCAGAGTCTTCCAGTCATGAATGAGAGGATACCAGACCTGAGTCTTCCAATGATGAAACACGAATAGGCAGCAGGTTCCAGTGATGAAGAAGAGGAAGTGGCTCCTCCTGCTCCGAGTTCTGGACGTCCTCGCGGTCGGAGAAGGCGGGAATCGAAGAACAAGAGTCGGGTGGATGAGGTAGGTGGAGAGTGGAAGAAAGATGACAACACACCCATTGATATTCCATAATCTTTTGTGTGAAGGACCACAAACTTTGATATTTGTGGCCCCCCCCCCCCCTGAACATCCCAAAAGTTGTAATATGTATTGTTATTGTCGTTGTCGTTGTCTGTGTTTTTGTGGTGTTGTAGTGGAGCTTCACACTCGATGTATATGTGTGTGCGTGGAGTTGAAATGTTATTCTGGTGCTTCCAGATCTAACCGGGGAGGAAACAAACTCGGGGGAGGGGGGTCTTTTCCAATCGGGGCTACTATGCCCATGTAAGTTGAATTTCATGTATGTGTGTGTGTGTACACCAGTCAATTTATATTATACATTTATTTTTATGGTCTGTATTCACCTGTATCTTCTTTTTTCTAGTGTGTGCGTGTGTGTATGTGTGTGTGTGCATTTGTGGAATGAGAGAGAGCATCCGTGGAGAAACAGTATGTGGCGCTTCCGTATACAACCTGGGAGAAAACTCTGGATCTTTTTGGATCGTGACTACTATGCCCATGTAAGTTGAATTTCATGTGTGTGTGTGTGTGTACACCAGTCAATTTATGTATAATAAATTATACATTTATTTTTATGATCTGTATTCACCTGTAGCTTCTTTTTTCTTATGTGTGTGTGTGTGCGTGCATTTGTGGAAAGAGAGAGAGAGCAACCATGAACAAACAGTATGTGGCACTTCCGGATCCAACCTGAGAGAGAACGAACTCGGTGGTCTTTTTCGGTCTGTGACATCATCCATGCCAGGTAAGTTGAATTTCATTTTTTCAACTTACTGATATTTGGGTGTCCAGCTAGGGCTGGGAGAGGGGGGGGGTTATGGTACAAGAATGTCAGTGAAAAGTAATGACGGGGGAGGGGGGGGGTTATGGTACAAGAATGTCAGTGAAAAGTAATGACGGGGGAGGCAATTCAGCGAGGCCAGCTGTTATGTTACAAATATTATTGTTGTCTTGTGTTTTTTTGGTATTGTATGGAGGTTCCGGATTCTATGGGAGGGATCGTTCAGTCTGTGCCACCATCCATGCCGGGTAAGTTGAATTCCACGTGTGTGCTTGTACTGCTTTTCATTTTCAAATTACACTTTCTCAATACAACGATTGTTTCTCTCATGTACAGTGTGGAGTATACATACCAGGGGTTCATACAGTGGGAGGCTAGCGCTGGGTTCCCCCCTAGAATTTTGGGAGTTGAATAGAAATGAACATTTTGGAAGCATTTATTTTTAGTCTGATATTGTATCCCATTATGTTCCTATCATAACTGAGCCATTTAGTGCATAGGCCCGAACACTGATCATCAGTGTGAAGTATAGACTCTTATGCAAAGATGTGCATCAAAGTAGTGTAGGTTCCAAAAAATGGGTGTGGCGAAGTACACTCGGAGCCCCACCCCAAACAAAAATCCTGTATGAAACCGCATACAATACATCATGAAGTTGCAATTATATAGGATCATGAATAATTTGTTGTTTGTATTACAAATATCTTCGTTGTTTGTGTTTTTGTGTATATGAAATTGTTTTGTAGTGGAGCTCGACGTCCGATGGCATACGTTCCTTGTGGACACTCATAGATGTCTCCTACATGATCACAATCAGCACCACACACAACAAACAACATATTTTATTGTTGAACTAATATAATATTGGTATGAAATGCATCAAACAATATTATTTCTATTTTATTTTATTTTTTTATTGATGGGAAAAGTGGATTTTTTTGGGGAAAAATTTTTTTTTTTTTGAAATATTAGTAGATGGCTTAAATATTATTCGATTTTCTCAATCAAAAAATGAGGGGAATCCCAAACTCTTGGTCTATTTAGTGATATATGGTTGCTATGGGGTTTTCCCAGCCAGCATCGAGTTAAAAAAATAAAACGGCAATGCTCTATTCCGCGGTAGAAAATTAGATTTTTCCGCGCGCGTCCAAACAATTCAGGAACGAAAGGGTTAAACACATTTATACTCACAATTTGACTCTTGCACTTCAACCTAGTATAACCTCAACATTAACCACGATACCACAATTATAAAACATGTCATGTGTCAACATAGCATTGATGTATAAGTATACAAAAAATAATATCTGTAGCTCCCATATTTCTCCACCTGTAAAGAAAAGACTAAGACAATAAAATATGCCATATATTTGTTCTCTAAGCTGGATGCACTGTAGCTAACATTGCCTAATTTTTTTTTGTAATAACATTATGTATTTAACATGGGCAATGAAGCTCACTGCTTTATAAAGATGTCTTTCACGATAAGGCTTATGAAGTTGAGTAGCTAAATCAAGATTCATTTCCTTTAACATTAAATGTGACTGGACGGTCACGTCCTGCCAGAGAGACGTCTTGCTGTATGAGAGAGCAGTGGGGTTGTAAGGCCCACAGACGCTCTGGACTTTGTATCTGATTATCTCTGGAATCCCGCCGTTTAGCCCAATGACTAGTTACAGCCAAGTTACAACAATCACAATTTAGTTTGATATAAGAAACAAAAGAAACAAAGACCAAATAGAGAACAATACAGGAAAAAAGAGTTAATGAGTAACTAAGGAAAGATAATACAATGCATGCATTTATTGCCTGGAGTCTTAATCTACGCGCCAGCCTAAGTCCTCGTCCTCGTCGTTTATCGCAAGTCGTCGATCGCGATTAAACTCGTTGTCATGAACTTGTTATCCTTGCAGGCCTGGACACACTCCCGGGCAGGAAAAGATCCATCAGACATCCGAAGAAGAGGAACCAATTTCTCTATTGTCCTTCTGTACTTCTTTCCATCACAAAGAACCGTAGCTACCCTTACGAGACCGTCAGCTCCAGGGTGAACTTCTAGCACTCTTGCTAGGGGCCACATTCGATTAATGCAGTTCGATTCATCCTTTAGTAAAATATGTCGCCCTTACTCAGATTTTTTTCAACACCTCTCCATTTTTCTCTTTTCTGTAACGACTGGAGATAGATTTTATACCACTGATTCCACAGATCCGCTGATAATCTATTCACCAAGTTCCAACGACGTAAATTGCATATTTTGTCTGTAGAAGAAACTCCGGAGGGCAAAGAACGTAGCGGTCTGCCAATCAAGAAATGACCAGCAGTAAGTATTTCAAATCCATCTGGAGAAGTGGAATGAACCGGCAGAAGTGGTCGACTATTGAGTGTAGCTTCGACTTCTGTTAGGACCGGGGTCATCTCTTCGTAGGTTAGACGGTGATTACCGACGAGCTTTTGTAACAAGATTTTCATAATCTTTACCCCAGCTTCCCAGATACCGCCAAAGTGTGGTGATCTACTGGGTGAGAACCTCCAGTTGATGGATCTCACTACTGAAACGTGATGAATAGCATCTTGTGTTTTCTTGCTTCGTAACATGGAACAAAGCTCAGTCAATTCATTCTTGGCTCCTACGAAGTTTGTTCCGTTATCAGAAAAGATTGTCTCAGGAATACCACGTCGAGCCACGAAACGTGTAAGGACCGCCAGGAAAGCTTCAGTTGTCAGATCCGAAGCCAACTCGATATAAATTGCCTTAGTGGAAAAACAAACAAATAAACAAACATAAACTTTCACTAACGTAGGTTTGCGTGGGTTTCCCCTCTTGATCCATAGCGGTCCGGCATAGTCTATTCCAACGTGTTCAAAGGGAAGTGAAGGGTGAAGGCGCTCTGGTGGTAGCTGACCCATGAGTTGCTCTGCAGTTTTGGCATAGGCACGCTGACAGGTCACACATGAACGACTGATCAGACGAATAGAGACTTCAAACCACTGATATAGTATTGATCTGCTAGGATGGCCAGCATGGCTCCAATACCTGCATGTCCTGAGTCTAGATGAACCTGTAACACTAAACACTTGGTTAAAATATGATGACTAGATAAAATGATAGGATGTTTCAAATGATTACTAATAGCAGCATGATTTAACCTCCCACCAACCCGTAATAAACATCTTGACCTATGAGAGGTTGTAATGAATGAATGGATGACCTTGTGGAAATAGGTTTGCCATCAGAGTGATATGATTGTAATTGAGAAGTTAAAATGAGCAAATTCTTGGCAGAAGTTATTTCTGGGAATGTCAACCGATTTTCTTTGATGACGTTGATTTTGCGAGTATTTGTGATAAAACGTCTACACCATGCAACAATAGTTACTAATGTATGGAAAAAAGAAAATCTATCCCAAAGATCAAAGTCTGGAGCAGGTTGTTGTATAAGTAGTACTGTGGACTTGAGTTCAGGGAGCTCTCGACTCAAATTAATGTCAGGTCTCCTGGGCCAATCTTCAGGAGGTAGAAGTAACCACTCTGGTCCTTGCCACCACAAAGAACAATCCATGAGCTGCTGAATGTGTAGACCTCTTGAAGCAAGATCTGCTGGATTTGCTTTTGTAGAGACATATCTCCAGTGTTCAGCAGGTACAAGTTTTGTGGTCTCTAAAACTCGATTTGCTACATAAACTTTCAAGCGGGTTGGTGACATATTCAGCCAACTAAGAACAGCAGATGAGTCACACCATGTGAATATACTGGACATAGAAATGTCTAGATCCTTTGAAACCTGGTGAATGAGTCGAGCTAGTAGAAGAGCACCACAGAGTTCAAGCCTAGGTATAGTGCTGCCATTAAGTGGAGCCACCTTAGTATTTGAAGTAACCAAAGTAACAGTGACTGTGGAATTTTGATGAAGCAAGCGAAGGTAGACAACAGCTCCATAGGCAGCCTGAGAAGCATCACAATAGCCGTGTAGTTGTCTCTGTATTACTGGTGAGTCACTACTTGAGTAGCTTCTAGGTACAGGATGTTTAGTAATAAGGTGTAGATTTCTACTCCAATCCTCCCACACAGAAAGGAATACAGGTGGCAATAGATCGTCCCAGCCTATCTTTGCTTTCCAAATTTGTTGGAGCAAAATTTTAATCAGAACTGTTGCTGGAGAATACCATCCCATAACGTCAAAAATTTTTCCAACAACTGAGGCTAACTGACGCTTAGTTGGAATAGTAATGTCATTGAGAGTAGGTGTGTGAACATGAAGAGTGTCAGTACATGTATTCCAATGTATGCCTAAAGTTTTAGGGCATTCAGAAGGAGAAATCATGAGGTTAGAATTGTCAACTTCTTTGAGTTCCAAAGGGAGTTCAGAAAGTAATTGAGGTGAGTTAGATCTCCACTTTCTAAGTGTGAAACAAGCCAAGGATAAAAGTGAATTGAGATCTCTTCTCAGCTGTTTAGCTTCAATGAGACTGTCAGCCCCAGTGAGACAGTCATCAACATAAAAGGATTGATTAACAACTTGAGCTGCCTTGGGAAATGTATTCTTGTGGTCTTCAGCTACCTGTAGTAGAGCTTTAGAAGCTAAGAAAGGGGAGGACGTAATACCGAAAGTAACTCGGCACATTCGCCAATCCTGAATTTGGCCGTCTGAGTTCTCGTGCAAGAAACGGTGGAGGTCTCTGTCAGGTTCTGCCAGTCCGATTTCCCGAAACATTTTCGATATATCAGCTGACATTCCTACCTTGTGCATTCGAAACTGAGCTATGACAGTTGAAAGGAGAAGATATAAAGAAGGACCCTGAAGTAAAATTTCGTTGAGTGAACGTCCGTTGGAAGAGACAGCTGAACCATCAAAAACAATGCGTAGCTTTGTTGTTGAACTGCTTTCTTTGATCACTCCGTGTGTGGGAAGGTAGAAAACCTCGCCTTTTTGTTGTAGTAAATCGGCTTTTGGTACAAGTTCAGCATGTCCTAGAACTCGATACTCATCCAAACCCAAATGAAATGCTTGCCACTGATTTTTCTTCATAAGAGACTTCTTGTTCTGCTGGTATCGTTTTAAAGCAAGGCTTCTGGATTCACCAAGAGAGATGGAAGGGGTCTTTTTAGGCAAGCTCACTGAATATCGTCCTTTAGAATTTCTAGTTGTAGAGCTTTGAAAATATTCAAGTGCAATTTTGTCTTCTTGGAGTAGTGCTCTTGTGTCGGAAGACGTGAGGTTCATGCAGGGTGACTAAACACCAGGGTTAGACGTTTGACCTCCAACAATCCATCCAAACACTGAATTCCACGTACGGAATGAACGGTCAGAAGTTGACTCAGATTGGTCATAAATACACCGATTGGTATCAGCTATGCTAAGAAGCAAGTCAATTCGACCAGATTTGCCGAATTCAGGGTCGGCAAGTTGTTTTCCCTGTAAGAAGGGTAAGGATCTGATGCTACTCAAGTCTTGAAGGGCATAGTCTGAGGTGATCTGGTCAACTACATGAGCTCTTATAACTATTTCTTCACCTCCCGTCTCATTGGCAGAGCTCAATATACAAAAGACTTCATTCTTTGAAGTGACGCATTTCGTCCCGTTGAGACCTGTAATCTCGTGAATAGAACGTTGCTTCTTCGCTTTAAGAGATTGTGCTAATCTATTCGAGATTAGAGTTATACCTGAACCAGTGTCCATGAGGACTCTAGCCTTGCATTGCCTTCCTGGAACTGAAACAGTAGCTAGAGCAGTAGCTGGCATGAAAGCAGTAGAGGTAGGAAATGTATCGGAAGTTCGCTGGTAAAATGAGGTACTGGATCCAGTGGGAGCAGCAACAGAAGGTACATCTGTGTCGGCAGAGTTAGTAGCTACACTATTAGATGCCTGACTATCAGGCGTTCTAGTGGAAGCAACAGGAGGAACAGCTGTGTCAGCAGAGTTAATAGCTACACTTTTAGATGTGTGATTATTAGGCGTTCTATGTAAGAGACTGTGATGCTTACGACCACATTCTTTGCAAGTGATTTTGCTATAGCAATCTTCTATGGAATGCGTTTTACTGAGGCAATTGAAACACAAGCGGTGTCGCCTAGCGAAGTTGAATCTTTTATCTACTGTAAGGCTTTTAAATTGTGAGCATTGATATATTGCATGTGAAGAGTCACAGCAAGGACAGTGCTCTTGATTCTGACCGCGAACATGCAAAGCTTTTGGTTTTTGAGAAGAACGAGAGGTAGCAATATTTTTTGTAGGAGCTTGTGATTGAGTTACAGTCTTTGGTGAAGCTACAGCTTCAACAGCCTGAGAACGACGTTTGAAGAACTTGAGCAAATCAGAAAGAGTAGGTGGGGCGATAGAATCAGAGGTAAAGTCTGACCAAAGTTTAATAAGAACGGTAGGAAGGAGAGGTTCTATCATTGCTACAATGAGCTGTTCATATGTTGCGCCATCACAAGACTTCATGCCATTAGTATGGCGAGTCAAATTATGAATAGTCTGGCATAAACTCTCATAAGTATCTTGAATGGGCTTTAATTGAGTCAGCTTCTGAACGTGATGTCTATACACTATCTTGTTACGATCATAGCGCTCCCGAAGTGCCGCCACACACTCACTATAAGAGCCAGAAATGCTGTGAGCACGCACAATAGCCTTAGACCCTTTATCAGACATAGCATTCTCTAAACAGCTGATCTTTTCATGTTCTGATAAGCTAGTTTCTCTGCTAAGTCGAGCAGAGAAAATCGACCAAAATTCACGCCAATCGAGGACATCGCCCGAAAAAGTAGGAAGATCCAGCTTAAGCCTGCTGTGATGATAAGGAATAGCATGATTAGCACTTGTTGTACTAGCTGAGCTTACTGAAGAAAGAGTTGCCTTAGGTTCAAAGTCAGTAGAGGCTTTGTCTAATAGTTTTTTCATAAGAACATCTACACTGTCGACTAATTTGCTAATATCAGGACAGCTAAGATAAGAATGAGCTGAAGTAAGAAAGTCTTTGTATTCTATTTTCAGCTTATCATAAGAGTCTCGGCAAACTTCAGAATTGAGTGAGGAAGTACTAAGCAAGATGTCTGAATCATGTCTAATACCACAACCAGAACACCAAGCTTGAAGCTGATTGTACAAACATTCATAATCATCAAGTATTTTGGAATGTTTAAGTAATAATTGACTATCCTTATCTAACTCGGTATTTTCCTCCCCAATTGGAATTAAATCATCAATTCTATTCTGTAAGGCCTCATGATCATTAACTAGATCTCTAAGTTTGTACAGCTTACTAGTAACTTTTGCTTGTTTTATGTCTGAAAGAGGAGTCTTTGAATAATTGGACAAAGTCTGCTCCTGACGAGTAATTGTACTGCGTCGGGCTCTCCTCTTTTGCTTGAGGACCGTGATATCGGTGATGTCGGCATAGACAGCTTCATAGTCAATGGACATGACTGAATAATACCTAATTGTTGTAAAGGAGTAAAAGTAAGTAAAACAATTGAAAATGAGGTGACTGAATGAAAGACCGTGTGAAATAATGAAGTGATCCTTGCGATCAATGAAGATAGGATGAGTAAAATGTTCACAATAGATAAAATAAGAAATAAGAATATGACAGAGCAACCTCACAGACTCCACAAGGTGTACTTGACAAAATGAGTGTTGTAACCGTTGAAGAGCTCTAGTCGCGCGAAGTCCAGGTAGTTCCTGAAGAACGACAGAGGTAAGGTAGGTCAGGTTCGGTTGTATCCGGCTCGAAGGACCAAAATGGACGGTCACGTCCTGCCAGAGAGACGTCTTGCTGTATGAGAGAGCAGTGGGGTTGTAAGGCCCACAGACGCTCTGGACTTTGTATCTGATTATCTCTGGAATCCCGCCGTTTAGCCTGACTAGTTACAGCCAAGTTCCAACAATCACAATTTAGTTTGATATAAGAATCAAAAGAAACAAAGACCAAATAGAGAACAATACAGGAAAAAAAAAATGAGTTAATGAGTAACTAAGGAAAGATAATACAATGCATGCATTTATTGCCTGGAGTCTTAATCTACGCGCCAGCCCAAGTCCTCGTCCTCGTCGTTCATCGCAAGTCGTCGATCGCGATTAAACTCGTTGTCATGAATTTGTTATCCTTGCAGGCCTGGACAGTGACCGTCTACGGGAAAATCGGGCACAACGCGGCATGCGTAGACGTCACAAAAAGATCGATTTAGTTCTTAAAATTGTATTAATAAGCCTAACGAAGGGAACGGTTAGGCGATATATAGCGGGAATGGCTAAAGCTACGGTGATAAAACTTGGAGAGCTTAATATCTGCTTGCCGAGGAGTCTGTAAGTGCAAAAAAAAATTTTTTTCGCCGGGCCGCGTTGTGCCCGATTTTCCTGTAGACGGTCACAGAATACTTAATCATCTAGACGACACAGCTATAAGATTGATTATTCTGAATCTACAGTTGTGTACTTTACAGCAGTTAACCTTGGATTCTGTAACAATTTATTGAAGACAAAAGCTTGAAATATTACTTCCTTAGCCATAGCAATATCCACATGATTCTAGTTCAAATTACTCAGAGCATTATTCATTTCTTAATATTTTATTGATTGGCTAATGGATCAAAGTCCAAATCCAATAATAAGTCCTGTTCAGGACTGATGCTGTAGAACGTCACCTAACTTAATAATTGTACTTACACCCATATTCTTCGTTTCGTCGATGTCTACGCTACACGTCGTCGATGTCTTTATGTTTATATTTTTGCATTTTATTCTTACTTACCAGTTATTTTGTTTTATTCAGTAACTCAAACGTCTCAAACTCTTATCTCTCACATAATTGTGGTTCCTGTATTTGTCTGGAAATATTTTATTATTAAAATATACAGTTTGACGAGATACAACGCTTGGAATTTACGCCTCCAAGTAAAAGGAGCAGATCTTAAGATATAGGTTGCGCTTGAGCATACCTAAACTGAACATTAATTTTGGTCCTTCGAGCCGAATACTATTCCGACTAACAAAGTACGTCTACTTCAAAGAGATATTTCCGCGCTGTAAGTTTGCTTGAACTTACAGTCCTGTTATTCCATATTGCTGGATATGGAAGCTCTCAAAAGATCAAGATCAGCACTATCTGGAACGATTACTGGGGTGTTCAGCAAGCTACAAAAAATGCTACACGACGATCCAAATTCATTGGACGTATCAAAAGACTTGAAGAAGAGTGGCTGAAGTATTCTGACGGCACCAAAGACGTTCCTGACATTAGCACGCTACTCGCAATTCAAAAAATGCAGCTTCAATATATACCAAAAATGTATTTCAGCCTAAAGTTGATAACAAGACGGAGCCTCAGCAAAAGCGAAACAAATTTTCAGTGAATCAAGTCTCACTGTAACGGGAGCCTCCTGCTAGTAACTTCTCTTTATGTGGAGGTGATCGACATCCTCTATATCTTTGCCCAAGCTACAAGGCTATGGCACAAGAACAGAGACACAGTCATGTGAAAGAAAATCAACTATGCTATAACTGTTTATCTCGTGGTCATAAAACCAAGGATTGCAAAAGCAGTCATAGATGTCATAAATGTTTGAAGCATCACCACACTAGTTTGCATCGAGATACTCAATCTGTGAATGCCACTCAAACCCCGAATTCACCACCTACAGTTGATCAATCTTCGTCTACATCATTATTGTAGCCTCACTCTCTCCAGCTTCCATTAACCCTTCTCTCTCTACAGCGGAAGCTACTCTTCAAATGACTAGTCAAATGGTCATTCAAGCTCACAATGGAAAACAATTGCTCGTAAGGGTTCTGGCTCGATACTGGTGCCTCGATATCTCTCATAACAAGAAAGGTAACAAAGCTATTACAATTAAAGGGAAACTCACACAAATTCAACATGGTCGGCGCTCAAGGAGTAGACACTGGTACTGCAACAGGCTCAGCCACATTCATGGTCAAGGCAGTTAACTCAGAATCACCTCCACTATCTCTAACAGCTGCGATAGTACCAAAGGTAACGTGGACCTTCCTCTTCAAGGCCTATTGGAGTGAAAAGCTTGCCGCACATAAAAGAACTCCAGTTAGCCGATCCTCGATTTCACAAACCAGGTCAAATCGACTTACTCATCGGTTGCAATATACTGCAAGATATTCTGGACTTGGAAATTCGTCGGGGTGACAAACTACAGCCAATAGCGAGGAAAACTACATTTGGATGGGTCATAATGGGTCGCTATTCACCAGACAGAAAGGAAGGAAGTTAAAGAAACAGCAATGGCTACCTGCCATACTGATACTCCTCCATCTTTGGATGACATTCTGAAACAATTTTGGGAGACTGAGGAGATCTCCAAATTCTCTCCTTGCTACACTCCTGAAGAGAAACAGGTATTGAAACATTATGAAACTAATCATGCGTTTGTCTCTACTGTAGGCAGATATCACTGCCAAAGAAGTCAGGTGGACCTGAACTTGGAGAATCCAGACAGCAAGCAGTGAAAAGATTCTTCTCCAATGAAAAATATCTCAAAATAAAAGGAACTCTCCAAAAATTCAATGATGTGGTGAAGGAATATATTGATCTTGATCATGCAGAACCTATGCCATTGAATAAAGCTTATTCCAGCCAAATCCTGGAGACATGTGCCCACATCTTGCAACCCTGCAGATTGTGCGTCCCGGTGTGCTTCCTGAAGATCTTATCGCATATGATCTATGGTGGAAAGGTCCATTTTTGTTACAAAAGGAAGCTTGACAATGGCCAAATCAACTTTTTACTAATGTTCCAGATTCAACAGAGCTCAAAGCCACATGCAATGTTATTACTCCAACTACTGATCTATTAGAGGAAAGATTTAGTTCCTTTGACAAACTTGTTCGCATAACTGCCTGGATCCATTGTTTTATTATGAACCTCAAAGCAAAAATGTTTCAAAGGACACTAAATTTGTCCAAGCATCTCAGTAATGATGAAGTAAATTAATCAGAATTTTGGTTATTCACTCGTTCCCAAAAACGATTTTTTCCAGACGAATTGAAATGTTTTGATTCTGGAAATCATCTGAAGGCCTCAAGCTGTTTGCTTCCTCTTAATCGAGCTGTTGGATCAGGTGGCTTACTCGTGGTTGGTGGTCGGCTCAAGCATTCAGTTCTTTCACAATCACATCGACATCCAATTATTTTTCATGGAAGTGATGTTTTAACCCTCTCGTTCCCGAATTGTTTGGATGCGCGCAGAAAAATCTAATCTTCTACCGCGGAATAGTGCATTACCGTTTTATTTTTTTAACACGATGCTGGCTTGGAAAACCCCATAGCAACCGTATATCACTAAATAGACCAAGAGTTTGGGATTCCCCTCATTTTTTGATTGAGAAAATTGAATAATATTTAGGCCCTCTACTATTACTTAAAAAAAAAAAATTTTTCCCCAAATAATTCCACTTTTCCCATCAATAAAAAAAAAAAAAATAGAAATAATATTGTTTGATGTACTTTATACCAATATTATACTAGTTCAACAATAAAATATGTTGTTTGCTGTGTTTGGTGCTGATTGTGATCATGTAGGAGACATCTATGAGTGTCCACAAGGAACATATGCCATCGGACATGGAGCTCCACTACAAAACAATTTCATATACACAAAAACACAAACAACAAAGATATTTGTAATACAAACAACAAATTATTCATGATCCTATATAATTGCAACTTTATGATGTATTGTATGCGGTTTCATACAGGATTTTTGTTTGGGAGGGAGGGGGGGTGGGGCTCCGAGTGTACTTCGCCAGGTCCGCATCTCCTTCATCAATGGAAGACTCTGCTCCTGTTGCCTCATCTGCGTCCTCTTCACAATCCCTCTTCACAATCGAGTCGGTGACTGCATACACATCTGGTCCTAGTAGTACATTCTGGTAAAAAAAATTAAATTTTTTTGAAAATTTGAAATTGTTCAACAAACCACTACCCACTTTCAAATCTCAAACCTCAATGAAATATATATATATGTGACCGTCTATAGGAAAACCAGGCACAACGCGGCAACCTTCGAAAAATTTTTTTTTGCACTTACGGAGTTGTCGGCGTCCAGATATTGAGCTCTCCAAGTTTTATCGTCGTAGCTTAAGTCGTTCCAGCTATAATACACCTAACCGTTCCCTTCCGTCCGCTTGAAACAATACATTTTAAATCGATCGATCTTTTCTCGATATTTAAGCACGCCGCGTTGTGCCCGGTTTTCCCGTAGACGGTCACATATATTATAGCTAAACAGCTTTCTCTATCTCAATATAGCTATAAATAAGTCCTTTCCACAACAGAAGCTTGCTAGTTTTCAAGAGAAAGACAAGAGAGAGACAAGCTTACCTTGTACTTCTTGACTTCCATTGTCAGTGTCAGAGTTGACGGGGTCTGGTCCCCAATCCTGATACAGGGCCTCCTATAGCCCTAGATGTCGGCTCCCTCTTCTCCGCTTGATCCTGAGTCGCTAGAGTTAGTATCAAGCAAGTCTAAAACTTCTACAGCACTGTAACTGGTAGACGCCATCTTTCCAAATTGACTTTGAAAAATTTTTTTTTTTTGCATAGTTACCTGGATCACACGGCACGCTCACTTTTTTCCTATGATGTAATAAGCATTACCTAAGACTGTACGTAATGGGGAGGACCCCAGTTGAACTGGCGATTTTATAAAAAAAAAAAGAAGACAGTAAGTCAAACCGCAAAGTCTTGGTCGGCAAAGAAGCGGTTGTTTCAATGTGTTACGGAAGGCTACTGGGCTCAAGCAATTTTTTTCTGCTTCTACAGAGCTCTGGAGATGACTGGATCCATAAATGAAGCTGCTGTGAAGAAGGTAATTTTTTAAAAATTCGACGGAGAACCGATGTTTTTTTTTTTTTTACTTTGAAAAAAATTTTTTTTTTGCATAGTTACCTGGATCACACGGCACGCTCACTTTTTTCCTATGATGTAATAAGCATTACCTAAGACTGTACGTAATAGGGAGGTCCCCAGTTGAACTGGCGATTTTATAAAAAATGGAGAAGACAGTAAGTCAAACCGCAAAGTCTTGGTCGGCAAAGAAGCTGTTGTGTCAATGCGTTATGGAAGGCTACTGAGCTCAAGCAATTTTTTGCTGCTTCTACAAAGCTCTGGAGATGACTGGATCCATAAATGAAGCTGCTGTGAAGAAGGTAACTTTTTTAAAATTCGACGGAGAACCGATGTTTTGTTTTTTTGCCGAGGAAGAAATAAACGCAACTGCTGTGAGGCACTGTCGAAGCAGTCCTGGCTGAAAACTATTTTAGATGCTTCTCCAATGCATTGGGCACCTTTGTATGCAATCTGAAGGTTCTAGCTATAAAGTAACTATTTTAAAAAATTCGGAGAAGCCAACCAGTCTCACCCCGCTTTAAAGCGGGATCCGGAACGAAAAGGTTAAATATAATTTATTTTTGGACACAGATGCTACAAATGAAAGCTACTCAAGATGCTAATCTGAAGGAATGGCTGAAAAGGAAGGAGAATGTCTACACTAGTTCCACCATTCAAAATGAGATCATCAAGTTGATGGGCCTTCAACTTCTTCGGGATATGGCAGTACAATTTCAAACATCACCTTTTTTTACAATTATGGCTGACGAAACGACTGATGCTTCCAACACTGAACAAGTTACTCTCTTCATTCGTTGGGTTACTGATGATTTACAGGTTCATGAATATTTTGTCGGATTGTACAGTGTTACTTCCATTGCTGCTGACATGATAGTTTCGGTAATAAAAGATGTATTTCTACGAATGAATTTGAGTTTTGACACAGTTCGTGGTCAATGCTATATGATGGCGTAAGTGCCATGAGTGGTTGTAGGCATGGAGTTGCCAAGCAAATTAGTGATATTGAGCCAAAAGCAATATTAACTCACTGCTATGGCCATGCCCTTAACTTAGCTGCCAGTGATGATATGAAGAAGTCAAAGTTACTCAAAGATGCTTTGGAGACAACTTATGAAATTACGAAGCTCATAAAGTTTTCGCCTCGAAGAGAATCAATTTTCTTGGGTGTGAAGCAGGATATGTTAGGTACACCATTAGCTGGCATTCGGATACTTTGTCCTACTAGGTGGACTGTGAGGGCAGATGCTCTGGCTATGAAGAAGTCAAAGTTACTCAAAGATGCTTTGGAGACAACTTATGAGATTACGAAGCTCATCAAGTTTTCGCCTCGAAGAGAAGCAATTTTCTTGGGTGTGAAGCAGGATACGCCAGGTACACCATTAGCTGGCATTCGGTTACTTTGTCCTACTAGGTGGACTGTGAGGGCAGATGCTCTGGCTAGCGTAACATCCAATTTTCAAGTGTTACAGCAGACATGGGAAGAGTCAATTGAGGTAGTATCCGATTGATTACCTGTTTGGAAATATGCTAGGGGAAATGCTACTGAAGCATGCTGATAATTTGAGTCGTTCCTTATAGATCAAGACACTGTCAGCAGCTGAGGGTTCGCAAATAGCGAAGATGACAGTTCAAACTTTAAAGTCATTGAGAAATGATTCTTCATTTCACTTATATTGGTCCAAGATAAGCAAGATAGCAGCTGATTTGGATGTTGGTGAACCGCAGTTGCCTCGTCGTCGAAGAGTTCCATGGCGCTATGATGAAGGGACATCTGAAGGAGACTATCACAGTGATCCAAAGGCACACTATAGGCAGATCTATTATGAAGCAATTGATTTGATTGTCAACTGCATTGAAAATCGCTTTGATCAACCTGGATAAAAAAAGTATGAATCTTTGCAGACTCTTCTTCTTAAAGCATGCCAGCTAGAGGATTTTGAAAATGAATTGCATACTGTGTGTCAATTTTATAAGAATGATTTTGAAGAGGCAGTTTTGCGCACTCAACTTCAGACATTTGGTACACACTTTCAGTCGCAGAATCAGTCAAATGAAATATCCAGTCAAACAATCAACATTTTTGATATAAGGAGTTACTTTCTTTCCTTGTCCTCTGGCCAATTGTCCCTCCTAGCTTATGTTAAACATCTTGTTCAACTTATATTGGTGATGCCAGCAACCAATGCGTCGTCAGAGAGATCATTTAGTGCTCTGCGGCGTATTAAGACATATCTTCGAGCAACAATGAAACAGGATCGGCTCAATTATTTGATGCTGCTACATGTACACAAAGACAGAACTGATGAAATCAATCTTAAAACGTTACTAAATGAATTTGTAGGGTGTTCTGAACGTCGAGCAAGTATTTTTTCAAAGTTTTAATTGTTGTCATCATTATCATAAAATAGTATTCAAATATATACCTATTTTGACCACACCTATTTCCTTTTGATCACACCCACTTCCTGTGCCGGACCAGTTTAAATTTGCTTGCTACGGCCTTGCTAAGAGATGGTCACTTTGTCAGGCACTTGTTCAGCATTGGTGGAAGAGATGGTTGAGTGAGTATCTACAACAATTGCAAAGATTACACAAATGGAGGAAATCTACCGGAGACATTCAGTCTGATGACATTGTGAAAGAGGACAACATGGTTACAAATCATTGGCCCGCACTAGCAAGAGTCGTATCCACATTTCTTGGACATGATGGAAAGACCAGAGTTGTATTTGTCAGAACAAAAATGGGAATATATAAAAGGCCCATAACAAACAATGAGTATAGCAACATCAAATCCAAAAGAATTCAACCAGAAATAATTCAACCAATGCACAAGATGAAACCAACAAATATTTGGTAATACCACTTATCAAAGGGATTAGTGAAAAAATTGAACATGTATGCCGTTCCTTGAACATAAAAACAGTTTTTACATCAACACCAACCTCAAGAAACATCTAATGAAGGTAAAACCACCCAGAGAAAAATCAAAAATCAAAGGAGTAGTTTATGAAATCCTGTGTACAGACTGCAGTATGGTATATGTAGGGGAAACAGGACGTACACTAGACAAACGTTTAAAGGAACACCAAAATGCAGTATAAAGGCATGATGAGAAGAATGGTATAGCTGTACATGCATGGAACAACAGTAAACACAAAGTAAATTGGTTGGAGGCCAAAGTGAAGGAGAGAGTTGAGAACTACACCAGAAGAAGGATTACTGAGGCAGTAGTGATCCAAAGCCTGCCATCAACATCTAACTTGAACAATGGCCTGGAGTTATATCCAACATGGTAACCAAGTGACAAGTACAGCATCATATTATACTGTATTGTGGTTTGTCTCTGGAAATATTTTATTATTAAAATATACAGTCGGACGAGATACAATGCTTGGAATTTACGACTCCAAGTAAAAGGAGCAGATCTTAAGATATAGGTTGCCCTTGGGAACCACAATACAGCATAATATGTGAGAGATAAGAGTTTGAGACGTTTGAGTTACTGAATAAAACAAAATAACTTGTAACTAAGGATAAATAGCAAAAATATAAACATAAAGACATCGACGTCGTGTAGTATAGACATCGACGAAAAGACATCGACGAAGTGTAGCGTAGACACCAACGAAACGAAGAATATGCGTGTAAGTACAATTGCTAGTGGTGTGCTTGAGCACAAATGGCGAGCGAGCCCTAAACTACACTATTGTTAAATGATTGATTTTAACAACTAACACTCGAGCTTCTAAAATATAGTCTAGTTTTTTAATTAGGTATGCGGTGAAGGGGATTCAATTCCATAGTAACCGCTCCCCGCAACTTTTTGAATTGAAAAAAAAAAGCAACAAAATCAAGTCACGTTAAAGTTTTCTTTGTGACATTCTTAATAGTAGTTGTAACGCACAATACTTTCACACAACTGAACATAACTACGCAAGACATACCTTCGTGGTTCGTCTAGTGGATAATGAATTTTCAAGTAAATGCTGTTGAGTGGGGCTTATAACTGACAAATAGTGTATTAACTTACCACCGCCACTAACTCTAATAGAAGTGGAGCTCCCATAAGTTTTTGCGTTTTAACTGCACCCGCAAAACAATTCAAATCGGTAAACATTTCAATTTCTAAGGTGATAGGGTAATGGTCGCTAAACCAGAGGATTCTGTTTAGTGAAGTTTGGGACGGGGTCGAACACGGAGCGAACACAAAATTACAGTACAAAATGACATACATACGTCCAAACATATATAAATAAATAAACAAACATACCCGATTTTCAATTGTCTTACCCCCGTTAGTGTCTCGCTCGCTACGCTCGCTAAGTTAGGTGACGTTCATTAATTGTAGAAGATATGGAAAAGCAAAGCAGAATTGTATGAAACACTCATGGTCAGAGTCACTTTGGAGTAGCTACACAAACCAGTTGGCATAGTGTCAAGAAAGTACTACAGCTGGAATGTTTTTAGAAATTAGATAAATAATGTGAAAATATATGGGAATAATTTATTTAAGAAGCCATGTATTTAATTTTGCATTCTACTGCTGATCAAATGTTAATGCTAGCCTTGCTTCCTTTAAAACACATAGCTTGCTATTCTGCTTGGTTACCCTATTAAAATTGAATTAATAAAAAGTATACTTTAACAATTTCAATTTTAAGTTCAGTGAATGTTGAATAGTTGATGTTAATGACAGAGTTCTAAAAAAAAGAGGAGGAAAATCTTACTAAAGTAGTTTGCAGTGATTACAAAACCAATCCAGTTCACTATTTCGAAAGGATTTCTGAGGTACGCTAATACAGTCCTTATGATACTATTCTAAACATGTTGTGCACCGAATCATCGCTTTACCATTGTCAGCTAATCTGCATGTACAGAACACTTCAATTTTATCCATTGTGGGTGTGCTCGGCTTTCTAGCTTCTAGGGAACACTCTTTAGGAAATGGACTTAATGCTTGAACACTTTTTCAGGTGATCTCGTAATAAAGACTTGGTTATAACTGATTAGTTCTAGAGCTTGACCATAGCACAAAGAAGTGGCAAATGCTATGGAGAACAATCCGCAATCACTAGCTCCATTTTGCCATTGTATACATCAATAATTCCACCAAGATTTCCTTATCTCTTGTCATTATCAATGCAGCAATTTCTCCTTTCAGAGTTGATGTCAGCTTCAAGTGAAGGCTGTCATAAACTTTAATATTTGCTGAAGAGCAACCAATGGTAGAGACGGTAAGACAAGGTGGTTGCAAGCTTCCTATCCTCGGAACTGAATCTTGAGAAGAGTCTGAGCAGCATGTATAATAAGATCGTCTAACCAACTAGTTGAGGAGTCTAATATGTTTTTATGACTGTCATAAAGCACAACATTTTTTTACCGAAATCACTCGCTCAATTTCTGTCTAGTAGGATTAGTCAGATTGCTGCTGTTTGTCAAGGAGTGATTGGAATGACATTTCTTGGAGCAAAACTTCTCTTTTCTGCATCTTTCCTTGTTTTTACACTTACAGGTGTGACTTTATCCTCCAATTTTATTTTCTTACTGCTTAAATTTTGCTGATGATAATTTGATGTATAGGTGCTGTTTCTCTTTCTTCCAGATACGTCATGCTTATTGTCCTCTTTCTTTATTACTACTTCTTCGAACTTTTTATTAGTGCAGCTTAAACCACTATGGCAATGTGAGCTACAGTCAATCTCGTTTTTAAATCACTTGCATCATTTGGTTTTACATGTACCTGGCTTACAATGACATTTATTTTCCACAAAAACATTCCATGGGGCCTGTAATTTAGCAGCTTCTCTAAGAGACGCTATTGGTTCATCTTCCTATCCTTGAAGAGGAATATTAAATGAGCCACAGAAACGCTCAAGGTCAGATGCAAGGAAATGTGACTTGAAAACACCACCTTTACATCGAAGTTTGTAAAATTCCTGTGCTTGTCCTGTAATTTTCACTACAATGCAGGGTAGTCGTTGCTGATCAGTGTTGGCTCTGTCAATGCGGGAATACGAACACTCACACTGTCTCCAATTTTGAATCTTTGAATTCTGAACTTTGAAAACTGGTCTATGACACCATTGGCCATATCTGTAGAGAGTTGAAGTACTCTGTCGTATGACACTGACAAGCCCTTCTCAAACAATATATCAATCAGCTGACGCTTCCTTGTTTTATTGTGAATGATAAGACCCAGGTAGAGTGGGAGCCTTGTTTCTCGATCAAGGTTGTGTCGCACAGCATTACTGTCTTTTCTGCACAACTTCATTGCATTAAATACCAACAGCTGTGTAATGGACAGTGCAGCACTTCTCACTTCTGTGTTATTCTCTGTTTGGTTCTCAATATCAGTTCCACCAAGGATCATCTGTATTAGTGCTAACAAAGAAGTAGGGTTGGTATCATACTGCTCGTCCAGCAAGGATCCTTTAAATCTATGCTGTACTTGGAATATGTGACAGGCTCTGGGAAAACCAGGCATTTCTGGCAAACCAAAAAAAATGAGTTTTTTATGTTAAAAAAAAAGCTACAATTTATCTCAACTTAGTGCTAAAATACTGGAGGGTAAAACCTTTGACTCGCACAGAAACTGGCAGTTGAACTGGGCTGTATTCAGCAAAGCAATTGAACTAGAAATCGTGAAAACATAAATTGAATTTCCACTTCCGGTATAATTAACGTTTCCGTATACTTAACGGCGTACTCCGCATATGCAATTAAATTGTGCAGCCGCTTTTTAACGGCAACTAACGTAGTTTTGCGTAGAGTTCTTTTTAGCTTTCAGAGCGTCTGGGAGCCTGTCTTGTCGGAATCCTTGGCTACTCTACTCATGTAGGAGTAAACTTTCAGCCAGAGGTAAGCTGTAGATTGCATGCAATAGTCTCAAAGCTATGCCGTTTTTTTTTAGCTGCTTGTTTGAAACTCCACCCATTCCCCGTTTATTGTACTTCGAGAACGAGAGAGAATAAAAAGTAGCTTGTCTTTCCACAGCACGCTTGAGGTCTTTTAAGTTGTTTTGACATTTGAAATTTGGCATAGACTTAGAGTAAGGGTCACTAAGACTAATTCTGCAAAAAAAACAAAAATAGGAGAAAGAAAGAATTTTTGCGGATGACTTAGTTCTGGAGCCTATATCTCAATTTCAATTTTTGCCCGAAATGCCTGGTTTTCGCAGAGCCTGTCACATATATCTTTTCGGATGATTGCTGCTGCCCTCATCAAGCTAACTGCATCACTATCGTGATCTTTCCTTGTTGCCTCCATCAAAGTGTCTCCAATGTCGGTTTTGAAAGAAAGAATGACTTCATATTTGTTTTTGTGAGCCTCCAGATCTGGGATTTGTGCAACAAGTTTCTCTTTAAGACGTGTGGCATTTATACGTTGGGAAGTGTCCCCTCCAAGCTGTTGAACACGGGACTTGTAGAGTTGTACCACATTGGATAGCTTAACAATGCTCTTACCTGTGTCTCTCAATTTTTCAATGTATGAGACAAGTTCTGCAAATGCTATGGAATCACAAGCTAATTTGTCATCAGCAGCACTAGCTTTTTTTCCCTGTGCACTAGATTTATGTCTAGTGAATGGAGCTGTTAAACACTACTTATGGTATACGGCATCTGTTGCTACTGTCTGGGATGCAAGCATCCAGACATAGAAGATTACAAATTACAAGAAAGAACTAACACACGAACATACCTCACCACATCCAATTAACACTTACTTGTTTTTCTTTACCGCTCTCACTCTATCTTATAATCATATTCATATGCCACAGTCAACCCACAGCTCATCCACTCATGTTATATAACCCGCATGCCAATTCTATTAAACTTGTTGTTCACCTCTGCCTGTCTAGGAAGTAGTCATTTTTAGATAGTGCGCGCTTTTGCCTATCTACTCCAGACTGCAAGCTGCAAGGCCAGCGGTTGCAGGTAGATTATAGGCTGCCTCTGGTAAGTGGACTTCCTTGTCCTTCCTGCAGAGCAAGGAGGCCAGTGCACGTGACTCTCAAGCTGCCACATCACGCCTCATATTCAGGCCCCGAGAGTTCACGTTCAGCTACCATATCTCCTGATGCTAGCTTTACCAATAAGTGGGTGTCATTAAGTTCTGTGGCCATCTTGCGTACATTTGCATCAAGTTGCTCGATAGCAGCTTTGTGAAAATCGTAGTCAAACAAGGCATCGCAAAAGAAGCACGTGAATAGCTTGTCATCAGATTGAGATGTGCAAGAAAATGCTCCCCAGAGCCTGTCTTTAAGTGGTGAACTACACTCCCCTCTAACGACTTTCTTGCGAGCCCTGTCCACTTTAGTGTATTTGCACATAACATAGCAAGTATTATGCCATTTTGCATTGTGCAATTTTAACGTTCCTTCGATACCTGTTCCATCATCTAAGCGAGAAATCGTGATAGGTAATGGTAGACAATTAAGCTCATACAGTGACCGTAAGTTATCAGCTAACGTTTCATAGCCTGTTGATTGGCTTTTGTTCTTACTTTTGGAGGGATCTATCAGTGATTCACTAGACGGTTGTTGACAAAGTGCACACAATGTGTCCAATCTATAGGTTGTACTGCAGGTACAGATCTTGAAGACAGGAGCTTCAATTTTTTGGTAGCCATTCTTCTGAAATGAAAACAGACAGCTTGGTTAGCTATAGGTAGCTAGATAAAGACTATGCACACAAGAAACCCACAAACTCACCTGTAGGTTGTTAAAGGAGCCAGAGCAGCTAGACCACATGGCCTTAGTGATGAATCACCAAAAGTATTGAGCATGTGCAGTGAAAACCACATTGAAAGTATGCTGCATGTTTCTAACATGCTTTTTGAGATGACTTCACTAAATCTCAGAATTAGCTAATGGCACTGACAATTGTCAAAAATCAAGTTCATGGCCGTTTATATATTGACCAAGAAATTAAAACGCATATAACTTTGGATTGAAACAAGATATGACCATGATTTTGGTTTCATTTGACTCCTTATGATGTCAGCTTCGCTCTCATACCTAACACTTTATAAATATTTCAAGTGGAAATGGTGCTAGACTACAAATTGTAGGTTCCCATTAAATTTGTAATCAGCACCCTCAAAAACCCATGTGTACTCATTTTCATGCTTTCTGCCAAAAGTGAACATCTTTTTGACATATCTTACAGGCTATGATGCTTGTTGTAGGTTTACAAAGTTCGTCTTGCCCTTCTTCACTAAACTCACTTTTTATGTTATCTTTCACTCTACTTGGCAAATCTTCAAGATCACTTAGCTTATGCTCACTCTGCTTTTGCTCAACTATTCTCAACTTTCCTTTATCACAAATACAAAATTACTTCCTTACCTCATTCTTGAGTAGCGGTAACTTCTGTGGTACAGAATTTAAGCCATTCTGACTATTTGAATTTACCAGTCACTGTTGACAACAAGCTCTTAGCTACAAAACATAAAGGGGCCAGAGTTATTTTTTGCATACTTAGCTAATAAATATGGAATTACGTAATTACCTCAGCTTACTTCAAGTTGTAGTAGTTTCCTTAACATTAATACTAATGCATTCTGACTACCAATGGCTGTCTAGTGATGTGCTTGAGCACAAATGGTGAGCGAGCCTATAATAAAACTTCACTATTGTTAATCGTTGGACTTAAACTTCTAAAACTCAAGCTACTAAAAAAAGTAGAATTTATTTAATAATGAAGTACGGTAAAGATATTCAATGCCTAGTAACCACTCCCCGCAAACGTTTGATTTGAAAAATAAAACTAACAAGAAAAAAAATCAGTTATTTTCAAAATCACGTTATTTTCTATGTGACATTCTTTAGCTAAGTAGTAGTTTGTAACGCACAATGCACAAGAACATACCTACACAAGACTTACCTTTGTAGTTAGTCTAGTGGACAATACATTTTCAGGTAAATAGTGTTACTAGGGCTTATAACTATCTATACACACCTATTAACTTACCATCGCCACTAACTCTAATACAGATGGAACTCGGGTAAGTATTTGAGTGTAACTATGCACCCCATAAGACTTGAAAGCGGTAAACAATTCAATTTGATGATATGGGCAATGATCGATAAACGGGGAATTCTGTTCAGTGTAATTTGGGACGGGGTCGAACACAGAGCTATCGCAAACAATGCAAGGGTCAAAGTACAAAATGACATGCTTCGGTCCACTCACATATAATATAAACAAACACATATCTCCGGTTTTCAAATTGTGTTATCCCCAGGAGTGTCTCGCTCGCTCCAAACAATCAACAATCGGCAGTCAGTACCCTCTAAACGGCGAAGTTTTGACATTACGTCTGTAAAAGGGTCTTCAATGACCTAGTAACGGGTCGCAGCAACTTTTTGTATCCTGAAAACAAGCGTTTTTTCGACGGAATTTTCTTACACTTTGGAGCTGAATTTTAAAGTAAGGCTTGTTTGATGCTGTAGTTTCAGAATAAACTGGAGTCAAGCCTAAAACGCTGTTTTTTTGGAGAAAAATGTTCACCACAGGCGCGTTTTACGTACGTATTATCTATACACACCTATAAAACATACCCGATTTTGCATTACCCCTTTGAATTCATTGGTGGGTGCAGTTAAAACAAAAAACTTACGGGAGTTCCATTTCTATTGGACATAGTGGCTATGGTAAGTTAATACGCTATTTGTCGTAGTTACAAGCCCTATGCAACAGTATTTACTTGAAAATTCATTGTCCACCACCGCGGAGGTAAGTCTTGCGTAGGTATGTTCAGTGGTGTGAAAGTAGGGTGCGTTACAACTATTATACTAAGAATATCACAAAGAAAAAGTTTAAATAACTTGACTTGTTATGTGCGGAACCGTCCAACAAGTTTAGGAATCTTGTCCCGATGAAGTTGAGTATACCAGTTAGCAAGTAGCTAATGTCATATTCCTTGAAATATAGACTCACTAGCGAGTACAGATTAATACCAGCAAGAGTAACTGACATTAATATTAAAATATTGGTGACTAAACAAAAATGATGCCGTGTTTACTGTTATAAACAAAAGAGGAATGACATCGACGATCGACGACATCGACGACTAACGCCGAGGACATCGACGAGGTCAAAACTGTGTATGCGTGTATGAGTGAGTATGCGTTCATGAGTGATTAATGTAGCAGAGTGAAGCTAGCTAATAAGTTATAAAGATATGTCTTGTGCACGGTTGTTTCGTAGTGGACACTTAGCGGAATAGAACCACGCGCGGGGTATTTCCGGTATGGTCATTAATATATTCATGACTTGTGGTAAGACCTCAGCTATGGCCACAATTTTCAGAGGTCAATCTAACTCCAGAATATAATTTGCTGTGTAAATTTGGGGGGTTACCCAGGCCCACTTGACCTTTCAGCTGTAGCTAGGCGCCACTGCGCATTATGATATCTTATCAGAAATCAACTGCGCAACCACTTTACCAACTCAACAAACCACGAGTTGTGAATATCGGTTTGAGGAAGGTCAACGTTTTGCTCCATTGCACCTGGCAGGAAGTTTTTCAAATCATGCAGAAGAGGTCAGTATGTTATTTAACAATTTGTTTAATGAAAAACCATGAGATAGTCTTCCTAACATTTTTTTCCATCACAAAACACACCATCAAATTGTTACAAAAAATACACACTAGTTCATTGGAATATCACTTGGGTGAACTGCAAAGGCATTGCAGAGTGTGTGGAGGAAGGCTCAACAAGGCCAAGGGGAAAGTTCAGCCAATATACTCCTGTTGTGACTACCCCGAAGACCTCAAGGCTTTTGCAGGGATCGATTGGCAGAGTGAAGAAGATGGCAGCACGTTCCCTGGCAAATTCTGTAACCAGTGCCATGTAAAACTGGACAGAGCCAAGAAAGCCAGTAAGGATGGTCTTCCATTCAAACCTATTGTTCCCCTGGAATGGTCACCACATCAAGATCACTGCAGTGTAAGAATAATAATAATAATAATAACTATATTAATTGTAATGCAGCTGTGTTAGAGAACAAAAGGCCATAATAATAACAATAACAATAATAATAAATTTTAGTAGACACCTGGGCAGCAGTAGTTCCCCCTTTCTATTGAATCCTACCCACAAGTCTCAAGCCAATATGATCACCAGTGAAAACTTAAAAATCTATTTTTTCTCAAATAATTTTTTTGCACACACAAAAAAAATGATTTGTTCTTCCAGATCTGCTATCACTTCCAACAACTTTGGAAAGGAGGCAGGAGTGTAAAAGCTAAACGGAGGGGCAGATCCGGTGGGGAAACTCTTAGGATGGTTGCTGAACATATTACTGCCATAGCACCACCACCTCCTCCAACTGAAGACCCACACCCACAGTTCATTCCCACCACAATAATAAACAAACTTACTTGTCCTATCTGCTTGGATATAGTCAGGAGTCCTGTCCACCTTTCGTGTGATCACACTGTTTGTGCTCATTGCTGCAGTAAACACATACAAGTCAGTTATTCCCTGCAGTGTCCATGCTGCTACAGACATACACTCAGCAGTGCAACAATATCCACACCTTCAGCATTCTTTCTGTCCCTTCTGAATGATTCCGTTCTTGTGTGCGTTCGAAAATGTGGCAATATGGTGAAACTGCAAGATTACCATCACCACCTACATAATGGCTGCAAAACACATCATGTTATAAACTCACCTTCCAAGGTAACGCTGAAGGATGTTCTTTGTCAGCCAATGACTTCACCGGCTACTCCAGTAGAGCGCAAGGCAGCTCAACACCTAGTCAAGCGACTCCTACACCAAGGAGAGGGTGCTCCTGGAGTTGTACAAATTCCTACAGGTGGTTAGGTATATAACACAATTCATCTGGCTTGGTTACAAATTACTGCATTATGCATTTTCATCACATTCTTACAGCCGATTACGTTTGTACAAGTGCCTACTTGCAGAGTTTCTTCCTCCAATGCTAGTGCAAGAACGGTGAAGAGGAGAACGGAAGTGCTGGATTCTGTGCGAGATATTGTAAGTGGAAGCAGCAGTGCCCAACTTGCTGCTGAGGTTAACTACCTTTCAAAATCTCAACGGGAGGAGCTTCTTAAGCAGGTCCAGCTCCCACTGGTCATACCAGCAGATCATGCTCTGGCTATGAAGGCAGATCTTGCCATCCCGTGGTCGAAATTGAGAATACTACGAAGGTAAAAAAAATAAAAATAACAATAGTAATAATAATAAACAGCACAAATACCTAAATGTTTTCTTAGATGGTTCAAGTCCTTTAATGTATCCATTACCAGCGAGAGACAGCAACGCAGCCTGGCGAAGGAGATTATTGGTAATAATTTAAAGGCTGAGCGTGCTCCCTTCTCCTCTGATAAAGATGATATCAGGGAGGTTCCATTTGTCTTCAGACCCAACCTGATTGCTGCCATAGCTGATACAGTAGACCAACATGAACGGTATGCAATAAAGAATGAATTTATAGTTTCAAATCAAAACAATATTTGATTTACCTTAGATCTGGTGATGGTCTAACATGGCATGAGGGCGCAATCCCCAGCAGTGAGCTATGGTTGAAGCTGGGGGGAGATAAAGGTCATGGCAGTTTTAAACTGACCCTGCAGCTAGTGAACACTGCTCACCCTAACTCCATCAAGGAAACGACTATGCTTTCAGTTTTCAAAGCCGGTGACACAACGACAAATCTGCACACTGCCTTGGATATGTACCAAGAGCACATTAGGGAAGCACAAGGGATGCAGATTAAGTGAGCTTGATCTAAACAAACATTTTTTTAAAACCCATTACTTACCTAATATTTTTTAGGAGTCGCACAGTCCGACTCTTCCTTTCTGGAGACTATGAGTTTCTGTGCAAAATGTACGGACTCAGTGGTACCAGTGGTAAGTGATTTCCTTTGATGATATACTAACAAAGCTACAATATAGAATCTTTAATTTTTGAAAAGGTCGGCACAACTGTCTGTGGTGCCATATCACAAGTGCAAACTTATCCAAACCTTTAGTCAAACGAGGTTATCTTCCACCGAGATCTCTCCCGACGCTGAAGGACGACCACTCCCGCTTCACTTCACTAGGTCATGGTGACCTCAAAGCGGCGAAATTCTATAACAATGTTATTGGAGAGACCATATTTGATATTCCACTTGACAATGTGAGAATTAATTAAGTTGAATAAAACAAAAATATACATTTTGTGTAGGTTTGCATCCCTGGACTGCACCTATCCCTTGGGATTTTCAACCGCCTTTGGACATTATTGGAGAATAACTGCAAGGAGCTTGACTTCTCTTTGGCCACAGAAGGGTCCTCAGCAAATAGTTTTCCTGATGCGAGCGCTGATCATTTAAAGAAGTTGTCCAACCTCAAGTTAGAGTTGAAGACATCAACTCAGTACACAGAAGTCATCTCCGACTTACTCACATACACAGCAATATCGGCTGAAGATGTCAGCACCAATCTCTTTCACAAGAGTCTCGTGGACGAGTTTGAAGTGGCTCAAAAGAGAACCAAAGATCTGGTAAATTTAATACATATATATATTACAAATGACCATAGTTAATTGTAATATAATAGAAAAGTCAAGTACATGATCTTGAGACTGTCCTCAAGAAAAGGTTTGACCACACCAAAGGACCCTACTATTGTATTTTGGACAAAAGCCTTAACCAGCTTAATGTGAAGCGCCAAGCTTACCAAGGGGGTACCTTTATTGGGAATCACGTCCACAAGCTTCTGAAGGTAAATACAACCTGAAGTTGTTTTATAAAAAACAACACAACAACAACTTACGTACTTGTTGTGTGCTGTTCCAGCCCTCCAGTATCATCACTTTGTTCGACAACATCAAAGCAGTGTCTCTCCATCATCCCTCATCAAAGTCTTCCGCTGAGAAGAGTGCTGAACAGTTTGCCAAGGCGTTTGACCTGTTCGGCAATTGTCACAGGGGATATAATTCTTCTCAATACATGAGCGATAGAGACATTGATGAGCTAGGTAACAATCTGTACAACATACCATAGCATTATAATTTTAGAGAATTTGTTTGCATTTATTAGAATCACATATTAGCAAGTTTTTAAAGTTTTATCGAGAACAATTTCCATCTGCTACCATCTTACCAAAGATGCACATTCTCGAAGACCACGTTATCCCATGGATTAGAAGGTGGAGGTTGGCATCCGGATTGATGGGCGAGCAGGGAGCTGAATCGATCCATGCTCATGTTATGAAACTGGAGAGGGTCCATCAAGGCATACCAAATGAGCTGGACCGACTAAAGTACATTTTTAAGGAACAAACTTTGGAGTCTGCCCCAGCACTAACTCATCTTCGACCTCCATTGAAGAAGAGAGGGCCGTGTAAGAAAAGTCAGCCAGAACCCCTAAAGAAGAGAAGGCTCTCTTCTGATAGTTAAACATACTCAGTTCACCTACATAATATAATCACCATGCATTTTTGTTGTAGTAGTCTAACTATACTCACCAGAGTAGTCAGCCAAGTTAGCCAAGTCAGCCGTGAAACTGTAGTTTCAAAAATCCATGGTACTCCTTAAAAAAAAAAGATAGGTAGTTGGAACGAATTTTATAATGTCCACAATGCTTTATACTCTCTGTCGATATATCTTCAGAGTCCCCAAAAAGTTCGCAAGGCCCGCTAAGCTCTCCTCTACCATTCCATTATTATCGTGGATGGCACCCGCAGAGTTGCACCAAAAAAAAAATTTTTTCTCCAGACAACAAAAGCTATTATTCTGCTTTAACTTCCTCTACCTCACGTGATAATTCAGTTAAAAATGAATTGTGGGCCTTTAATTCAATATTAGGCCTGATTGTTGCTAGGCAGGGAGTTGTCAAAGGGAAAAAATTTTGTGGGTTATTCCGAGTGCGCGTTAGTCCCCTGAATGAAACAACCGTGTGTGGAGGGCTAGAACCCGAACATGTTATTTACTTCTTTTTTTTTCAAATTCAAACAGTTGTGGGGAGTGGTTACTATAGCATAGAATGCCTTTATCGTATTAAAAATTCGACATTTTCTTAGTAGCTTGAGTGTGAAGTTAAAACCAATAGTGTAGTTATAGGCTCGCTCGCCATTTATGATTAAGTACACAGTATATTTGATATTGAAAATATCATACGTCTGTTGGTTATGCATTTACACAATACTGCTGGCCAACCGGCGAAGATACTCTGTAGTATCCAATGAATAATTCATTTATTATGCCCTGTTTATGTGTGAATGCCGTAGTAACCGTTTCTTGTGTGGTAAACACTTGTATAACCTGGGGGGAGTGGGGAGGGGGGGGGGGGGGTAAGTCATAACCTAACAGTATTCGATCACTTGTCTCCCTCCATAACAAACATCTCCTATTCTCAATTTGACATCGTTGTATAGTGTCTCTAGCTTCGCTCGCTCAGCCAATTACAAAGTAATCAAATGACGCCAGTATCTCGAACCAAATAATTATTTTAGTAGAAATGCTCTATTGACTTCTATTGTAGTAATGATTTTATTTCAGTGCTTAATAAATATTTTGTACCTGGCTTTTGGTAAGTATAATTCACAAATGCATGTTATAAAACAATGAACTTGACATGCTTTCTAATCGCTTTGACTTAGGTGATGAATGGAGATATGGTACTATTGTACCAACTAGTGTGGGAATTATAAAGGGACATAAAATTGAGTTAGAATGCATTAGTGAAAGACTACCTGATTGGACATTGAATAAGAAACGTACTATCAAGGGTGCTGTTTTCTTAAACAATAAAATATTCATTGAACGGGCTAAACAGTATCACAAGGGAACTTATGGATGTTTTGGAACAAAGTTGAATGGCAGTTCTTTTAATACCATTGCTGTTGTCTTTGTTGGGAGTAAGTGTATTGTAAACAATAATACTTTGGTATACTTCTAAATAATTCTTATTGGTATTAGTAAAGCTATTTCAGTATTAGCTGTTAAGTAGTAAAGTATAGTAAAAAACATTCATAAATTAACAATGAAAGTTGTAGAAAATATTCATAAACTAATTAATTAACATTTCAATGAAAGTTATATACAACTTTCATTGAAATGTTAACTAATTTATGTATGGTTTTTTACATTAATATTGTCAAGCAATGAATAAGAAACGTGGGTACAATTTAGAAAATATATAGTAAATATTTTTGAGCACTTCAGAAAACATTTTGGGCTGTTAAAGGCAGAATATATTCATACCTATTTCTTTGAAGTTAGAGAAGAATCAAATTAATAAGACTTCAACTAAAGTAATGGACCTACCTTCATAAGTATTTACTCTTAAATAACATGTCTTCCTGTTACACTAAACATTTTTAAGTTGAATCAATAGGAATATTTGAGATCCTCACACTATTTTAACAAACGTTTAGACTATTTTACTATAAAAATACATTTACAAACATTATTTTATAATGGAGTATTGGATATGTCATCAAAAATTGCACTTACATGTTAGAAATCAATCCAAATGAAGATATAGCCCCTCAATATATAGAAGCTGTTGTGGGACAAAAACTTGAACTTACAAAGCCATCATTATACCATTATTATGCAATTTGGATGTTCAGTTATGGTCCTATTAGACATAATAATCAGTGGAAATCTAATGTGGTTGCCTCAACTATACATCTTTATCCTTTCACATTGGAGAGCGGTGGGATTTACACATGCTGGTATGCCGATTTCATTGCACATGTAGAAGTCAAAGTATTTTGTAAGTGTCTAAAGATACAATTTCTTATTGATGAGCAAGAGAAATGAACAAGACGCTATTAGGGGTAACACAGTCTAAATTTGGGGACATTATTGTTGGCAAGAAAGAGAGTATTAAGGGTGGCCGCAAACCGCCTACGCTATTTTTTGTTGATGGTTGCTATGCACGATTAATACTATTGTATATTTACAGGGGCTTCTCTACTGTAACACAAGGACACAGTACCTGCCGAAAGAGCCGCTCACTAATTTTAGAGCGAATCTGGAGGAAATATCAGGAAATATCGGGGTCTGGTTGTAAAACTTTGTAGCCATTTTTTGGAGGGTAAGTCGGAGCTCCGCAATTTGGTTCACTACTATAGTATGTCCACGTTGAGTTGGCGCGACCACAAATGTGGCAAACGAGGAATGCACTTGGCGAAACCGGAGACCAATTAAGGTCACATGACAGTAGTAGCTAAAACGCGCGAAAACGTCGACGCCCACAGTAAAAACGGGGCAGGTCCAAGGTGCGCATTATTACTGTAAGTTTACTTGTTGAAATGAAAAAGAAGCTATGGCAGTTTCTTCCGCGGCTGTATTCAATATATGCCCAGTTATAACTAATCACTCGTAGTTTATAGTTTGTACGAGCTTCTAGTTGTACGCTAAAACTGGTTGAAGGTTGCGGAGGGTTATCTGGAGCTACAAAACTTAGAGGAAAGAAGCACAGGACCGCGGCTGAATGCCTCCTCAAGTAAGTCTGATTGTTGTGTGCTTAAGCGTGTATTTAAATTCTATTCTTACTTTCTTGGTGTGACGAATTTCTGAAGTACTCAACAGTAATGTGAAAAATCCAGCTCATCACCTACACTTTAGCTATGGCCACACACATTCCAGTATTACTTTGTCCTTCACACTGAATCATTCATATCATTTTATTCATGATTTTACTATATTTTCTATCTACTTGTTAAATTTCAACTTTTTTTTTAAATTATACAAAAAAAAAGACAATTAATATAATTTTATAATGACATGTAAAATTTATTATATAATTTTATGATGACTTGAAATTGTGGTAGATACAAGCAGCAGTTGAATTTGGAGGGTGGTAAATAGCATCACTATAACCATAGAGAACTGTACCTATATAGACATGAGGAGTAATGGACAGCTAAAGCATTAATAGTGGCATATAGAGTCTATGATGAATTGTATATCTTATTATCTTGGTCAGCAAACAGTAAATTGGCTGAGTTTCTAAATAAATAGGCCCTATTTAAACGGGTAAGAAAATCTGAGTGGACAAGCAACCCGTGATACAAACGTACCTCATATTGTAGCTTGCTCTTGTTAAGTAGCCTTGAATAGCAACAAATTCCTGAGCCTAAAATGAACCAGAATGTCAAGCACAAGGGTAGAAACGAAGTCACCAAACTACGACTGCTTTTTGTTTACAATTGTCTCTGAGTTACTGCGCACGTGTTTGGCCCGGTTTGAGCGCGTGACTAAATCCCGCCGCGTGTAGCGCGGGAAACGTGTGGTTTTATTTATTCCCATAGACTTTTCTATTGAGTTTTGAAACTGCACTTTCCCGCTGGCTCAGAAGTTTTTAAAGGGAATTTTCTGGACCGCTTCGGCACGAGCTTTCGAATGGTACAAACCCCGGAAGCGTAGCTACTTCCGTTCAAAAGTTATTAACGGTTTTTACCGCGCCAACTCAACTTGGACATACTATAGCCGGCAATACAACGAGTTCTTATCCATTTAAATATTACTTTATGATTATATTCGCAATTTTTTCTGTTTATAAGATATTGAAAAATTCTCGTTGTAGTGCAGTTCATTTTTTTTGGCTTAGCGGTGTATAAAATTTTTGTGCCGTTCTCATTATTAGATTCCAAGAATAACTGTTACAAAATTTGGAACTTTCATTCCACTCGCAATTCTTAAGAAATAGCCCCACCCCCATAACTCGTACTACGAGCACGGGCTACAGTCCCGCAGTTCTTATCAAAAAACTCATTTCATTGGTTAATCAAATCATGTGACCAATTATAGCGCCGCGCGTGACCAATTATAGCGCCGCGCAAGGGCTAGGGCTAGGGCTAGGGGACCAATCAGAAGAATTCTTTGATAAGAACTGCGGGATGGCTCAGCACGGGAGCAATTTTTTTCCCATTAGTTTGTATTGTTTCTAAAAAGCGCCCGCCTATATCGAGAGTAAATAAAAATCAATACAACAATAACAAGAGAGTCAGAAGGCGGAGCAGTTTATTGGAGATAGCCATAGGTGAAGATATTAGGTCTGCTCAGCTTGGGAAGTCTTCGCTCAGCAGAAATCGAGCCTGGTGTATCCATCGCTTGAGTTCAGGTGGCAGAGTCCAGAGAACGGCTAGAGGAGGAGAGGCAGCCTGGTGCACCTTGCTGCTGAGCTCAGACGACGTACGGAGAGTTGCTGTAAACGGATATGAGACAACGAGAAGCCAAACTAAAACACTAACACTTCGTTTTTTATGCAAGTATTAGGTTTTCCGCGCTCCTAGGTCAACTTTCCTGCCCAACAAGAACTTTAGATATATTTATAAACACTATAGTTTTCTATGATGCAGATTTGTGGCCTGGCATAACCTACACCAACCTGGGAATGTATTTTACTCCTGACACCAAGTGAACACACTGGAGAAGACCTTATGAATTAATAAGAGCTTAGATTGTTACAAATATTTTGTGTCAGGTTGGGTCAGGGAAGTATTAGTAAAGATATTTTCAGGAATGAGAGCAGGTATTGGATTCGTCCCGGACAGTCCCGTAATTAGCTTATCTGTCTTGTCCCCGCCACCGAAGTGTAATTATCAGCAATTTTTTCCTGGAAATGCCACAAGCAATGCACAAGTTTACAATCCTACCCACATACTCTGCGCTTCTTCTGTTGTATAATAGCTTTGCTTCCTGAGCTTGATTTCTGTTATATAATAGCTTGGATTCAAAAAGCTTTACAGCACTGCATGCACTACTTTGTTTGTTGCATAATAGCTTGACTTCTTTAGCTCTTCATCTTCTCTCTGTCATTGTGTGGTTGAGTAGAGTTTGTATCATGGCTGAGGGCCAGGGTTGACCCCTTAAGAAAAAAATATTGTGCCAATTAAGTCGAAATGGATTGAAGAATATAGTTGAGCCATAAAGGTAGCTTCATCTAAAAAGGTAGCTTCCTCTAAATCGTAAACACAGCAGTCACTTGGTCATTTTAATGCAGGTGATGAATATGCAAGATGTACTCTATGTTTTTCTGACTTCTCAATTTCCCATGGAGGTCGAAATGATGTGACAACACATACTACTAGCAAGTGACACAAAGAGTTTGCAGCTAGTACTAACAGTGCCAACACAAGGTCTGTAGCATCATATTTTAGACCTGAAGTACCAATGAATAAACTTGAGGCTGAAACAAGATGAGCAAAGTTCACTGCTAAGCACAATTTAGCTTTTTTGTCTAGTGATCACGCCAACAAGCTGTACACCAAAATGTTCCCAGACTCGGAAATTGCTTGAAAATTTTGTTGTGGGAGAACAAACTGCACAGCCATTGTAAAAGAAGCCCTAATTACCATGCTAAAGTAGTTGCACAGATTTCACACCCTTATTCAACTTGTTTTGGTTACTGAATTAAGAGTTTTTTTACTGAACTTTGAACTTATAAAATGGGTGTGGTCTACTAAATAGGTGTGGCTTAGGGTGTGGTCTTGAGTACCCCTTCTGACAAGTGTAATAAGTGTTTATTCTGTGCTAGATATCTTCACTGAAGTAGTTAGTTGGTTGGTAAATCTTGGTGTAATGTTGGTTGTAAAACTCACACCCCCTGCAGCTGACATTTTAGCAGCTGTAGGATCCATTATAGAGTAAGGTAGCTTTAAAAACTCTGAAAATTGGTAAGCCAGGCCTGCTGCTATAACTACGATTAGGGTAATGAGCTTGTACATTAGCCATGAGATAATACTATGTGATAACGTCATGGGTCCCACCTAAAGATAACATTGTGAAGATATCTAGTATGGAATTTTCCACCCTAGATATCTTCACAGTGATATTGTTTAGTTACTTGACGGGGTGGTTATTACTCCACAGTTGATTATTATTTCACCCTGTATTGTGCAAGCTCATTACCCTAGTAGTTATAGCAAAGGCCTGGCTTACCAATTTTCAGAGTTTTTAAAGCTACCTTACTCTATAATGGATCCTACAGCTGCTAAAATGTCAGCTGCAGGGGGTGTGAGTTTTACAACCAACATTACACCAAGATTTACCAACCAACTAACTACTTCAGTGAAGATATCTAGCACAGAATAAACACTTATTACACTTGTCAGAATGACATGGCTAAATATTTCACTCCCAGGCTTTATTTTCACTTCCTCTATAGCAAAGGCCAAGCCCACCACTTTTCCTGGTTTTTACAGCTACCTTCCTCTGGTGTAACCTACCCAACCTGCTTAGAGCTGCTGCTAAAATATCAGCCTGGAGTTTGGAGAACTCCTACAGCCATCTTTATTTGGTGTGAGTTAAGGTCCTAGTAGTAACTACAGAATAAAGATATATAGGGTATACTAAACCACATACTACACTCTGTCAGAGTAATATGATGAGATATTTCACTCTCGGCTTTAATTTCACTCGCTTCTGGCTTTAATTTCGCTCGTCTCTGGGTTGGTGAAAATACATTAGCCTGTTCATGAAATATTTCGCCATATCACACTCTGACTCATGTAATAAGTACTATGTAATAGTTAGAGCATACGCGCTGAGGTACTGGTGGATTTAGTGCACTGAAGCCCAAGGGCCGTAGGCCCGAGGGCTTTGTGCACTAAAACCACCAGTACCTGAGCGCATGCTCTAACTATTTTAGAACCCGTTTACCCAAAGCCGGCCCACAGTTTCCACTAGCAACTTGGTTTATCAGCATTTTCACACAAATATGGCGGTGTCAAGCGAATTTCCGGCCCAAAATTAAAATTCAATTAAAATTCAATTGAAGCACACCTGGCAGGTTTACTTTAGCATTGTAGCTGCCAGCTGTTATCTCCAGATCTAACTCTACCCTGGGCTGCTCTGCTCTGTGGTAAACAGTTAAGCAGCTAGCTATGGTAAATTCCTGTGGTATGAGGTATGAGCGGTCAGCAGGAGAGTTGTCAGGAGAGTTGTCCGAACTAGGGCTGGTCCCGTATAGGTCGGATATGAGAGGGTAGTAGACCCTCACATATCATATCCAGGCCTCACACAGCTTTATCCGGCCTATTCTATTAAACTAAAACTCAAAAATAGCAATACACCAAGGGTGGTTAGTATGCACAGTTTATATACCTAAAGGCAAAAAATAGTGCACACTTACCAAGTTAGTACACCTAGTAACAATATAGCAACGAGTTCTAAATATACCAAGATATCAATTTTAGACTGATAAGTGAGAGTCTCACTTCACTCTCCCAATTACAGTCACATTTACTTGAAATATTAATTACAAATTAAGAATACAACATAGATATAATACACTGTACAAATATAATTTCCATAGCAAGACTTAAATTATTAATTCACACTTTTCAATACAAATAAAAATGCGAAATGACATAACAAATGACAGTTGTACGAATATAGTCAGTGTATTGTCTTGACCACATAGAGCTAGATGCTGTCTGTATTGTTTTTGTTTTTTTTAGTGTTGAATAAAATTCATTATTTTGAAGAAGGATCATCACTCAGAATAGAATGTATGCCAAATACATCTAATTATTATGCTCCCAAGTTTTGGAACTTTAATCAAGGAAAACTTCCTGAAAATGCAGTAGTTGTAAATTATTCACTGGTGTTTTCTAATATGGAAGTTTATAATGAGGGCAAGTATGTGTGTGAAGGTAATAGTACTACTGCTTCATACAATTGGTTTATAAAGCATATCCCCTATGCTGTGTCGCATATACTAAAACTGAAAGGTAATGAAATATAGTAAGGTTAAATGATAAAATTTTAATATTTTGTCAGTGTTGAGTATTGTGGCAATTAGTGTTTGAAATGAACAATGTGGTCATATGAATCTTACAATAATTCAGTCATTCCGCGCTGAAATAATTCACTGAAGAAATAAAGCTGATGTATACTAATGATATTTTTTTAATTTCAATGCAATAGCATGTGGAAGACCGACTAGCTTAGCTAACATAAAGGTCATACTCACAGATGAACATAAATATAGAGGAATATAACTAATCCAAAAAATTGAAGACAGGAAAAAAAATTGAAAGTTCAAGTCTCAAATAGTGGGCTCTAAGGGCACGTTTGAAGTTTTGTTGAGTGACATGCAATGACATGTTTAAACAAGTTAAAGCATTGCACTCTGGTCCACTTAGTGAAAAAAGCTAGCTATAACTGGAAAATAGGTTTTGATTTTCAATGGATGGACTCTTGCAGGTTGTGCATGTGAAGTAAATACAGTAGCTCGGATGATAGAATTACTTCTAAGGATGTGATTTACTATGCATAGCTGTTGGAAGGACCTGTGTCAGGTGTGCATTTAGAAATTTGTAAGAGGCCTTTTCAAAAAGTAACTGCGGTGAAAAAAAAAAAATTCTGCAAACATCATAAATAATACTCTTATATCATGCTAAAACATGGCCCAAAACCATTTGACCCAAAACTGAGTGGATGCTTCAAAATAGCACCTTTATTTTCAGCTATTTGGGTTCATTAAGTATTTTCACTTCCTGTTTTGTGGGCGGGCCTCTCGAATGACAGGAAAAGGTTTCCTGTCTACCCACATTGGCTGGACTATGGATACTGAGAGTGCTTCTAGCAGCCATAGCAGTGCAGAGAGTGATCCCAGCAGTTCTGAGGTTAGCTTAGAATATGATTCCTCCTCCTTTACATCTGAAGCTTGAAGTAGTTGTGATCCTGAAGTGCTTACATTATGTATGAGCCAGTAGTAGGAGTACTCTGCGTAGCAGTGTAGATGTTCTTGTATTTGGGTCCTTGCCTTTCCTTTATTGTCTTGGCCCATCAGTGATATGTGTTGTACCAGTACAGTGTGGGATAGTATCTGTGACCAGTGATCTGTACTGTACCAGTACAGTGTGGGATAGTCAGCTAGTTGCCATAATGAAACTGAAGAAGACAGTGATTCTGATGAGGGTGTTCATCCCAGGCTTCTTAACTTAGATTGGTAAGTTAGTCACTACCAGCTATTAGTGGATATACCATTACATGGTGTGTGTGTGTGTGTTCTCCAAGGTGTTCATGTGAAAATTGCATAATAATGCCCACTGGAGTAGAGTGCGTCTGTTGTAAAGAATCTCTAAGATAGTGGTAAAACTACTTCAGAAGGAGTTGGATGCATAGTGCTTCATCCTGGATGTCAAGTCCCAATGAACTTTCACATAACTAGCTGCAGTCACTATGACTGTTGCATGTTTTGTAATGTGTGCTCTTAGCAACTAGTGTCTGTTGTGTGTTCATTTGTGTTGTGTATTAGTTACGTGTCTCCGTTATTTTTATGTCACTTTTTCTATGGGCTGAGCCTGGATATATTTACCCTAGTGCCTAGCTCAGTCACAGAGTATTTTCTCATGAACCATTGCTTTACTTGGATAAGACAAAAACCTAAATTTCTCTGGTTATTAGTCAGGTTGAGCAAACTGGTAGAGAAGATTCTCCTAGTGTGGTTTTCTCAGCACTTGGGAGTACCTGAGCATTTAATCAGAGACGAGAAAATGACAGGGTAAAAGAACGTCAAGATCGAATTAGCAGAGATATTGTACAGCAAATTCCATTATATGGGATGATAGTACAGATGCTGAATCTTACCTGGAAATGTTTGAATTGGCTATAGAAGAGGCTAAGCAACCTGAAGATTACTGGGTTCCAACCTTACGGAAGCTTCTTACAGGAAAAGCCTTGGCCACATATCGGGAGATCTCTCCGGGAGCCACATCTTCATTTGCTGAAGTAAAGTCTGATATTTTGAAGAGGATGGGTGCAACAGTTGAGAGTGCAAGGAACGTGATTTGGCTTCAGATGCCTAGACTTGATGATAATTTGGAGACGTATACAAAGGAATTGATGACATCTATAAACAGACTAAAGAGCACATGGAAAACACCAGAGGATGCAGCACACGAGTTATTTGATGGAGTTCTGCACAGAATCTTTCACCAGGAGACCTTGTTGCTGCTACGAGATGGAACTGATGAGTCTCCATTTAGAAAAGCTGAAAAGTTAAGGCAGATCTGGTCATCGCGGGACTATTATGGAAGAAAGAGCATGCTGCGAGGAAAATATCCGTCCTTTGGCTACCGACGACCCAGATACCGGGATGAGCTAGCTGGCGGACTCAAGACTGGGACATCTCCAACTGTGGTAGAAAACACCTTGGAGAACACACACATACCATGTACTGGTATATCCACTAATAGCTGCTAGTGACTAACTTATCAATCTAAGTTAAGAAGCCTGGGGTGAACACCCTCATCAGAATCACTGTCTTCACTGTCTTCTTCAGTTTCACTATGGGAACTAGCTGAGGCTACTACTGGCTCATACGTAAATGTAAGCACTTCAAGATCACAACTACTTCCAGCTTCAGATGTAAAGGAGGAGGAATCATATTCTAAGCTAACCTCAGAACTGCTGGGATCACTCTCTGCACTGCTATGGCTGCTAGAAGCACTCTCAGTATCCATAGTCCAGCCAATGTGGGTAGACAGGAAACCTTTTCCTCGTCATCGCGAGGCCACGCCCACAACAGGAAGTGAAAATTAATGAACCAAATAGCTGAAAATAAAGGTGCTATTTTGAAGCATCCACTCAGTTTTGGGTCAAATGGTTTTGGGCCATGTTTTAGCATGATATAAGAGTATTATTTATGATGTTTGCAGAATTTTTTTTTTTTCACCGCAGTTACCCTTTTTCAGGAAGGGGTGAAAAAACTAAAGTTAATTATGGGAATTTTTTTTGACTATTATTGTGTTTCCTACAAGATTTGTGTGGGTTGGAGAGATTGACAATGAAGGTTGATTAGTGTGATTGATACCTCTGTCCAGCACTTATATAGTCGTCAATTTTAGCTGCAAATGATTGTACCCTATTCCATAGTTGCCAACAATCCAGTCGTTACGCCACCCACCAGAAATCGCCGGTTTTTATTGCACCGCGTACTAGGATTACGTCATCTGGTAAGCTGACCCGGGAATAAAGAGAATTGTAAGCAGATTTTCAAGGCTAATATTTTGTGAAAATATTCCTAGTAAGCCCTCAACTAAGCATTATTTTAAAGAATAACTCTTACATATTAATATACACCTTTTGCTACTTAAGTATCCATTATCTACTGCTATTTAGATGGCTCTTTCTGAACCTCGTTTCGATCAGTAAATGTGAATAGCCTCAACTAGTCACTATTAAACAGCGTTCCTGACCTCTCTTTTGCTCTCATAATTTAAGTGCTTGTCTATTTAAGGTAGAACTATCATATCTGAGAATTTAAAGCATGTTCTTAGAATGTAAGGTTATTTTGTAGAGGTGTAATAATAGACTATAATGAGACAGCTTCATAAAGATATTAAATGAACACATGTCTAATATAAAGAAGTTATGGTCTCACTAAAAATGTTATAAGGTTATCATAACATGACTATATTAAATAACAGTTCTTTGACATTAAATAAAAATGTAACTGAAGGATTAATTCTGTTGAGTAAGTGATGTGACCGTGAAATAATAACTAAAAAAAAAAGACAAAAACAAATAACATCACAAAAGTAAGAAAGAAAAATGGGAGAAAATTATGGTGTTTAGTCATCATCACTACTGGTTTCATCTTCACCATCGGTGATGCTATCGAAAAAATTGACACTTGCCACATCTTCAACACTGTCACAGTCGCTTTCACCTTCACTGCTGTCATCATCTGCTTGATCCTCAATTTGATCAACTCCAAATATGTCTTCCATCAGAAGGTCAATTTCTTCATCTAAGGTAGTGTATCTACACAATAAATAGATTTTATATGTGTGTTCCACTGATTTATTTGTTCACCATTGAAACTTAATTTTATTTTAATATAGATTAGTTTTAATATGATTGTATAAAATAATTTTATAGTAAAATAATTATATTGTATACACACATCAAAAAATTACCTTTCAATTCTGACCAGTTCATCTTCTTCTTGGTGTACAATATCTTGTGTGTTTTGGCAATTGGTACAGCGACATCCAGCACCACAAAGTCTGGAACTTTTTTTTACAGCCACATCTTCCAGTTCTACATCCTGACTTGCAACCACATCCATTCATGAGTAGTTTCACATTTTGCCTCACTGATTGGATGTTTTCCGCTGTATCCCAAAGTATTTCAATGCTCTGATGTCCTACAATCCAACCATTGCCATTCAGGGAAGCAAGCATCATTTCGTTGCATTCTGCCTGCTGCCACATATGAAGTACCCAACAACTCCTTAGCCAGTGGTAATGAAGAGCATCAAAAGATGGTATACTCTCATTTTCTGTGGATATTCTATCCCAAATGGTCTGGCGTATCAAATCAAGCCACTTCTTGTGTCTCTCTTCTATAGCAGTTGAAGGTTCAATTGAATTCATGAGAGAAGATGGAGTTTCCCCCAAGAAAGCATTTGCATGCTTTTTGAAGTAAGCACAACCAACTAGTCTAATGAACGGAAATTGGCTTGCTTTGGCTTGTTCTAACAAGTTTGTATGTGAAATGACTTCCACAAATGGTCCAGAAAGATCAGCTGCAATGAATTTTGCATATTGAAAGAATACTTTGTAGAAAAACGCCTTGCCTATCCCAGAAAAAAAGGATATATAATCGCAACCAGTGCAAACAAACAGTGTCTGAAGAACTCTTGGAATGTGGGAATCATGAATGTGAACTAAATCTGGATCTCGTTTCAGCAGGTCAATCAGGATATTTAGATTAATTAACTTTAGATCCTTATCACTGGGTTTACTGAGTTGAATGATAACAGAATCCCCTGCTGAAACCAAAGGAAGACCGATATGATAAACATCAGTATCTGGAGACAAAATAAACTTTCTTCTACCTGCCGAATGTTTCATATGTAGCCAGAGTCTAGTGTCTGATTCATCTACACGTGATTCTATAACTGACCACAAATATGGACCCTCATTTTTTTGTGACAACCATGCTTGCTAATGTTCCTGTGGCTCCAGATGTGACAAACTTTTGCCCTTCAGCTAAAAATGTCCTGATGTTACCAACAAGATATTCAGAGAGGTAAGTAGTTAATTTTTGTTTGCATATTCTGCACTTAATAATACTTTGCCATTTTACAGGAATCTCAGCATCATTGAAAAAAATAAAACAAGTGTGGTCATCAGAAAGTGTATCTCTTCGTAACTGTTCAAATTTTTTAGGATTCTCAGTCTGTCTTCCTGGATCATCAAAAAGTAAATGTATTTCTTGGCTTCCCTTCTTGAGATAAGGTACTATGAATCGCCTCATAATAAAATTTCCGTAGTCTTTCATGACTTTGTTACTATGTAGTGGTTTCGTATGTATCAAGAACATACCTTCTAAAATAACTGAGTCAGGAATCCAGTTTGTTGGGAGAGTGTGACTAATTAATGTGGTATTTTTATATCTGGCTTGAAAAAAATTGGTAGCAATGCTTTTCTGGCCTTTCACAGGTAGTCCATCAGTGGTACATATTGCACGAGGATATTCTATGTACTGCTGGACAATGATGTCTGGATTTTTTCCAATCTTTCACTGATGCCAATCGTAGAAACCAGTTCTCACTTCTGATAGCCAGAAATAATGAAATATAGGGCTGGCAATCTGTAAAAACAAATCCACTCCAAAATTTCCAGGTGTCATCGGAGTCTGCCATTTTCTTGACATATCTAATGAATTCGTCATCAAAATCATTTCGCTGTTCTTCAAAAGATCTTATTATACTGTATACTGCTAACTCATCATAGTTAGTGTTGGCAAAGTCACTCAATATACTTGTTACAATTTCATCCACCTTATTGGAATTAGAATTAGCCTTAAAACATTGAAGCATGCTCCTAAAAAGAGCCTCCCACACTTCCATCAAGAAACGATGAGTTCGCTTGAGTTGTGTACATCCACCAATAGATTGTGTTGGGTAACTGCTAAAATTAGCCAAATCCTTTAAGCCAGCTTCAAAAAACGGTTTCATGATACAACATTGGTAATTTTTTAATAGGTGCCAATCTCCAGGATATGGTATTAGCCAGCTTAGATCTTCACCATATTCATGCTTAATTGCCTGAATGACATTGTACGTTTTAGCATCTCCTTCAAGCACAAGGTACTTGTGATTATGTTTAATAATATATTCAGCATGAAGTTCACCAACAATATTTAGGACAGTGTCCTTGCTATCTGCTATTTCATCCATTACTTTGATGTACTTGACTATACCCACTTCTGGCTCAGAAATATTAGATGCATATGAGAAAAATGTATGAAACCCTATGAGTTGTTCACTTTCACTGTTTCGAAGTAAAAAATAGCTGATTGCATGTGTAATAAACTTTTTCACTTGATCAGTTTCAATACCTGAAACCCTAAAATTTTCAAGAGACAGTGGAACTAAGTTAGGCTTGAAAATAGTGTCATTGGACATAAAATCATATGTAAGAGGGTTACTATTAACTGATGGTGGTGTTGATAACTCTGTACTTGTACGTGCTCTACCACGTTTTGGAAAGGGAGACCGCAAATCTTTGATTGGTGATAAGAGAGCATGAGATCGCTTGACACAACATGACCCACTTAATGAAGGCTTGGTTTGAATGGCCTGTACTGTAGTACCATGCCAACTCAGTTGCTGGTTTCCACTATAAACTTGTGAATAACTATTCAGGAAATCAATGTTATCCATGGTAAATATGGTCAGATGACTGTCATTCATATTATGCATGAGTCCTTGCATACTAGTAAGCTGAGTTATTGTTTGTATATGACGCAATAATGTGTCATAACTCACACACACACCTAATCTATTGAAGATTTTAATTAACTCTGCACTTCCATTGTGAGTGTCAATAACATCTGTAAGTAACAGATGAAATGGAAGTGAGCTGGTTTTATCGACACAAAACATGATTAAATGCAAGATAAAAAGACATCTAAGATTTTTTATCTCACCATCATAGATTTGCGGATGTTCATAAGTAAATCTGTCTTTGCTTTGTGTAATGGAGCATACCATATTCCATAGTATTGGGTCAGTGGATTTTATTTGATCCTCAACATCTAGCAATTCTTTTGAATGCTTGCATTGCTCTGCCTGCATGCATATTCGTTGATTCAAATCCCTGTACACTCCTTTATAATCGAGTGTTTCTGAAGCTTGATAATTTTTTAAGGAAAATATAAGCATTCAAGTTCTCTACCTGACCGGTATAATATAGTGCCGTGTTTTTTCAAAATACAGGTATATGCTAAGTGATGCTCAAAAAGCAGAGAAAGTTGGCAGAGCAACCATCGTGGGTTCATTGATTTTCCTTCTGGATGTAAGTATTTCATATGCATTGTGAATATTTCATGTGCACTTGGTAGTGTTAGTGCCTCATTTTTTAATAGCTTCTCAGCAATAGTTATGGCTGACAATATTAAAGCATAGTCAACTATTTTCTTCTCATCAGAAAATGGCAATGGCTTGGACCCTAAAGAATTCTGGATGGATTCGAGCAAACTTTTAAATTCTTCATCACAACTTTTTTTTTTTGTTTAAATGACCGAGAAAGAAGCAAACTGAAACGGTAGCATGCATTACACACCTTGTCTATGCTTTTTATTTTTCCATCAAAATCAGTGTTTTCCCTTAGGTGTCTTTCAAATACTTCTGGTTCAGCACATGTTCGAAAACCATGATAGTTTGAACCACGAATGCCTACTGAGCACACAGTACAATTCCACTGATAGCTAGAGGGACTCAGCTGCCTATGTAGGTCTCTGTAGTGTCTGTCACAAAGATGTGTCTCATGCTTTTGTGAAGGTGCCAAAGTGCATTGCAAGTTTGAACTGATGTCCTCCTTGCTGGCTAGCTTAGTACATCTACTTGAAATTACACCACAGCCTATCACTTCACAGTATGGCTTACTAGCTTTAGTCTTCCTCCACCTAGGCTTGTAATTCTTCCTCCCACTAAATAGGTTGCTATAGCAATTTCTGCAGATACATGCATCATGCATAACTTTGGTTGCTGGCTCTATGGACTTCAAGAATTGAAATAATTCTTGATCTTTCCATTTTAATGGATGAGTATATTTTATTGATGTTTCCTTACACAAAATGCAGGCTGTACAGGGACGTCCTTTGTGAGCATCAGAGAAGACTGACTGTGACTGACTGTCCTTTCGCTGTGCCTGCTCAGGTAAATCTGTTGTATTTATTAAAATATTGTGAAATTAAATACTATTTTTTATTACAGCTACTGGACAAACCTGTAGAAGAACTGGTACTTTCAGGAGGAAAGAGATTTCTTCTAGGGTTGGATTCACTAGAACTCATTCTTCTCACTGACATATACTTATCTCAGACCATGTTTTCATAAGACACTTGTTAGAAACCATGCAATCACCCACATGGACCAACATGTGGCTTTTGACTGACCATTTACCAACTTGCTACCATTTACCCACTTGATAATTCTTACCTTTTCTAATGAATATTCAATGAAGAAATTATGCCATGAAATTAGATGCAACAAGAATGAAAGTCAGTTTTTAATCCTTGATTTCAATAATGCATATATTTTTAACGAGATTTATTGGTCAGGAACGCTAGTTAATAGCAATGTGTGGGATGACTCTCTGGAAGCCATTTCGAAATGCTCATAAAGAAGCCAGCACAAAGGGCGTCTAGGGACTCCTTGGGTATTCTATGAACAGGCAAGCACTAGTTTAATCTTTATTCTTCAATTGTACGTCTTTTGGACGGCAAAAGCCAGGTAGTTTCAACATTTTGAGGCTCAACAAGTAGCCATTATTTATTCCAATTTAGCGCCTTTTGCGCGGGCTCTCGGTAGACTACTTCCGGTTTGCAAATAAATTTGTACGGGTGGCGTAACGACTGTATCCCAGTTTTGCCGGGATTATCCCGATTTTTTTAGCCTTTCCTGATTTTTTTAGCCTTTCCCGGTTTCCGTTTTTTTTTAGCCTTTCCCGGTTTTTTTAGCCTTTCCCGAATCCCCCGTTTGCAATAGGATTTCCTGGAATTCTGATAGAGTTTGACTATTAGCCAACAGCTGCACACAATAGTCTGCAAGTTAGTCTGCTTGATATCAGTGGTTTGTGTAGTGGTATAGCTATCTGTACAGCATATCTACAAGGTTGGTTAATATAAAACATTTTTCATATAAACTTGGTTGAAAACACTGAAACAAAGAATAAAATATTGTTGTATGAAATAATAGCACAACAGCAAAAGTTCATCATTTGGTACAGGTGAGTGAATCAAGAATGGCTGAAGTCTTCTCAAGGAGGTTAGTGATTATTCAGTGATATTCAGGATCCAGAGTTGGAACACAAGTAGCTATAAATAGCCAGGCTGTTTTGGTAGACTGTTGGACATCAGTGGTGTTCTCAAGTGAAAAATAGACCTGGAAAGTATCAAATAGAACAAAGAAATGACACAGAACTTCACTTATTACTCCTTTCTGATCAAGATTATTAGCTAAATTCAGTTGTTTCTGTTGTTTACTTCCGCTTGTCAAAATATGGTGTATGTATGTCCATTCCTGTTTGACTCACAACCATTACTGACATCTCTGTAGGTGTCTTTCACGGTAATACCATAGCTAGCTTTCTGAACCTAAGCAACGCGAAGTAGCGTGCCGAAGCTTAGCAGATTTTCTCGTAGCCCTGGCATTATCTTCTATAATTACAGACTGGAACACTCGGGCTCTTAATTTCTTTCAGCAATATTCATGCTATCTTAATGATATTCATGATGGTTAATTAGTAGGCGTGGCCTATCCCGATTTTTCATTTTAGAAAGTTGGCAACTATGCAGTATTCAGGCACTGCCTGGTGAGGGCTCCACACTGAAGATGCATATTCTATAAAAGTCCTTACCACTGCTTTGTACATAATGCCTAGACATCTTGAAGATGTTATTTTAAAGGAGTGATAGATACAACCAGGCAGTTTCTTGGACATGAGGCAGATATCAGTAGTACATATGGGTGGGCCAAGTTATATTTTCATTTATAATAATTCCAAAGAGTTTATGTGACCACACTTGCTCTGTTTCACTGGCGGATATTATGGAAGGGCTCGACTGGTGCTATGGAGCCCCTTCTTTTTTTCTTCAAAATAGCAAAGCCTTAAATGGGCCGGAATAAATGTATAGCTAATAGCTGTAATATTTTGTTTGTTGTTATTTTTCCTCATCCTCCGAATTATTACGATTGATACTCTGAATCAGGATTTTACTATTCATCCTTAAAATATAGCAGTATGCCAAAGCAGAGCAAATTGAGCATGAACAGAATAGTATTGTAAATCAGTTCTATAGATAGCATCCATGTCATACACAAAGTGAGAGATTTATAGTAGACTCTCTCAAGGACTGAACCTCATTCAGAATAAGTGAAAATTCCAGATATGTGAAACCATTCCAAACAATGAAATTTTCATGGATAGTTGATTGTAAAAGTGAAACAAGTGATAGCTAACTACTATTGAAATGAATAATATTATTTGCCTCACAGGCTTGCACATTTCTTAGTAACAACTAGACCTCCAATTTGTTTTAATACCACCCTACAGGAGCACTCTCCTACAGTAGCTCATAGATATTAGCATGCAGTAACAGTTGTAAATGTGGATTATCACAGCTAGATAACCAGTCTATTTGACTCAAAAGAGCTAGAGCAGCCTGAAAAGAGACAAGGACAGCGCTGAGTGACTTTCAAATAATTTGCACTTTAGCAGCCCTGACAGTGCCACACTAGGTTGATATATCAGGACTCTTTCAAAGAACATATACCCTGGAGGCTCTCAAGCCAAAGAAAGTGCTGTTTGGCTGAGCAAACTTGGCTTTGAAGGTAGTAGTGGCTGGCTCTCAAGTGGAAACAAGAGTATAAAGTTAGTGGATTGACAGTATTTGAAGAATCTGGAGATATTTATTGAGCTAATATCACTTCCTGAATGAAAGACTTCCTGAAATTTTGAGAGACTATGATAATCACAATATTTTTGATTTGAATGAAACTAGTTGTTTCTGGGGAGCACTCCCCAGTCGTGGATTTTGTGAAAAAGGAAAGAAATATAATGTGGGGAAGAAAAGCAAGAAAGGTTTACAATAGCGTTATTTTAGTAACTGCTGCAGGTGCAAAAAGGCAATTGTGGCTTGGAATAGTGAAAAACCAAGGTGTTTTAAAGGATTTGATATTAATAGTATCCCTGTCAAGTATTAAACAAATGCTTGGATGACTGGGGAAATTCTAGTTGATTATCTGAACACTTTGCCAATGTAAAAATGAGAATGGAAAAAAGGTATGTGTTACTATTACTTATCCAAGCTAGATGCCGTCCACATGATTTGCTAAAAGATATATTCTCTCATATCAAGATTCTATTTCCCAATAATACATCTAAAATTTTACAACTGGACTTAAAGTTCACTGCAAACTAATGTTTTTACAGTATGCATTGGTCAAAATTGATACAGTAAATACTGCTACTGAAGTGACAAAGTCTATTAGCGTATTTACTGCAGTACATTGACTTACCATAGCATGGAGGGAAGTACTACCAACAAGAATACAAAAGTGTTTTAAACAAACTGGTATTGGTATGGGTGTGGAAACTATCATTACTCAGATCATCAGGAACCTTTCAATGACACTGTGGCTGTAGACTCACTTATTTCCAGTGCTATAGGAATTATTGCTGCATTGTTCAGCAGATGAATACTTAAGTGGATATAGATCACTGTTTGTCTTGATATTGATAGCAATTGCTGGGATGAAAACTGGCTGAAATATTTGTTTGAGTAGGCGTATGTGTACCCTTTTTGTTACCGCAGGCACACATACCACCCTTTCCTAGTACTGCGCCTGCTTGTCAAATTAAATGGCAATATTTAGCTGTTTTATAGCAGATTATTTATAGGACCCGTTAGAAATGATCAGCAGAATAGAAATAACTAGGGAGGTTACAAATGCTAGGAAATGGATGCCCACAGTTGCCCATACAGCAGAAAAAAAGATAAATACATAAAATGAAAAAGACTGGGGTCTGTGAGCAGCTAAAATACGTTCTACTATAGAGCAGGTAAGGTATCTAGTAGCTATTTATATCAAAACTACGCTAGTGATGTGCTTCAGCACAAATGGTGATTGAGCCTAAAACTACACTGTTGTTAAACAATTGATTTTAACTTCTAGCACTCAAGCTAATAAAAAAGCTATGTTTTAAATTATATATATATTATAATGGTAAAGGGGATTCAATGCCATATTAACCACTTCCTGCAACTATTTGAATTGAAAAAAAACAAAAAAAAAGGAAAAAAAAAACAAGTCAGGTTATTTAAATGTTCTTTTCGTGGTATACAACATTACCTTGCTAATGAATACCACCACAAAGAGAATGTTTAAATAACCTGACTTGTTACCCCTCAAAGTATCTTGCTCGCTTTGTTAGCTTGCCAATATGCTAACTATGGCGTTTTTTTTTTATCTGATGATTCTATTTCCCTAAATTACCTTCTCATTTTAAAACCAATGCTATACAAAAGGTTCAACTTCTCTAATTTTAAATAAAATTGGGAAATATAATCATCACATAGTTTTCATACTGTTATTTGTTACCTTTTTTTGGGGGGGGTGGGGGAACCCTAAATTCCCAATTTTTACATTATTGATGTTTTTTTTTTATTACTGTCAATGTATGATTGTGTAATACATAAAAATAAAAACAATAAAATAAAAATCAAAGTAACGTAATTTTTCATTTCTCAATTAACTCAGTGTAAACATGAAAATTAATGTGGATGTAGCTAAGACATGATTTTTTGTACTAAAATTGTATGCATAGGTTCACCTCATTCAGCACTTGTGTATCCATCACAACAGGTAGTAAAAGTTGGACAAGAAACAAAATTTATGTGCGATAGTCAATCGATTGTAAGGTGGAAATTTATGGATGGAGTTTTACCACATAATGCTATTGTCCATGGTAAACTTAATCGAATTTTAATGATAACTAATGCCCAAAAAAGCAATCAAGGAGCTTATAGATGTGATTATAAGATTAATAACACAAAAATTATTAAAAGAGATAGTGCACTGCTTTGCCAACCACGTTTTACTCATCAGTAAAACATTTGTAAACTAATGATTCACTTCAGTTTTACCTGTGTTGTACTGGACAGTAAATCCTAGTAGAACATGCAGTAAACTCTAAAACCGGAACACTTGTGCACGAATGTTTTACACATGTTTTACTACCTGTACACTGTCCAGTAAAACATGAGGTAAACTATAAGTATTCCAGTACACCATGAGGTAAAACATCCAGTACACTTCAAGTTCCACTCATGTTTTACCATACCTGTCCACCACTAGTAAACTCTAGCTCACTCAATAGTAAAACATACATAGCAGCACTGGTGTACTTGTGTTTTACTAGGTTTTACTACACTGTACAATCAGCATACTATACCATACTGTACCAGACAACGCCGCGCACCAATACACAATTCTGGTTAGTAATAAAAAATATATTACATCAAAGGAAAACAGTTACACAAAATTTTGGATGATAGTTTGATATCAAAACAAATAATATGTCAAAAAGTCTTGTACTCATCATCATTCTTGATCATTGTAGCCAACCTCCATTACTTCTAGAAACATCAAAAAGCATACCCTGCAGCATAACAATAAAGTGGCAATAATTATTACTGAATTCAATTTGACATATTGCTAGAACATTAAATGATAATCAAACAGTTAAAGACATTAATTTATGTAGAAAATGTGCTACATGTCATTCCCTTCCCACTACATATAGGTGAAGTGTGAGAGGTGTACATGAGTTTATTGTGTGAGACATTTGTATTGAGTGCTACATGAGATGCATGCTCAAGTACGTCACACTCTAATTATACTTTAACATCATATGCTACTATATCTAAATATTCATAGATTCTGATGGTCCCATACTCAAGCTCACCATTTGTGGATGAGATAGTACTGGTGAGTGACCTACTTAACTGTACCAGATCACATGTCAGGAATAAAGGTGGTTAATTCTATCTTATATTCTTTAAAAACCCTATCCCATATTGGCACAGATCACAAGTCTAGCAACGAACATGGTTCAAGTACCAACTGATGTGGATCACAAGCCTAGCAGCCAATGAAAGCCTCTGCGACATTATGAAACACAAAGGAACCTCAACCTACCGTCGTGTACATATTCACAAGACTACAAGACATCTGCCATACTCTCTACTTGAACACAAGTTTAATACTTCACCCATAAGCTTTATTGTACTCAAAACCTCCCTCCCTAAATTGTTCACCTTTTAACTTTGCTTTTTGCTTATGAAATTTTAAGAATATTTCAAGGGGGTAAAATAGCTTCAACGAGAGACGAGCATCCTGCTCCCAAATGATTCCCTGGCAAATGAACAGCCCATCAAAATATTTCTTGGTAACATCCCGTACACAAGTTAATTTGCAAGTGTTCCTAGCCTCGTAGCAGGAGTTCTAGAACTCGCCAGAGCTTACATCATAAGCTAGAGCTAACAGTTGTTTATCTATTTCCATCATTTAAAAAAAATTTTTTTTTTTAATTGACCCATAAGGTGAATTTTGCCGCGTTTAGGCTAATTTTCCCAAAGCCGGTCACATTAAGTATTGGCATTGTTAATGACTCCTTACCAATCAGCAATACACAATATTTACTCCTTATCAACAATCAATACACTGCTGCACTATTTAAGTATTGCCATTGTGGATGATGCCTTACCAATCAGCAATACACAATCTCCTCAACAATCAATACACTTTATCTTATAGTGACTCCTTACCGGTTGTTCAATTGTACACCCATAATGTAGCTGCACTAACACCTTTGAGGACCCTTTACTAGTACTTATGAAGCAGGCGATAAATAAAAGCTTGAGATACTTAAAAGGCGGGAAGGCCCCACAGAGTAGAATACATTCAACCCACTGACAATCAATCTACCACACCCTCACTCCTTATACTCCACCCACACTAGTATCTCACACTCCACCTCACACACACAGCTCATACTCCACCCACACATGCCCCACAATCCAACGCACATGTTTTTTACTCCACCTACACCTGTCTCTCACTTTACCCACATACATTACTCTCACTCACACACATCCACACTATAGACTGTTGAAGTTGAGTTGGTGTGACCATAAATGCAGTAAATGATGACTGCACTCATGGATGCAATTAAGGTATCTCATAATCAACTCAAATTAACTCATGAGGATTAAGCAAAAGTCTAAATTGGATGCA
>WLWD01001555.1_pt1 | contig 65293 bp, 43 predicted proteins | sample 6712731 | NCBI WGS metagenome assembly WLWD01 (sample SAMN12718690, study PRJNA576275) | sponge metagenome | isolation source: marine sponge | host: Mycale hentscheli | place: New Zealand: South Island, Marlborough, Capsize Point | collected 2014-11-01
CAGTTTGATAGTTACAGTAAGTCATTGTAACTATAATACAGTCACTCTTTTAGAAATGATCAACTAGCTTGGCTAGCTAAGTTTAGGATTATATTTGTCTTGCAGCCAGCTTGTTGCCTGTTTTGGAACAAATGAACAATAGGAATCTTTTTAAATCAATGAACAAAAATGATGGACTTTCATAACGTGTTGCCTTCTCTTGTTGCAGTGTGACAGAAGTCCTCATCATCACCGAAACCTTTGTCCAGTCAGAGACTTGCTGATTCTTCTATTATCTTCACAAAAATAGAGCGTTTTCATGGCGCGTCATAGTTCACGTGCGATGCGATAACCACACCCACTTCTTGGTACTGGTGTACAAGGAGAGAGATGGTGCTGTGTATTGTAGTTGGCTGCACGAAGAGGTCTGGGAGAGATAAGGATGTTAGCTTTTACAGGCTTCCGAAAATTATGTCTAGCAGGGGTACTAGAATTTTGGAACTAAGTAAAAAGCGTAGGGCAGGATATTTAGCGGCAATATCAAGGAAAGATTTGACAGAAAAAATTATGGCTAACGACAGGATTTGTTCCAGGCATTTTGTCAATGGAAAGCCAGCTCCTCTCGAAGATGAGACTAACCCTGACTGGTTGCCCACTCAGAATCTTGGTCGCTGTAAAGTTTTAGGTAATCCTTGTCAAAATGCTGAGAGGTGGATCAGGAGAAAAGCAAGAGAGGATGTTAGAGAGAGACAGATGAAGAAATATCTATTACTACAGCAGAGTCGAGTAGAGACAATGCTGTGGAGGGTTTGCTTGCTCTAGCCAGTTCTAATTTATCTGCTACTGTAGGTAGTGAAGGGAGCAGTATTGTAGAAGATGGGGATGAAATCACATACGATAGTGGTGCTCAATTCAGTGAAGCTGAAATCACTTGTGAGGCTGTTTGTCAGCCAAGCAACTCGGCTTCTAGCAGCATGATGTTAGTGTTCAAACTGATATGTCCTGTACTTTTGTAAGTTTAGAAATTAATAAGAAATGCTGAAACTTTTATTATACATAATTTCTATAGATTGGGATGATGCAAAGTGAGCTCAACTCTTGTTATGTAACTATTCGTGAACTCCGTGATAAGATTTTTCATACAGTACCATTTAGTGAGCAGTCTCTACAGAATGATCAGTGTGTAAAATTTTACACTGGTCTCCCTTCTTTTAGAGTCTTAAAAGCTGTTTTTGAGTTTGTGGCACCACCTACTGAATTTTTTAACAGAAATCCTACAAAGCTCACTGATTTTCAAGAGTTATGGCTAAGCTTAGGCTTGACAGCCCTTTGCAGGAGTTTGCTTACAAATTTGGAATATCCGTGTCTACAACTTCACGTATTTTATTGAAGTGGCTTGTCATTTTGGATACTAAGTTGAAACCCTTTATCAAGTGGCCTGAACGTGAAGTTTTATGGATCTCAACACTGGCTTGCTACCGATCTTCCTTTGGAAAGAAAGTGGTTGTAATCGTAGACTGTTTTGAAGTCTTCATTGAACGTCCATCAAACCTTCTAGGAAGAGCCAGTACGTGGTCTTCTTACAAGCACCACAACACGGTCAAAGTTTTGCTGGGAATTGCCCCTCATGGTGTAGTGTCATTTGAATCTGAAGCATGGGGAGGCAGAGTGAGTGACAAACATTTAACTAACATTGTGGTATATTGAACTACCTTCTACCAGGAGATATAGTACTAGCGGATCGCGGATTCGATATTTCAGAATCAGTGGGACTTATGCAGGCCAAGCTTCACATCCCAGCTTTCACAAAAGGGAAAGACCAGTTTTCAGCTTTGGAAGTTGAGGAAACACGTGCAATTGCTAATGTTAGGATTCACGTAGAGAGAGTTATTGGGGCTGTTCGTCAGAGGTTCACAATATTGAAAGGAACTCTGCCTATAGATTTCATCATAAAAAGAGATCAAGAAGAAAAACCATTAGTGGATCGCATTATACATGTTTGTTGTGCTTTAAATAATTTATGTGACTCTGTTGTACCTTTTGATTAGCTGTATTATTTGACTCTTAGTTCTATTATTGGTTTAATCCCTTCAAAGAATTGATATAATATATAATTACTCAATACAAAAAAACATCATGATAAGAAAGTTATCTGACATTATGAATGGGTAAATTATAATAACTAGTTTATTGTTTGGCTCTTCTTTTGCATTCAGGTCTTTCGACAAGTTGGACAGTACCATTTTCCACTAGGAATGGTCTTCATCTTCAGACATCTAGTATGATACCATTCTATAGGACAGTTGGGAAAATCGCATGCAATCATTTCGTCTCCATCCTTTTCAACACCTTTACAATAACAATACTTTTTGGCTGCTTCATTTTGGGATGGAGTCGAAGATGGTTCTGATGTACTTGAAAGTCCAGCCTGTGCAGAATGTTTAGAGCTGCTAGAAATACATGGTCTGGTATACCACCTGCCAAGTATTTCAGGAAGAATACAAATTTAGAAAAACTCGGTACACTTTTAGACACACTCTAGCCAAAAGTCAGGATCTGGTAAAACACGTTCAATATGTAATACAGGTTTACCATTGTCAGGGAAGGTGCAAACCACAAAGTCACCGTAATCCACTCCACAGATAAAGATCTGCATTTGAACCTGATAATAGTAAGGATGGGAGTGATCAAGACCGAGTAAGCCATCTGCATTCTTTTTTAAACAAAACTTCTTGTCATGTTCTGCACTATCATGGATAGTGTCACTTCTATGACAAAATGGACACTTGATTTCAACCACTCCATTTATGCAACAGCTACACTTCACTAATCCATCAGGTGTGGCTCCAATATGAGCCCACTGTGGATTTATGAACAATCCACCATCATTCACTTCAAACGCATCATGCTTGGCTATCATATGGTTCACATAAGTATCTCTTGCATATTTTTCATGATTGCACCCCCATGAAGCCGCAGCACTGACAAATTTAAATGCTTCTGGGTAACAGATTACTTTGATCAGACTTTGGGCTGGGCTAGTTGGATCAGTACGACAAGCTGCTTTCATTTTAGATGCTGTTATTCGGCCGGCTCTATACTTATACCACAGATTTGAACGAAACTGTTCTCGAGTAACTCTTTCCACTGATTTTGCCATTTCATCAGTCACTAATATTTGAGTATTACAGCAAGTATCTAGAAGTTCAGGATAATCCATTTGCAGGTACTCTTCTTTATGAAGTTGAGGCAATGGAAGGGGGAAATTGGGAAGAGAAGTTTTGGGTTGAAAGTCATTTGCATACAGAAGTGTTATTGATAAAATAGCCGGCTTACTTCCACACTCACTTAAAGTTTTATAAAAATGTTTAAGTGCTACATCAGTAGGTGGAGAAACAGTATGAGACATTCTAGCTTTTTTTGAAGTAGAAACTGTTGAATCTGTCAAAGCATCATCTATTTTCCTTTTCTTTCCCTTTGCAGAAGTAAAATCAATGTCTTTAACTGGAGCATAAGGAATATTTTTCTGAAAAGTAGGAATCACCCATTGGCACTTTTCTTGTGTACAAGTTGTCTTACTTCGAAGTCTGGCTGATGTCTCAAGAAAAAATAAAACTGCAGCTACATGAGTGCATACCTCCCCCAACCCGGCCATGCAATTACCATGGGCACAGAATACTTCTCCAGTCTTCTCACATACTATCCAACATGATAAAGGTGTAGCATTGCTTCGCTGTGAATGCCTAACCTGAACCATACAACAACAAAAGGAGTAATTATTCAGCTGAATAGTTCTATCACTGTAACAGTAACGTGTGTCTGAAATTAGATACTATTTAATGTTTCTTCAACACTACAAATATGAATGTTGAATGTACACATATTGGTTTTCAATTCATAGTTTGACAGTTACAAAACACAAGTTCTACCAATCCTAACTTCACAAGTCATCAATAATGATAGCATTAAGATTAACTCCAGCACTTTATAAACCATGAATCATGCCTGAAACTTACCCGTCCCGTAACAACAGATTTGTGATTGATGTTCCAAGCACTGACCTCCTTGACCCAGCCACTTACAAATTGATTATAAGCTTCCATCGATTTGTGCGCCTTAAACTGCTTAGCTGTAACAAAACTAGTCTCCAAAACTAAGAAAGAGACCAAATCAGAAGCTTCAACCGGTGGCAAATCACAAGTAGATGGCGAATCATTCTCAGTTACAGCTTTACCGGCCAATAAGAAAGGGTCTACACCATTCAGCAAGTGCAGCTTCTCTAAGTACCTCTTTTTAGCCTCTCCCGGTAATCCCTCCGCGTAGTCGGAGAGTCGAGTAGTAGCCAGAGCCATATTCCCTGAAAAACAGCTGTACACCAGTAATTTGACAATGCTCAACGCGGGTGCTTTTAAAGCCCATGACATCATTATTACGTAAACGACGAAAACGCTCTATAGTCCCAGGAGTCTCCAGGTCTGCAGGCTCCAACTACAATACTCCATAACATCAACCTATATAGCTTGATTATTTACATTTATTATTTCTATTCTGTTGCTGCAATGCTATAACAAAAACTTATAAGAATATTTACCCGCGATTATTCGAGGTAGGGTAATTTGTTGCTAGGCAACAAATTGAATTCGCCCAAGATTTTCAATTACTCGTGGGTTGGATTTCCGTGCACGCACTCAAAAGGTGACTGTGTTTAAACGGGGCGCTCGGACCTTTAACAACGGTTTCAGCCACTCAAATTTGGTGTCAGTGTAGCTAAAGGGCAGGAGATACCTGTGGGCCAATAAAAAGAAAACCAAAAAAAAATTTTTTTTGTTGGTTTTGGGCTCTACTGTACATTTTTTATTTTAGTAAATGGTCCCTTTTCCTAGGCACTGTCACATATATACACACACACACACACACATTAGTCATGGTTGCACACACACACACATTAGTCACGCTTGCACACACATACACACTGCTCTCCACATTGCTTGCACACACACACACACACAAATGGAATCAATACTGTCACCCTCTGTCTCCCAGAATGCTGAGTGGATCTCACCTTACATCATGCAATTATTCCAACAGGTGTCCGCCATTTTTCTAATAGTCTGCTATAAATACATATACGGGCAGAACCAGTAGGACCGTCTGATAATCCTGGCAATTCAGGGTCACAATCACATCTTATGCTAGCACCAGTGCCAGGCCTCAATATGTCACTACTACACGAGATATCAAGTCTGTGAAGATAATAGAGAAGATGTTGTTAAGCAAGTACAAAAGATACCCTTTTGTACTTGCATGGGATTCTTCCGTACTTGGACAATTCTTGTGAATTATTACAGCAGCAAAAACAACTGTCAACAAAAGGACTTATTTTTTTTCCTGTGGGTAGATGTCACTGTTACATGTGTTCGGCATTCAAACTACTATGGGTAGTAGCTGTACTACATAGTCTGGTTAAACACTATCAAATGTGTTGTTTAAGGGTGGCCGCACACCGCCTACGCAATTTTTTGTTGATGGTTGCTATGCACGATTACTACTATTGTATATTTACAGGGGCTTCTCCACTACAACACAAGGACACAGTACCTAATTATAGAGTGAATCTGGAGGAAATATCAGGAAATATCGGGGCCTGGCTATAAAACTTTGTAGCACATTTTTGGAGCGATGCGGTAAGTTGGAGCTCTGCAATTTGGTGCACCAATAGCCGAGCGTATACTCTACTGCAAGAGAACGAGTTCTTCTCCATTTCAATATTACTTTATGATTTATTCGCAATTTTTTCTATTTATAAGATATTGAAAAATTCTCGTTATGATGCAGTTCATTTTTTTTGGTTTACCTGTGTGTAAAATTTTTGTGTCGTTCTCATTATTAGATTCCAAGAAAAACTCATACAAAATTTGGAACTTTAATTCCACTCGCAATTCTTAAGAAATAGCCCCACCCCCATATCTACGAGTACTACGCGAGCAATTTTTTTTCAATTAGTTTGTATTGGTTCTAAAAAGAGCCCGCCTATATCAAGAGTAAACAAACATCAATACAACAATAACAAGGAGAGTCAGAAGAGAGAGCAGTTTCTTGAAGATAGCCATAGGTGAAGGTATTAGATCTGCGCAGCTTGGGAAGTCTTCGCTCCGCAGAAATCGAGCCTGGTGTATCCATCCGCTTGAGTTCAGGTGCGCGGAGTCCAGAGAACGGCTACAGCAGGAGGCAGCCTGGTGCACCTTGCTGCGTGAGCTCAGACGACGGGAGAGTTGCCGTAAACGGATATGAGACAACAAGAAGCTAAATTAAAACACTACAACTTCGCAAAGTATACTTCTGCTACTACTGCGCGATAGTTTCTGCTCGCGTATTATCGAATGGTGGGGTATTGGCGGGGAATAAATTAATGTCCGGATCTACAGGCGGTGCGCGTTGCTATGTGCGGCCACCCTTAAATTCACCTCAGTCCTGTCACCTGATAACGCAAACAAAACTCGCATTGCATAGTTGTTTAACATCCTTCTGCCTGTAGTGACAGTCCTATCTATCTAGTCTACACATTCCACTCTGTGAAATCACACTTTAGTCATAACACTACACTGTAAAAAGTATAGCATGAAAACCCACCAAATTCACACCAAACTGGTGGTGTGAATGCCCACCACCTATGCATAGTGTGTCCTTCACACTTTCTTCCTAGTGTGAATGCACACTTACTGTGAAATTCACACTCAATGGAATAGCATGGACCCTTTACCGAACATTAATTATATTCATGTGCAGGCAAAAACCAATGCTTATAAATGTTTTGTACACTTGTGTGCTAGATAAGAGAGTTGACTAAGATTTTAGTCGTCTGATTAATGAGATGTGAGATTACACCAATCTCTTTTTGGAAAAAAAATGTTGATATGTATTACTAGAATCAATGTAACTTAAAATAATTCAGCATTAATGTAAGTATGAGTTCATAGTGGTTGTGGTGAGAATTCACACTAAATTTGGTGTGTACTTCACACTTTTGGTGTGACTATTGTTACAAGTGATTCACGCTTAATTTGGTGTGAACTACACACCTTTTGGTTTACAGTGTAAGGCCACATATTCAATGTGGCATGACTAAAACCTGGTGTATCAGCACCTGTGATGATTGATAATACCCAATAATATACCAAGTTGATGAGTACCATATGTCACAGGTGTAGGAATAATTTTTTAATTGGGAGGGGGTACAATATGACAAACACCAAGATATAATTATGGGAGTGTGTCCATATGCAAAGTTGAGCTGTTTATATAACTTAACCCTCTCTTTCCTGAATATGTTTTGACGCGCGGGGAAAAATCTAATTTTCTACCGCGGAATAGAGCATTGCCGTTTTATTTTTTTAACTCGATGCTGGCTGGGAAAACCCCATAGCAACCATATATCACTAAATAGACCAAGAGTTTGGGATTCCCCTCATTTTTTGATTGAGAAAATTGAATAATATTTAAGCCATCTACTAATATTTCAAAAAAAAAAATTTTTTTCCCCAAAAAAATCCACTTTTCCCATCAATAAAAAAATAAAATAAAATAGAAATAATATTGTTTGATGCATTTTATACCAATATTATATTAGTTCAACAATAAAATATGTTGTTTGTTGTGTGTGGTGCTGATTGTGATCATGTAGGAGACATCTATGAGTGTCCACAAGGAACGTATGCCATCGGACGTCGAGCTCCACTACAAAACAATTTCATATACACAAAAACACAAACAACAAAGATATTTGTAATACAAACAACAAATTATTCATGATTCTATATAATTGCAACTTCATGATGTATTGTATGCGGTTTCATACAGGATTTTTGTTTGGGGTGGGGCTCCGAGTGTACTTCGCCACACCCATTTTTTGGAACCTACACTACTTTGATGCACATCTTTGCATACGAGTCTATACTTCACACTGATGATCAGTGTTCGGTCCTATGCACTAAAGGCTCAGTTATGATAGGAACATAATGGGATACAATATCAGACTAAAAATAAATGCTTCCTAAATGTTCATTTCTATTCAACTCCCAAAATTCTAGGGGGGAACCCAGCGCTAGCCTCCCACTGTATGAACACCTGCTATGTATACTCCACACTGTACATGAGAGAAACATGTATTGAGAAAGTGTACTTTGAAAATGAAAAGCAGTACAAGCACACACGTGGAATTCAACTTACCCGGCATGGATGGTGTCACAGACTGAACGATCCCTCCCATAGGATCCGGAACCTCCATACAATACCAAAAAAACACAAGACAACAATGACATTTGTAACATAACTGCTGGCCTCGCTGAATTGAGCCCCCCCCTCCCCCGTCATTACTTTTCACTGACATTCTTGTACCATAACCCCCCCTCCCCCGTCATTACTTTTCACTGACATTCTTGTACCATAACCCCCCCTCCCCCGTCATTACTTTTCACTGACATTCTTGTACCATAACCCCCCCTCCCCCGTCATTACTTTTCACTGACATTCTTGTACCATAACCCCCCCTCCCCCGTCCTTTTCACTGACATTCTTGTACCATAACCCCCCAAATATCAGTAAGTTGAAAAAATGAAATTCAACTTACCAGGCATGGATGATGTCACAGACCGAAAAAGACCACCGAGTTCGTTCTCTCTCAGGTTGGATCCGGAAACGCCACATACTGTTTGTTCATGGTTGCTCTCTCTCTCTTTCCACAAATGCACGCACACACATACACACACACACACACACACAAGAAAAAAGAAGCTACAGGTGAATACAGATCATAAAAATAAATGTATATTTTATTATACATAAATTGACTGGTGTACACACCACACACACACACATGAAATTCAACTTACATGGGCATAGTAGTCACGATCCAAAAAGATCCAGAGTTCCCTCCCAGGTTGTATACGGAAGTGCCACATACTGTTTGTCCACGGTGCTCTCTCTCATTCCACAAATGCACACACACACATACACACACTAGAAAAAAGAAGATACAGGTGAATACAGATCATAAAAATAAATGTATAATATAAATTGACTGGTGTACACACACACACATACATGAAATTCAACTTACATGGGCATAGTAGCCCCGATTAGAAAAGACCCCACCCCCCCCACCCCCGAGTTCGTTCCCTCCCCGGTTAGATCTGGAAGTGCCAGAATAACATTTCAACTCCACGCACACACATATACATCGAGTGTTGAAGCTCCACTACAACACCACAAAAACACAGACAACGACAACGACAATAACAATACATATTACAACTTTTGGGATGTTCAGGGAGGGGGAGGGGGGGGGGGGGAGCAGCCACAAATATCAAAGTCTGTGGTCCTTCACACAAAAGATTATGGAATATCAATGGGTGTGTTGTCATCTTCTCTCCCCCTACCTCATCCACCCGACTCTTGTTCTTCGATTCCCGCCTTCTCCGACCGCGAGGACGTCCAGAACTCGGAGCAGGAGGAGCCACTTCCTCTTCTTCATCACTGGAACCTGCTGCCTATTCGTGTTTCATCATTGGAAGACTCAGGTCCGGTATCCTCTCCTTCATCACTGGAAGACTCTGCTCCTGTCGACTCATCTGCGTAATCGGGTCGGTGACTGCATTCACATCTGGTCCTAGTAGTATATGTGGTAAAAACTTTTTTTAATTTTTTTGAAAATTTGAATTTGTTCAAAAAACCACAAGCCACTTTCAAATCTCAAAACTCAATAAAATATATATATATTATAGCTAAACAGCTTACTCTATCTCAATATAGCTATAAATAAGTCCTTTCCACAACAGAAGCTTGCTATTTTTCAAGAGAAAGACAAGAGAAAGACAAGCTTACCTCGATCATCTTCTTGACTCCCATTTTCAGTATCAGAGTTGACGGGGTCTGGTCCACCAACCCTGATACAGGGCCTCCTATAGCCCTAGATGTCGTCTCCCTTCTCTCCGCTTGATCCTGAGTCGCTAGAGTCAGCATCAAGCAAGTCTAACACTTGCACCGCATTGTAACTTGTAGACGCCATCTTCCAAAAAATGACTTTGAAAAAAAATTTTTTTTGCATAGTTACCGGGGTCACACGACACGCTCACTTTTTTCCTATGATGTAATAAGCATTACCTAAGACTGTACGTAATAGGGAGGTCCCCAGTTGAACTGGCGATTTTATAAAAAATGGAGAAGACAGTAAGTCAAACCGCAAAGTCTTGGTCGGCAAAGAAGCGGTTGTTTCAATGTGTTATGGAAGGCTACTGAGCTCAAGCAATTTTTTGCTGCTTCTACAAAGCTCTGGAGATGACTGGATCCATAAATGAAGCTGCTGTGAAGAAGGTAACTTTTTTTAAAATTCGACGGAGAACCGATGTTTTTTTTTTTTGCCGAGGAAGAAATATAAGCAACTGCTGTGAGGTACTGTCGAAGCAGTCCTGGCTGAAAGCTATTTTAGATGCTTCTCTAATGCATTGGGCACCTGTGTATGCAATCTGAACGTTCTAGCTATAAAGTAACTATTTTTTAAAATTCGGAGAAACCAACCGGTCTCACCCCGCTTTAAAGCGGGATCCGGAACGAAAGGGTTAAATTAAGCAACTCCTATCATTCACTGACAATTGTTTTTTTCAATGTCCAAAATATCTAATTGTCAGTCTCTAAATGCAGCTGTAGTGTAATTTAAGAACGGCTAAGTAATTCTGACTATAAACAAGTTCAAATATTAGAGGGGGGGTACGTGCCCCAGTGTCCCCCTCCCCCCTTCCCCCAGTTCCTCCACCTGTGTTTATAGTGATTATCATTATAAGTGCTACAGATATTTGCATGTACTAGGTGTGGTGATGTCTCCTCACCTTTCCCTCTCTTCCTTGTGCACTGAACAATGAGAATAAGAGCTAGTAGAATGGCCACCACAAATAGCATCAAACCAATCCCACCTCCAACGATCGGCCAGACGATAGCGAGGGGTAGTTCCATGTTACTTTCACCGCTTCCTACAGTACTCCTGGTCCCGGTATTAGCGCTGGCTGTGGTATTGGTTCTAGAAGTTGAGTCACTGGGTGCAGCTACAGTGACCATAGTGGATGATAATGAAAGAGTTTCAGTCTTCGTGAATTTTGGTGGCTCTTCTTCAATCGTGTCAGATGTACAGTTATCATAAAAATTAACAATTGTAATATTTCTATTTTCTTCTGACGTCTGTTCTACCGCACACCCAAAATCAGGACGTCTGTTGGTATGATAGTTTGACAATGTCTCACAATCACTGAGCATGCTACATCCTGATAGATATAGAACTGTGCTTAGGTGCGACACAAAACCAGTAGTTCCTACATCCACTGTACACCAATAATAACCTACATCTTCTTCACTCACATCCGTGATAGTCAGCTCACCAGAACATTGATTTACTTCTCCGGGATGGCACACTGAACTGACTAATACTCTTCCATGATTTGTGAATGGTAAGAGAGTACCATTAATTCCAGCATCTGCTTTGTTTGGAGTATAATACCATTGAACAGTTACATTTGATACAGCTTTAACAGTGCATGTACTTTGTACAGTAATGTCTCCACTTAAAATGTTGCAGTCATTTCCAGGCATCTGTGTCATTGTATCCCTGAATCCATTGGATGGGACCCCACTCCACTGATTCGAGCATGTCTGAGATAGGACTAAATACAATAGAAAATGATAAAATCGACGTATCCAACCAGCGCAGTTATTCACCTAGCACACACACAGATCTTTACCTGCCGCAAACATGGCAATTAGTGCTACCGTGTGTAGAGAAAGAGATGCAGACAACATTACTAGCTAAGTACAAACACGCTAGCACACCTCCAATTTGACTAAACGTGCACTCCCCGAGAGACACCAGCACGCTCAAAGCTTTGTATACCCCCCTCATTATAGTACCGCGGAATGTACCGGAAATCATTAGGAATAGCTCGCGCAACGCCTATCCAGTCAGTTCGCCAATACACCGGAAGTTCGTAGACCGCGTACATTTTTATTGGAAGACGTTATGTGCAGCTGAAGTCCCGCAGTTCTTATCAAAAAACTCATTTCATTGGTTAATCAAATCATGTGACCAATTATAGCGCCGCGCGTGACCAATTATAGCGCCGCAAGGGCTAGGGCTAGGGCTAGGGGGGGACCAATCAGAAGAATTCTTTGATAAGTACTGCGGGATGGCTCATGTGCAGAACGGCTGACCCTCACCTTTGACCTCACGCAATGTCTTTGCGCGCGCTCTTGGTGCCAGCTTTTACCTACCTCTGTGGAAGTTGTCCTTGGTGACCCTGCAAGGTTGGGTGGTTGGTTGCTCGTTGTTGGCTATGCTGCATTTAGTGACCTCACGCAATGTCTTTGCGCGCGCTCTTGGTGCCAGCTTTTACCTTGACCTCTGTGGAAGTTGTCCTTGGTGACCCTGCAAGGTTGGGTGGTTGGTTGCTCGTTGTTGGCTATGCTGCATTTAGTGTTACTGGTGGGGAAGAGAGGAATACAGGGGCAGGAATTCACTTATGATAACAAGTAAGTGTACTATATACTGTGATGTGTAGTGTAGAATAGATAGCTAATGAATAGATAGCTAATGAAGAGCTATATTATTTGCCATGATAAAAAACAACAACAGAGTTTTCTTTAAGAACCTCTCCCCTCCCCCTCTTGTAAAGCATGTAACTGTCTGACTAATAATTTCTGTTGCCAATTCATTGCTGAAAGTGTGGGTTATGAATACCATTTTATATTACTGTAGTATGAATAATAGCATGGATAACCGTGCTATTAGGGATCAATAGCACTCGTAAAGCAATTGAAATTGTACTCGGTGAGTGGCTATCACTCGCTAATAGTAGGCTATCTTTTTTTTATCATTTGCACTTGTAGCTACACTGTATCAGTCACTCACTATCTTCATATTTCAGGATTAGCTTCCTCTGGAATTTTGTGTTCAGCCTACAACTCATCCTAAAATGTTGAAAAAAATTCCATCTAGTACGGGTAGAGTTTCTGTGGTACAGAATGACATTGTCTCCAACTAGAATCTCTCGAACTGTATTTTCAAGGTTAATGCTGCATGCATGCACACTTATCCGTACTATTTCACTTAGCTGCTGTGGTATTTCACTTAGTTTCCGTGCTATTTCACTTAGTTACGCACTATTTCACTTTCCCCGTGCGATTTCAATTGAACAGCTATTTCCCCCATACATTTTTAATGGGCAATTTCGCACCGTATATTAAATTTAGAAATTGTTAATTTGTTACCTACTGAAGACCTTATGAAAGGTAATAATGAAGCACATTCAATAACTTAACGTGAACACAGTCAAAACATGTTCTTTTTTGGTTTTCTTATCCATATACATCTTCCATGTCATCGTCAGGTAAGATTTTTTGTGATTACAAGCATGGCAGTAAACACTCAGCCACTGTACCCAGGGTTTGATACAGGATTTTTTGCTAGGGAGGGGAGGGGGAAAGTCAAATAGCGACCTTATAGTTGTATTTTTTTTTTGTCTTTGCAATACTAATAAGGTAAGGAAATTAAACTTATTTTATTATATTTATGTATTGATCAATTGATTACCTCTAATAAACAGCTTTGTTCATTTTGAAATTGGAATAGCTCTGACATTAATTAAGCCAGACTCCTAATAGATTATCCTTCTAGTTTGAATGGAGTATACTCCATTCATTCAAGGTGTATCATTTTATGGATCACCAGTTCCAGTTTGAAAGTTGCTTTTAGCACTGGTCATTGTGAAGCAGCTGCTTGCTTTGGCAGACTGTAGAAGTTGCTGAGTAGTAGCTAATGGATATCAGAAAGTATTTTAGGAAAAGTTCAATTTTTTTTAATAGTAGCTGAAATGTTTGATTAATAAAAACATTTATGACTAGTGCTTTGAACTTTAATAATCAAATATGAATATCATGGGATTGAAGTCAGTGGCTTCTATATAGATATCTGAACACAGCTGATGTCTTAATTTACTTGTAGGCCATAGAAATTTGAAAATGAATAGCTGCAGCCAATAACTCCACATTAGTTCTCAAGATGTCTGGTTGAAGCATTTTTTTGAAGTGAAAATTCATATCAGGTGGATTTATTGAAGTTAAATGGGGAACATAAACCATTGTGACTGCATTAATGCAGCCACGGGAAGTCGGTCATTTTAAAGAATCATAAAAAAAATACACAATATTAAAGCTTCAGTCATTCTTGGCTGAAATAATTATAATAATAGCAAATTTTTCTCTTCTTAGCAGCCAATATAGTTAATTTTTGGACCATTCAATCAGGAGTTTATGGCTCCTTGTTTTACAACCTTCAAGGCTATGTGCTTCTGGAGAATGGCAAATTTAGCCATGTTAGAGAAGAAGAAAGTAAGGACAGATAGTTAGCTACCCGTGCAGCCATTTTCCTTAGGGTTAGAGCTGCAGAAAGAAATAATGGAACCTCAGGGAAGCCTGCATAATCAAGCAGTACTTAAGTCCAGTAGGAATTGAAGACTACCTATTACAGGTATTTGTAGCAATTGAAAGTGCTAGGAGTGTGAGAACAGCAAGCAAGAGAAGGTTTGGTTCAGTTTATTGGAATATTAGAAGTGAATGTCATACTATTCTGTGTTGAAACCACTTTATTTACCTGTATAAAGTAGGATTTTTTCTGTAGCCTTATTTTATACATTAAAATATGATGGGAAGAGAAATGTATTTTATTTTTATCACTTTTAACCCTTTCGACGCTGACTTTCTTCAACCCTTCGGGCATCTTTTATAATTCAAATAAAATTTTTGAATTTCTACTACAAAGTAACCGCAATAATTCACAAACAGCCAGGCATATAAAGTAGGTAGCTATAGTCTTATAACAAGCAAAATAAGTTTCTAAAAGCCTGAAAATGAACCGGAACCAGTCCATCTTACAGGAGCTTTCGAGGAGACTCTGAGGAACTAACCCAATCAATTGCTCTCGATGTCTGGTAGGAAAAACTTTAGTCATATTCTTCCAAAATGCTAAATGACTCTCTATAGGCTTCATACATTCTATTGTGAGCGTTTGAAGTCCGTGGGCAGCAAAAAAAATTGGGTGCTCGGCATCCTGAAAATTCTTGGTAAAAATATTTCTTGATCTTCCATTTTCAGAAAATTAAAAAAAAAATTTAACCTGCCTGTAGGTTCAATATTTTTTAAAAGGAAGTATAACACCTACTTTATGTATAAAAAAAGAAATGATGGTTTAATCTAAAATAGAATTTTTTTTTAAATTCAGAGAATGCGGACCTGTTCTCGCCCACATATATGCAATTTTTTTCTTTATGCTGGTCCACCAAATTGAGGCCCATGTGAAATATGCACTGTCCACACATCGGGGATTTGCAACTGTTGCATTCTCTATATTATCTTCCGCTAAGTTATCTAATTTAGGATAATGAATTTTTTTTATTATAAGGTCTATCATTTAGATAGAGCTGAGATTTCTTCCCTGTGGCTAACCTCTCAAATTAATGTTGTTGTTTTATTTTTTTTTTAAAGATCCAGAACCACTGTGTTAGTGAATATTTTAAGAGACTATATTTCTCGAACTGTTTCTAACAATTTCTTGGTGGGAGTAGCTTGCAGAGTATAAGTTGAAATTTCATGATTGCATTTATTCATTCAGTGTGTTTTCTTTTTCTATTGCTTTTCTTTGTAGTGGAATGGAGTGGGTGGAGCTGCTTTCGATGTCTCTGACTTAAACTAGCTGTGAATGATGGCTCTAGAAGTGTCAACATTTGATCATGGAGTTACCTGACACTGCTGTAATGATGGCGTGGTGAGTGTTCTCTAGAGTGTGTTTGTAATATAAGGAAGTATTGGTTCCAATAGGTCTACATTGCTAGAATGTATTATCCAGGAAATCCCATCATTATTTCACTACTGCACACTAACCACTGTCACTACGATAAATTTATCTCTAGCCAACTCTCCAACACTCAGAGCAATTAGTGGCTCTGGCTAGCTTGTTGTGGTCACCTAGGACACAAGTGTTTATATGACAATAAATATACATGCAAATGCGTACGTCAAGTTATGTAATCAGATGTCAGTGTATATGAGACCAGTACTATCGCAAGATGTTGACAATCTTAGTGAGTAGTCAGTCATTCTAGGCTGAAATAATTATTGGCTGTTAGAACGAGAAATATTTGCTGTTATCTTAGTGGTTTTATCCACACTAATTAAGCCACAATTAACTACGTGATGAATGAGCAAGTTAACGGAGATGTAGCCCACCATCACATCACCCTAGCCCAGGTAAAGGTCGGCAGAGGACCTGCAAATACTGCGACCATGCGGCTAAGTGGTCACATGTGGTGTGTCAGACGTGGAGCAATGGCACCCAGGCACAAGTACATTAATCCTAATACTCCATGCTTGTAGCCTAAGCCTAGCAGCTACCTATTACTGCCTTGCCAGAATGGCTGATTCACCCGACACTATTAGCTCTCTAAGGATGACTGCTCATCAGTGGTGGTATTATTTAAATAGTATGGGGCTGGAGACATACTGTCTGTACTCTAAATAATTAGGTTGGATATATAGGATCTACACCATCAATCAGTGGTGAATGGCCGTCATTGCTACTTACAGATGTAATCAGCCGAAAACAGGAGTTCTATGGCTCGATAATACATAGGCATGCTGCCGGTTCATTTGCCTTGCTTAACTAGTGCAGTTAGGTTAAGAGTTGAACTCTAGTTCTGATGCTGTTACTCTACCCACAGTCGCTATCTTTAAATCATGAGAGCACGCTGCCAACCCTCGTTATGGTCAGGCATAGCACTGTCATGCTCGCTGCCTGTCTAGTCTTACACTATCAGGCTTACTGCATGTCTACTCTCACTCGCAGGCTTGCTATCTATCTATTCTCTCACTCTCACTTAGGCTCGCTGCCTGTCTATTCTCTTGCGCTCACTCAGGCTCGCTGCCAGTCTATTCTCTCACTATCAGGCTTGCTGCCTGTCTATTCTCACAGACACTATCAGGCTTACTGCTTATCTATTCTCTTGTGCTCACTCAGGCTTGCTGCCTATCTATTGCTGCCTATCTATTCTCACTCTCACTCAGGCTCGCTGCCTGTCTATTCTCACTCCATCAGGCTCACTGCCTATGAATCTATTCTCACTCTCACTCAGGCTCGCTGCCTGTCTATTCTCACTCCATCAGGCTCGCTGCCTGTCTATTCTCATTCTCACTCAGTCTCGCTGCCTATCTATTCTCACTCCATCAGGCTCACTGCCTATCTATTCTCACTCTCACTCAGGCTCGGTGCCTGTATATTCTCACACTATCAGGCTCACTCTCTATCTATTCTCACACTCATGTTACTGTCTATCTGTTTTCACACCCAATGCTGTTAAGGCATTCTTGCTCTTTAGCTCACCAATGTATTCGTGCGCACTCTCGGGCTCACTGCCTATCAATTCTCATACTAGCCACCTACATATCTTGTCCCACACCCAGATATCTAGTTCCAACTATCAGGTTTGCCACCTATCTCGCACTCGTGCGCTGCCTTGCCACAGCCAGACTCACCACCAATGTATTGTCATGCTTGAGTAGTATTTGTTCTTGTTCTTACCCATCCTCACACTCAGACTTGCTGCCTATCTAGTTGCACATTGTCATACTCTATCTGTGCACTCTCAGACTCGCTGCCATCCAATCTTGCACTATCAGAATTGCCTACCTAATCTTGCACTGAGGCCCAGGGCCTATCTATTTTTGCATGCACTATCAGGCTTGCTGCCTATGTTTTCTCAAGCTTTCTCCCTAGGTATTCTCAGACTCACTTTCTATGTATTCTCAGGTTCGCTGCGTATGTATTCTTAGGCTTGCTGCCTATGTATTCTCAGGCTCACTGCCTATGTATTCTCAGGCTTGCTGTCTATCTAGTCTCAGGCTCACTGCCTATGTATTCTTAGGCTCACTGCCTATGTATTCTCAGGCTCACTGCCTATGTATTCTCAGGCTTGCTGCCTATGTATTCTCAGGCTTGCTGTCTATCTAGTCTCAGGCTCACTGCCTATGTATTCTTAGGCTCACTGCCTAGGTATTCTCAGGCTTGCTGCCTATGTATTCTCAGGCTTGCTGCCTATGTATTCTCAGGCTCACTGTCTAGGTATTCTTAGGCTCACTGCCTAGGTATTCTTAGGCTCACTGCCTAGGTATTCTCAGGCTTGCTGCATATGTATTCTCAGACTTGCTGCCTATGTATTCTCAGGCTTGCTGCCTATGTATTCTCAGGCTCACTGCCTAGGTATTCTTAGGCTCACTGCCTAGGTATTCTCAGGCTTGCTGCCTATGTATTCTTAGGCTCACTGCCTATCTAGTCACAGGCTCACTGCCTATGTATTCTCAGGCTCACTGCCTATGTATTCTTAGGCTCACTACCTATCTAGTCACTGGCTCACTGCCTATGTATTCTCAGGCTCACTGCCTATGTATTCTTTGGCTCACTGCCTAGGTATTCTCAGGCTTGCTGCCTATGTATTCTCAGGCTTGCTGCCTATGTATTCTCAGGCTCACTGCCTAGGTATTCTTAGGCTCACTGCCTAGGTATTCTTAGGCTCACTGCCTAGGTATTCTCAGGCTTGCTGCCTATGTATTCTCAGATATAGATCTACATTTAGCTTTGACTCTACTCAGCTGGGTCAGTTACTATTATATTCAAGTAAAAATATCAAAGCTGCAATAAATATATTTATTGCACCTTTTATATTTTTAATTGAATATTTCCGCATCACGCGAGCGTTCTGTATTCTCCCATATTGTACGGTTTATATTGTACGGTACACTACGCATGCGCGTAGCGAGTAAAATCAATGAAAATTGAATTGTAACCGGTTGAGAAAAAATATCAAGGCAGCAATAAATCACTTATCACACTCGTCGTACAATAATATGGGAATGATATTTTACTCTCACGCCACATTTTCACTCGCCTTTGGCTCGTGAAAATATTTTGCGTGCTCGTAAAATATTTTCCCATATTGTACTCTGACTCGTGCTATAAGTATTATATATATATATTATATTTAGTGTAGTTTACTCACTTTGAACTGAGCACAGGCCTTCCAGATTTATGGCTTGGGGAAGGGGGGTGGGGGCACAGAGGCACACAGCATGCTCATTTATTACACCTTGTAATTGAATCAATTCTATAATAATAATACAAGCTGCTTATCACAATATTGCTATAACTACAGAACACAGTTGGTATTTACTGCAGTCATTATGGATACATCAGTTCTGTTTGGCTTCTTGGATAAAGAGAGAAGAATTGATGGTCCCGATATAAGTGGAACACCTTTATGATGCCATTTTGATGCATATTCATGTAAAGATAAAAGCAGACAACACTGTACTGACTGACATTGCTGAATAATTCATAGTTTCGACTTCTTGTCAAAATCATAATTTTAAACTTTTCCATCATATAATATTCCTTTCAATTTTCACTATGAGTTACGTTTTATAAACTGTTTTACTCATTTCAGATATATATATTAAGAATAATTTATTGCATATTCAACTGGAGCTGGCTTTGGTATGTACAACCCAGCATCTTTATAAGGAATGAAAATATATTTTCATCTTTTACATTCTCTTATTTGTTTGTATCACTATAGGAACTGATGCTGACATTATTTGTATGTACTATTTTTTGAACCTCAATAAACAGTAAATTATTGAGCGTCAATGATAAAATTAAAATGATTTTTGTATAATGTATCAATTGAAATTCATTGTAATGACATGGACTAGAAAAGAATGATTGTGTCTTGTTCTCTGTGGGAATGCCCACTGGACTGGCTAGAGTTGACCACTACTAGAATTGAATAGTTGTAGTTTATCATTTGTTGATGTGTGTGAATATTGTACTTGTAACATCTGTAAGAGGCTTTGAGTATTGGAAATGTGTGTGGGTTTTAGTTACATTAAAATGATGCTATTAATCTTAACAAACCCTTGTTTTGTATCCACTAATTGATTTTATCTATTAATAGATTAACTGTGTTACATTATTAATTCTTTGACTCCTAAATGGTGGGGATTAATCATCTTATGACCAATGAATACAATTGTAAAACAACCTTTCATACAATTAATTAACCACAAATATTTCATTACTATTATTTACACAGAAGGAGTCTTAATTTTTTAATTTCTGAGTGTTTGCCAGTTATGAGGATATGTAAACCATTTATATTAATGTTTTTATTATCAATTTAAGAAAACAATGTTCCCACATGGACAAATGTCCAGAGCCTGCCATGCCTATTTTTCGCATTATTTTGACTATCATTAAATTTAATAAAAAAATATTTTCATAATTTTGACTTAATTAATTACAATTAATAGTATTCATATATATTATAGTCAAGAAAAATATAAATTTGATGCATTTAATCAGATGCAAAATACATGTTTTTACATGCCTTTGGGACCCCCACCCTTACTCTCCCCATAGTATTCAATGAGTTAAGGTTTTTCAAACAGTTGAATGTATGTATAGAATTAGACTCAGTGGTTACAGATATGCAATTACAATGTTATGTAGTTCTAATTTATCTGCTACTGTTATAAAACTTAACAATGATGTGATGTTTATTAATTGTGACCGTCTATAGGAAAACCAGGCACAACGCGGCACCCTGCGAAATTTTTTTTTGCACTTACGGAGTTGTTGGCGTCCAGATATTGAGCCCACCAAGTTTTATCGTCGTAGCTTAAGTCGTTCCCGCTATAATAGACCAACCGTTCCATTCCGTCGGCTTGAAACAATACATTTTAAAGAAATCGATCGATCTTTTCTCGATATTACGCACACCGCGTTGTGCCCGGTTTTCCCGTAGACGGTCACAATTGTAAACAGGTTCTTCATGTTTGACAGTGTCATAGTGAGAAGTGGACTCTTCAACTGTAACTTGTCCATAAGCTGCACATTCCTCCATCTCCATTGTGGTAGACCTGCCATAATAACATTTTATATTTTCTCATGATATATGCATTTTTTGTCATACTATAAAATTGACAGTACTAAATGATTTTTCTTGTAATTATGGAACATTATTCTTAAAGTTATTTTAATTCTGTTACACCAGTCTAATGCTTCTTACAATATTATTGATTCTTCCCTTATTGAGTTCTGATGACTAACTGACTGACACTGAGTGACTGATATACAACTCTCATGGACACCTGTGTCTATGTAGATAATGTGAGACTGAAATTTAAGTAGCTACTGAATTCAAGTTTTTATAACTCTACGTGCAAAGTAGTAAGTTCACAAAACTGTATGATATAGCAAGATATTATGTGTGATAAAAATGGAAGGTATCTTTGAATAATTAGAAGTATTTTTAGACAATGTAAGTGAAATCCACAATGGTGGTTACATTTGGACTAACTTAGTGTGTATGTTTATGCTATTTCTAGTGTTATATGATAAATAAAAGCAGCAAAAAACAGTAAATTTGTATTTGTGACTACTTACTTTTCATTACTGTTTCTTGTTCTCCAGCAATAAATTCCAATTCCAATTATTCCAAATAATGTGCAGAATGCCAAAGTGACAACCATAGTTACCACTATGGCAACAGCTAGACCTGAGTACACATGTTAATATTAATTCATGTTTCTAGTAATATTTTACATTAAAACTGAATCTGAGAATAAACCTAAATACTAGAGAAGTTTGCAAATTCAATTTTATGAAAAAGTACCTAAGTTTATAATGTCAGGCCTGATCAAGCATGTATAAAAAGAAAAAGCAATTAATTTCAGCTACCTATTCTCATACCTAGAGCATAGATGGCAGTAGCTAATACTTAATTAAATGAATCTGGTTAAGAAAGTAAATAAAAAAAGGACATACTTTATAATTTTAATTTATGAGCTTTACAAAAAATCAATTTGTTTTAGATAAAGGAAAGAATTCTACCATTGGAATGATCTGCTATGTGGTGACCACACCCCACAACAGTATTATTAACTTATTGCCAGACATTTATTCTATATGTATGTTTACATGTTGTTTGTGTGTTAGTTTCAATAGTTGTAGCAGCAGCTGTATTTTATGTCTCATTTTTATGTTGCCTAGGTTACTTGTTACAATTTGTGTGAATGTTTGTTCTCTCATTTGATTGGTTAGTTTAATTGTTCATTATCCTCTTTTTGATTGGTCAGTTTTACATTTTATTTTATTTTCTTGTGATCCCATTGGCAGTCTATAAAAGGGCTGACCAGGGACAATCAGGGGCTCAGACTCTCTGATTGAGACACTCTCTCTCTCCATTATCTTTATTGGGATTTATCAAAATTAAGTTAAAACTTGAATGTATTTAGTAACTTAAATATTTCTCGTGTTCAATCATTATTCACTTACTTTACCACATCATTGATAAACTTAAAAGCGTGGTATAACATTGCAACAGCTTAAGCACTCTCGACATTAACAGCAATTACTTGAAATTCCTTGTTGTTGACAGCTTCCAGGTACATTAGATAAAACTAGTGGACCATAACTAGTCCTGTATCCCGATACTGATATTCCATTAACTATTGATATAGCAGACACTTCTATAATGTATTGTCTGTCAGTCACTAATGAAATTACAACTGAAGAAATGGAAGAGGGAACAGTTACCATCATTTCTTCATTGCTTTGTGTTTCTCTATAGTAAACTACAATATTAGACACTCCTACAAGTTCAGCAATGGTCCAAGACACTTGAATAGAAGTTGAGCTGAGAATCCTTACTGTGACACTTTGCACTTTTGCTATATTTAATAATACAAAAAATTTTGAACATGTATAGTTCTGCTTGCATCATTGAAATTATTATACCAATAGTTTTAAAAATATTTTCCCACTGCATAGTGGCCAAGCTTGTAATCGAATTTACTTGCACAAAATTCACAGCTTTTTATTTAATCTTTTATTAAGTATAACTATGTTTATTACCTACATTAATAACTATTTGCTGATGAATTAAAGTCAACCCATTATAATAATTTCTATGAAAGTCTTCATGACTAACCTGGTCTACTAAGAGTGGTAATATTATCTGTAATAACTGCTGCTGGACCCTCTCCACCTCCAGTAGTGGCAGAGACTGTAACGTTAGACACCAATGTGTTAGGAGTGAGGTTAATGATAGTGAAGTTGGTGGTTGGTTATACATATAGTATCACGGGTGGATAAATGAAATTCTAATATATGTTGGAGGTATAATAATAATATGTTGTGTATGGATGGATGGCATGTGGTACCTCAACAGTAAGTGAATGTGTTGGTTTTTCTCCAAAAAATTTGATTTTTATGCTTTCCCTCATTTTTTCTTATACTATGCAGCTATAAGCAAGTCTTAATTTAAGAGCTACTAGTAGTTGATTATTTATAACAGAAGCTATATTTAGTATGGTAAGTAATTCTATATATATATATTTTTTTTTATGCTCGCTCTCAGTTTCTACACATACTATGGCTGTAAGTAAGTCTTACTTTTAAAATTAGCTAATTACTTAAAATGGTTCTTGGAAAGCAAAATGGAAGCAAAATGGGTGACTAGAGAAGCAAAGTAGGTCATTCAATTGAGCAAAACAAAGAACTGCAAAATAGGAAATAAAAAGCAGGTGTCTAGGACTCATTCAGACTTTACTAACATACTTACAGATGTAATACAGTGTGCAATTGTCCATTTCATTTATAACATGGTGAAGACGTATTTTCATGTTGTTTTACTAAATAATATATTTCACATAAAAAAACCTACTATCTTCAGAAGTTCTGATATCACTACTAGTGTTAGATAAAAGTCCAGTACCCACACTGTTGACTCCAGCTACAGTGAAGGTGTATTGAGTGAAGGGCTTGAGGCCAGTAATTAGATGAGTGGTAGCATTAGACTGTGTATTGATTGTTATGTTTCTATTAGTTCCTTCTCCATATTGAATTATGTAACTAGTGATGACTCCATTTCTTTCGGAAACATCTATCTCTGTCCATGTGTAAGTAATACTAGTAGACATTATTAAACTAGCAGTAGGTACTCCAGGACTACCTGTAGGAGCTGTGATATCAAAAAAAAAAAGGTGGATAATTAACTAAGACATGCTTAAATCCGTGCTACCAGAAATTCAAGTAGAAGTTAACTTGAATTTATAAGAAAATATATCATAAAATTAGAAAGGATAAATAATAAAGTATAATTAAAAAAGATTGTTGTACTAAAAGATTGGGTCAAAAAGAATGTATAAGATATATTATGTAATTTTCATTGTTTATATCAGTTTTATACAACATCAATTTTAACAGCAATTCAAGTAATAGAATCAATAATGAGTATCAATAGCAGGAATCACTTTGCATAGATCTTTTGCTATTTGATGTCAATTTAATACCAGCTAGTGAGAGCTACAGTAATGTGTAACTCTATTTTAAGTTTTCAAACTAAAATCTATTTCCTTCACAAAAATGAAATAAACACATCTAAAAACATATCTAAGGGCAAGATAATACTTACCATCTTCAGCTGTTCTTATCATTTCACTTGAATTGGAGAAAGGTCCAGTACCCACACTGTTGACTCCAACTACAGTGAATGTGTACTGAGTGAAGGGCTTGAGGCCAGTAATTAGATGAGTGGTAGTACTAGATGGAGTAGTGATTGTTATGTCTCTATTAGTTCCTTCTCCATACTGAATTATGTAACTAGTGATGACTCCATTTCTGTCTAAACAATCTATCTCTCTCCATTACCTGGAACACACAGGGGTTGGAAAAGAATAGGAAGAGTGTCCTGAGGTGGTGGACTAAGTTTTTTTGTTGATCTTGGCGATTTATACTACTATATATCGGAGAGGAGTAGCTATCGTTGCTTAAGTTTTTTTTTTTTGTAAGAACAGATTATGTATTTAACATGAGCAATGAAGCTAATTACTTTATGAAAATTTCTTTCATGATAAGGTTTATGAAGTTGAGTAACTAACATTAAATGAAGACTCAATCATTTTATTATTTTTATTTTATTTTTATAATTTGTTTGCAAAGCAAAACAGGAAATACCAGGCTAATATAAAGGATTTCCAGAAGCAGAAGGATAAAAGGAAGTGACTAAAAAGTGTATGATAAAAAGACAATACAATGCAACATTATCTGAAAATCAGTTTTTTTAGAGAACTCTTGAACGCAGACTCTGAGGGAAGGGATACTATGTGATCAGGGACTCTGTTCCACTCATCAATAACTGCATATTTGAAAGAGTGTTTGTGGTGAAGAGTTCTGATGTAAGGACGATAAATGGGAAGAGAATTAAAATGAGAAGAGCAGGGGTGGGGTGAATCCGGAAAAATGAAGGAGAAATGATAGATGATCCTCATCTAGATGACACAGGTATAAGATTGATAATTCTGTATCTACAATTATGTACTTAACAGCAAGTTAACCTTGGATTCTGTCACAATTTATTGAAGACAAAAGCTTGAAATATTACTTCCATAGCCATAGCAATCTCCACATGATTCTAGGTCAAATTACTCAGAGCATTATTCATTTCTTAATATTTTATTGATTGGCTAATGGATCAAAGTCCAAATCCAATAAGTCCAACGAATTATAGAAGATGTGGAAAGCAAAGGAGAATTGTATGAAACACTCATGATCAGAGTCACTTTGGAGTGGCTACACAAAACAGATGGCATTGTGCCAAGAAATACTACAGGCCTGCAATTTTTTTTAGAAATTAGATAATGTGAAATAATGTGAAAATATATGCGTACGAAGCCGTATATTTAATTCAATTGTGATAGGGAAACTTGGTGCCTTCAGCGAATTCCTACAATAATTTCTGCATCACATACCTACTGATAGGAGTCACTTTCTGTATTATTTAAAATAATAATTAACATTATTACATTAAAAGTATGGTCTATTATTTAAGTAAATAGAAACAGACTGTAATGATCTACATGTAATAGTTAGAGCATAAGTGCTTAGGTACTGGTGGATTTAGTGCACTGAAGCCCAAGGGCCGAGGGCTTTTTGCACTAAATTCACCAGTACCTAAGCTCTAACTATTTTAGATCCCGTTTACCCATGCCAAGTTTCCACTAGCAACTTTGTTTATCAGCATTTTCGCAGGAATGGCCATGTCCCACTGAATTTCTGGCTCAAAATTAAAATTCAATTAAAATTCAATTGAAGCACACTGTCAAGTTTACTGGCAAGTTTACTTAGCATTGTAGCTGCCAGCTGTTATCTCCAGATCTAACTCTACCAAGGGCTGCTCTGGCAGCTAGCTACGGTAAATTCCTGGGAGAGTCAGCAGGAGAGTTATCAACTAGGGCTGGTCCCATATAGGTTGGATATGAGAGGGTAGTAGACCCTCACATATCATATCCTGGCCTCACATAACGGTCCCTTTATCCAGCCTATTCTATTAAACTAAAACTCAAAAATAGCAATACCCCAAGGGTGGTTAGTATGCACAGTTCACATACCTAAAGGCAAAAAATAGTGCACACTTACCAAGTTAGTACACTAGTAACAATATAGCAACGGGATCTAAGAAAATATAGGAAGTATTGAATTATTCCTTCTTTTAGAAACAATCAAACTTGGTATTTTTAAGATTAAAAAATGTACAACGTGTAGATGTAGATATAGCTAATAGTTCATTCTTGTCTTCTGATGGAGGGGTAAGAAAGGTAGGCTGGGGTGGGGGAAGGTGGGTGAGGACAGTTTACAATTACAAATTAAACAAAGGTATATAAGTTTTTTGCCTCAAGTAGATTCTGCTTCTTTAATTCCATGTTTTTCATTTCATGAGTGTCATATCTTTCAACTACTCAACTATAACAATAAACCCTCTCATAGCAAACTCAATGATAATTGGAACTACCATTCTTGTACCATTTGAAAGTGTACACTTTAAAGATGCCTACTTTTGAAGCAGAAGTGACATTTGCGTTAAGGATGGCATTTAACTTTGGTTGAATTAAGCTATTGGTTTCTTGAAGTATGCAGCCATTTTTAGTTCATGCAAGAAACCAATGATGGAATACATGATAATGATCGAGAGAGAGGAGAGGTAGTATTGATAGTCACCATAGATTCTGTAGAATTTTTAAGAATCTTTCTAAAATGATCTAAATCAGGAACTGTTAAAGTTGAACAGCTAGTTTGTTTGCATGGGATAAAAAATGATCACAAATTGCAATTCTATAGAGAAAAAAAACTATAAGTATTCTCTTTACCTCTTATGTTATTTACAATAGACACAACAACTTAAAATAAGTTTCAACAAGGTGTGATTATCCACAAAAATAGTTTTTTTTCTTTTGTAGGCAAGTTGGTTCATTGAACTCATATATACTAATGAATGTCGTTAGGCTACCTATTGACAGTGATAGCCTTCCAACATGTGAAAAAAATGGGGAGGAAGTGACGCAGGATGGGGTCATTGAATCTTTATTTGAACAAGAAATTTTGCAATGAGGTTTAAATCAATAAAACTAAAGCACAAGAAAAAAATTACCTATGATTGAAACATGAATTAGATAAGAATTAACATTGGGACAGAGGAACTTTTTAGGTATGTGGGCAATGAGAGTGTGACTTTAGTGTGTTGGGCACTAGTAGCATAGGCAGCACTGCAGGTAGTTGTAATTTACAAATACCCACCATTGATGTCTTGATTCAATATTATCACTGTAACTGACATGAATAGAGGTGCTTTACTGGAATGACAGGATCAACGGCGATTAGTAGTGAGTTGAATTCAATATAACTAAAGCACAGAAAAACTAAAAAATATACCCATTATCAAAGCATGAATTCGATGTGAAGATACTGCTCAGAAGAACGAAAAGGGTGGCAAGGTTTAGCCTGTAAGGCTAGGACCATACATTATCAGCAGATGTGTGGTTAGGGCTTATATAAGTTTTCAAGAAATGACAAGATCATCAAAACAAAAGCTAATATTGCATGTCTGAAATTTTATATAAAACAGAAGCTTGAAATATGCAATTGAATTTGAAACCAGAAATAAAATTTAAGAAAGTAGGTAATGTCTGATGAAGAGTAGAATAAAATACTCATGTGCTACTAAATGAAATAAGTATATATATGCAATGAAAGAAAAAAAACATGTATATAACTGTCACATGTTGTTCTTACATTCTATTTCATTCATTTTTCCTTTGAAGTATTACTTGGTCTTTACACATGGCACTATGAAAAAAATATAATTTGTATCGAAACTGTTTTACCACCCTCATCTCATTAAAGAAATTTGAATGTGCCAGCAATGCTTAGAAGTTTCAAAATTAAGTGAGGAAATTTCAGGCACTGTTCTAAAAATTAAAATGGTAAAAGAAATTTAGACTATATTTTTAATACTCCCATTTTTAGTGTATATTCATTGGGCATGTTAACCCTCAGTGTGCATAAGTGCAAGCAAATTTGTCAGCCTCTACACATATTGTTACTTGACACAAAGTACATATGTTTGCCCTAATTTTGAATACTTTCAAGGCTATAGCTGCATTTATCCTTATTACGTGGTTGTTCACATTACTCTGTATCTAGTTAGTTGCTCTAAGCAATGTATTTTTATTTCTTCACCCATGCTATATAATAACTATAATAAATAAGAACATGCTCCAATCAGTTAGTAGCTGTAATTTACTTATATCAACCATTGATGTCTTAATTCAATAGTGAAGTATCACTGTTGGCTAAGTTTTCGGAAGAGAAATTGTGTACTTAGCATGTGATAGATGCTTCACGATAGAGGACACAGTAGGCAAGGTAGAGTGGACTGGGAAGTGCATGCATACACAATACTCGTATACATACATAATCTAGTTGCAGGAATAAGAGTGCTCTAGTTATGATGACTGCATTAAAAGTCAATACACAAATATTTAAGTTATTAAAGCTCGGTATGTTACATATGCAACTTTTGAAAACAGCCCATTAGGTGTCTCTGCACTACCAAGTTTGTTTGGCTCTACATATACTAAACAGTAAGCGTGCCCTCCAGAAATCTTGCTGTTTACTTGTGTTATTATATCACCATGGAGAGTTCAATCTCAGTTGATCCCTGAAGAGCACTTCGGCAAGAAGTCGAACTGTCGGGTTAAGTTATAATTAAAATATTGGCTGTTAAAAAGAGAAAAGTTCCTATTATTATAATTATTTCAGCCGAGAATGACTGAATCATTATCTTATGATAGATTGGAGTACTGGAAAAAGATGCTGAGGGTGCCAAAATTGATCAAGGGATACTAGAAAGACGTGAATGGCTGCCAGATAAGCATATTACTGCTAAGACAGCTAATAAAGGAAAGGTTTCTAAAGAAACAGGATCTACAAGACACCCTTTTCCTACAAACATTGTAATAATTCATGTCATTGGATATGATTGGTTCTGTGTGTCCAACAAGTTTTGGCCTCCAGTACATGACTGCTCAGTGCTCACCTGGCACTAGGGCACTTAGGTGGTGTCATGTGATCGTTGTCAGCGTCAAAACAAGCTGAAGAAGTCAGTAGGTACACTCCACCCTATTCCAGTCAAACCCAAGTTATTCTACCAAATGGGAATGGATTAATCACTTCCTGAAACCACAAGGGGTAGTAAATATATAGTTACAGTAACAGACAATTTTTCGAAGTGGGCAGAAACAGCCCCTTTTCCATCGAAGCATGCATTTGGAATCTCCAAATTCATTTATTCAGTAATTTTTTTTTTGCTATTCTTTAAATATGTTAATTAGCTACAGTTGTTTTTTTCTTCATAGGTAACGTGTCGATTTGGTTGCCCTCATATTTTTATTACTGACCAGGGAAGGGAATTTATTAATAGATTGTCCCGTGAACTCTACTCCATCACCAAAACTCACCACCGAATTACAAGTGCTTACCACCCTCAGGTAAATCTAAATGCCATAAGTTGTAATTTAACAGCTGCATTTGTCATAATAAACACAGATTTCAAAATAATTTGCATTAGTCCAAAACATTACCAAACGAAAAAGTTGAGTATACTTTAATTTCAGATACATTTTAACAATCATTTTAGTTTCCATATTAAAAATCAATTTTCTTTTTATAGACCAACGGGCTAACTGAGCTCTTAAACTAATCTCTTTGTCAGTGTTTGGCAAAGCTAAGTAATGAAGAGCAAAGTGATTGGGATGACAAAATTGATTGCGTAATCATGGGGTATCGGGAATTGTTTCAAGGTTCAACAAAACATTCACCTTACTACATGCTTTTCCAGCAAGATATGGGGCTACCTATTGACAGTGATAGCCTCCAAGCATGTAAGGAAGGAAATGGTGATGAAGAGAAGCTGGATGAGGTCATGGAATCCTTACTTGAATCAAGAAAGAAAGTATTCAATGAAGTTGAGATCAATATAACTAAAGCACAGGAAAAAAAAAAAATACCTATGATCGAAAACATGAAGTGGCTACTATAAACGTAGGGACAGAGGCACTTCTGGAGAATACTGCTCAGAAGCAGAGAAAAGGTGGCACGCTTGAGCCTACATGGCTAGGACCATACATTGTCAATAGATGTATGTGTAAGGGGTTGTATGAGTTGTCAAGGAATGTTCAAGTGACACATTGAATAGTTCCAGTATTGTGTTGAATGACTCACCAGTATCCAATGATGAATGGATTATTGGAACAAACGGCTGGGATTCTTAACGGCTGATCAAGATATGTTAAAAAGAGGAGAATGGCTGACAGATAAGCATATTAATGCTGCAAGTGTGCTGATAAAGGAAGAGTTTCCCAAACAACTTGGTCTACAGGACACCCTTCTTCTACAACGTTTTGACCAATATGAATCAGAATATTGTCAGTTTGTTCAAATAGTTCATGTCAATGGCAACCATTGGCTGTGTGTCAAACAAGTTCTGTCCTGCAGGAACTGTAGACATATACGACTGCTTACCTGGCACTGGATTTTCACCATCTCTTAAAGGTGCTCACATATAGCAATGCCTGGGCGCCTTTAGTAGCGCACTCCAGCTGAATAGTAGCGCGTTATCTACCACAAAGTCACGCCCCGCTCTGTAGCTCTGTAACAAATTAGTGCCCGTGAAATGCAGCTGTGCCTCACTTACCACTATGCGGCGTACTGATAGGGCGGGGCAGAGTCAACTTACAATAAAAAATTCTCACGCTCTAAAGTAATGGATCCAGAAAAAACTTGAAAAATATACATTAGATCTTGCTAAGCAATGCTTGTTGTATCCTTATATGCTATAAGATCATTATTTTACATTTTAGTTTTAAAATAGTAATATCCTTAACTTGTCAGTTTGCCTCATTCACCCTCACCCCAACACTTATATATAATATATTTAGCATCATTAACTTCCATGTAATCTGTTGTATGACTCTGAAATCACTATGTGTGCTTTCTTATGATATTTTAAGCTTTCGCTCATGCTATTCCTAGGATTGTTTTTCTCTTCGTGTGGACATATGAAATGAAAGTAGTCATAAAAGTAGCAAATTACATGAGGTCATACATTAAAGTTCTCCCTAGCTACTGTTGAGCTATTGGTTCCCATATTTCCCGTAAATATAGGTACGGGGGTACCTATATTTCTGGAAGTACGGGTATGAGGGCACCCATTTTTTCGTAAATATAGGTACCCGGGACACCCATATTTGGGGATACCCAAATTTACTTGACACCGGTCGCCATATTCCACTAAACGGAATCCTATGGTTTAGTGAACTTTTCTTGTATAACCAATTCTTTACCCCTTTGAATTAGGTTGCATCTGAAATACCTGATTTTTAGTGGATGCAGCTATGTCATAAAAACTAATTAGTTAATTTTCTATTTAAATTAGCGGCGGCAGTAAATTATCTTGGCTAATAGTTGTTTGTCCTAGTTATAGCCCATATGCAACAGTATTGTTCTTACTTGAAAATACATTGTCCTATAGTGAAGTCACCCAAGTAAGTCTTCTTGTGTTGTGATATCCAGTTAACAAGTGTGATTAATAAAATATTTATGACTAGTGGTTTGAACTTTAATAATCAATAAAATTGTTCAGAACACAACAGTATAGGCTACAATTCACATTTAAGTTATATTTAATCATTGAGTTTAAGTTAATGTTTTAGCTATTATTAGGAAGGCTTCATGCCTTTATTAAGGTATGATGTAGTATTAGGAATGCTTCATTCATTGTGAAATATTTGGAACAGATTTTTCACTTTAGTTTTAGTCTAATTTACCTTGTAAGAAATATTTCAAATATGTGCAGAAATATCATTCGTTTTATCGTTTTTTATTTACTGCAATCAGATCGATTTATCTGTACTCTCAGTTAAAATTGGCCAAGTATGTAGCCATTGACATTATAGCTAGAATACCAAATCACTTTTTTTTAAATATTTCCTGAGCATGGTAGTCTGTAGTACAATCTAAGTGACCAATAGCTCCTGCCAAAAAGAAAATGCCCAGTTACTGAAAACAACTTAGTGGCGAGCGGGCAAACCGAGTGAGACACTATACAGTGGTGTCAAACTGAGAATCGGGGATGTTTGTTTGTATAGATGTGTGGATCTAGTATGCCATTGTGTACTTTGCCCCCCCACATTTTTGTGTTCTCTTGGTGGTCAACCCGGTCACCATATTCCACTAAACGGAATCCTATGGTTTAGTGACCTTTCCTTGTATAATCAATTCTTTACCCCTTTGAATTAGGTTGCATCTGAAATACCTGATTTTTTTTGTGGATACAGTTATGTCATAAAAACTAACTAGTTAATTTTCTATTTAAATTAGTGGCGGCAGTAAATTATCTTGGCTAATAGTTGTTTGTCATAGTTATAGCCCATATGCAGCAGTATCGTTCTTACTTGAAATACATTGTTCTATAGTGATGTGGGGGTCGTTACTTCCCACACTAGCTAGTTCTAAGATGGAAACTCGAAGGACCAGGATGTCCACTTGATCTGGCGCAAGGCTAATATCAATCGCAACCGCTGGCCGTTTAGCTTGCAGTCTTGACTGACAGCAAAAGGTGCGCACTCCTTATGCGGGGTATTACACAGGTTCTCAGAGGTGAACAACATTATTAACTAGAATAGGCATGCATATATACGTAACAACAAGTAGAGAGTTACGATGGGTTGCGTAACTCTACCACAATGATGATACAATAAAGGAGGGACAGGAAGTAGGGAAATGATCGTTAGTTTAGACTCTGGCTGTGGACGTAGTCCCAGACATACTCCCGGGGGAGGCTTGAGGAGTCCTGGGGATGACTTGATCTTCATCTGTGATGAGAGGTATAAGTCTCTGGATGGCTCTGGTGTATCTCTTGCCTCTGCAACGTAACGTAACAGCACGGACGTGACCGTCATCACCCGCATGTGTAGTCTCTACTACAGCAACAGGCCAGTCTCGGCTGCGTAGAGTCTCGTCTCTGACAAAGACCAGGTCTCCAGGAGCTAGAGATCTTCCAGTTCTAGTCCATTTGGATCTTTGTGCACAGGAGGCGAGGTAAGTAGCTGTCCATTGACGCCAGAGATCATTCTGTAGTCGAGAGACCAATTCCCAACGTCGGAGATTAGACATCTTGCCTGTGGAAGGCAGAGGTTGAGGTGGAGCTCTAAGAGGTCTTCCTATGAGGAAGTGTCCTGCTGTGAGGTATGTTCCTTCGGATGCTTCTTCTGTGTGCAGAGGAGCGAGGGGTCAGCTATTGAGAATAGATTCTGCTTGAGCTAGCAGTGTGTACAGCTCATCCCATCTGAGGCTGTGTGGTTGAAGAGTCTTTCGGAGTAGAACCTTCATGGCTTTGACTGCAGCTTCCCACAATCCTCCGAAGTGTGGAGCTCTTGGAGGGATGTGATGCCATCGGATTTGGTTGCTAGATGAGAACTGTGTTATGACTTGTCTCATTTCGTATGATTCGGAGAGTCTCTGCAGCTCCCGGCGGATCTCCTCCCGGGCCCCATGGAAATTGGTTCCATTATCTGAAAAGATGTCAGCAGGGCAACCACGTCTGGAGATGAAGCGATCCAGAGTAGCACGGAATTCAGTAGAGGAGAGAGAGGCGCAGAGATCTAAGTGGACGGCTTTAGTAGTCATGCAGACGAAGACTACTGCGTATGCTTTGATCTAGGAAGGTTTTCGGGTGTGTCCCACTTTTAACTGGAACGGTCCAGCAAAATCCACACCAGTCCTGTAGAAAGGAGGAGCAGAAGTAGTTCTTGAAGAAGGGAGCATGCCCATCATGCTGGAGAGAGGTTTGGCGTAGGCCTTCTGGCAAATGGCACAGGTCCGGCTGATGAACTTGAGTAAGTTGCGTAAACCAGGGATCCAATAAGAGTTTGCCAGGATGGAAGCCATGGCTGAGATGCCAGCGTGGCTGTAGGTACGGTGAAGTGTCCTGACCAGTAGCTTGGTGAGGAGAGACTTTGGGTGAAGAACAATCAGGGTAGTAGGAGTTGATGGAGCTTCAGGGTCGCGAACTCGGCTGCAAACTAGGAGGTGTCCATGATCTGCTATCTTGACTTGAAATCGATGGAGCGAGTGTCCTGATGGAATGTTCTTGGACTTGTGCACAGCTTCGAATGCTTCTGGATAGAATTCTTGCTGAGACAATGCGTAGACGCGGTGTTTTGCAAGTTCGATCTCTTCGAATGTGAGCATGTCGGAGAGAGTCTCTTGCTGGTGGTTGGAGTGGAGGCGTCGACACCGAAGGATCCAGGCTACGACTCTCACTAGAGTGAAGAAGGAGGAGAACTTCTTCCAGAGGTTCGAAAGGAAGTTCTTTTGGGTCTCTCTGTCATCTGGATGCTAGGCTTGACGGAGATGTTGAGGACGGATGCCGCAGGTTTGCTGGGCTTGTGTTGAGGCCAATCTTTCTTGGGAAGGAGAAGCCAGGAAGGACCTGACCACCAGAGTGCTGACGTGATCAGGTCTTTCGCTCGGATTCCTCTACTGGCAAGATTTGCAGGGTTGTCACTGGATCTGACGTGTCTCCAGATGACGTCTGGCAGTAGCTGCTGAATGGCGAAGACTCTGTTAGCAACAAATCTATTGAGGAGAGGAGGTGACTTTGGAAGCCAATGGAGGACGATCTCGCTGTCGGTCCATGGGTGAACGCGTTGGAGAGGGATGTCCAGGAGAGATGCTGTGCGAATCAACAGTTTTGCTAGGAGATGAGCACCTGTGAGTTCGGCTTTGGGGATAGTGATAGGCTTGACAGGCAAGACTCTGGCCTTCGCGATGACCAAGGTCGAGCTGACTTGTCCTCTTGAGTTCACAGATCTGAGGTAGATGCTGGCACCGTAGGCGACTGAAGAGGCGTCTGAGAATCCATGTAAGGTCCAGGAGTCGGGAGAAGAGTCGTCCTTGGGAACGATACGTCTCGGAACTGCATGACCGTTAATGGCTGGAAGGTCGGATAGCCACTCATCCCAGTGTACCTTGATATCTTCCGGAACTGGCTTGTCCCATAAAAGAGATCGTTTCCACGTTTCTTGGAAGAGAATACGAGCTGGTATGATGGCTGGGCAGAATAGACCGAGAATGTCGAAGACACCAGCAGCCCCTGAGGCGATGGAGCGTTTGGTGGTAGTCGGAGCATTCGGAGCAGGGTCTGGAATGGAGACATGGAGAGTGTCTTTCTCCACAACCCAGTGGATGCCTAAGGCTTTGGGAGCTTGGCATGGAGGGGTGATGGATACAGGTGATGAATCTGTTTCCAGTAGATGAGGCGGAATCATAGACTTGAGTTCCTTGGAGTTGGTCCTCCACTTGCGAAGAACCATGCCTGCACGAGAGAAAAGGTCACAGAGTTCGGATCTGAGTTCTTCTGCTTCGTTCACGTTTCTGGCTCCTGACAAGAAGTCGTCCACGTAGAAGGCGGAGAGGATGGCATCTGCTGCTGCAGGATGCGAGGATGAGTACAGGTTGGCCAGAGTGTGTAGCACTTGTGTGGCCAGGAAAGGAGAGCTCTTGACCCCGAAGGTGAGGCGGTTCATTCTGCAGTCGAGAATGGAGCCATTGGAAGCACGCATGAGGAATCGATGCAGGTCCCTTTCTTCTGGGTTTAGGAGGATCTCCCTGAACATCTTCGAGATGTCTGCCGTCATTCCAACGTTGTGTCGACGAAATCGAGTGAGCACGTCTGGAAGAGGCGGGTACAGGTTTGGACCTGGTAGAAGGGTGTCATTCAGCGAGACGGAGTTCGATGAACGAGCAGATGCATCAAAGACGGCTCGAACCTTTGTGGTGGTTGAGGAGTCTTTGAATACGCCATGTACCGGCAGGTAGCAGGCTGGAGAGCGAGGTATCTCGTTTGGAGGGATGACCTCGGCATGGCCCACGTCCAGATACTCTCTCAACACGCCAGAGAAGGCGTCGAGCTTCCCTTTGGCTTTGAGAGACTTCTCATTGGCTAGAAGTCTGGAGTGAGCTTGGCGACGGGTGTCTCCAAGGGTGGGTGGATCAGAGACTCGAGGCAGGGAGACGGAGAATCTGCCGTCGATTCTCTGGTAGGTGTTGTTGAAGTTCGTGATAGTTTGTTCGTCTTCAGGCGAGTGCGTCGGCGCTTCTGGGACTTGATCCAACTCCCATAGTCGGTCGAGGTCCATGGAGAGGTCTGTAGGAGTCACTGCCAGAGTGAGCACTGGAGTAGACGAAGCTCTCACCATAGGTCCAGACAAGCAGAGTCCAAACCTGGTGGGTTGTGCCAGGAATCCATCAAGTCTGAATTCCGGGGCTGTCTTTACAAAAGAGGCGTCCATTCCATTCAAGAGAATGTCCACCCGGCCTCCGAGATCTGGATCAGCTAGCTTGTACGACGAGAGGGACGGCAGCGAGGTGATCTTGTCCTTGTCAGCAGGGGAGTCCAGATGAGGCAGCTTGGGATGAACGGTGAACCTGAATGGCTCAGAGTGGAATGAACCATCCACTGAGTGTAGCGAGGCTTTTGCAGTGAATTTGCACTGAATGTAGGAACCACCACACTCAAGAGTACGAGGCTTGGATGTTCTCTTGAGCCTGAGGTCCGAGGCGAGTTTGTCAGAGATGGCACTAACAGCAGCTCCACTGTCTAGAACTGCTCTGGCCACCACAGTCTGTCCTTCGTTCTCGATAGAGACCAGCGCAGTGTGCAGGAACCTGATGTCGGAGTCTGTGTCGTCGTCCGATGAATTCGAGGTTTGATCCATGGTGGTCAACATCTGGTGAATCTCGGGAGCATTGGAGGTAGAAGAAGGAGAGGCCTGTGGCTCGATGTGGAGCATCGAATGGTGTTTGGCACCGCAGGTCCTGCAAGAGAATTTGCTTGGGCAATTCCCACGACCGTGTTGACTCGAGAAACAGTTGGTGCAGAGCCGTTTGTCGCGAACCAACTTGTTTCTGCTTTCAACATCCATCCCTTGAAACGTGGAGCACTTCATGAGTCCGTGGTTGTCGTTGCAGGCGTAGCAATTGGGAAGTTTCTTGGGAGTAGACTTGTGGTGGTGGGGTTTCTGCTTGACAGGCTGAGAGTGAGATGAGGAATAGGCGAAGTGAAGAGATGATCGAGTCGACGTTGGGGCAGGAGACGAGTTGTCGTTGGCGAGTTCTCGTTGCCAGTACTGCACAAACGATAGGACTGTTTCCATTTCTGGCACAGTGTCTGGCTTCTTGTGGCGTAGCCATTCCCTTTTGCAGTCAGGGTCCATGAGGCTGACCAAGACCATGGCAAGGTATGCGCTGAGGGAGTCGCCCACAAGTGACTGAAATCTCTGGAAGGGTAGTACGAGGTTGTCGTAGACGTTGTCGAGGTCGGTAGCAGTTAGGTGGAATTGCTTGACAGTGTCTATTTTGTTGATGATAAGAGGGCACACAACTTGTGGAGATCCAAACTTGGTGCGTAGGAGAGTGAGCATTGTGTCCAAGTCTGCGTTGGGATCGGGTAGGTTGTGAAGAATCTTGAGACCAGAAGGGTGCTGGATAGCTTTGATGAGATGTCCCTTGATCTCGAGGTTGGAATGTCCTTTTGCTCTAGCGTTGATCGTAGCCTTGAACATTGTCTCGAAGTTCGCCCATTTGAAGGGGTCACCGTCGAATGTTGGAACGTCCAGATGTAGTGAAGAGTTGTTGTGACTTGTCGATGTAGCAGGAGATGAAGCAGGAGAGGATGATGTCGTGGCCGCTGTGAGTATGGGTACTGCTGGGTCACGGCAGGATGAGTGAACATCTCTGCTGAGCACGGCAAGACTCTCTTTCACATCTTGGAATCTTCTGTCAATGGCGGGGCTGTCTTTGGTGTAGCGTCTTGCTAGCTTAAACCAGTCACTGCAACGAGCAGACAGGTTGACAAAAGAGTCTCGAAAGAGAGGTGAGTTGACGTCTAGGACGGATTGTGCTGTTGTGAGGTCTTCGCTCAGGCCGTTGCTGTCGATCCACAACTCATGGAAGAGCTTGAAGTCCCTGATGGTTGTCTTGACCTTGTCGTAGGTGTCTTCGTCTTTGTCTTTCTCCGTTTCCTCGGCGTCGTCATCCATGTCGTTGTCCAAGACCAGTTCGTCGATCCAATCTTGGATGGATTTGTGAGTAGATCTGAGGGAGACTAGATCTTTGAGGAGGTCGTCGAACACTAGTCCAGAGATCTCGTCCGGGTGCTTGCCTTGAAGTTCGGAGACTTTTCTCTGCAACCTAGTGAGCATTCCTCGCTTGTTGCCTTTCTTGCGATGGAGTGATTGCAAGGCTTGAGAGAACTCGGAAGGTTCAGACATGGTGAGTAACTGGAGTTGAAGAAATACGGAAGTGGTTTGAAGATAGATTGGATACGAGTGGTGTTGATGTGAGCCACGCGTAGCAGTCAGAGAAGTGAGGGTTGAAGATGGAGTCGAAACGAAATAGCAACAAATAGTGAGCTAAGCTACAGCTACGAAATAGCAACTAATAGAAAGCTAAGTAAGTCGAAATAGCAGCAATAGAGAGCTAAGCACTAGTTCAAACAAAGGCTCGAAGGACCATTTAATGTGGGGGTCGTTACTTCCCACACTAGCTAGTTCTAAGATGGAAACTCGAAGGACCAGGATGTCCACTTGATCTGGCGCAAGGCTAATATCAATCGCAACCGCTGGCCGTTTAGCTTGCAGTCTTGACTGACAGCAAAAGGTGCGCACTCCTTATGCGGGGTATTACACAGGTTCTCAGAGGTGAACAACATTATTAACTAGAATAGGCATGCATATATACGTAACAACAAGTAGAGAGTTACGATGGGTTGCGTAACTCTACCACAATGATGATACAATAAAGGAGGGACAGGAAGTAGGGAAATGATCGTTAGTTTAGACTCTGGCTGTGGACGTAGTCCCAGACAGTGAAGTCACCCAAGTAAGTCTTGTATTGTGATATCCAATTAACAAGTGTGTGAAAGTGTATAGAGTGTTACATATACTGTTTAACTATTCAAGAATAGCACCACATAAACAACTACCAAATAAACATATTAGCTGACTGTACACAGCTTTTTTCAACTACTGCGTCAGACTCTTTACATACACCTTTGTAGGTGGCACCTGCTTTACTGAATCAGAGTATAATTCATTACCTCTATAATAGTGAAGTTAGCACTTAAGGTGGGAATCCTGCAATGGTCACCTTATTACATTCGACCAGACCCTTTCCTCATAGTGTGGTAGTAAAGTGTCTGGCTATGCCAGACTATTAACAAATTATGACAGTAAATAGGTCACTGCAATGGGTGAGTCGTTAATGAGTGCCTTAGAGCAGTATTGTTAGTAAGAGAAGTGCAGTACTACTTCGACTTAAGAAATATTACAAAAGAAGCTTCAAAGATGATGGTATAATCAGAAAGAACTATAAATTCAGTATTAAGTAACAAACTAGTCAGAATTCATACTCTTTCATTTTTTAAAATATTGATATCAGCTTAGTGAGTCTGCACTAGTAGCTATCTATAATAGTCACTTACATTGTCCATTCACTTTGTATGTTGCAGTTGAAATCAGAGCCAATAGTAGTAAAATCATACTGTACACTGAGTACATTACAAAATGGAGATAAACAAAATTTCATACAAATTCATTCTTTTCCACTACTATAAGTCTTGTTTTGTTACTAGATTTATATTGGAACACACATAAATGATCCATTGTGCGGACCTGAACTCATTTAGCTAGCTAGATTACCTCAATAGTATATCTCAGTGAAGTAGTTATCCACTCACAGGTCCTTTCACGTAAACAACACGTGATTACGACACTGGGCGGGTGATGGGCTGTCCCTAAGAGGGGTTTTACCTTGAATGGAGAATCTTTAATACTATCGCCTTCTGTGCTTGAGGTTTTATGCGTGAGTGTATTAGCTATCATATTATGTATTTTTAGCACGACCATTTGCTGACATCAGCAATTTTTCTGACCTTCTGCGCAAACGCAGGTACGGTAGACCCGTGCATATCGGGCCTCAATTGTAGCAGTCCAACTGCTGTCTTTATCTCCCAATCTAGGTCTAGCACACTTCTGAGGCTGCTCTGTGGGTGGTAAGTTGTACTGGTTAGCTGTAATAAACTTCATTACAGCTGATCTGTAGTTACAATTGGCTGAGGCTTAGCTCCAGTCCAGACCAGAGCAGCAACTTTAACTGAATTATAGGTTATTATATATTATATGCTTGACAAATGCTTGCTGTGGTAAAAAATGGAAGAACTTTTAGGTCTGCTTCATAACTAGCCAAAGACCAGAATAACTGATCCACCAGAGGTCATCTAATTCATCACTCTGTTTCTTGCACTAAGCAAGTGACAGCAGGAGAGTACTCCCACATCAGCACTACTGTTGAAGCAGATAAAAGATTTAGCTGTCATCAAGAGAAATGCAAGTTTAAAGCAAATGACTTTAAAATCATTCATTATTAATAATTTCATTCACATAAATCATCAAAAAAGCCATGGCACATTTAAGTGACCTTCAAGACTTTGCCCTTGGACAAGAAAATTCTGAGCTGCATGAAAGCAAAGACATTGTTGCACGAATGATATGTGATACTAGAAACAAACATGAAGCAAACTGAACTTACTGATTATTTACATCCATTGCAATTTTCAATAGTTAATACTGATTTTCTGTTAACTGTTAATGTTAACCAGATGAATTGTGGAATATACTGATTTTCTGTTAATTGTTAATGATAACCAGATGAATTATTAAATAATATATAACAAATTGGTAATTAATGGGTACAATACTTCTCTGGCATGACTAAGAGTAGAATTTTCTGTCCCCCCCTGACGAAAGACCACTCCTTTTGAAAGACCACTTAATCTGTAACCATATCTCTCAAGAGAGTGGTCTCTCAAGAGAGGGACCACTGTATTATTAAATATGATAAGTAGGAACTTAACTTGGGTTTATGAGGTGCTCCAATTTGTTTGTTTCTTGTATTTTATTATCAAATTGCTATGAGATGGCATTTTAAAGTCCAAACTAAGAGTCTAATAATATGATTCTTATGATTATTATACCATAGTAGTAATAAAATGTTATAAAAATATAAAAGAGTCAAATGAGGGAGAACTATTTTCAGAATTCTGACTATTTAATCTCTATTAACAACTATTTAGTAAATGCTACTTTGAGTTATTGTCGAAATTCTTTTATTAAACTGCTTCCTCATGGTGGACTGTTTCATAGTGAGATGTAGACTCTTCTATTGTGACTCAACCAGAGCTTCATTTTTTTCAGTTTTCACAGGAGGTAGTGTTCTGTGAGGAAATGAAGTGACATCACTTGACAACTTCTCTCTTTGTATTAATATTCATGTGTATTATTGTAAAGGACAAGAGCATTCTTACCTTTCAGGGTTTTATCTCTTCTCTTCCAGAAATAGACGACCACTCCAATTATGAACAGAATGAGAGAATACAATACAAAAGTGATCAACACAGAAAGGACTATTGGAAGAACATACTATATTAATAGAAAAAATATAATAAAAGTGACACAAGTTGTCCTAGTACTAACCTGATACTCCAGATGTGCAGGAGTTATTTTGAACAAGAGATAGAAAACCTGAAGGTAAAATATTAGCCACCGTAACTGCTGGTCCCTCTCCCCCTCCAGTAGTGGCAGAGACTGTTATGTCAGACACCAGTGTGTTAGGAGTGAGGTTAGGGATAGAGAAGTTGGTATTGTTAGTAGTTTGTAGTAATTGAAGAGTTCCATTTAGAGAGTACCTGATGATATAGTGAGTGAGAATTCCATTAAGTTCTTCTGGTACTTCCCAAGATAGGAATGCAGATATTGTTGTTGTCTGCTGAACATTATGAACTGCAGTAGGTTCTATGAAAATTTATAATAATCATTTCAAGACTATTTCAAGCCAATTAATTGTTCTGGTAGAGGCTTTTACACTGTATATCTCTCAAAATATTAATGTTAAATAAGGTGTTCAATAAACTGGTGTTATGAACATGGACCCAAAACTTTCCTTTACTCTCCTTTATTTGTGCTGTATGCAATTTTCAAAATACTCCAATAATTGTAGAACATAAATTAATACAAATGAGTTGGATAGGGTAATCGTTCAAACATTAAAAGAGGAAAATAAGCCACAAATCTCTAGTCTTGTCAAAGTAACAATGGTGAACCAAGGAGATAAAGATGAATTTCAAAATATTTAGACAAATAATTCATTGAGATGATTAAAAATTACTACATTTTGCTGATGGTAAACAACCAGAGTGCATGTCATTACTATCAAATGGGAGAGGGAAGAGGGGGGGAGGGGGTGAGGGGTTGCTTCCCGACCAAGTTTATTAAAAAAAAGTATTGTACCAATACATGCAATTCAGTCTACAAGACAACTGTAGGCTAATTCACTGCAGTTACTACATCTGTGGGCTATTAAATTAATGAAATCAGTTTATACTGGCAATTCAAATATCTTCATCATGAAGTCTCAGCCCTCATATCTCAGGGTTGTAAAACATGAATAATGGTTTAAAATTAGTGATGTGCTATACCACAAAGGTGACAGGCTTCATTATGAGGTACAATTTTGCTCATAATTTATTTTTTTGTTCATCTCAGTAAACTATAGTAACATAATTACCTATCTGCTGATACTTATTATCTATTCAAAACTATTTGGTCTACACAGTACAGTTTTTGAAAGTAAGTAATTTTAACCATTAATAATTTGAGAAAAGTCAAGCAAGCATTAATTTATTTCTTGATTCAATTGCTGGGTTAAGTATAAGAGGCTAGTTGCACGAGGCACTGATTTCAACAATCAAATTTTGCCAAGAGATTTATGAAAGGAAACAAATTACACTAAGGTAAAAAAAAATAGTGTGACTGAAACTTACATTTTTTTCTGTACTACAAAACACAACAGGGCAGTTAAAAGTTTTAAAATATATACCTAAAATGTTGACTTCAAGCTGCTACTATTTACTTGGTATAGACATCATTCAAACTAAGTTTTCTTAAAAGTAGCTACAAATATGTAGTCTTGACTAACAATTTTAGTCTATAAATTATGAAATCACTTTCATACCACTATTTCATGAGTAATATTATTAGCTTCTCTAGTCTGACTATCTACATGACATGACAAATGCACTGAAGAATGGCCAAAATTAAAATTACATATGGTAAAAGTTTTAACTAACTACTCACTGCAATTGTTTGACTTGAAAAACAAGCATTATATGCAAGCATTAAATTTCCTGAAGCACAGGATGATTCGGGCAGGAAATGACAAGTTTTTTCAGTGGTACAGCTGTAGTTGCTGAAAAAAACTAGAAGAAAAATGGTGTAAAGGCAGCAAATATATCTTTTTTCTAGTTAACATTTAGTCACTTGGTGCTGTTCTGTGCTATTTTAGCTAAGCAGCAGTAGCTGCATTTTCACACTCACCTGCTCACTGGATATATCAATGCATGATTTAAGTTGTATTCTCTGCATGAATTTCGAATAAGAACAATACTGTTGGGTATGGAGCATCATTATGACAAGCAGCAAATTAGTCAATTGTTGACTTACTATAACTGCCACTAACTCAAACAGAAATAAACTCCCGTAAGTTAGTAAGGTATAATTAATGAGTCCTCAGAAATTCAGATAAGTAAGAGACTACCTAATTCCTTACTTATTTTGATGACATGGGTATAAATTGATAAACCAAAGAATTTTACTAAGGAGTCGGGTGAGGGTCAAAATACAAATGACACATGTACATACATTTGCACATATACAGTGATATGCTTCAGTATAAATTGCAAGCAAGCCATTGTGCACAAGTAAGTAAAAAACTAGGTAAAATTTAAACCATAATGTTGATTTTTGCCATTAAACAATAGATATGTAAAAAATAAGCCATGTTGTAGCTCATGTTAGCCTAGTTTAGGAAGGAGCAATTCAGCCCATTTAATTTCAGGACAAACATATCATGGTGACTGCTCCCTGCAATGCAACTATTTGCGATTGAAAAACAACAACAACAACAATAAAACAAAGCATTTCTAAGGAATTATCACACAGTTTTGAGCCTAACCCCGAATTGAGAATTGTGTGCTGCTGTAACAACAAAAAAACTGGAGGGGGTGAAATAAAAATTATGGGCAACTAATACATGAATGTGCTTTAAGCTATTTTTAGATAAGCAGTAACTGTAATACACAACACTTTCAATGATAATGTTACATCTATGGTTAGTTGTTCTGTGGTACAACAATCAAATATACTTGTCTCTAATAATATAAATCTATTCTGTCAATATTAAAGCTCGTTCTAGCTCAGCACTTCAGTTGTACCAATATGGTTTCCATTCTCAATTTCTTGGTGTTCTCTCCAAGTTTGGAACAAACCCAGACAGTACTGTATGCCTTGCACTTATGGGAATGCTTGTCTGTAAGTATGGGTGCTAATAGTATACTCTTCTTTGCTGGACTTACTGCCTCCAGGACCACCACACCACCTCGAGCTGTCCCCTCAACCTACCCGTCATGGTTCCCGGACGTCCCAGCTTGGCCAGCTACAGGCGTGCTGCCTATGCGCTCGCAGGCCCAGAGTCGCAGCTCTATATGTCGGTGGTTACTTAATAATATGCATGGTTTAACTGAAACTGGAAAATAAATTGAAATATTCTATAATTTATCTTTACCCGATTGTCATGTGCTACTACAACATTTACGATTCTTCTGTGTTAATGTTTGTACTTTATACAATCGGAAAAAGTTAACATTACAAGCATAGTGGATAGGCCTTAGTCAGTGTGTTCAAGTCTGGAGATATTTTTGTCTTTTTCCCTTTGTTTTTGTTAGTAGTTTTTGCATGATAGTTTGGATGAGTTGGTATATCTTTACCCGATTGTCATGTGCTACTACAACGTTTACGATTCTTCTGTGTTAATGTTTGTACTTGATACAATCAGAAAAAGTTAACATTACAAGCATAAATCTCCAGACCTTGTAATTTATCTTACAGGAGACCTTAGCTACCACAAGCTAAACAGTTTCCATATGTTATCTTAGCTACACATTTCTTTGAATTCAAAAACAGTAATAATTTCTGATCCAAAACGCTCCTTTGCATCTAACAAGCTGAAAAATTAAAAGTGTGATGAGACACACTGAAAAGCCAATTGTGTTTTCAATTTTTTTTTGTTTTAAGAGATTTTTAATTCTATAATATAATAATATATAGAATCTACTATTATCATCATGAATTATGGAAATAGAAGATTCTTCAGGTAAATACATCATGTCATGTCATTATAGTTTTATGTAACTGGGCATGGTCACTCACATATATATCAAACATATACCCCATTCAATTGTCCACCCCTCGCTCGTTTCACTTGCTCACCAATAAGCAGCATATCTATATACATCACCACATACCATTCTGACCTCCTACAAGGAGAGAATAAGGGAACACTTAACTAAAACTAAGTAGCTCTTTTACATTCGCTATCATTAATACTGTAAAATCTATTATTAAATGACTACATGCACAATTTACATGCTGCACACATTCTAGTTGTTCAGAAGTACAAAAGTAAAGTATGTAGTTATCATGTAGCAGTTACTAAATAAACACAAACCAGTTCAAAATATGCATTATTTTCTTCATTAATTGTATACAGGCTCTTCTTCATGTTTGACAGTGTCATAGTGAGAAGTGGACTCTCCAACTGTAACTTGTTCATATGCTGAACATTTATTCATCTCCATTGTGGTAGACCTGTTGTATTATATTTCATAGATTTTCTTTTGTTATATATAGTATATCTGTACAATTGTGTGAATTCAATGATAATTGTGTTCCAGATGCATTTGCATGTCTGAGTACAAAATGACTACATTCGTTTGTTTTAAATTTCAATATAATTAACACTGAAACTCTATCTACTCTCTTTCAAGAACACTATAGTGTGTCGTTCAGTGCTCAACAGAAAACTAGTTTGTCTATTGTGTTGATAATCTCCATTGACTCAGACTATTTGCTGAAGATGTTACTTTAGAATTCAAATCAAAGGCTAAAAATTATCATAGACAAACAATGAGAAAAGGCTTTCTTAAAAACAAAGTGATTGATAAAGAAGAAGACTTCTTGTAAAATAATATGTAGCTGGCAACTCATGGAATTGTAATTTTAATATTTTTAATGTTTGTTTAATTTATCTCTATTTTGATAACTGAGATATGAAGAGAGAATATAGTTAATGAGCAAAGACTTGAGAAACATTTAATCAATTTGCAGCCAAATTGATTAGGTGTGATAAAAATATACAGTGTGGGGTCCTCAGGTTAGAAAGTTATTAGACAAACGACCTAAGGGGTATGTTTTCCACTGCCACCAAGTCTATCCTCGTCCAGTAGCTATGGCGCCCAGCTCCCCGGTAGTTGGAGGGATAATAGGTTTAAGTATTATCTCACAACACTGAACACACATGTACAGGAATATTACAAAACAGACCCAGAGCTGTAGAGGCTCTGGCTATATAAAGCTGACACACAACTTAATTAAACCAGCTAGCTGTATGCGTTTGATAAGGCAATCCATTGGCCAACCAGATTCCTGATCCTACCCAGAAAGCCCGCTCAAACGCACCACACATACATCTACTGACTAGCAGGCACAATCCTGCTCACACACACACAATGACAATTGTTCATTGTTCCACACATCCAGTCAGCCAAGGCCTGGCTCCACAGAATGTATGCCTGAAAATTTACATGCTTCTTTTAAATAATATGTAAACACAACCAACATTGTAATAATAATGTATATTTTAATGCTATAAGTGTTAATGCTGTTTTTGATATTGTAGTAAAATCATATGATCACTTACTTTTTAATAGTAATTCTTTTCTTCCAACAATATATTCCAAATCCAATTGTTACAAGTAAAATGCAGAATACCATAGTAATGACCATAGTTACTACTATGGTAACAGCAATACCTGAATATATAATTAATACTTAAAAACTTTTGTTTCTGATAACTATTGTAATCATACAAATAAGTTCTATCTTGAATAAATGTGCTACATGAGAAATGAATTATAGTTGGCGAGCGAGCGAAGCGAGGAGACACTAGGATATTTTTTATCGAGCGAGCGAAGCGAGGTGATACTATTAATGGTGGTTAATGCAAAATCGGGTATAATATGTTATTGGCGAGCGAGCGAAGCAATCGAGACAGTATTAGGGGTGGACAATGCAAAATCAGGTATATGTTCGATGTATATATAATATATATATTTATTGCAGCTTTGATATTTTTACTCGAATATTTCCGCATCACGCGAGCGTTCTGTATTCTCCCATATTGTACGGTTTATATTGTACGCTACTTGTAGCGCGAGCGTAGCGAGTAAAATCAATGAAAATTGCATTGTAACCGGTTGAGAAAAATTTCAAAGAAGCAATAAATCACTTATCACACTCGTCGTACAATATGGGAATGATATTTTACTCTCACGCCACATTTTCACTCGCCTTTGGCTCGTGAAAATATTTTGCGTGCTCGTAAAATATTTTCCCATATTGTACTCTGACTCGTGCTATAAGTATTATATATTATTGGCGAGCGAGCGTAGCGAGCGAGACACTTACAGGGGTAACACAATCGAAAATCGGGGATGTTTATTTATTGGCGAGCGAGCGAAGCGAGCGAGACAGTATTAGGGGTGGATAACGCAAAATCGGGTATATGTTATATATATGTATGTATGTATGGGATCAATACCTGTATCACCCTAGAAATTGAATTGTTTACCTTTTGTATGCTCTTTAAACGCGCGCGCGGGGAACTTTTTTCTCCTAAAAACACGGCTATTTAGGCTTGACTCCAGTTTATTCTGAAACTACAGCATTAAGCAAACCTTACTTTATACTTAAGCTCCAAAGTATGAGAAAATTCCTGCTAAAACGCTTGTTTTCAAGACACAAAATGTTGATTCGACAGGTTACTATGGCATTGAAGACCCTTTTCCAGACTTAATTTCAAAACTGCCGTTTTATGGGGGGATACGGAGTGCCGGTTATTGGTTGTCAAGAGCCGTTGGTAGTCAGAATGCCATAGTATTAATGCTCAGGAAGCTACTACTTCTCGAGGGAAGCTGAGATAAGTACGCAATTCCATATTTGTTAGCTAAATATGCAAAATTAACTCTGGCCTTTCTTTTTTGTAGCTAAGAGCTTGTCAACAGTGACTGGTAAATTCAAATAGTCAGATTGGCTCAAATTTGGTACTACAAAAGTTACCACTGCCCAAAAAAATGAGGTAAGAAAGTAATTTTGTATTTGTAAAATTGATAGTCTTTTGTTTTTGTAGGTGAGAGCTTGTTGTCAAGAATTCAAGGTAATTCAGATGGTCAAAGTAACTTCAATTTGATACTACAGAAGTTATCAATACTCAAGAATGATGTAAGTAGTAATTCCATATTTGTTGGCTAAAATTACAAATAATAACATTGGTTTATTTTTTATCGTAGCTGAGAGCTTGTTCAAGAGTTACTGGTGATTGAGATTATCAGAATGGTTGATGTTTGATACTACAAAAGTTACCATTAATAAGGTAAGAGAGTGATTTTGTATTTGTTTGCTGAAATCAAATGTCGTAACTGCTATTATAGTGTTTGCATGAAGTAAGCTAAAACATAGTAACATTTTACGTTACCTAACTATCAGGCTCGCTCGCCATTTGTGCTCAAGCACACCACTAGTTTATTTGTATATATGTTTGGACGTACGTATGTCATTTTGTACTTTGACCCTTGCGTTTTTGTGCTAGTTATGTGGTCGACCCCGTCCCAAATTGCACTAAACAGAATCCTCTGGTTTAGCGATCAGTACCTGTATCACCCTAGAAATTGAATTGTTTACCGTTTTGAATTCTTTTGCGGGTGCAACTGCACCTTATTTTCAGTAGCTTCAGTGTTAGAAGTCAAAATCATTCATATTAAATAAGTATAGTCTTTAGGCTCGCTCGCCATTTGTGCTCAAGCACATCACTAGTATATGTACAGTGCTTCCAGCTTAAAGAGCAAACAATTTGAAAATATATGTTTTGATACATTTTGGTACACAAAATTTCACTTACAACTAAACTATCTCTGACAATACCAATTAATGCTGTTAAATTAGCAGTAAGTTCCTCAGGAACTGCATACCAGACTTCTTCCGTTGACTCCAATACATTTATCGCCATTTTATTTGTCGTCACTATTTCGTTCGTAGTCGTCACGGAATCGTCATTCAATTAGCGCTCGCTACAAATTTGTCGTTATGACGCGCGAATTGAGTATTTTGTAAATATTTTATGACTAGTGAAATACAAATTATATGGAACTAATGTCTATTGTAAAAACAGGTTCTATCTTGAAGATTTGTGCTACATGAGCAATGAATTATAGCCATTGCTAACATGTAAATCATATGTAATACTTTAATTGCATCTCACTTGATTGTAAGATGCATATAGAAAAAGAAGAAAGATGAGTTGATTTAAATTAACCCCTTGGTGGGACCAAAGCAAGTAGGTTGCAACTACCAAATATACCAAATGTTTAATCAGCTAACAGTAAACTAGGTTATGCTCATGAATATTATGCCATGGAAGCTAGCTGATCAAACCAGGTTAGGTAACCCACTGCTAAGGAAGCAGTAGCTTATATGAATTACATTTCACAAACAAATCAAATACTTCTAGAATCACAAAATATTAAAAAAATCAGTAAATATAACTAATATTATTCTCAGTTTAACAAAGACATATGCTTATAGCAGACTAGCCAATCAGCTATCTAACTAACTATTACTCCATTATTCAGTCTGGACATAACACTGGTGATGTGTTTCTGCACAAATGACTAGAGAACAATTGTGCACGTTCAAACAAGTTAACTAAATTAATCTGATAAAACATTTTGATCTGTATCATTTAGATGGCCTGAAGCTGTTCTATAATGGTATTATTATTTTATTATTCATTGGATACAGCAGAATGTTACTTGTCTGATTGGCCATATTTACATGCATGCCTGCAACAGTTATATAAATACTAAGTCAACTAACTCATGATATTTTCTGTATCAAATGATTAATATTATACAACATATACCCGATTTTCAAATCATCCATACCAATGCTGTCTTGCAAGCTTTGCTTGCTCACCAATTGAAAATAAATGAAAAGAAAAACAAAAAAACTATAATGAATTCTCTTTAGCATAATGGTAATTGTCATATCATTACAACAGCAAAGCGTTTTCGATTTAATCAGCAAACTCACTTGTAGTTTCTTGTTGTTGGATGCTATTCCTATATACAGTAGATAAAACTAGTGGGCCATAACTAGTCCTTTCTTCTAATACTGATGTTCCTTTTATTAATGCTATAGCAGACACTTCTATAGTGTATTGTCTGTCAGTCACTAATGAAATTATAACTGAAGAAACAGAAGAAGGAACAGTTACCATCATTTCTTCATTTTTATCTTTCTCTCTATAAGAAACTACAAAATTAGATACTCCAACAAGTTCAGTGATGGTCCAAGACACTTTAACCGAAGTTAAACTGAGAATTGTTACTGTGACATTTAGTACTCTTGCTACAATTAATATAATACAAAGAGTTCAATCTAAACGGTATTCAGTATTATTAAAAACATTTGTAGATTCGTTGAAATATTTAAATTTAATATCAATGTAAAATACTTCACAAATCATTGTGATAGCTTTTAACACTTCACATAATTTACTCAAAATTTACAAGTTGCATGTAATTTGTATTATTTATTATATTCACCTTCTTTTGCTGTAACAACAATAGTTGTATTAGAGAAAGGTCCAGTATTGACACTGTTGACTCCAGCTACAGTGAAGGTGTACTGAGTGAAGGGCTTGAGGCCAGTAATTAGATGAGTGGTAGCATTCGACTGTGTATTGATTAATATGTTTCTATTAGTTCCTTCTCCATACTGAATTATGTAACTAGTGATGACTCCATTTCTCTCTGAAGCATCTATTTCTGTCCATGTGAGGCTAATACTAGTAGACATTATTGTACTAGCAGTAAGTACTCCAGGACTGTCAGCAGGCACTGTAAAAGTTAAAAAAAAATATGCAATGGCAATTATCAAATTGCCATTTAATGAATATCAATTTCACCATGAAGTAACATCTTAGTAGCAATCCTTAAGTACAAGATTGGCATACATAATGTCAAGTATGAGTACTAATAACATGTACTGCTTTTCACAACTCTTTGCCAATTTAATAAACTAACTAGTGGTGCGCTCGAATAGCGCAAATGCATGGCGAGCGAGTAAATATATGAGTATAGGTAAAGATGATTTGTGAAGGAAATCGCTAAATAATAGCAATGATTAGGCATGAAGAGTTAATAATAACAGAATTACCTAAATAAACTTCGAAAGAAGTGGCAAAGAAGCGCAGCTTGACAATTTGCCATTCAGTCTTTCGCCAAGAAGAGAGTAGCTATAAACTTTTTGGTTAAAACAAAGTTGCGTAAGGCAGTGCAGCAGGATTCTCCATGCTCGTTAATTGAAAAATACTGGAACTGTGAACGCTTTACCTAACTTACGTAATTAGAAGCGCGGGCGAAATTTTTTGACGTACGCATACATACCTACATAATATATAATACTTATAGCACGAGTCAGAGTACAATATGGGAAAATATTTTACGAGCACGCAAAATATTTTCACGAGCCAAAGGCCAGTGAAAATGTGGCGTGAGAGTAAAATATCATTCCCATATTGTACGACGAGTGTGATAAGTGATTTATTGCTGCCTTGATATTTTTTCTCAACCGGTTACAATTCAATTTTCATTGATTTTACTCGCTACGCGCATGCGTAGTGTACCGTACAATATAAACCGTACAATATGGGAGAATACAGAACGCTCGCGTGATGCGGAAATATTCAATTAAAAATATAAAAGGTACAATAAATATATATATATATCTGAAATCTCAATTGAACACGACTGATAGTCAGCTTCGCTCGCTTCGCTCGCTCGCTGAATTATGAGCTACTAGTGGTGCGCTCGAATAGCGCAAATGCATGGCGAGCGAGTAAATATATGAGTATAGGTAAAGATGATTTGTGAAGGAAATCGCTAAATAATAGCAATGATTAGGCATGAAGAGTTAACAATAACAGAATTACTTGAATAAACTTCAAAAGCAGTGGCAAAGAAGCGCAGCTTGACAAAGACTTCACAATTGTTTCAAGAAGAGAGTAGCTATAAACGTTTTGGTTGAAACAAAGTTGCGTAAGGCAGTGCAGCAGGATTCTCCGTGCTAGTTAATTGAAAAATACTGGAACTGTGAACGCTTTACCTAACTTACGTAATTAGAAGCGCGGGCGAACTTTTTTGACGTACGCATACATACCTACATATATATATATATATATATATATCTGAAATCTCAATTGAACACGACTGAGAGTCAGCTTCGCTCGCTTCGCTCGCTCGCTGAATTATTTGTTTACTTGTATTAAATAAACTTCCTGAATAGTAAAAGCTATATAGTCATGTATTATTCATCTTACATAATATTATTTGATTATACGCTCAATTATACAACATGTCTCATAAAATTTAGTGTTCCACAAAATTCTTACCACATTCAGCAGTCTTAATTTCACTAACATCAGAGAAAGGTCCAGTAGTGACACTGTTGACTCCAGCTACAGTGAAGGTGTACTGAGTGAAGGGCTTAAGGCCAGTAATTAGATGAGTGGTAGCATTAGACTGTGTATTGATTAATATGTTTCTATTAGTTCCTTCTCCATACTGAATTACATAATGAATGATGACTCCATTTCTGTCTAAACAATCTATCTCTGTCCATGTGAGAGTAATACTAGTAGACATTATTACACTAGCAGAAGGTGCTCCAGGACTACCAGTAGGAGCTGTGAAATAATCCAGAACTCAATACAGCTTTTTGCAATTGTGTCAATGCTTACCTGTCCTTATGGTAGTCAGAGTGGTAGTTCCAGTGCCTTCTGATTGAGTCACATTATTTCTAGCAGTAACTACAACAGAGTATTGAATACCAGCCTCCAGACTACCAATAGTTAATGAGTTACTGGTAGTAGATTCTTTTCTAGTAGGGACTCCATTACAAGTAGTACCTGTCAATGTAACTGTGTAAATATCTACTGATAAAGTATTTATAAATTGAGAGAAGGATACAGTAGCTGATGTAGGAGTCACTGATGAAGTTATCACTGGTGGTAATACACCTGAAATAATTATTTTACTAAACACATATTCACCAGTAGTATCAGCGGAAACAGGTATAGTATTTTATGACTTATTGAACTGATCACTTAATTAATAATAAAATACTTTATAATAATATGTCAATAAAATTATACTGATTGCTGAATAAGACCACTCATCTAAGTGACAGGATCTGCAAAAAGGAGCCACTTTGTGATTATTTCTTGTTTCTTGTCACGCTAGCAAACTATGAAAATTATTCATTTCAACAAACTTACCTGACACTCATACACTATACTGTTCAAGTAGAGTCATTTCAAAGCATTGCATAGCAGCAAGTAAGCGTCAATTTATTGTTTTGAGAAACAAACATTTTTTTAGAGATTCCATTAATTCCGTTTACTTTCCGCTGCACGAATCTCCACTCTAACCGAGTACACTTCCAGGTAAGATTAAAATTCAATTTCCTTAATTTCTCTGCTTAAATGAAAGGTTAAAAACAGTGAGCTTACTTCAAATGGTGCACTTGGCATGAAAGAAACGTTTTTAAGACCTAAAACTAGGGAAAGGGCTAGAAGAAATTATATAGATAATAACAAGCTACAAATATGTTTTGGTTAAAACTTACATGCTGTCAGGATTTGCCCATTATCTCAAAATGAAATTGTGCGCAAATTGTGTTGTTGATGTTTTTTTTGCACATCTTGTCACATATAAATTTGACAAGCCACCTCTAGAAAAAGATTAATTCATAGGCTACCTATAATTGAAGTTATTACAATTTGTTTTTTTGTTGGTAGTTGTAGACAATTTTAATACACAAAAATGAAATACTGTACAGAATTAATTCTTTAAATGACCATTAATTTATTGGTGCCTGTAAATGCTGATGTAAACTTTAAAAGTTTAAATACTTTCATCAAATATGACCACTAATACTAGTTTCTTGGTATTTAATGCTATATAAGATTGTGGTTGTAAGTAAGTTATATAAATCCCTTCTTACCTGTAACACTCAGAGTGGTACACTCCGATATGTGCCAGTAGTAGCTCTCACTCGAATAGTAACATTAGAAGTAGTAATAGTCTCAGTTGTGTAATTAGTTCCAGTCACTTCAGTACCACCAGTATTGACATTCATAGTGTTTATATACACATGATATGTAGCTCCAGAGAAACCAGCTGGAGGAGTCCAGGTGGCCAGTACTCTCCTATTACTAATTTGTCTCAATACAATATTAGTAGGAGGATCTGGATCTGGAATAAAATGAAATTTACAGTTTATAGTATGTTTTTAGTATGTATATAATTATATTGTTATATTAATGTAATTTGAATGTGATATTGTCTTAGGGTCTCCAATGTACACTATGACATGTCAGTGTAAAGTTATGTGAAATAGATTCAACAAATGCAACTAAATGCTTCAACAGCTGAGATAGAAAAAAAAAAGATTACATATATTTCCAATCTAAATTTAATGAGAACACAGGTTGTATATCTATTGCAATATTAGCTAAGGTCCTCACTCATATCATATAACATTTGCTAACTTTACACTATCAACTTTTAGTGATACGAAAATTTCTGTTTCCATGGTAGCTACAAGTACGAGCCAAATATACCTACCTCTACATTTATATTAGCAACGAACACACATTTAATTATACAAGACAAATTAGACACAATTTACCAGGGCCAGAGTCATCAAGTGACAATGTATTAGATCTTAACATTACCTATGATTATCAGCATTGTATAATGCTAACTAGTAAAAAATATTGACTGATATATACTTTACATCAATTCGTACAGACATTCTGTGTTTTCATTACCTTCTACTGTAAATAGTTGTGATGTCACTGGAGTTGGTGTATCAGCATTACTAACAGTGTATGTGTAAGTTCCAGGTAGATATCCAGTCACTTGTAGAGCAACTCTATACATGCGACTTTCACATGATCCAGTACCTACAATAGTCTCTCCTCCTCCATCATAAAATGAACCACCACCTGCCAGTCTTGTATTTCTATCAACAATAACATTATTCCTTCTCCAAGTCACTGATGTAGCTTGACCTCCTGTAGTTATTCCTTCTATTGTCAACTCTAGGTTATCACGATCAACTAATTCTGATGGTGAATCAGGATTAAGTTGTATGAGAGCATTAGTTATGGCACCTAAAATAGCATATGAGAGTAAAATATTGTAATATATTTTAATGTCTGACTCATTTAGCATCAATGCTGTGGTTGGATTGGGATGATCACACACCAATAGCCATTTGATGGTTAAGAAACATAAAAGGAGTTTTATAGAGTAAGCTAGAATTACTAACATAGAAATTACATAATATACATAATAAATAGTTGTCAATATTATGTTGACCAAGAAAACAATAGAGTGTTTCAAATAATCCATTATTATAGCTAATAGAAATTACTTTGTATTTATTTCTAACAGCCAATATATTTCTATGTTCGACTTCAGATTAAATCGAAAATTCAGGTAAAGTTTTGATTATACATAATTATTGGCTGTTAGATATGAGAAAATTTGCCATTATAATTTAAGATTTATTAATGACTGAGGAAGGGTCTATGAATGTATAGATTGTTAAACACATTAATGCAGAAGCTACAGATTAGTTTACATGTATGCATGCTTGTAAGTTCTTGTAATTCAATAAACATTATGTCCATTGTACCACTTGGTGGACTATACACTTATTGTGTGTACAGAATACATTAAAACTATCATTTATCTCAGCTATATAATGTCTCTCAAGATTATGTTTCACAAATATTATCTTTAATTCAAAAATCTTATGACTTTACACTGCCATCACAGAATAGAGAAGGCATGCAATTACATAATAAGAGATACACATGAATCTAAAGTATAGACCACACTATCGTGCACAAGTTCAAATGAATTAACATTCCAGTACTACTGGATTAATGTACAAATACAATTAGCTTATATGGCATCCTCATGTGGGAAAGAGCCAAGTTCAACTCCACCAGCTATATATTTACTCCAATTTACATGGAAATTAAATCACTATATTAGAACATTAATAAGTAATTCTAGCTGTACAGTTTTACAGTATGACAAAATGAGAAATATAGGTCTGACATGGAAGATTTTTGGATGGAAGATTTTTTGGTGATCTTTCCACACAATGAATTAAACCTAGCAATAAGAGCCAAAAATGGGTATTTAATTAAGTGAAATGTATAGTCTTGTTTTGAATTTTATGTTACACATACTGCTGATGTTGTTTAAAATATATTCTGGAACGTGTAATTAAATGCTACAGCTTATTTTAGATTAAGGTGAAGAATTTTTCTATACATAGCATAAGCAGTATACAGTCATGTATGCAAGCCAATTTACTTGTTGCCACTTAGTGAAACCATTAAGTTTGCATAGTTTTTAGATGAATGGATTACATACTAATTTTTAAGTTTAGTGATTTTGACTAGCATATCAAACTGAAGAAAATTAGACGCCACAAACTAGAATGACTTCATAATGCAGTGGTGTATGAAGGAGAGTTCCAGGGGCTGAATCCCCCATATTTTTAGGGCACTATATAACGAGGTTATTTCTAACGTGAACACTTTTAAACCACATTGGAGCTACTCCATACCGGAACTTCTTCCTACACCACTAGGTAGTAAACAGATTTGCAATTTGTAAAGATTGATTTTAGATGAAGCTTCAGTTTAATTAGCATTTGCATGTTCACACAAAACTTGAATGCCATTGATACTGTAGAAGGAATCAAATAGTTATCTGCAACTCTCTCTAATTGATCAATACAATTTGATTGAAATAGTGAGCTTTTCTGTGATGCTAAAATACCTTGTTATCTATTATGTTGCATAATAAATTGTGTAATTTTTTTATTCTCCCACTGCAGTGATACATTTGCCACTAACAGAACCAATGGCATTATTTGTCATGGAGCACAGCCTACCATAATGACAATAATTCATGGGATTGTATTTGCTGCTGATTATTGAACAGAAGTTTTACTCACTAGCTATTATCTTTCTCACAGATGACAAAATTTCCACTAAAACAAGTCCTGAAGTTTGAACACACATTTGAGTGGTGAAACTCTTCATATAAATAGATCCATCATGAGATAGAAGCTCCTGTACTGGACTACCTCGAATTCTATTGTCAGTGACCGATACATTGAATTTATTAAGCAAGTTTTAAAGAATGGTATATGTTCAGGTTCTCAAATCTACTAAGAACTTCCTTAACATTATTATACCCATACATTCTCACCACATGCATTTAATTAAACCAGAATTAGGAAGTTATAAGAGTTATATGAACAAAAACTGAAAGCTAAACAATAAACGAGTAACCAATAATATTTGAACATCAAACATCAACAATATGATCATGAATGTAACTGTGCGTGTTTATGGATTCTGATTTACTCATATACAAGAAGCTAGGCCTGCTCTAAGTTCCCGGCTTATTCTTTCACTCTCTCATCTGTGGAGATCCTTATGCTACTAATGGATAGACTCAGGCCTTACATCTTCAACTTCTATGATTCGTCTTCTTCTGAGCATCAGCAGTATGGATCAATTCAGAAATAATCATAGACATAATTTTGCAATTTAGGGGTATTATTATTAAAATTGTTATATTATTGCAGGAATTTTTTTGTATTGTGTAGGCGAACTTGCTCTTGACCATTTGCACCCATATTTTTTCTTGGCAGTGTTATTGTACCCACCAGTCACAAGCACAGTGTAGACACTCTTGGATAGCACAGCTCTGTGTTAGTATAGTGGGTGTTTTTGTGAATGTCTGTTTATAGTTGATGAAATCTTCCGTAAACTATGCCAGTCATATTGAACTGGGATAGTTTATAAAAGGTACTGGTCAATAATAGGAGGCTAATGATACATATTATTTTTTGCTTTTTATAATGTATGAACGCTATCATTTATAACATATCTTTCAATGTTATGTTCACTTTCACAAGTTAGTTAAGTTTAATAATTTGCCATTGAACCATTGTTGAAGTCTTTAAAAACATATGCTTGACTTAGTGTCCTTGTCAAGTATGTATTTAGAACTGCCACAATATTTAAATTACCACTTACATTGTCCATTTGCTTCATATGTTAACGTGGATACCAGAACAATGACTAGTAACATCACACTGTAGTAAGAGCATATACAATCACAGACATAATTATACTAGCAACGCTTTTTCTCTGACAGCTATGTATCTCTCAAATCACATATAGATAATGCGGTTGATTCTTTCACACATTAGTAGCTATCTATTCGCACCAATACTCACTTTCTCCGCTCCATTTCTTCAGGCTCACTAAGCAGTCGTTGTCGCGCACACTATCCCAGATGTTAAGTGCGTTGTCGTTTATTCCCGTTGAGCACGTGCGGCAATAGCCAAACTTGTATTGTTGCGGTAACTTTGTATTGTTGCGCATATGCGTATTATAAGGTTGATCCACACAAAATCGCTGAAAATAGCTATATCGGGCGAGATCAAAGACAATCACAAAACCAAGTAAATACGTTTTTCTATGATTTTTCTGCTATGTAATCCCTTTAACTGAAAGAATAATTCTGATGATGCTTTGATCACTGAAATGCACACAGCAAAACACAACTTTTAGACTAAATACTACACTATGAAGTATTTATTTTTCAAAAACAGATATATATTATATACAAATAATGGTGATGTCATTTGAGATAGAGAAGGGGTGTTTGTGTGTTATCTACAGATAGATGCATCTTCTGCTAATATATTTGCATTAGTGTTGGGAATGAGGCTTTATGTTGATGATAACCTAACTGGATGTAGGCGTGCTGCAACACAAGTACATTGCTCGTTATTAAGCAGTACATTGTTTATTAAAGTAATAATTTATTATGTATTAGTTATACAACAGAACATGGTAAAAAGCAGAATGAGTATAAAGGAACTTGTATTAGTGCATTATGAATTAGCTATCAGTATTAGTGTGCTATGACAATAGGAGATAATTTGTGTGAATTTAAGTCTTCTAAGAATTTTAATTGAAATTAAAAAAACTTGTACTATAGCTACAGCACTGCTACTGTAACTTGTTCATATGCTGCACATACACAGAAAAAATCTGGAATTTCCTGACTTCAGGAATTGTATAGTACAGTTGAGCTCATGGCCTGTACTTCACATTTCCTGTACCAGGTCAGATGATTTCTGATAGCAGGTCACATATCCTGCATCAGTACAGGTGAACTTTCCTGCACTTTTTCTATAGTACTTTCTAGGTCCACCTGGAAGGTCCCTGGCCTGCACCAGTACAGGTGAACTTTCCTGCACTTTTTCTATAGTACTTTCTAGGTCCACCTGGAAGGTCCCTGGCCTGCACCAGTACAGGTGAACTTTCCTGCACTTTTTCCTATTCTACAGTCCTTCTAGGTCCACCTGGACTGTTCCTGCCTGCACCATACAGATGAAATTTCCTGCACTTTTTTCTTAGGTACCTTCTAGGTCCACCTTGAAGGTCCCTGGCCTTCAACCATACAGTGAAGCTTTCCTGCACTTTTCTATGGACCTTCTAGTCCACTGGACGGTTCCTGGCCTGCACCAGTACCGGTGAACTTTCCTGCACTTTTTCTATAGTACTTTCTAGGTCCACCTGGAAGGTCCCTGGCCTGCACCAGTACAGGTGAACTTTCCTGCACTTTTTCTACAGTACCTTCTAGGTCCACCTGGAATGTTCCTGGCCTGCACCAGTACAGATGAAATTTCCTGCACTTTTTCTATAGTACCTTCTAGGTCCACCTGGAAGGTCCCTGGCCTGCACCAGTACAGGTGAGCTTTCCTGCACTTTTTCTATAGTACCTTCTAGGTCCACCTGGAAGGTTCCTGGCCTGCACCAGTACAGGTGAACTTTCCTGCACTTATTCTATAGTACCCTCTAGGTCCACCTGGAATGTTCCTGGCCTGCACCAGTACAGGTGAACTTCCTGCACTTTTTCTATAGTACCTTCTAGGTCCACCTGGAAGGTCCCTGGCCTGCACCAGTACAGGTGAGCTTTCCTGCAGTTTTTCTATAGTACCTTCTAGGTCCACCTGGAAGGTTCCTGGCCTGCACCAGTACATGTGAACTTTCCTGCACTTTTTCTATAGTACTTTCTAGGTCCACCTGGAAGGTCCCTGGCCTGCACCAGTACAGGTGACTGTCCTGCATCTTTTTTCTATCGTAACTTTCCCTCGGTCCACCTGGAAGTCCGGCCTGCACCAGTACAGTTGACTTTCCTTCACTTTTTCGACATAGATACCTTTCTAGTCCACCTGGAATGTTCCTCTGGCCCTGCACCAGTACATATGAAATTTCCTGCACTTTCTTACTATAGTACCTTCTATGTCCACCTGGAAGGTCCCTGGCCTGCACCAGTACAGGTGAGCTTTCCTGCACTTTTTCTATAGTACCTTCTAGGTCCACCTGGAAGGTTCCTGGCCTGCACCAGTACAGGTGAACTTTCCTGCACTTATTCTATAGTACCCTCTAGGTCCACCTGGAATGTTCCTGGCCTGCACCAGTACAGGTGAACTTCCTGCACTTTTTCTATAGTACCTTCTAGGTCCACCTGGAAGGTCCCTGGCCTGCACCAGTACAGGTGAGCTTTCCTGCAGTTTTTCTATAGTACCTTCTAGGTCCACCTGGAAGGTTCCTGGCCTGCACCAGTACATGTGAACTTTCCTGCACTTTTTCTATAGTACTTTCTAGGTCCACCTGGAAGGTCCCTGGCCTGCACCAGTACAGGTGAACTTTCCTGCACTTTTTCTACAGTACCTTCTAGGTCCACCTGGAATGTTCCTGGCCTGCACCAGTACAGATGAAATTTCCTGCACTTTTTTCTTAGTCCTTCTAGGTCCACCTGAAGGTCCCTGGCTGCCAACATACAGGGAGCTTTCCTGCACCTTTTTCTATGAAAACCTCTGGTCCACCTGGAAGGTTCCTGGCTCACCAGTACATGTGACTTCCTGCACTTTTTTCTATAGTACCCTCAGTCCCCTGGAAGGTTCCTGCCCTGCACAGTACAGGTGAACTTTCCTCCCGTTTTTCTTAGTACTTTCTATGTCCACCTGAAGTCCCTGCCTGCCCCCATACAGTGAACTTCCTGCCATTTTTTTTCTATAGTTCTCTTTCTTTCTAGGTCCACCTGGAAGGTCCCTGGCCTGCACCAGTACAGGTGAACTTTCCTGCACTTTTTCTACAGTACCTTCTAGGTCCACCTGGAAGGTTCCTGGCCTGCACCAGTACAGATGAAATTTCCTGCACTTTTTCTATAGTACCTTCTAGGTCCACCTGGAAGGTCCCTAGCCTGCACCAGTACAGGTGAGCTTTCCTGTACTTTTTCTAAGTACCTTCTAGGTCCACCTGGAAGGTTCCTGGCCTGCACCAGTACAGGTGAACTTTCCTGCACTTTTTCTATAGTACCTTCTAGGTCCACCTGGAAGGTTCCTGGCCTGCACCAGTACAGGTGAACTTTCCTGCACTTTTTCTATAGTACCTTCTAGGTCCACCTGGAAGGTCCCTGGCCTGCACCAGTACAGATGAACTTTCCTGCACTTTTTCTACAGTACCTTCTAGGTCCACCTGGAAGGTTCCTGGCCTGCATCAGTACAGATGAAATTTCCTGCACTTTTTCTACAGTACCTTCTAGGTCCACCTGGAAGGTCCCTGGCCTGCACCAGTACAGGTGAGCTTTCCTGCACTTTTTCTATAGTACCTTCTAGGTCCACCTGGAAGGTTCCTGGCCTGCACCAGTACAGGTGAACTTTCCTGCACTTATTCTATAGTACCCTCTAGGTCCACCTGGAATGTTCCTGGCCTGCACCAGTACAGGTGAACTTCCTGCACTTTTTCTATAGTACCTTCTAGGTCCACCTGGAAGGTCCCTGGCCTGCACCAGTACAGGTGAGCTTTCCTGCAGTTTTTCTATAGTACCTTCTAGGTCCACCTGAAAGGTTCCTGCTCTGCACCAGTACAGATGAACTTTCCTGTACTTTTTCTATGGTACTGTCTAGTCAACCTGGAAGGTTCCTGACCAGCACAAAATGAATGTTGCTGAATACCTTTATAGGTTCAACTCAAAGATTTCTGCCTGCATTAGCTGGTAACATTTCTTAAACTTGTACTTTAGTTAGCTACTTAGATGCAGACTTCTATTCTACACTACAATTTCCACAAGAATGATACAATAACCATTGACTAAGCCCTATACTGTTCTCTGCAAGGTTTAAGATGAGAATTGTATATAAACTCCAAAGTTTTAGCTCAAGTTAGTAAGGTATGTAACAAAACTATTACTCCAGCTAAAAGCCCTTTACCAAAATTCATTACCTTGCCTGCAGCTTCAAATACCCTTTACCCATTTTAATCTCTTTAGACTTGACTGCTATAATACCCTTTACCCTTACCTTATTAGGGATTATGGCAACTAAAAAAACAACACTTTCCATGTTATAATTATTGCTTGAGTGAAAATATGCCCTCCCCCAAACACAAAAATTGTGTGTTGTTGTGTTTATTATTGTTCATAAATTCCATTATAGCAAGCATAAAGCTCCCACTTTAAGTAACAAGTATAAAACAAATCACGTGATTTTAATGGCACGTAATATACAAATTCCAGACTAAGTGTGATTATAACTCAAAAAACAAACAAAAAATGACAAAATAAACGATTCGTAAGATTGAGGCTGGGAGAACAATTATAGGACACACAATCATAAGATAACTGCCTTGTTGACAAGGTAGCTTACAAACCTTGCAAACCTGGCTGAAAACTCAATTGTTAAACACCTTGACAAGTCTGTACCGTTCTTCAACCACATTGAAAAAGTCTGCACCTTTTTGGCAACCACCTTGACAAGTCTGTAACTTTCTACCAAACCACCTTGATAAGGCTGCAACTTTCTTGGTAACTAATTTAATAAATCTGGAACCTTTACATTAACCCACATTGACAACCCTGAATAACCACATTGAAGACTTCTTTTTAATTCATTTTGATATAATAAAAAAATTTAATATCAATTTAACAAGAAAAGATAATGTTAAAACCATGAATAACCACATTGAAGACTTCTTTTTAATTCATTTTGATATAATAAAAAAAATTAATATCAATTTAACAAGAAAAGGTAATGTTGTAGGACTGGAAAAAATAAAAATGTCAGCAGTAGGCATTCTTACCTGTCTGCATCAGCTAGTTCATGTTACCCTTTACCAAATCAATAAATTACCTTACCAAATACATGGTATCTCTTACTAAATAGGTATCTCTTACTAAATAAGGTATCCCTTACCTTATCAATAACACGCTCAATCTTTAAACTAAATTCATATAAATGCAGGATTGGCCACACCCACTAAATGAATATAAAAATTATGATCAAAAAGACAAATATCTCAATTGCTGCCCATTCAACTCAAATTTTGTATGAATGATCTACTATTAAATATTATTGTGCTTTAAAAGTGCGAGAAACTGGAATAAGCTTGAATAGTTCATAGGGTAGACTTCACGAAAAAATTAACTAGGAGAATCTCAGTAAAACTGGGTTGGTTGGCAACTATATTCTATCTATCATATTTCCAGTTTATTCACTGTATGTTTTTCTCCTAAATAATGCTTCACTCTTTATATAAAATAAAATATACCCAACACAATCTATTTACCTTAATCACGTTATTCATGGTATACCCCTCTCGCTTTACCCAATCAATATTCTCTCTTTATTCAATCCATACTCTCGCTTTACACAGTCCATACTCTCTCCTTAACCAATACATACTTTCGCTTTACCCAATCCATACTCTCGCTTTACCCAATCCATACTCTCGCTTTACCCAATCAATACTCTCTCTTTATTCAATCTATATTCTCGCTTTACGCAGTCCATACTCTCTCTTTAACCAATCCATACTTTTGCTTTACCCAATCCATACCCTCGCTTTAACCAATCCACTCTCTCTTAACCCAATCCACTCTCGCTTTACCTAATCCATACTCTCACTTTACCCAATCCATACTGTCGCTTTACCCAGTCCATACTCTCGCTATACCCAATCCAAACTCTCGCTTTACCCAATCCATACTCTCGCTTTACCCAGTCCATACTCTCGCTTTACCCAATCCATACTCTCGCTTTACCCAATCTAAACTCTTGCTTTACCCAATCCATACTCTCGCTTTACCCAATCTATACCCTCGCTTTACCCAATCCACTCTCACTTTACCCAATCCACTCTCGCTTTACCCAATCCATACTTTCGCTTTACAGTCCATACTCTCACTTTACCCAGTCCATACTCTCACTTTACCCAGTCCATACCCTCGCTTTACCCAAACCATACTCT
>WLWD01003145.1_pt1 | contig 65166 bp, 47 predicted proteins | sample 6712731 | NCBI WGS metagenome assembly WLWD01 (sample SAMN12718690, study PRJNA576275) | sponge metagenome | isolation source: marine sponge | host: Mycale hentscheli | place: New Zealand: South Island, Marlborough, Capsize Point | collected 2014-11-01
AAATAGAAATTGTGAGGTAAGTACGAGTAATTATGGCAGTAATTACCTGCCATTAACTACCTATAGATTACCTGGGTGATGGTCTTCACTGCTGTAGTACGCTGGAGTGGTCGAAAAACCCATTGCCTCTCTCTCAACTCCACCACATCCATCAATAAAAACCTCACTCTTGAGCATACCTTACCTTCTACTAGGATGCCCTCCAGAACCTCAATATAAGCATCCATGTGATCCTGTGGTTGAAGATAAAATTACATTTCTGATTAAATAAGTAGATTATGTATTCATATATATATATATATATATTATTATAATATATATACACACACACACATATTGCTTCATATCTAAAACAGTCTATATTTATCACCACAGTTTAGAATAAATTGAATATCTATAGCTATAATAATTGCCCAGTTTTACTCATAAACAAATTGAAGATTCTATGTAAATGAGAAATAATTATGCTAAATTTATTACAGTGATTAGGAAATGGATTTAAGCATTGAGGTCGTGTTTATAATTCAATGCTATTTCCTTATACGAAATCTGTGGTCTTGTTTACCACATTCTGAACTCTTCCGGAAGTCCGGGTATAAAAAGAACCCCCAGCATGTCCTATAACCTCTAATTCCATCTATTCAAATTCAAAAGGTAGCCATGCAAAGACCCTCCAGAATAGCTCATTATTCTTTCAATTTGATCCACATTACGTTTAAAGTGAATGCCCCCCAACTTACAAACAGCTATATATATTATATAATCATTTTTGCAAGTGAAAATAGGACATAAAAATCAATGTAGCTCTTATCAATGTCGTGTGTGTGTGCCAAAGTACTTCTATTGAAGATGACCCCTCCTGTGCAGTTAAATTTAAAAGTGTCAATGGAAAATACTACTCTTCTTCTTTCTCGTTTTTAGAACTCATCATTTATAATTTATCATTTTTGTTTTCCCTACTGTTAAGGTACTCATGACTTATTTCTTACTAAGCTATATGATATTGTTTGCTAGATTTTTGTTAAGTTGCTGTAATGAGTTCTAAAATGAAGTTGGTGACAAAATTTGGCAGCTGCAATTTTCAACTTGTCGTGAAATATGTCCCTGGCTATGCCCTTTTATACTTGACCTCCTCTATTAACTTTACAAACAAAAATACTCATAAAAATACAATCTATTGGCTAATTAAGTGATCAACTATACAAAGAGAGGCATTATGTTGCAGTCATCTTTCCTTACTTGAGCCGATTCTTTGTCGAGGTTTTTGCCCACAACCATTAGCAATTTACAAAATTCTTCTACTTTCTCCTCGTCTGATATGAATTTGAGAAAGTAAGAGAAATATGAATGTATATTACTCTCTGACAACATCTGCAGATTAAAGAATTCTCCAATTAAATGGATGTTACTCAAATAGCATTTTCTTCTGTCAAATACTGAAACATTCTTGTTCTTCAGTATAGCCTCCCCATGCTAAAATAAAATATATTATAAATATAGTATTTAAAAATTTAGTGCGAACATCAGCATTCAATTGTTATAACTACTTTCAAAAGCATTAATTATATTCTTACCACATCATCTGTACTCTCTACTTCTTCCATAATCTCCTCACCCTCTTCTCTAACCAACTCTTTATGGCACTTGTTAAGTAGTACATTTTTGAAGATTTTGTGGTTCACTCTTACGGGACTCATTACTTTACTCAACTTTGCATAAATAGTTATATACTGTGGTTCTGTCACAGCCTGGATATAAGATGAGCAAATAGATTAGTTATCAAAACATATCCTGGTCAACCTTGATGCCAGCATTCACCTTCTTGTGCAGTATATTCACAATCACGAAGAGAACTTCTTCGGTATTTATATCCAACACAAGGGCTTGCTCAGCTAGAGTTTGGAACTTCTGTGGCGTGAGTCTGTTTAGAATACCTCGGAATTTGCGATATACTTCAACACACTCTGACTCTTTACCAGATGCTGTTATCCTGAAAAGTGGTCGCCATGGAAGTGTCACAGCAACATTCTTCTTTGGCTGAAAATTATTTATAAATTAATGTTGAAAGGACATGAATAACCAAATGATTATTTTTACAGCTAAATTTTACATTATGTCATGAAGAAAACTAAAATTGTTTACATAGGTGGGGTGGGGGGGGGGGGGGGGGGGTGGGGGGGGGGGGGGGAGGGGGAAGAAGCTCTCCTCATCCCCACGCCCCTTCCTCCCTTACCCCTACACAAGATAGAACCCTGGCATGATAATCATGAAGCATTTATATACTAAATTTGAGCCATAATTAATAAAAAAAACACTTCCTAGTTGAAAAGAAAATACTTGTGCTTATAGCGGGAATGGCTAAAGCTACGGCGATAAAACTTGGAGATCTTAATATCTGCTTGCCGTGGAGTCTGTAAGTGCAAAAAAAAATTTTTTCATCGGGGCCGCATTGATGCCCGATTTTCCTGTAGACGGTCACATATATGCTACATAATACTTAGGCACAGTGTCTGTCTGTCTGTCTCTGTCTGTTTATTCCGTCTGTTCATCTGTCTGTCTGTCCATCTATCTATCCATCAATCTGTCTGTCAATCTGTTCATCTGTCTGTCCATTTGCTTGCCTGTCTGTCCATCTGTCTGTCTATCTGTCTGTCAGTCCCTCCTTCCATCTGTCTGTTTGTCTGTCTGTTGTCTGTCTGTCTGGAAGTATATATGTCTGCATGTCTATCTGTAAACAGCACATATCTTGGAGTCATAGCACACTCAAAAATGAAATCGTTCTTAAATTAAAGTGCTAAAATATTTTATTGGCGAGCGAGTAAAGCAGAGTGAGATACTATTATCAGGGGTGTATTAATTAGACCTAATTGTCAATATGTACATATATAAATATGTACATTTGCCACATTTAGCACAAGTGATAAAGTTCTTAAATTTATTTGAAAAAAGGCACAACATATCTAATACTGTCAGGGTTTCATACAGAGGTAGGGGCACCCTGGGATCCGCCACCCCCCCCAGAATTTCATGAAATAAATTAATAATATTTATTACTTAATGGTATTCTGTGGTTATAATTTATAATGGTATTCTGTGATTTTCTTGTTTGTATATATCTAATATTTGGTGAAGGTTCACTTCAGTTAATTGAGGTCCTTCAATTGCAACAGCATTAATCTTCCAAGATTGATGTCACTAATTCTAGAACTGAGACAACTTTTAATCAAATGGGTGTGGTTTCAGCAAAGTGGGTGTGGTCAAACAAAAGTGTGGCCCCCTCACTCCTTCCTAAACTTCCCCCCCCCCAGAAAAAAATCCTGTATGAAACCCTGTTAAGTGCATTAAATGATAGAATTCTACATGTTAACATTGGAGTTTTAGCAGTCACTTGGTCAGTCAACGAAGAATAGCATCAAATTGTAATTCCCTTAAATTTGCCGTAATCCAACTTATAAAAGCCGAGTCTAATATTGGTCTCACAAAATTAAACTTAAATCTTTTTCATTCTAACAGCCAATATTATGTTAATTAAAACTTAACCCAATAATAGTCGTTAACCGCCAGAACTAATCCATCCGAAAATTGGGACAAATTGGCTCACTGAAGTAAAAATGCGCCATGTCAATGACTTTTACAGAGTTGAACAAATGCATTTGTTGAAGTTGAAAGCCTTTCTGAACTTTGAAAGCTCCAATCAGAAAAGTGATCAAAAATCGGACACAAGTCCGACCTCATTGATTCTTGAAGAGGACTTCAGCAAGAAGTCGAATCATCGAGTTAAGTTTTAATTAACATAATATTGGCTGTTAGTATGAGAAAAATTGCAGTTATTATATAAGTATTCAGCCAATAATAACTGAACCATTGAAAAAATATACTTGTTGCAGGTGATGTACTAACTTTCACAAATTAGGAATGCAGTAGTGTACTACTAACTTTCACAAATTAGGAATGCAGTAGTGTACTACTAACTTTCACAAATTAGGAATGCAGTAGTGTACTACTAACTTTCACAAATTAGGAATGCAGTAGTGTACTACTAACTTTCACAAATTAGGAATGCAGTAGTGTAAGGTATTTTTATCCGTTGTTATCAACTGCCATTACAATCAGTTCGATTTTTCATAGCTTACTTTGATGTATAATGTATTCATTAATACGCACGTCCTTGTAGTTGCCATTAATAACGACGCTTTACTAACACAGCTCAGTTTGATTCACGAACACACACACCTGCCCAGCTAACCTGTTGAACATTTAATACACACACACACACGCATCTTTTTCTCGCTGACTTTTCTTGACCCAAGTATTCATGAATACACACACACACCGTAGTCGCTACTGATGACCCTTTACCAACCCGACTCAGCTCATGAATTATTCATGAATACACTCGCCATCGTCAGTACTAACACACAAGAATATTATTAAATACAATTCTTACCTCATCCACTGGCTGGGGTATCGTTTTTTTAGGCCTTGGCCTTGCTCTGCCTTTCTAAATACACCATTGAAAAAATATATAATTAATAAATGTATCCCCTCCTCATCGTCCACCTAACCATAAACGTGTACATCTAAGTGACTGTGTGCAACCAATCACCTTACTACCTTTTTGTGGTCAATAGGGAAACCTTGAAGTATTTTATCTGACATTTGAACCATGTGTAGGAATAATATCAAACACTTTATATTATTTATACACAGTACTTATGGGTTTACAAATATACTGACAATAGATTAGATGCTAAAGAATAGGTAGAGTATGTGTGTAATTTATGGTTAGAAACAACAGTTAAGTTTCTAATTTTAAGAGTTTTTTACTTGATTTTTGTTTACTAGTCAGGAATCCTTGATAGCTAATATTTGGGAAGATTTTGTGTTTTTGATAAGCAGTCATATATACATGGAAGGCTGGGACTGTAGTAAAGAATATAATGTTTTTATAGACAAATTTAATAGTTGGTGCCAATTCTGTTAAATCGGCTTAACCGTCAATAAGATATAATATCCTTCAATAAGATATATATCCTTCAATAAGATATATAGTACTTATTACATGAGTCAGAGTGTGATATGGTGAAATATTTCACAAGCAGGCTAATTTATTTTCAAGAGCCAAAGGCGAGCGAAAATAAAGCCTGAGAGTGAAATATCTAGCCATATCACTCTGACAGAGTGTAATAAGTGGTTTATTCCACACTAGATTTCTTCACTGGAGTAGTTTTTTGGTAACTCACCAGTGTAAAGTTGGCGAAAACTCACTAGGGGCTCCCCACAACCCCAGCTGATATTATAGCAGCTACTCTAACCTGGCAGGGTAGGCTCCACTAGAGTAAAGGTAGCTGTAAAAACCCAGAAAACTTGTACACCAGGCCTGGTTGCTATAACTACTCTGGTAATGAGCTTGGCAATACAGCCATGAGATAACACTTTGTGATATCTGTGATATGGCAGAGATATTTCACTAGCAGGCTAATTTATTTTCACAAGTCAGAGGCTGAGTGAAAATAAATCCTGAGAGTGAAATATCTGCCATAACACTCAGACAAGTGTAATAAGTGGTTTATTCCACACTAGATATCTTCACTACTGTAGTTAGTACTACAGGTAGGGTAACTCTAAGCCTAAAGTTGGTTGTAGGGGCTCATTTGGTCCATTAGTACTTTCTTTAATCTTCTATTCCCCTTTTTTACCACCTATTCAGCCAATTAACACTTCCTTATCATCCATTCTCTTTTTTCCACCCAGCTTAGTCACCATCACCTACTTTAGATACAACTTAGTTCTATCAGGTCATTTAGCTACAGTTCTGTTCAGCTGAAGACGGACCTCAGTCTGAAACGTCCTGATAAAAATATCTATATTGAATACTACGTTCATAGCTCAACTAATAGCAATAATTATATTAAGTATATAACGTAGTAATGAGCCTCTACCTTATCATCCATGTTGGTACTGGGGTCAATGATCTTTATGTTACATGATCTTTTCTTCGTTGTCTGTGGCAGACTCGCTGACTGCTGTGGTTGCTGTTGCTGCAAGTGTTGCTTATGTTGCTGCTGCTGTTCTGGAGTGAACACCATCATGGTATTGTATCCCGGCCTCAGTAATGGTGGCTGTTGAGGTGCCTGTAGCTGAGGTTGCTGTGCCTGCAACGCCAACTGGGAGGTCGTCATTTGAGCCGCAGCTGCGGGATTCGGCATCAAGTTGATGGGCATCTGGGTACCCTGGCCAGGTAGGTAAGGGGTATATTGGTGAGGGAATTGTTGCTGAGTCACCACCTGTTGTTGGGGTGGGTACAGAGGTGGCTGTCTCCCTACTGACTGCATCATGTTGCCTGTTAGACTAGGCCTGGGTGCCATGGGCGCTGTAGATCCAGCAATAGTAGGAGTGTTCGCTAGTAGCACCCGGTGGTGTGCCTGCGGAGGTTCGCATCTAGGAAACAACATAATCAAGATGGTAACATAGTCAACAACAAGTAGCCTCTGTGCAATATCTTAATTCAGTGATACTTACCGGGTTGTAACCAGCTCCATGTGAATGGAAAATACTTGGCTGTTGTGCTCTGTGCTGATGATTCCTTAAAACAACATTTCAAACAAAAACGATTCAGTTGAAATATAGATGGCCAACACTGAGCAGAAAATTAAAACTGACAGGTAGTTATTTTTAGAAAAAATTACCCAGTAGCTATATTTAGACCAGTAACTTACCCTCCATGGTGTGGATGGATGACATCTCTGTTTGAACGACCACGATTATCGTGCCTAGTTGGTGGAATACTTGAAGTTTGGGGATTCATCATTGAAAGGGGAGACTAGAAAATTATAATAACTAGTAGATAGCTATACACATAGTATACAATAGAGGTTATACAAGTAGACTTGGACAGTGTAGCTAAAATGTAGTGGGTTTTTACTGGTAAAGGTTACTGCAGTTAAGGAGAGGCAGGGAGGGAAATGGGGGTATAGCTATTTAATATAGCTGTTACAATAATTATATGAAGCACCAAAGGTGCAAACCCTCAGCATTACTATTTAGTAGCTTGCTAGCTAGTACAAAGACCCAAAGAATAATCTATTTGATGTTTTTATCAATATGTCGAAATGTTGCTAGCTCATGCAAGTGGATATATGTAGCTCTTACAATGAAATGGTAGACATAAACGCTGTCTTTATAGGATAACATGCAAGAGACACTCACCTACCAGATAGTTTCAACGGGGAACTCTAACTGGTAAATCACCGAGACTATGCAAGCATAAAAGCATAACTACCGTTGGCCGGGGCAAGAAATTATTTACTCACTTGAGCACGGTATGACAATAGGGGGTGTTACCAACAATCGCTTGCAATCGTACAACCTAAAATAAGACATAGCTTATTTCTGAAAAAAAAATCAGCCAAAACGAAAAATTCTTTGATGCTTGTTTCAATCTTCAGGAGCCAGCCATATTCTAGATCCGCTTCTTGTCGTGTGGCAGAATAACTGAGTGACTGACTGACTGACTGACAGACAAACTGAGTACTATAACCCTCTCGCACATGCGCCCTGAGGGTTAAAAATAATAGAATTTGGAAAAAATTAAAAAATATATATACTTATCGCAATGAACCTTGTACGTTAAGTTTAAAATTTATTTTAGTACATGAACTGTTTTTAGGTCCAGTGTTTGCTATACTTTCTGTTCATATATCAAAAGTAATAGCACTAAAATTATTTGTTTCTTTAAATTTTCAGTAACATTATGAGTTTATTGGCTGATGTAGGCTCATAAATGACCACTTATTCAAAACTGCACTATATATTCCTTTAGTTCAGTCCATTATTCCTGCTAATCAGCCTCCTTTTTTCTTTTCTTTTTTTCCTTTTTTTTTTTTTTTTGTGCACTTCAATATTTACACTAATAATACCAAACCTGGTGATAATTTTAATGAAATAAAAGAGCTAGTCATTTGTCAATAACAGCTTTTGGTCACACACTGAGTCTTTGATCTAGAGATGATAGTAAAAGTATAACTAGTGGACGTCAGTCATGTGGATCCTACATGATGTATTGTGTCACAGTAGATACTGGTACAGCATTGTAAAAACATTGGCCAATAAGCATGACCTTGCTCACTCTTGCAACTCTAAAATCACACTTCCTATATCAGGGTTTCATACAGACTATAGGAGCCCTGAGATTTCCCCCTCCCCCTAGGTTCAGTTCCTCCCTTTCCCCCCCCCCCCCCCCCCCCCCCCCCCCCAAATTTTTCCCCAACTGAATTCTTCAGAAAAAACTTACAGATTAGTTACACTTCAATATTTCTCTAGTTCTGGTCCTTCAGTACTAATTCATATTAAAGCATAGATGCTGTAGTTTTTGTATAGTGACAGAGGGACTTTATATTGCTTAGGTCTTCCGGAGAGGAACACTATAAACTTAGTCTCCCAGCTTTGAAGGTAGGGTCAATTATGCCCCTCCGATTGTCCTATTGTGTTGTTAAAGAGCAGTCACTACATTCTAAATTAGTTGGGTGCTGTGCAGCCGTCATGAACTACTGCTTTTAGGGTCCCTCAGGCCTAAGTAGTGTCCTCGCTGCGCTAGGGATATAAAAGAAAAGCCTAAAGCCTCCGAGACCCTAAAAATGGGAGGCGGTGCCTAACTATTATATAGTTTGTCAAGTTTTCATCTGAATATAATATCTGCTTCACAGTCTCACGGTCATGACTTGACCATTATGTTGATAAACTGTCTTTTGGGACTCGACAAAACCCCCCCCCCCCCCCCCAACAAAAAATCCTGTATGAATATAATATATATCCCCTTAGGCAATATCTTAATGTCACTCCTACATCATGTCTAACAATCTAGATTGTTTACCTAATAGTTTAAATGGTCCTTACATCTAATAACAGCTCCCAGCCATTTTACGACCTCTTACAACAGCGTACACTTGGAGCTATAGTAGTAGGTATTTAGGTGCTGGTGCCCGGCCTCTTCAAGAGGTATACATACAACTTCACCTTACTGAAGGTCGAGACAGAGTGAACAGAGTAAATTAGCTGTAAAGGTCTCACTGCCTAAATACGTAATATCAAACTTCAAACTGCCAGTATATCACAAAATAATTTGCTGTACTACGCCAGACTGAATGATGTTTTGGTATACACAGTGATTTGCCTACCCTTTACCTTTTCATCAGGTGAGAAGAGATAGCAATAAAACGACCACTGTAACGGGGCTCTACTCCGTCAATAGCGCTTCCGCCACACAATGAATTAATCTGACTAGTCGAACAGTCCTTAGGTAATAATTTAATTGAACTGTTCAGTAACAATCAAAATGCAGCTATTCTAAACTTTAGTCAGACTGAGCTACTCAACAAAAATCACAAGAATAGCTAACAGTTGTAATCCCACAAATGCCATTATTGTTCATCCATTATTAACTGAGTAGCCATTAAATTATATATTCTGATTAGCCATTTTTATTTACTAAAGTTAAGAGTCAACAATGATTACAATTTTGCTCATGAAAATTAAAGTGTTGAATTGATAGATAATTATGCCACATTCTATTATGTTTATTCTGAACTTTTGTCAGCTTTCAGCCAGTCAAAGAAAGGCTTGACTGAGGTGACTGCTGTTCCCTTTCCATACATGACCTGGTCATCATCCCTCCAGTTGTAGAACTCCTGTGTATCCACTAGATCCAAGTCATATGCAATATTGAACAAATTGTAAAGAAGCTCTGCAATTAATACACAAAGTATGAATCTGCAATCACAATTGTGACAGCTCCAAATCATTGAGAGAAAAAAGTATAAAAGTTAGAATACATAGCTATTATAATAAGTTAAAACTGCCAGATCAATGATTAGCTATAGCTAGTGAAGGTGTACTTGTGAAAAAAAAATGCTGTTAAAATATCAAGCTGTACAATATCATGGTTGAGGTAACACAAGAGCCTGCCGATAATGTATCCACTTACTAGGTGGGTGTGACAGTTTAGCCACACTGCACTGGAATCCATACAGAACTGCCACTCCGTAGTGACCTTGTGTCTTCACCACCTCAATTCGTCGATCAAACAATTCTTGATTTATAACACCAGTTTCTCCAAAGCCTAATAATAATATTAGAAGATAAGTGCTGACAGCTTTCCAGAGATAGCTATCACCATTACCTGATACAGAGGCTTGAACTACAGCCGATGCCAAGTTAGTCACCAGAAGTGCTGGATCATAGCCATGACTAGCACAGTTCTTCTACATTACAAAACAAACCAGTTCAACTATAAAATAACTTTCTTCAAAGACTTCCTAGTAACTAACCTTGATCCACTTGTTGACATCATCAGTAGGACAATCTGAGGCTACCAGCATTGAGTGAAGAGACTCAAGTAAGGATGGTGGTAGTTCTCTGGTAGCTTTTGGAGACTTACTAACTAATAGAAAATTGAGTTTCTACAAACATTAAAATATCCATGAAAGTTCCACATATATACTCTACTTTATGGACAAACACATCATTTTATTGCATCATTATATTGAAATTACTTTTCTATCTAAAAACTCCTCCAAGTCTTGTCTGTCAACTGCCAGATCTTCCCATTGCAAGCCACTCCTACTCCACAGTCTCTTCACCTCCTCCTCACTTTTCAGTAGAGACAGACAACAACACAAGATCTTGGCCACTAGAACGGAAGCTCGACCAGACTCAAGCTAAATAACAAAATATACAAAATTATTTCTTTGATAAGCTTGTTCACCACAGCTATTATATCAGACAAAAACTAAAAGACACCAGTCAAAATTAATATACATCCATTCCTACTTCTAGGTAAGTAAAGTTCATCATCTTGTAAGCTGGAGTCCCATCAGCCAATATACATCCATAATAATTTAAACTACAATATTTTGCTTTTTAATCATGAGCAAGCTAGTCTAAATTTCTCACAAAAGCTATTGTATTGTCGTTTAAATTTTCAATAACCCATTCTTCTTGATTTTTTCTCACATAGCAATCATGTCAAGACATATCTTCCATTAGTTTTCTTGAAGTAAGTGTAGTCCTTTTCAGCCAGCTGAAATTCAAGTTTGAGAAGAAGTAACACCATCTTGCTGCTTGTTCAGGTCGAATAAACCTTCATGCAAGGAAGGCCTTCTGAAGACACCGGGTATTGATGTGTCTGCGCAGCAATTGTGTATCATCATTCTACGATGTTCATCGATGTTCGTCGATGTTTGTCGATGTCAGACAAACTTATTTATATTGCCACAGTTTTGCTTCTTCTGTGTTATTCTAACTTATCTAACTATTTTGAACACTTACTTGTGTATCACTATGTTTCATCTTTATTTCTGGTATTTCATTATTTTATTGTTACTAACTTTGTTATTCCTGTCTCTACCGGGGTAGTGAAGTCTGTGACTGTCTCAAACGCAAGACGGTATATATACAAAGGGTCAAAGTAGAACTGTTAGCGATGGTGGAGATTTACGACCTCCTTCTTACCTAGCAGTCTAGACAGACGTGAGAAACAGTCAAGGCTGATCACACGCTTTATACTTAGATCTTTGTCAACCTAACTCCCGCTAGTGGGTCTTGCCTCTTTCAGGTTGGCTACAAGCCCGTTTGTCTGTGGTCACGAACACTTCGCATGGAACAAAGCCTTCCACTTGCTAGGCAGTCCTGAACACTGCTCGCTAGGATACTTTAATAAAGTTATGATATATTGCATTAGGAGTTTGAGAACAGTTTGGCCACTTGTATAGCTCTGCAAGACTTGAAAGGCTTAAAACTCTATCACATGAGCAAAAAACTAACATGTAATATGTGGTACATCCATACCATTGACAATCATGTTTCACTTCATTTGATGGCCAAATTCTGATAGTACTTGACACATATTCATTGCTATAGCTGGAAGAAAATATCTTTCCAGATCTAATTAATGGGAGTTGTTGTCAATTGGGGGTGGTGACGCATGTAAATTTGGTTTTAACAACTCAAGAGTGTTAGTCCAACTCCAGCAGATATATTAGCACCTGCTCTGACAAGTTGGACAGCTTTCGGAGAAAGGTGTAGCTGTAAAACTAGCTAATTTATGACTAATCTTAGGTGACAGATTTTATGCAACTCTGTAGGTATTTTAGATACTAACCAGATAGTCTGGCCAAGCGATCAGATAGTAGCTTTTGATATTTGTTCCAGCTCTATTTATTGCAAAAGCTTCGCTTTTAAATTAACTTTTCCTCACCAAAGATTGAGGAGACTTCTTGAATACTGACAATGGCATGTACTCGTGAGCAAACACTGGACACAACACTTCCCCCAAGTAGTCCCATATTTTAGGTATGTCAATACACATGTCTTCTGCTCCTTCGAATACTTCACTCAAACTGAAACAAAAACACCAGAGGTGCATCAATATGAGTAGCCAATGAAGCTAGCGTCCCTTACCCATCTGAGAAGTCGTGTTGAGATATGACCTTCTCTTGTACGAGTCTAGAAAACAGTTCTCCAGTGACTGGTCTATAAACTGCTTTCCTTTCCAGCGTGTGATTAATGCCTTCAACCACTACTTGCCTCATAGCTCCAGGTAAGTCTATCTCCTTCACACACTCTATGGCCTTCTGCAATTAAAGCAACATGAATAGCTAACTGGCAGCAATCCTATTGACAGCTCAAGTCCCAGGTGGTGTCAACTGTATATGGCATGCCATATAAAAACAGTGCTGACTTTGATCTCATCATGTTGTTCTGGCCAACACAGTGCTGTAATGCACAGACAGGCAGGCACACACAGTAATGAGAAATAATAGATGTCTAATTAAGGGTTGTGTAATATTTAAACTTGAAATACATAAAGGCAATCGTCCAGACACATTCGATCAGTTATGCTTCAAGTCTTCAACTGAGCATTTCAAGAGAATCAATAACTTATGGACCTGTTTGCAGGAGCGTAATTGAAAAAAAAAGAAGCTAATATTTATTTGTTAGTATTTTAAGATGTTCTGTGCATTTTTAGCTAAGAGAGCTATAGCACATAAAACATTCACACACACTTGTTCACTGAAAAAAAGATAGCTAAAACAAAGGATTTTGTTCACTTGAGGATGGGGTGGGGTTGACCAAAAATTGAACACAAAAATGTATGGGTCAAAGTACAAAATGACATACGTACATTGACACATATAAACAAGCAAATAAAAAAATATCCCCAATATTTATTGTGTAACCCCTGATAGTGTCTCGCTTGCTCCGCTAGCTCACTAATAATTCTCATTTTCCAGAATTTAATTAATTTGTGATCATTGGCTAAAGGTTATTCAAAGCAATTATTATACATTTCTAACCTTATATTCATTGTTAGTCACTAATTCATCTATAGTCAAAGCGACTTTTTGTTGAACAAGTAATATATCTTGTTCTGAGACTGGTACCACATGAAAGCTAAGTTTCTTCTTTGGTGAAACCCTGGAAGGCGATAGGGAGACTGAAGCAGATGCCTGAGATGTCTCTGACATGGTTGATGTATTTAAAAACTGAAGGAGAAATTCCTTCGCATAATTTGGAGCAGTGTGGGAATGTTTGGGATCTGATAAGATCTGAGTCCTGCTTCCTGTGCGAGAGTTCGATTTGGATTTAGACTCCGGAACTGTAGACAACCTGAAACAAGGATAATTACAAGGAGTAGCAGCAATATCAGTGTAAATACATTGAACAGTACAACTTTATCACTATACTAAGTTACCTGGGAGGAGCATTTGATGATTTTGCTCCATCAGCTGTCTTCCACCCACCAGCAGGTCTGAATCTAGTAGGTGCTAACTGGCTCTAGAAAATATAGTAGTGTTAACTCTTGAGGGGCTAAACAGCCCCACCTTACCTGGCCACTTCTACCCTTTTCATTTCCACTGCTCATCGTCTTTTTCAGCTTAAACTTCTCCCTTTCCCTCCGATGCTCCCTCTCTTTGGTCATGTGATCATCCTTGGAGCCACGCCTATTGTCTCCCCTCCCACCTGCACCTCCCTTGGAAATCACCTGGTGGTGCTGTACCATTTCTTTCTCCTTGGCTTCCTCAATAGCAGCTTCAGCACGAATCTACCAATAAAAGCATCAATTCAACATCATAGCACACTTGGCATGTAGGTATCATATGCATTTTATTATTTACACAGCATAAAAGTTCCTGTTATTGCCGCATTTTGGGTGATACAGACAACAAAAAGTAAGTGCTAATCCTCAGTGTAGCCCCACAACCTCAGAGCAATTAACACCTCTTCCTCTACCTTCAAAATCAACAATTGATAAAACTGAATCTATTATTACAAGAAAGTGCATAATGTAGTATTCCCCTTTCAAGCAGCCATTTATAGCGAATACATTCAAAAGTACTTCACTATGCTCTTACTCATAACGGTAGATTTAGTTTAGAAACTGCTGAAGCTAAAGGTAGGTGAAAGGGAAGGTGTCTTAGTCAACTTCTGGTCTTTCACAATTATATAGCCTCCTTGGTAGTGAATATTACTTAGTGTAGTGACTATAAATAGAGCTCTGACTCGAGGTGACTTACTGATTTGATTTCCCAGAGGTTCAAGGTAGGAATCCTGGGATATACCTGACAATATATCTGACAATTATGATCCAGAGGCTCCAGCTAATGAGGTATTCCCTTACAAGACACAGGTGATAATACTGAGTCTGACATAAATGGCTTCCATCTGTTCATTAACCTTATAGTCAATATTTCTATGTTCCATTTGGAAGAATAAAGAGATTTAAAAAAACTAACTTAAGTGGTAGAAGATGATAACCATATGCCCACTGAGCCCGCTTATTTCCTGAAATAAAAACAGTCACTTAGTATACTGTATATTGGGCAAAAGCTCATATCTCAATATTATGCAACATAAAATGGAGTATAAGTTTGAATCTGCCTGTGACAGCTGAACATGTGAATAGAGGGACAGGCCAAATAATTGATTCTAAAACTGTTGATTGATAAAAGCAAAAATATAATACAACATCTTGCCTGTGGTAGTTGAGGTTGTTTTTATAAAAACATTGGCATCACTGCTACGAACACAACTCCACTTTACTTCAGAAGAAAGTATATGAACTATTTTTTTAAAAATTAGCATTAAATAGGAGTAGGATGCCTGCAGCCATTTTAACCACACCCACTCATTTATTCAAGTATGAGTTTGATTAATAGAAAAGACAATATAGAAGTTTTTTATCAAATGAACCAAAGATTTTTAGCCTATGGTCTGAGTATCCAATAAATTCAAATGCCACTGTAATCACACAAAACAATTCAGTACAAGCCATATTTTAATATTACAACAAAACATTATTTTTCTAATCAATCAGTAGGCTCATGTAAAATAAATAATTTTAATTTAATTATATTAATAGAAAAATTCTTGTTTTTTACAGCCAATAATATTGTTAATTAAAACTTAACTTAATCATATTATGTAGAGTGTATATACTGTATAGCTAATATAGCTCTTGGATATATAAAGCAAACAATACAATGACAAAAAAATTTTTTTAACTGAATTCACAAAAATTAGAACTTACAAATGCCTGGCTTTTGTGGGAGTCATCATAGCTTTACTTTCTTCAAACATTTTCAAGTATTTGTGGCAAATAACTAAGTGGGTAGACTCCTAGTAGTGCAAAAATGGCCATTTTGCAAACCAAAAATGAAAGACCTTTGAACTAAGCTTTTTTTCTTTCTAAAAGATCGCTTTGGAATAGTAAACAAAGGACCAGGCTGGTTTGAAGTTTCCTAAAATTATCCAAAAGGCTTGATATAGCTATTTAATCCCAGCGTAAGTCATTTCGACTGCCCAAGTTCGACTACAACCCAAGATCTGGTAAAGAGTAGAAAAATTAATAGACATGCCTGTTTTTGTTAAAATATTGGTGCGTCCATGGACACACCCGTTCCAACACAAAACTGAAGTCTTCCAGTTTTATCCCATAGATAAAGATCTCTCGGGATCACAACATCTTGGACTATGCTACGTTTGCAATGCTAATCCTTAAAAATGCTGTTTTTCTCTAGTGTGGTGAAACGACACAACATAATGAGAGACAGTTTATTTATTTATTACATTGTGCACTCGCACAATTATATGCCTAGTTATTATAGCATGCCATTCCAGGCCAAACATTTTATCACCCTCTTTCATTGCAGAATTACTTGTTATGTTCTTGCCCTAAAACACCCAACCCTTCTACTCACTCGCCCATTTAACTGTCTGTGCCATACACTCCATTCAGTTCATGCTCCAACATTGCTTAACTTAGAATCCCATATCTAGCTAATTGTAGACATAGCAGAAAAAGAATTTAACTTATTATATATAACCTGATCAATAGTCTTCAACTGTTGGTCTTGCTGGCTTCGAGGTATCCAGCAGTTCCCTCTCAACTCTATCACATCTTGTAACATAAAGCGGACTCTGGCGGGAATGTTACCTTTCTTGATGATGTCATTGATGCGCTTAAAATAGGTACCAATACGCACCTACAGGGGAAAAAAAAAAACATTTTTAACAACAAAGTGACGTACTCATACTGCCAGAAATAATGGACTCCTTTTAAACCCCACAACCCTTTCTGACTCCATCAAATCTACCTTTGTTGCTTCTCTGTCCAGGTCTTTGCCAGTGGTAGTGATAAGTCTGGCAAAACACTCCAAACTCTCCTCATCCGATGAGGACTTGAGTAAACGAGTAATACACTCATGCATGATGGTCTCTGACAACATCTGCAACTTGAACAACTCCCCAATGAACCTGATGTTGCCCAGGGATCTCTTTCTAGTCTTTGTCAAGGTCGATTCCATCTCCTCCTTCAGAGCAGCACGCTTCTCATCCTATATATACACCATCATACACACACAAAAAAAATGCAAATATTACAATTGTCTTGCAGCCATTTGGCCGTCACATGCACCTGGCAGAGCCAGGATGCCTGCTCTAAACCAGACACTGTGAGCCATGCAAGCAAAGCTCCCAGAGTTGGGCCAGCAAAGTCCCACCTGGACCATCACTGTTTCATGAGAAAAGGACTTAATGTTAAACCTAGAAAATGTCAGGTACCCAATCACAGCTGGGTGACTGGTGAGGCTGGTGGGAGGCTGATGGAAAACTACATGGAAAAGTTGCCTGAGTTGGGCTTGAATTCAGGACTTCAGGCCCTAAGCCGAGGACACAGCCTCTTTCCACACAGCCAACACACACATTACATACACACATTACATACACACATCACATACTACTTCTATAACTATTGTGGGGGGTTTTGGGATCGAGACTAAGCAATTGAACCCAAGTTCATAGACTAGGTGATGTCCCAGTCCCAGCAGGTACGCTGCCATCAGAATTAGTCTATGGAGTTGCTAAGGCGTCTTCCTGTCGATGTTATCCCTGAAGCTTATCTACTACACCTAACTAAGCCCGAAGCCATTCAGGAAGTTATATTGGAGTATTTAGATATATTAGCCACAGGTGTAGGGTAGGATGTGACAAAGACTAACTGAGAAGGAGGTTGGACTATACGTGAATTTATAGCAAACCACCCACATAAAAAGAATGAATGTTGATGCCCGTGCCCAGTAGGCAACCATGTGTATGTAGTATGTTCTAGAATGTTCTTTCAGTTACGTGCATGTGGTGAGTATATGCTGCTGGCTAGGCGTGAACCACTAATTAGTGGCATGGATTACGTCAGTGCTGCCACGCAACAAAATACATAAATAAAACAATAAAGTTCTTTAATTAGCTTGTTCTTCCTTGTGGGTGGCCTCACAACTATATCTTACAATTCCCAAAGCCCATATTCACCGTTTCTGCACTTTCTATTTCCTTCTGCATGGTCTCCAAACTCTTGTCATCCTTCTTGTCCTTCTCAAATTCTCTCTGGCATTTGGTAAGGAGCATTCTCCTGAAGTTGGTCTGCCTGGTCTTGCCATCTTCAGATGTATACTCGACCTTAATGGGACTCATCACCTTACACAGGTTGGCATAGGCTATTGCATACATTTGTTCTTCTAAAGCCTGAAATAATAATAATAATAATAATAATAATAATAACAATAGCAATAATAATAATTATAATGATAATAATAGTAATAATAATAACAATAACAATAATTTATATTTTTGATCTCATATATCAATGTTTTATAATGATACATATCAATAGTGTACGGTGTTTTGACAGTCATTCTGCAGTCTTCATCAGGTTTAAAAAATTAGTGAAATTTAAATGAAATGTGCAGATATGGAAAAATACTGCTAGCTTTGGGAGAAGTTCATGAAAGTGGGTAAGTGAAAAACTGATGCATTCAACTTGATCCGTGAAAATCAATTCAGCTGCGTCAATTTGGCAAACAGTATTCTCCTTCTTTCTTTTAAAATAGCCCACCATTACAATTGTTTTTGTTCCTTTCTATTAAGGTGCTCTTGGCTTATTTCTTGCTTATAAGACATTGACTCCCTGTTTTTTTGTGCGCTAAGTTACTTCTAAAATGATCTTCATTGGTGACAGCTAGCTACTGACAAGACTCCTTTTTCCTGTCTCAAGAAATATCCCCATATACATGTTTTATATGTGACCTCCTCGTTTAAGTTGGATAGCTATTTGGCTTAAATAAGGAGACAAGAATTACTTCCATCTCGGATTCGAACCCGCAAGTGTATTTTACCAGGAGCAAACTTTATTCTTATTAATACACACTATATAATGGATACAATTAAGGGAATGGGTAGGGGGTGATATAATAAAAGATGTGAGGGAACCAGTGAGGGGCTGAAGCCTATTATGAGAAAATAATTTTTTTTAGCTTTCTAGTTTATTTGTTAATGTATAACTAGAATTGTACTTGTTACTAGTGGTGTGCTTGAGCGCAAATGGCGAGCGAGTCTCCCTCGTTAGGTTACATAAAACTACAGTATAGTTGATGATTCATTTTAACTTCTAGCACTCTAGCTACCAAAAACAGTCGAGTTTTTTTAATTATGTATATGGTAAAGGGGTTAAATGCGCCACACTATTCACCATAACTTTGACAAAAGACAATGCACAGCACTTTCACACATAGCCACTCGTTCACTGGACATACCAACACAAGACTTACCTTTGCGGTTAGACTATATTGGACAATGGATTTCAGGTAAGGAACAATACTGCGGAGTAGGGCATATGGCTACGACAAATAGTCCATTAACTACACCCTACTAATTCAAATAGAAAATTAACTCCGGTAAGTTAGTAAGTATTAACTGCACTCACAAAAGAGAATTCAAAGCGGTGAACAATTCAATTTCATTGGATGATACAGGTAAAGGCAGATAAGCTAGAGGATTCTATTCACTGAAGTTTGAGACAGGGTTGAACTCCGAGCCGACACAAATATGCAAGGATCAAAGTACAAAATGGCATTCATACTTCATATTCCCGATTTTCAATTGTGTTACCCCTGACAGTGTCTCGCTCACTTTGCTCACTTACCAATGAATTACCGCAACATATTCAGTATTAGCTAGACTAATTAGCTTTATGAAAATTGCAAGTCTATGCTATCACACTATGTTTGCTCCTACTTTTGTAATGAAGTATGTTAGCTGTTCCTTATATAGTTGTATCATTACTTCATTTTTATTTATTCTAGCTAGTGTAACTATGTTTATAACACTTGTCATCCGTAAATTAATTTCGTGCCAATGCATACACCCACCTATACATTTATACACTTTGATTTTCTGACGGCAGGTTATCATCCTTACAAACTTAGAACTAAGAATATAAAATACCTGGAAACATACCTTTTCAGCCCCAATTGGTGACTCATGTGATGCTAACTAATGTATAAGGTGTACCTTAGTATAAACTTTATCAATGCAGCCACTAAGCCTCTCCTCAGAATTGATATCTAACTTGAGGGCTTGCTCAGCCAGAGCCTGGAACTTCTGTGGAGTGAGTTTGTTGAGTATCCCTTGGAACTTGCGATACAACTCCTGAGTCTGTGCCTCAACAGTATCTGCAGAGTCATGATTTATTCTTCTCCAAGGTTTCCAACTATCAGAAGGAATTCTCTACAAACACAATCAAATAACGTGTTCTGCTATAACTCTGAATATGGTCTAAGCTAGCTAGATAATCATCAGTAGCTAGTTCATTGATATAATTGCTTAGTTAAGTGTAGAAATTGTGTTTTCATGACACCGAAACCTAATACACTAATTGTATAATTTAAATAATGTAGTCAAACAATACTACCACTAATAATCTATAATTGTACCATATGGTACATTCAAACCATCTCATAAGATTGCTCAGTTTGCAGTGAAAATATGTCATACCAACCTTCTAAATAAGTGAGTAGGTCCATCAAAATGAGTTTTATGCTTTTCCTATAGCCTAGACCCATGGTACAAGTCGGTTGCACCCCTCCGTGTTCAGTCTGTACCAGACTTATGCTATCCTAGGGCCTTAGGCCCTTGGTTGTGCAAATCCCATACCGACCTCCACGTCATGGCGTAACTGTTATTAATACACTTGTCTGTCAGTAATGATGGCGACGATATCTAGGAGTAAGAGGAACTAACTAGTTCTCTATCTAGCACTAACAAGTAACACTAATTATTTCACGTGCGCTATACGAACTATATTATGGTAAAAGATAGATGGCCATAAAAATAAGAATGTGACATGATATAAATGATGAGGGTGATGACATAGGGTGGTTACAGTTGAGGAAGTTCTGAGTGTCTGCCACAGTGCTCCCCTCCCAGTGACTTGCTGGGCACAAAATCTTGTGAAGATGATGTTGCCAGAGGACACGTGTCCTGGCCTCATAGTCTGCATAGTAGTAGGGGATGCCTGGGAAACAGGTGTTTCGGTGGAGGTGTACTTTGTGGGGTGGCATCCATGAGAGAAGTACATGGAGGTGAGCTTTCACTGTATGGGGGGCTTCAACCTGTCAAAGGAAACCATGTTGTGACGATTATTTATGTCAAGAATGAAGTGCTTGTCATCCCGCTCTTGAGAACCATGTATAGCCCATCATAAGGCAATTGAAAAGGCTTTCCCGTGGCATCATGCCATATAAATACGTGTGTGCAAGTGGAAAGTGCAGGATGGGACTAACATGTGTAATGCGTTGTACAGGTCGTGGTGGTGTAGCATGTAAGAGTTGCATCGAAGATTTGAAGGTAGACAGTAACTGGAAGGGTCACTGGGGGCAACTGAAGGAGTGAACAATTCGCCTTGGAGTCGAGGTGTCGTCCGTTAAACAACTTCTTCTGCAGTGCAGTGAAGATCGTTTTCCTTAAGTGCTGTACATATTCCTAATAACACCATTGGAAGTGGCTTTGTCCAACGTTCAGGAGCAGGATATGTTTTGAGAGCAGCTTTTAGTTGATGATGAAGTTTTTCCACCATGCCATTCGTGATTGGGTGATATGCTGTGGTGTGAATATGCTGGATACCAAGGAGAAGTGTCAGCTGTTCCCACAAGGAAGATTCGAACTGACATCCTCTGTCAGAGGTGATTGTGGCAGGGACTTAAAATCGGGCAATCCATCCAGACACAAATGTAAATGTACATGTCTCAGCAGTGATGTCGACCATAAAAAAGCTTCGGGCCAGCGTGTAAGCCGGCCGATACAAGTCAACATGTAGCTGAAACCACTGGAAGGAGGTAGAGGACCCACAATGTCGATGTGCACATCAGGGTTTCATACAGAGGTAGGGGCGCCCTGGGATTTCCCCCATCCCCCCCCCTCTCCCCCCCAGCTTGAGTTCCCCCCCCCCTCCAGCAAGATAGATAGATATCACTAATTCTAGATGTGAGACGATTTTTAATCAAATGGGTGTGGTTTCAGCAAAAGTGGGTGTGGTCAAACAAATATTTTGCTACGTATGCCCCTCCTCCTTCCTAAACTCTTTCCCCCACCCCTCCCCCAGAAAAAAATCCTGTATGAAACCCTGCACATGATCAAAATGTTGTCCGGGAGTGGTGAATGTAGAAAGAGGTGAGCAAGTGTGTCGTTGTACTGGAGGCAGGTATGATTCCATTTCCGTACATCAGACTTGATGCTAGGCCAGACATAACGAGTAGTCAGAAAACGTTGAGTCGCATGAATGCTGGGGTTAGATAGATTATGTAGAGACTCGAAATACGGCACAACAAAAATCCTTAGGCACAAGTGGTTGTGCGACACCAGTAGAAGTGTCACATAGAATAGATTAATCAGACATGGCTAAAGGTATTACATCCAGCTTGAGGGAGGACGGTGAAAATTTGAGACATAAAATGTCGCCATCACTGGTTTGAGTATCAGTTTCACTAAAGTTGACCATTGGGGCGATCCATTGCGAAAAGCATTGATCTCAATCCTAGACAGTACATCTGCCAGGGCATTTGCAGTCCTTGACATATCAAATGTCAGATGTGAACTGGACATTGTAGTCCAGATGACAAGCTTGTCGTGGGGAGAGTATCGCATTGAGTGTCCAGGGCATGTGTGAGCAGCTTGTGGTCCGTCAGGATGTGAAATGAACGACCCTCCACAAAGTGGTGGAAATAATTGATGGAAAAATATATGGCTAGCAACTCCCTGTCAAAAGTACTATACCTGGTCTCTGCTGGCTTCATCGTCTTGGAGAAGAAAGCGGCGGGATGCCAGGTAGTTCCAGTGTACTACTGGAGGACTGCTCTGACAGCAGTGTCATAGGCATGGGTCATCAGACATGTGGGAGCATTAGGCATGGGGAAGAAGATGAGAAGTGTGGTGTCGGCGAGAACTGCTTTGGTAGCATTGAAGGTGGCAACAGCTTCATCAGTCCATTATAGAGGTGTCGATTTGTCCTTATGGTGGGTAACTGGTGGAGAGGTTACATGAGTGTGGTACTAGACGGGAAGAAACATCTGTAAGACCTAGGAATTCTCGGAGCTTGCACTGACAGTAAATATTTGGTCGGTTCGATTCCAGGTGGCGATCAAATATTTTTAATTCTGTATTGTTTAAAAAAGCCTGTGAAAGAGAGAGAATACATCTAATGAGTAAAAGAAGGCTGAGAAAGAAATTATGAAGTCGGAGATGTTGTGAATGTGCCTCAGGAGAAGAGCTTGCAACCAAGAAGTCGTTCACATAGTCAAAACAGAAATTCAGGTCGCGAAGAACCTGGTCCATAAACCTCTGAAACGACTGTGCCGCATTCCGCAACCAAAAGGGCAAACGGATAAACTTATAGAGACCAAAGGGTTGATTATGGCGGTCTTGGGTACGTTGTCAGGTTCAACTGGGATGTGGTGGCATGTTTTCATGAGGTCTATTTTGTTGAAGAAGGTAACAACACCATGGAGAGATGCAGAGAAGTCCTGAATATGAGGTACTGAGGTAGCGATCTGGAACCGTGCGAGAGTTCAGAGCATGATAATCCCCACACCTACCTCTTAAATATTAATTGTTGTTTTTGTTTTTGTGTTTTGCTACATATAACACACACCCACACACACACACACACCCACACCCACACACACACACACACACACACACTGCTCATAAAAATATCCAGTATTTCCTTGCCTTTTCTGTTTGAATTGGAATAACCATTTTCTTAGATTCTGGCACTTTTCCTCCTCTCTGGTAAACAACAACAACAACAACAACAACAGCATTCCTACAATTCCAGTTCATACCTGAAAAAATATGGTATTCTTAAAATCGTTATTATAAATTAAAACATTCAGACACCCACATATTGTAGACACTTGACACAATGGATACTTCACACAAGAAATATTGCCCCCCATGAATTCCAGCAGCACTTAGATGATGATACTCACTCTATTCCGGTCTTTTTGTTCAGGTCTTTGGTAATGGGAACCAGTCCCTCCATGACCCTCGATATATATGATGTTAGATTTTTTGAGATTTTCAAGGTAAGCAGGAATTGTTTTACACACTGGCATAATCTTTAATTTCAACAAAAACTCCCGGCAATACCTAATCTTGCCGTCTGCTGGAAAAAAAGAAGCAATAATAAGAAACAATTAAAAAAAACTCATCAGCAGGAAGAAAAAAAACAGTACAACAAACTTAAAAAAAAAATTAAGGAAAACATTTCTATGCTAGAGTTCACTTGCAAATTAGTCATTTTGCCACTCACACCAATAGCTCTTGTATATGTCACTATACAATGCAGCCAGTAAAAAACCCAACACGAAAAGAGTGCAGTGCTGCATAGTGACTGGAATACAATAAAAGCAGGGGGTAGGAAGCAGGGGTGCACTGAGTGCTGGTGCTCCCCTACTCTTTAATGAATGTAGTGAATGTTCTTGAGAAGCACAATGACTTATTGATTGTAGGCTTATGTAACAACCTATTTTGATCTATATTCATACAGCAAAAACTGGTATAATAAATTTAGAGGAGGTATAAGCTAGCTGAAAATTCCATCTCAAAAAAATTGTTTTATGTCACAATTGAGCATTCATTATTTTAGAAAAAAACATATCAGATTCAGTTTGGATATAGCTAAGACATGATAAGCCTAGATAAATTGGTGCACTCATTACCACACCTACATGTTCACGTAAGACAAATCAGTGCAAACAACGAGTGTCTACAAACCATTGAAACTCACTAGCTGTGAGATACTTATCATCCGCTCTGGTCACTGCAGAATCTCCACCAGTTCCAAGTGCTGCAGGTATCTGACTGTCTGATGGTCCATCAAGAACAGGTGGGAAAACCTTGGGTTTGGAGGGCTCATTTGGAGGCTTGGTAATAATAGCAATGGGCAGGTACAATTCTTCAGAGGCAGCTGTGGGTACAAAGCTGCTCACTGAGTCTGGGATTTGTACAGGTGGCTGTGGCTGGTATGGGTTGCTAGAAACGGCTGCTACTTTCTTCTTAAAATCCTCCTTTACTTGACTGTCTTTCACTTGATTGTCCGAACTTTCTCCTGCACTAGTCTTCTCTGGCAAAACTGGCGCACTGTCTTTACTCTTAACATTCGCTTCAGTGTTGGTACTGGGGTATGTGATCTTTATATTACTTGATCTTTTCTTTGTTGTCTGTGGCAGACTCGCTGACTGCTGCGGTTGCTGTTGCTGCAAGTGTTGCTGATGTTGTTGTCGCTGCTCCTGTTCTGGAGTGAACACCATCATGGTGTTATGTCCCAGCCTCAGTAATGGCGCCTGTTGAGGAGCCTGTTGAGGAGCCTGTAGCAGAGGTTGCTGTGCCTGCAACGCGAAATGGGAGGTCATCATTTGAGCCACAGCTCCCGGGTTCTGCATTAAGTTGGTGGGCATCTGGGTACCCTGGCCGGGCAGGTAAGGGGTATATTGAATTGTTGCGGAGTCTCCACCTGTTTTTGGGGTGGGTGCAGAGGTGGCTGTCTCCCTACTGACTGCATCATGTTGCCTGTTAGACTAGGCCTGGGTGCCATGGGAGCTGGATAGCCAGCAATAGTAGAAGTGTTCGCTAGTAGCACCCGGTGGTGTGTCTGCTGAGGTCGCATCTAGGAAACAACATAATCAAGAAGGTAACATAGTCAACAACAAGGAACCTCTGTGAAATATCTCAATTCAGTGATACTTACTGGGTTATAACCAGCTCCATGTGAATGGAAAAGACTTGGCTGTTGTGATCTGTGCTGAAAATTCCTTAAAACAACAAGAAAAAGTTTCACATTCAAAAAAGAAAAACAATTCAGTTGAAATATAGATGCCAACACTGAGCAAAAAATTGAAACTGACAGGTTAGTTATTTTTAGAAAACATTACCCAGTAGTTATAGCCCGTTACCAGAGCGACCGTGCTTGTCGTTAAGAACTATAAATCGGATACAGTCTGGTATGCTCGTAAGAAAATGTATTAGCGGGGAAAAGTCTGATATACAGTTCTTAGCAACCATAATTATGGTGGAAGGCAGATCAAAGCAAAATGGAATAATGAAGAGTTTGGGTACTTTAATACAATTACTAAGATAGCTAACGCTATACTTTGCTCGTTGTTTATGTTTGGGCTATAAAATAGTTATAAACCAAAATCATTAGGTTTGTATTTCGATTTATAAATCCTCGCCACTCGGGCTGCGCCCTCGTGTCTTGGAGTTTATAAATCGCATACAAACCTCAATTTTGGTTTATAACTATAACCTTTATTTAGACCAGTAACTTACCCTCCATGGTGTGGCTGGATGACATCTCTGTTTGAACGACCACGATTATTGTGCCTAGTTGGTGGAACACTAGAATTTTGGGGATTCATCATTGAAAGGGGAGACTAGAAAATTATAATAACTAGTAGATAGCTATACACATAATATACAATAGAGGTTATACAAGTAGACTTGGACAGTGTAGCTAAAATGTAGTGGGTTTTTACTGGTACTAAAGGTTACTGCAGCTAAGGAGAGGCAGGGAGGGAAATCGGGGTATAGCTATTTAATATAGCTGTTACAATAATTGGCGAGCGAGAGTAGCGAGCGAGACACTTACAGGGGTAACACAATCGAAAATCGGGGATGTTTATTTGGCGAGCTAGCGTAGCGAGCGAGACAGTATTAGGGGTGGATAATGCAAAATCGGGTATATGTTATTATGTATATATAATATGTATGTGGGATGGTACGTATGCCCTTTAAACGCGCGCGCGGGGAACTCTTTTCTCCAAAAAACACGGCTTTTTAGGCTTGACCCCAGTTTATTCTGAAACTACAGGATTAAGCAAGCCTTACTTTATACTTAAGCTCCAAAGTGTGAGAAAATTCCTTCGAAAATGCTTGCTTTTCAAGAAACAAAAAGTTGATTCAACCGGTTACTATGGCATTGAAGACCCTTTTCCAGACTTAATTTCAAAACTTCGCCGTTTTATGGGGGGGACGGTGTGCCGGTTGTTGGTTGTCAAGAGCTGTTGGTAGTCAGAATGCAGTAGTATTAATGCTAAGGAAGCTACTACTTCTCGAGGGAAGCTGAGGGTTAGTACGTAATTCCATATTTGTTAGCTAAATATGCAAAATTAACTCTGGCCTTTCTTTTTTGTAGCTAAGAGCTTGTCAACAGTGACTGGTAAATTCAAATAGTCAGATTGGCTCAAATTTGGTACTACAAAAGTTACCACTGCTCAAGAAAATGAGGAAAGAAAATAATTTTGTATTTGTGTGCTAAAATTGATTGTTTTTGTTTTTGTAGGTGAGAGCTTGTTGTCAAGAATTCAAGGTAATTCAGATGGTCAAAGTAACTTCAATCAGAAGTTATCAATACTCAAGAATGATGTAAGTAGTAATTCCATATTTGTTGGCTAAAATTACAAATAATAACACCGGTTAATTTTTTTATCGTAGCTGAGAGCTTGTTCAAGAGTTACTGGTGATTGAGATTATCAGAATGGTTGACGTTTGATACTACAAAAGTTACCATTAATCAGGTAAGAGAGTGATTTTGTATTTGTTTGCTGAAATAAAAGGTCATAACTACTATTATAGTGTTTGCATGAACTAAGCTAAAACATAGTAACAATACTTAGTTTTATGTTACCTAACATCAGGCTCGCTCGCCATTTGTGCTCAAGCACACCACTAGTATTATGTATGTATGTATGGATGGTACGTATACTCTTTAAACGCGCGCGCCGGGAACTTTTTTCTCCAAAAAAACACGGCTTTTTAGGCTTGACTCCAGTTTATTCTGAAACTACAGCATTAAGCAAACCTTACTTTATACTTAAGCTCCAAAGTGTGAGAAAATTCCTGCGAAAACGCATGATTTTCAAGAAACAAAAAGTTGATTCGACCGGTTACTATGGCATTGAAGACCCTTTACCAGATTTTAATTCAAAACTTCGCCTTTTTTCTGGATAAGTGCGGCTTGTTAGTTGTCAAGAGCCACCTGTAGTCAGTACCAAGAGAGCTATCACTACTTCTGAAAAACGTATGTAAGCACATAAAGTATTAATGCTAAGGAAGCTACTACTACTCGAGGGATGCTGAGGTAAGTACGTAATTCCATATTTGTTAGCTAAATATGCAAAATTAACTCTGGCCTTTCTTTTTTGTAGCTAAGAGCTAGTCAACAGTGACTGGTAAATTCAAATAGTCAGATTGGCTCAAATTTGGTACTACAAAAGTTACCACTGCTCAAGAAAATGAGGTAAGAAAGTAATTTTGTATTTGTGTGCTAAAATTGCTTGTCTTTTGTTTTTGTAGGTGAGAGCTTGTTGTCATGAATTCAAGGTAATTCAGATGGTCAAAGTAACTTCAATTTGATACTACAGAAGTTATCAATACTCAAGAATGATGTAAGTTAGTAATTCCGTATTTGTTGGCTAAAATTACAAATAATAACACTGGTTTATTTTTTATCGTAGCTGAGAGCTTGTTCAAGAGTTACTGGTGATTGAGATTATCAGAATGGTTGATGTTTGATACTACAAAAGGCACCATTAATCAGGTAAGAGAGTGATTTTGTATCTGTTTGCTGAAATCAAATGTCATAACTGTTATTATAGTGTTTGCATGAAGTAAGCTAAAAATAGTAACATAATATGTTACCTAACTATCAGGCTCGCTCGCCATTTGTGCTCAAGCACACCACTAGTATATTTATTTGTATATTATGTTTGGACGTACGTATGTCATTTTGTACTTTGACCCTCGCGTTGTGTTAGTTATGTGGTCGACCCCGTCCCAAATTGCACTAAACAGAATCCTCTGGTTTATCGATCAGTACCCGTATCACCCTAGAAATTGAATTGTTTACCGTTTTGAATTCTTTTGCGGGTGCAGTTATAACGTGAAAACTTAAGGGACTTCCATTTCTATTCGAGTTAGTGGCGGTGGTAAGCCAATGTGCTCTTTGTCGTCATGGTTATAAGCCGTGCGCAACAGTATTTACTTGAAAATACATTGTCCACTAGACTACCGTGAAGGTAAGTCTGTGTAGGTGCATGTCCCGTTGTGTCAAAGCATTGTGTCTTACAACCACTACTTAGCTAAAGAATATCACAAAGAAAACAATAACGTGTATTGTTTTGTTGTTGTTTTTTTTCCTTCCAAGCAGTTGCAGAGAGTTGTTACTATGGCACTGAAATCCCTTTACCCTGTATGCTAAATTTAAAAACTGGACCTTATTTCCAGTTGCTTTAGTGTTAGAAGTCAAAATCAATAGTATAGTCTTTAGGCTCGCTCGCCATTTGTGCTCAAGCACATCACTAGTTATATGAAGCACCAAAGGTGCAAACCCTCAGCATTACTATTTAGTAGCTTGCTAGCTAGTAGACCCAAAGAATAATCTATTTGATGTTTTATCAATACGTCGAAATGTTGCTAGCTCATGCAAGTGGATATATGTAGCTCTTGCAAATGAAATGGTAGACATTAAGGGTGCAGTACTACCGGAACCTGCGGTAATTAAGCGATTCAGTAGAATACCACAAAACCCGCCCGTAACTCGATCCAATTTACTCTCCGCGAACTGACTATTGTACGCGACTCGCGCACAATTTGAACACGTACCAATTAACTGTACCAGACAATTTACCACAAAGAGCTTTCACCTCAAAGGACTACCAGTACTGTAGGGCAGAAGCAGCAGTGCAGATAATTAATATTTGTTCACTTTCTAAAAAATATTACTAAACAATAAAGAAATCATAACTCCATAGTAGCAGGGCCATAATCAAATACAATATGAAATGAACAAAATCAAAGGTTCTGAAGTATGCAATACTATCAAGGGGATCAAAGGAGCTGTGCCTTCTCATTGACCTCTCTACTGGAGTGTCATGTCCTCTCTTCTAAATAACAAGGATGTATGTAGTATTCTTCCCTTCAGGAGGCATGACTTCTTAGGAGAGCCGAAGGTCTACTATTCTCTCCTCTGGAGAACAAGGAAGTCATGTCTTCTGCTCTGCACTTTTGTTGTGAACCTACCAGTTGTACCCTAGAACCAAGGAGTTGTGCCTTCTAATCGAGCTCATCTATTTCTATGAAGAGCATGTCAGCACCTTTCCTCCTGTTGAGGTAGATTAGACAAGGTACTATGATCTAAAATTTGATTCTGGTCTTATTTTAAATAAATCAATAAAATAATAATTGATAATAAACAGCCTAATTGATAAATATAATATATTATTGTAGAAAGAAAATAACATTAGTCAATAAAAGTAATAATTCACATTTTCTTTTAACAAATAGCACCAAAAATTCCTGAGAAGTTGAAGTTAACACACTGAAACTGCTTTTAACTTCTACTCGCTACACCAACCTTCTATCAAGCTCTCCAAAGACACCAAAGCAGAGGCTTCCTTCAAGTCGCAGCTGGAAGCCGTGATATATCTATTCTAAACGAGTGACTCCAGGCCCCATTAATACGCCGCCGCTTCTTCATTGTCTAGGACATTCCAGTACATTCCAGAAGTCTTGTACTCTTCCCCGCAGTGCTCACTCGCACAGTAACTCTTCTTTTGTGTTTGCCAGTGCGCCTAGGGACAGGAACGTAGCATATGACCTTTGAACTCTTCCTGACCTATGAACTCATTTTGCCTTGCCCGTGTTTTTTTTTGCGTTTGTCGGTTGTGTGTGCTGCGAACTAGGCCGGCTATATGGATCATTGCAGCAAGACAAATTATTCCAGGGTATGTTTATGTCTTTGCTTTGCTGTGACTAATCACTATAGCTTACAATATTTTCAAAGAGAATATATAGTTAGCTATTGGTGCTCATACATATGTGGGAGGGTTGGGGCTAGCTAGAAGTATAAGTTAATTTCTATGTTGGGTGGGGGCAGGGGGGTGGGGTGGAAGGGGGGGCACTTGCACTATTGCTGTCATGTGTGCAGTTTAGTACCATTGACTTTATTGTGATGCAATTTTATAATTAGGATATACATACAGTTCGTCCAGCTTAAAGAGTAGAAAGTTCTGTTTTTTGTTAATTGTTCTTTAAATGTATACATGTGCAGTCAGATTGATGTCAGGAAGCTGAAACTTCACACACACACAAATTAATATATATTAAAATTGATTATGTTTTAAAAAATTGTGGTTTGTGGTCACAACTGTGGTAATAGATAGAAGAAGTGACCCTATAAATGGAGGATATTTTTGATGTTTTTAAGCCAGAAAAAGAGTAAATTGAATTCGAGTGTCTAAAGATTTTGCAGACTGAATCTATGGCTCATTAATTTAATTTGTACCAAATTTTTATATTTTAATACTATTTTACTTATTTTTAATTTCATTTTTTTATAAAAAACTTAACTCCCCAAATGCTTTAAGCTGGTAATTTTGCAATTTTGAAGTAAGTGTCTTGGGAATTTAATATAAAATACCTAAATAGTTGTATTTTAATCCATATGAATTTGAAACCCCTATCTTGAAAATTAAGGGAAATAAAAATGCTTTTGTGAGAGTGTTAGTATTTTCGGTGTAAGTTGTGACGTTTGCGGAAGCTCTTATCTCAATGACGACGTATTTGTGATGTCAGAGTGTTGCGCTTGCGCATTTGTGAACTAAACCAGGGGATGTTGGACACGTTGGTAAAACGCGGGAGATGGCCCGTAACCGAGCCACGCAAACAATCAATTAACTTTGGCGCCAAAAACCGCGAAGCAGGTGGACACAAACGGTCTCTGAGCTATAACTTGTATGTAGTGTACTAGTCTGAGACAGTCATTTCGAATAACATCCTTCTATTATACTTGCGGGGGAATGAAGCTGTACTTGTGAAGCCATTGGAGCAGCTTAAAACTCTGTCTCAACCATGACCAACTCCACCCTGACTGGTACCAGCTCCGACAATTCCACCAACCTTGTATTGAGACTCCGCTGCGTATAGACTCCATCATCATCACTTCAGTTCTTTCCATCGGGATTGCTACCGCTGTACTCTTCAGCCCTATCGCCTACAAGTCTAAATCTTGCGCTGAACTACCCGCTCCCACTAATGAGCAACCAACTCCAAGCAACATCGGGAATACGCCATCACTTTTGCTCTAGGGACTAACTATTTCCAAAGTTACAACGGCCATCTCACGGCTCATTTGTATTTCTTATTATTGTTTACAAAATGGGCTCTTTTTAGAGCTGTCACAAGTTAATTGACTATCTTACCAAATAAATTGCACGTTCGTGGAGCTCAACGTTATGAGGGGCGGAGTGTAATTGCGAATCAGTTGTCAACTTGAAAATAAAAATTGATATTTCGTGGAACTGGATCACTGAATTGAATCCAAATTTTGCGCACAAGCAAAATACCCCCCTTAGAATAAAGTTACAGAGAGTTTTTTTTTGAATAACGCACGAGTAAAACGGCATGAAATTTTACTGTTTACAAAAAAAAAGAACATAGATATTAGAAATATGGCTCTGTAATGTTGCGAAGAAGCCCTCAGGCTACCTCTGGAAAAAAAATGAGTGCAGTAGCTCTTTCGGCCGCTTCGAAATAACTCTGAATAGTAGCCAGTGTGCAGAGCTGTATCTCCGTCCCAGGCGGGTCTTCATTCTTCAAATTTGGCTTGCTGGAGTCCTCTATTGGTGCTCATTCCACCTGTAACAACAAAGTAAGCCCACAGTACACAGAAAAAGAAATATAAAGACATAGCAAAAACAGTCAATTTGCGGTTACGCGCCTCCTTAAATAAGGGAAGTTCCCGAATAGGAACTGCCGTGTGAGGGCGCGGCTCAAGTTTATCTACGAGTTGTGACGTAGGACGAATTTGTGGCGTCAAAAAAAATGGCGCTTAATGTATGGAATGTCTATGGAGATAGCGTAGTTCTTATGCTTATGCTGTTTTATATGACTTAGTTTCGAGTGGATTGGGATCTAACAACACAAAAAAGGTATGGCTAAGCTTATTGTGATTGCAACTAGTCTAAGTTTTGAGATCTGTACTTTCTACTCTTTAAGCTGGAAGAACTGTATAATAATATAATACAATGCATAACTTTCTTCTGTTATTTGTCTCGAAAATTCAATGTGGTGGAAATTCTAAAAAAGTCATAAAGTATATTATTATGCTGAAATCAACAAATTAATTATTTACATGAAGTGTTGTTCTTGCTTTTCTTGTAGCCACTGTCACAAGTGCCACAATACCATTCATGTGGTGGCACTGTAGTGAGTCCTGCACAATCCCTACCAACAACATAAAAAATATTTTTTAATTTATTTGTTATATTTTAGTGAGTTCAGGTCTAATGAGCACATGCAACTGTTAGAAACCTAAAGTGACAGAAATATGAACAGAAAACTGAAGTTATATGCCCACTTTGCAATTCAACACGTGTGGTGACACCATAGTGACTATGTAGATAGGTTTTCTATTCGGTCTGTTCCAAGGCTGGTTGCTACTGGGATGGCAAGTATTCTCAATATCTAGTAGGTGGGAGGGCAGGTGGGAGTGTCTCCTCTAAACTTTCCAGCTTCCCCCCTAATTTTTGCATGTTACGGGAACATTTTGTTTTTGTTTTTACCTTCCTGGAGCACATCATACATATTATGACACTTCCATTATAGTTTAGCCATTTTCCTAAATCATGTCAACAAAACTATGATTTCATAATTACTAAATCGAGCAACACAGCATTTGATTTGTTAACTATTGCCCTTTTCACAAATGCCACCTATACATGAAGTGAAGAGCAATGTCTATTACAACCTCTATTTTACTATATTCAGAGTAATGCATCATTCTCTCACAGGTGATTGCATACAAGTAACTTACCAATGACTCCACTTGTCACAAGCATCACACTGGATCATATTTTTCTCTGTGGTTATAATGGTACAGAGGGCACACTTCCATTTCTGCTTCAATGCTTCAACTAAAATGTAACATTTGTGTAGCAATAATTTTTATGACAAATTTCAACGACTTACTTTTATTTTCTACAGCAACCCAAGCATACTTGGTAAAATATCTTCTCACTTCCACAATGGGCAGAGAGCTGTCAAGAATCTGCTCATCAATTTCTTCTTGAATACCAGTACTGATTTCCACATGATTTACAAGTGCATCCTGAACTGCAGACTTCTCACACAAATATAAGAGATTGCCTACCATTGCAATGAATAAGAGAATTACAATTAATCACATGAAATAATTTATTTTAATATTTTTAGCAAAAATATTAGTTCAGTTAGGAAATAATTCATGTCTTCCTCATACATAGAATTACTTACAATAAATGGTCTGTGTCATTGGCTGACGTTCCTCATCAGTAGAATTATTTAATAGTGCCGTGCAAATGTTCTTCTTTTCCAATAGTGTTGGCCTCGCCATCCTAATATTCCCACTCTTTCTTTTTCGTTTTGTTGAAAAAAATGCCTTTTGTGGTGTAATTTTTTTATTGGGTGGCTGATGTTTTACAGCAGGCAAGGATGCTACTGAAGAGCTTTGGTTTGCTTTTATGATATTTATTGCTGATGTTAAATAACTTTGGACTTGATGAAGTGTGTCTTTATCTGTCACATGGGGGATATAGCCGGATAGCATCATGAGTGATTTCTGTACTTCATCTCTACACTTGCTAACACTACCAGTGCCACACTGCTTGAGTCTCTGTAATAAGTGCTGATCTTGGATACGGTCATTACTACTGCATGATGCTGACTGTGTTTGTGTAGTGTTATTATTTAACGACTGCACTACAAGATGAATGTGCTTGCAAATAGTAGCTCGAATGACTGCATCAGGGCAGCTACATGAGTACATGTGAATACAGATGTTACAGTCTTTGCAAGTAATGGAGCATTTGTAAGGGCAAATTGTATTGAGCTGCAAAATTTTATATATATGCTTTTTCCATCAGTAGAATTTACCTCCCATGCTGAGTGCTCTTCCACCTGGTGTACTAAATCAAAAGAAATTTCTTTACTACTCAGATGTCGAACTCTGATTTGGTTTATCCTCTCACTATTTTTTCCCTTTTCAAGTTTTACTAATCGTTCAAATCCTTTGTCTCGGGCTAATTTCAATAAAATGCCAATACATTTGTCCAACCGCTTGTTGACTTTACCTTTCAAGTATATGTATTTTAGAACACGATGAAAGGCCTCTACATACATGTTCGTGTTTATTAAAGATGCTTTTCGATAACATACTGCCCATTCCTCTTTTCTTTTTACGTAATATTTCTCGAAGTATTCAGCAAACTCACAGGTAGTATCAGAGTCCTTCAAATTCTGCACAGTCTTCTCCAATAGAACTGCAAACATACACTCATCAGTCTCCTCTAAGAGTACTCGGAGACTGTGATAAACAGTAACTCTAAGCTGAGTGTCAGTCACTTTTTTCAGATTTTCTCTCCACGCACGATCTACATGCCATGAGCATAATAATTTTTGTGGTGGTTTGGTGTTGTAGAATGCAACTGTCCATGCTGAATAAAACTGTTCTGCTAAATCGGACATGAAATATTTTGGTGAGAGAGTTCCAATATTTGTTTTAATGGAATCATAAAAAATTTGTATTAAAGTTTTATCCTCTCTATTCGAAATGCACCATGCCACAGGGAATCCTTCACCGTGCTCATCAACAACAACAAGTGTTATTAGGTTGAAGTCGTACCCATTTGTACCATGTGTACTGTCCACGCATACCACACTCTCAAAGCTAAACTGCTTCAACATGTCTGCTTGCAATGGTGTTTGTATTCCTACAGCAAAGTCATTAGCGGAAAGTTGTTCACATTCTTTGCTGGGGGTTTGTCCTTGCCCCTTGTAGAATAAAACTGGGTTTAGATTGTGTGCCATCATTTCTTCTACCCATAGATGTACACTAGTTGCATCGTCCGAGTGTCTTCTGTTTTGGATAAAACTATATGCCTTCTCAATATTGTTTAAATCTTTCCTTGTAAGCAAGTGAATGCGTTTGCAGGTATCTCCAATACTGTCTCTCACGTCATCTAAAATCCGTTGAAACTCCACTCCAGCTGAAAGTTTCCCAGCTATAGCTAGCCTATCCTTTTCAGGTATTCTTAAATGAGCCAGAGACATCTCATGACCATAATGCGTTCTACAAACCATTACATCCAGGCAGTTATCACTCTTGATTTGAGCAATTATTGCAGCTGTACAATAACCACTTATTTTTGAAGTTCCTTGAGTCTTCAAATGCCTTATTCCAGTACTCCTGGACTTAAAGTGACCACTTCTGTTGCAATAATAATATATATTGCTCCTTTTTTTCCCGCAATCTTTAATGAAACATGAATTAGTGGCTTTCTCATACTCCTCTTTCCATGTGTCGAACTCTGCAAAACAAACACATAAACAAACTTATTTTCAAACGTTAATCAGTCATCAGTGAGTAAAACAAGCTGCTTGTTTGTATTGTTTGTCTACTCAAAGTGATGTCGCTAAATTGAAACATCATGCTCACCATATTGGGTACATGTTAATACATTCTTCCAATTTTATTTTTAGTTGATAACCTCAGTAAGAATCAGTATTTTGAGAAATATCAATTGGCTTCACATTATATTGGCCCTTGCATTAAGTTTGTGTATCTAAAATCTCTGATTATCCAAAAGGACAAACAGCCAAACAAATTGAACTCTATGGCCCAGAGTATATCATTAAGAAAACAAGGAAAAATTGTTTCAATTAGTTGTAAATTTTGATTACCTAAAAATGTCTCAAGCTTTACAAATTTCAAGGTCCTACTATATTTATAATAAAAGGTGCACTACACTTCACCAGAGATTTAAAATCATTGTTAATTATCCACTGGATTGTAATGACTACTGTGACATAGTGAGTGAGGTAGCCCAGGTAGCTCAATAATTGACATATATCATTATCTTGAGCCATATGAACGTTGCATGGTTCAGGAAGCATTGCACTTTTGCATAATAAATGGTTGTAAAACCTGCATTTGACAAACACTATTCAATGATCTTACCAATTAAAGTTTACTATACTTGCAGTCATCAACATTATTAATACATACGTACCTTCAAAAGATTTGAATCTCATTTTTTCAGTGTCCATTGAAATAGAGTGAGTGGCTCCTAAATGGTGTCTCAGTTTGTCTAAATATCTACATGTGAAGGTGCACTCCTCTTCCTGACATTTGATATTCGTATGATTGCTGGTTTCGTCATGTACTTTATTCATATGTCGGTTTAAACTAGTTCTGTGACTATAGCAAGCCCCACAAATCTTACAGCTAATGGATGATAATGACAATGAAGACTGTCTAGATGAGGTTGACAGTTTAGATGAAGCAGATAAAATTGATGGTAACGAAGAAGCAGATGAAATTGATGGTAACGAAGAAGCAGATGAAATTGGTGGTAATGAAGAAGCAGATGAAATTGATAGTAACGAAGAAGCAGATAAAATTGATGGTAACGAAGAAGCAGATGAAATTGGTGGTAATGAAGAAGCAGATGAAATTGATGGTAACGAAGAAGCAGATGAAATTGATGGTAACGAAGAAGCAGATAAAATTGGTGATAATGAAGAAGCAGATGAAATTGGTGGTAATGAAGAAGCAGATGAAATTGGTGGTAATGAAGAAGCAGATGAAATTGGTGGTAACGAAGAAGCAGATGAAATTGATGGTAACGAAGAAGCAGATAAAATTGGTGGTAATGAAGAAGCAGATGAAATTGGTGGTACTGAAGAAGCAGATGAAAATGATGGTAACGAAGAAGCAGATGAAATTGATGGTAACGAAGAAGCAGATAAAATTGGTGGTAATGAAGAAGCAGATGAAATTGGTGGTAATGAAGAAGCAGATAAAATTGGTGGTAACGAAGAAGCAGATAAAATTGGTGGTAATGAAGAAGCAGATGAAATTGGTGGTAATGAAGAAGCAGATAAAATTGGTGGTAACGAAGAAGCAGATAAAATTGGTGGTAATGAAGAAGCAGATGAAATTGGTGGTAATGAAGAAGCAGATGAAATTGATAGTAACGAAGAAGCAGATAAAATTGGTGGTAATGAAGAAGCAGATGAAATTGGTGGTAATGAAGAAGCAGATGAAATTGATAGTAACGAAGAAGCAGATGAAATTGATGGTAGTGAAGAAGCAGATGAAATTGGAAGTAATGGTGTAGCAGATGAACAAGATGGAATAGATCGATTACGTATGAACCAATTAGATAGTTTAACTGAAGTAGATGGAATTAATGAAGTCGATGGAACAGACTGAACAGCTATTTTACAGTGAGTGCTTGCTGTTGACTTGTTAGACAATGTAGAAGGCTGATGTGTGATAACATCTACAGAAATACATAAGATTTTAAGCTATAATTGGATGGTACAGTAGATGCATGATTTATGACTGAAATTATATCTTGCTATATAGCACAAAATGATAGGAGAACTGACTAACAGAAAGATATTGTCATAGCAATGAGCATGTTACATTTGTTAGTTGTCCTTTCTTGCCCATATTATGTTTAAGCAACTGATGGACAATCGGGAGGGCTATAATAGGAATCAAGGAAGTTGTGACAAGTGACAGTTACTTGACTATGTGCAGTTGACATATACTCACTCAGTTATGATTGCTTATGTTCACTTCACAGCACATCATTCACAAGTTATGTGGGAAATGTGAATGTTTACATAATTTAAAATGTGAAATATTGATGTCTTAGTTAACCTGATAATTTCTGATGAAGTTGCCTTGCACTAACAGGTTCCAAGTATACTTTGGGATGGTAGTAAGTATCTACATCCACAGGTCTGTACAGGTCAAGTAATTTCTGTCTTTCACTTAGATGCCTAATATACAAGAGGTACAATAACTTTATCACACTTTATGGATATTGATCATTTCTCACATTAAATTTCCATTCAAAAGTTCTTTCAACATTATTTTACGAAAGATCCCCATGTGTTTCTGCGTAGTAAGCAATGCAACAGGTAAAAATGATTATAAATGAAAGAATCAATATTACCTGCACAAACTGGAATGGCTTATCCATGGAGCGGTAGAACATGTACTAATGCAGTATATATAAATAAACATGAAAAATAATTACTATAATATACTAAGCACTAACCTGACAGACAAAGACTCCACAGTCAACTCCATTCTTTTGTCTGGGAATATCCTTTATACAAAGTTATTATAATTACTTAAATTGATGAAGTATTTATATAACTTGCTACTCACCTTTCTATGATGGTACTGCCACTTCTCTATGTTCAGTTGGGCACACTTGTATTTCATGTAAGATCTATAATTAATATTTATATGAAACATATACAAAGACAACATCAATTGTTTACTTGATTTGAGTCCAGTACATTGCATTATGGTTGTACAAAGAGTCATAGTACTCGCCCACTTGGGCATTGACATCTAAAATCTATAGACATACATACACTCACATTATTAGTTGATACAAAATTCATACATTAATTTCATACCAGTAAAGTCCAGTGGTTTCCACCATCATTAATAGGAAACAGTATCAGATCTTGACGGGCTACATTGACCTGTGTGCAATTCTAGAAATCACCCATACAGCACTTGTGGAAAAGAATTTTTCATCACCTTTCTATGCCACTTTTCAACACCTGTGTAGCCACTCTGAATAAACTTGGGAAGAAAGTGAGAACTGTATGTCAAGATTTTTTTCCCACAATGCTATGTAATAAATAATGCATGACATAATTAGAGATTTCTAATAATAAAAAAATGGATTACTTTTAAAGATTCTTTGGCCACTAGTTGAGCATACTGATAGAGAATCTAATACATGTATACATAATTAAAAATACATTTATAAAACAATTAACTTAAAGATTCACTAACTTCATCGGTCAGGTAAGTTGATCCCACTATAGGACAGCACACATCTTGAGGTAATGACAGAAGAGATGGATCTAAAGATAAACATACAAAATAAAGCATGTTCATTCAGCAGTAACTACACAATTTAGAAATACAAATAAGTCACATTTGGACATTTACTTTCAAAATGGAAAATATACATACACACCACACTACTGTAATACAAGAAAATATCATATTGGAACAACAATATAGGTATCACTTGTTTGGTTACCTTTAGAAAGCTCGTAAAATAATTGATAAGGTTGTTGCTGCAGAACTGTAGCCATGCTAACTGATGTGACCTATATAAAACAAACAAATATTTGATCACTTTCTCCCGTTTTAATAATCTTCATAATTTTCAGCTTTGCCGTCAATTGTCTGTGCGTATTCCAGGAAGTCCCCATCCACTTCTATGGGCAGTTATATTGTCAAATTAACTCAATATAACTGAAAATATGCATTTGTAACAGCATCAAGGGTTTTTTTTTATGAAGTATAGTGGGGGTGAAGTCTATATTGAGTGTACCAGTCATGTGACTACAACCTCAAATGGCTAGTACAACTGTTCAACCCGAAGGAGGGGCTCCCGGCAGTGAAAGCTACAATTTAAAATAAATTTCATAATTTTGATTGGGCAGGTGACTATTTTATTGTCCCGTGAGACGAATGACAGCATTACTGGACAGTTGTTCTTAACTAGTAATTACATCACTTCGATTTTGTAGATGAGAAATAGTTTTACCATGTTCAATCAGTCAATCTTCCATTCTCTGTCATGTCACCGAGTCCACAGCCTCCAACCAGGCTTCCTAATGAGTTGGTAATGTTTTTGGCTGGTTTGCTTACTACAGTACACTGCATTGAGTGCATCTCTATTCTTCAAAATTACTGTGCTAATGTTTGTTTGTAAGTTTGTGCATGTAATACAGATACAATTTGCTTACTTCTGCATCATCCATATGCATCCACTGAGTGTCACTTAATTTGGACTTCACAAAGGAAGTATAATGTCCACTGTATCTGTGCAGCATCTTGTGGACTACCATCCCACACAAAGTATAAGTCCTCCTGTGCTTGTTTACTGGGCAAGATATGGCAATGCTCTGTGATGATAACATTATATATGTATGAGTAATAGCACGGATAACCGTGCTATTCAGGATTAATAGCATGAGAAATGCAAATTGAAATAGCATGAGGCGAAGAGTGTTTTTCAATTGCTTTACGAGTGCTATTGACCCCTAATAGCACAGGTTACCCATTCTATCACTCGCTAATAGCTTTAAAAAAAGTTTTTTTTGCAAATTGTAGTTACACTGTATCGTTCACTCACTACATATGTCCTTATTTCAGGATTAGCTTCCACTGGAACTTTCTTTTCAATGTATAACTCTTCCTAATCTGTTGTAAAACATTCCGTCTAATACGAGTAGAGGTTCTGTGGTAAAGAATGACATTGTCCCCAACTAGCAACTACCCGAACTGTACGTTTCCAAGATTAATGCTCTACGTGTGCGCATGCACTTACCTGTATTATTTCACTTAGCTACCGAGGTATTTCACTTAGTTTCCACTTAGTTACTGAGGTACTTCAATTAGTTACATGCTATTTCACTTTCCCCATGCGATTTCAATTGAACAACGATTTTTCCCATACATTTTTGAATGGGTAGCTCAGTATGCACCGTACTATTAATTATAATATATATATATATATATAATAATATTGAGCATCAAAAGTCACTTTATTAGATACCTGCAGTTGAAGTGTGCTGGTAGATCTACATATAACATAAATGTTAACAGTTATTTTAACAAGGATAAAATCTTACGTAATGTTATCCTTTGCTATGCATAAACATAATAAGTGTGGTGGGTTGTTCAAAACAGTATCTCTCTTCTTCGTGGTATTCTTGTTACATCTAAAGTTGTAACATTTGTTTTTGTATAAATCATTAGAGTGTATTATTCAATTTTACATACCTGGTACATAAACTACATTCCTGCTCAGCCTCAAAATGCTTATCAAGGAGCTCTTGCACAGATATTAATTTAGTAGACGACTGTATAAATTTCACTTTCAATTGCTTAACATTTTTAATTGGAAATGCTTACTGGTAACATGAGAAATAACACAGGCTCAGTAGAAGAGTTACAGAAGCAGATTGAGTTACATTCAGTACAAGTCACTGTAAACAATTACATATGTGTGAATTTATACACAATCCTGAGAGATCATTATTACATACCTGATTCAGTACGTTCCATGCACAATGCTGACAAAAACTTCTCTTTGTAACTGTAATAAATAATAATTACATGCTTAATTATGTTTGTACCACGGTATGCTCAAACTGTCTAATCAGATTGTACTCAATTCGTGGTGAATATATATTTTGTACCTACCTCCTAAGAGGTGAATAAAAAAACTGTTCAATCAAACTTGTGCGTTCCTTTTAGCCTAAAGCCATGATACCAATCGGTCACACCACTCCACATTCAGTCGGCAAACAACAAGCATTATAATAACAGTGGTGCAGGATTTTTAGAAGGGGTTTCATATGTGACCGGTTTTAGGAAAATCGGCCTAAACGTGGCATCTAAAGTTTTCTAATTTATTGTACCAGTAGGCTGCACGGGGCCTTGGGATGCCGTCCTCCTAATTTGGAAACTGTAGCACAAGCCGTCTTCGCCCTACGCACTACAACACTTCAGTATTTTTGCTAAACTTATTATTGCTGATTTCGAAAAATGCCGGGTAAAGGCGTTGCTAAGGTAAGGGGGCGTGCCTTGTGTCCGTATACTATTACTGCGTGTCTCCGGGACACTATGGAATAAACCGGTTACAGGCGGATTGAAAGAAGTCTAAAAGGCTTAATGCAGGGCACCTTAAGAAACTATGATGACGAGAATTGCGTGAGTACGTGTATTATGTAGAATAGTAAGTGAATTAGTTAGCTACAGTTTTTTCCCGGCTGTTAGTGAAAAGCCCGCCAATAATTTCTTAGCAACTCTCCGTACACGAGTCCAACCGGCTAGTGTTTCTAGCTTCCTAGTGTGAGTTCTAGAGCACGCCAGAGCTTACAACTGCGTCATAAGCTAGAGCTAACTGGTGTCTATCCATTTCTGCCATAAAAAATTTTTTGAAAAAAATCGACCCATAAGGCTTTACCCGGGGATACTGAAAAAAATTGTTTGCCGCGTTTAGGCCGATTTTCCCAAAACCGGTCACATATGTGTGCCTATGTGGAGATACATATAGCAACAGTTCTAAATCAATTCACAAAATGATGTGATAATTAATTGAAAAGGGGGGTTCTGCTGAACCTACCAAACCATCCCTATGTATGGGCATGTAATCTTGAATTTCAAAATATAACAAATAGATTTTAATACCATGCACTTCCACTCATCCATGTACAGTATCAATCATGTTAGAGTATAGTATTGAAAACATCTTTCATTTATGCCCCTAGATATAATTACATTAAAGACAACTTAAGATATTATATTTTTGTACTAGGTAATCAATAGAGGCTTTCAGATAATTAGCCTGAATAAATGAAATTTATTTAGCTATAACTTATCACTATAGTGTTCCTGCACTTTTTTGGTAGCCTTTGAATTAAATTCTTCATAAGTCCCATGTAAAATTCATTTGCATCCTCTTGATTCCCATAACACATTGATGGCCAAATTTTTGCTATAATATAAACAAAATGCATGGTGATATTCACATAATTAATCATTCTATTCTTGTCTACCTCCCAGATTTTTCAAAAGATGTGCCAAATCAAGAGTCTTGCAGCGATTACTGTACATGTAACAGTTCCGTATGGCTTGAACTTCACGTACAAGACATCCAAGTCCTACATAATAAAAATGTTTTATTATTTTAATTGATTTCACCAGCTTTACTTTAGTTTCCCTTTTTCTAGATGCAACATTATGTATGTGTATAAAACGAGCAATTTATAATTAACTTTAATCAATTTTCTAAATATCAATTATTCATGCATATACGAGCTACAACTTTTGTGCTTTATTATTTTTGTAGCTATTGTTCATATTGGATTGTATAAGTTCTACAAAAGACTTCTAATATAAGTTGTGTATTGATGTGTAAGGAAATGTTCCAAGATGGATGGAGTGTGTAAAAAAAAAAAAATAATAAAGGATGGATGGCATACAGTACAGTAAAAGTAAGTTTATCAAGTGCAATTATTATAAAGCTATATAAAATAGCTCTGTAACAATTACCTTGCATACATTCTGTGCAGGATGTATGCGCAGCTTCTAAGCATCTGCATAGCTCACATAATATAGGGGTAATGTTCATCAAACATTGAAATATGCAGTTTGCATAGCAGCAGTTACGCTTATTTGCAAACCCAGGAGGCAAAGGTGACAGCTCTTCATAAATCCCTTCGCTGGATGGAGACCGATTCATGGTGGATTAGCTAGCAGGCGCAAGCGTAGTAAGCACAAAGAACAGAAGCCACACGTGCAACCATTGCGCACGTACTGTGATTCAAAGCATTTAAACGCGCGTGCGAAAGGTCAAAGGTTATATGCTACGTTCCTGTCCCTAGGCGCACCTGTGCGAGCTGGTTAGTCTTGCGGCCGACCCACCGATGGTCAGTGCGCTTCTTATCTATGATAGAGATTGAGGTCAAAGGTGAAGGTTAGCCTTTTCTGCAGGTCGTTATATTAATTCTAGTCGCGTGATTCTTCCAATAACGCAATATCTTATGAATCTACTTTATAGTCAGCATTTTGGGTGTGGTGGGTCAGAGATAAACAGAGAATGTTGGAACGCCCAATTTTGGAAAACAGTAGATCTAGTCTGTAAGCCAGTTATGGCGGAAAGCCAGCAGCAAGTTCCTACTGAGGATGAGGTGAGCACATAGCTAACCCCTAGCTGATTACTAGATCAAGTGTTTGTTTATTAGATATAGTCTTTTTCACTATCCCACTGTTTGTATAAATAGCTAACTTTTACAAAAGGAAGGGTTGAAAGATGGGAAAACACTTCTACCTACACACATGCCAAGTGCTTAGCATAATTGCAAGCATAATTTTTCCAACAACTCAAATAAAAGAAAGAGAGAAATTAAAGTCTGAGCATTCGATAAAAGGCATCAGCAACTGGAAAAACAGAGGGAAATTTGTGTCTGAGCATGCTCATAAAAATACTAACAACTGGAAAAGAGAGGGAAACTAATGTCTGAGCATGCTCACAACAAATGCACTGGCAACTGGAAAAAAGAGAGGGTAAAAGTCATGTTCCTGAGCATGCTCTTGAAAATAAACACCAGGTTCTTTTATGAGCATGCTCAGACATGACTTTCCCTCTCTTTTTTTAGTTGCTAGTGTGTTTTTGAGGATAGTTAGACAAGACTATCCCTCTATTTTTTGCTATAGTTTGTAACTATTTTACTCTAGTCATTTGAAGTCTAGTTTGTTCTATTTGAAGTCTAGTTTGTTCCAGAAATATAGTAAGTTGTGTGTTTATAACACATAAGCACAACGTATATTTGTCGTAATGTTATTTTTCTGATTATTTTGTTGTTGTTATTGTTGTTGTGCTTGTTATTGTTTTGTTTCTTACAATGTGTATCGAATTTTGTATTTGGGATATATTTGTATGTTTGTGCACTTTTATTAGAAGATTATGTTTTTTGTCATTTTTAATGTAATGTTCATGTGTTAGCATTTTTATAAACAATAGCAGGTGTCTTTCGAAAAGAAAAAGCTTTTTTTTTACAATTTTTTTCATTGCATTTTGACTAAACAGTTGGTACCATTACATGAAAGATTTTAACAGTCACGTTTTCGTTTCTGTTGATTTACTGCTAAAAGCTAGAATCTCATCCACAGCTATATCAGCAAGCTAAGGCCTTGTACTACCCTCTAAATGCTATAGGGGTCATGCTAAACAGCTTGCACAATGAAAAAAACTGACTTGCTTCGATTAAGATTAAGCAGACTGACTGGATTTTCGCTGAACTTGCTGCTCTGACAGGTCCCTACTTCTTAGTCTTTCTACCAGCTACAGTTGGGTCTCTAGTAGTGAGAATATCTAAGCCAATGATGGCCCCAACATTTAAAATAACATCATTTTTTTACATTCCTAGAAGTGATGCATTTTGTAAACAGTGAATATTAAAACATTAACATAGTCGAACCGAAAAACTATATTTTATCAACTACCATATCGTTTTGTTTTGTTTTTGTTTTTTCTACTATAGTTCCTTTCTGTGCAAAAAAAAAACATTACACACAACAGAATTGAGAACGTATTTTTTCTGGTGCCTACTGTACATTATTTTAGCGCAGGAAGAAACAGCTCATTCTCTTATTATGTGTTTGTGTGTTTGGAATATCATGTCATTATTGTGTGTTTGTGTGCATAAATTTATGCACTGTAATAGTTGTATGTTTGTGTGTTTGTTTATTTGTCCATTTCTCAGCTTTTTTACTATTTCATTTATTAAAATATTATTGTATTGTAATTAATCATTGTGTTAGAAATTGTATGTTTGTGTGTTAGCATGTCATAGAGTTGCTGTTGTTATAATGTGTTTACATTTCTGTAAATTTATAATGAGTAAAATTGTATGTTTGTGTGTTTGTTTACATGGTTTTAATTATAGTATTGTTGTTTATTAGCTTTTATATGTATTTTTATTTATTTATTTATAGTTGTGCATAATGTTTAAAAAGTATTCACTGCTGATATAGGAAGAAATTTGTTTGTGTGTTTGTTTTAAATGTAGTCTTATATAAGTTTGTTTGTGTGTTTGCATGTTAAAGTCTCGTTTAAATAGCACTTAGTGCTGTTTGTTTGTTTGTATATCAATTTAATTATATATTTATTTGTTTATTTGTATTTAGAGAGATCTCCATCCTCCAGTCTCACTTCACTGGGAGCACTGCCATACATGGAGTAAGTATATCTATCCTGTACAATGTGCAGTACTAAAGAATAAAGTCATAATTATGGATGATGATTATCACACACTTCACATCTCTACTGACCTTCACTCATGGACTACTACTCGTGCACCATATGGAGGCTCGTCCCTAACTACCTACCAGTCTAAGTTTGTATTGGTTGGTGGACGTCATCCCTCCACTGATGAACTCACTAACTCTCTGTTGACTAGTACTACTGGTCGAGACTGGAAGCCATCGCTACGTGCCATGCCTACTTATCGTTCCAGGCCATCATCAGTTAGTGGAGGATCACAAGAGGTCCTGGTCGTGGCTGGTGGGAATGGCTCACATAACGAGTTGTTGGACGTAGTGGAAGTTCTACTCAACGACCATTGGACGACTGCAGACTCACTTCCTTCTTCATGCTGGGACATGCGATCAACATTCCATGAAGGCAACTTCTACTTCACAGGAGGATATCTCAAGGAGAGGATTCTATTTATATGCAGTCTAGAGTCTCTCATAGCATCTGCTAGTAATGGCAGGACAAGAAGACAAACAATATGGAGGACAGTAACCACACTTGCTGGTATCTTAGCTATCGTCTCCTATGTATCGAATCTAATCGGCATCGATAACTATTCTATCATTAGCAGTTACTCCAACATGACAGAGGAGTGGATTGACACTACTAGTGAGGGAGATAGACCAGCACTGAAGGATTATGGTGGATATATAGCTACTGCAGTCTTGTCTACTGGACAGTTGCTGGTTGCTACTAAGGATGTAGTATATAAAGGAACTCTGTCAGGTTAGTGTAAGTAAATAGCAGCATCTCTAGAAAGCCATCTTGCCTTCAGTGAAATTGGCTTCTCTTTAAAATGTCCCATTGATAGATTATATGGGAAACTAAAGTTAGGTATTAAAAACTTGTACTATAATAATAACTAGAATATTATTATTTATTATTGTGTTAATTATGTTAAAACTAAATATTTATTATATTAATTATGTTATTATAATAAGTAAGGTAATTGATTGTCTTTGCCAAAATTTCAAGTGCTAGAGTGCAGCTGCTTCTACTGGAAGCTGCATCTACAGGCTTTAGCTCTGGGCTATAAAACCAGCTGCCCACACTCTGTATTGCAGGAGCCTTCTATATACTGGTGTAGTGTGTGGGTTACTTGCACAGTATAACCAATGAGGCTGCAATAACTGTAATTATTACTTTATTTGCAACACTTTAGCTGTAATGCTTAATTTATTCTATGTTCAATAGCTTTCAAGTATGAAGATGCATATAAACACTACATTGTTTCCAAGGAAGTGCTGGAGCTTCTGTCTTTAAAGTTTATGTCCCTTGGTCCTCCAAGACAAGGCAAGAGTACAACTCTCAGGAGAATAAAGAAAGAGATCATAGATCTTCTGTCAGCTAAAGAAGAGGAGCAGATTCATGGCAGCACAGGCGCAGTACAGTGTTGCTCCAATATGTTTGTCCAAGGCAAGTCTGATCCAACTACAGCAGAAAGAACCACAAACTGGACCATTGTAAAGAATCTCATTGAGGAAGCATCTCTACTCTTTCACACTCTCAAAGATAGTTTGGTGACTGAATCAACTTCTGAAGCTACTGCTGATTCCCATGGAGGTAGTGACACCAGGGCAGAGGTCAGTCAAGCTAGCAATACAGGGCAGTCTCATCAGGTTAACAAACAACACATTAGAAACACCAAGCAATCACGCCCTGTTCAAAAGCCACAGCCTAACTTAATTCATAAAATGCTGGCAAAACTAAAATTATTGACCAAACATAGAACCAGATCACCAGATTATTCTGAAATAGCTGCCATATTCGAGACAGTGTCCAAACAACCACACTTTGCAGATAATGTGAAGCACTCTTTTACAGCTTTTTTGAGAATGGAGGACACCGGAGGTCAGCCTGAGCTGATGGACATGCTACCAGCACTCACCATAGGACCTGGCCTCTACTTGCTGTTCTTTAGCTACAAGTTCCAACTAGATGAGGAGTATCGTGTCTTTTATCAGAGAGCTTCAGGAGAGACAACTGCACCAGAGAAATCAGAGTTTACTCTGCAAGAGATGCTTTTGCGCACTCTGGCCAGTATATCTTGTTTCAGTTCCTCCACCCACCTTCAACCTCTACCTGGAACAGACAACTCAGCCATTGGTGAGATACTGGAGTCCTCCAAGTCAGTAGTGTTTATAGTGGGCACTCACAAAGACAAGGTTTCTGAGGAAGTCATCGCTACAGTCGACTCACAGCTTCAAAAAGTGATTCGAGACACTGACTCCTACAAAAAAGGCATAGTTCAGTTCTGCTCCAAAGACAAGCTTGTTGTTTCTTTGGACAACATGGGAGGTGGAGTAGAAGAGATCCACCACTTGCATCAGCTACTGGAGAATGCCATGGAGAATCACTTTAAAAAGCTGAAAATTCCAGCTGTGTGGCTTCTGTTTAGCTTGTGTCTTCGCATGAGAGAAGTGAGGACAGCCAGCCTGGAGACCTGCTTGGCCTTGTCCTATGCCTTCAATATGACACCCTACGAGACCAGAGCAGCTCTGTGGTTTCTTCACCACCATGCTGGTGTTCTGATGTACTTCCCCAGTGTGCCTGGTTTGGAGGACCTGGTCATCATAGACATCCAGGTAGTGTATGACAGTATCACTGGTGTCATTCTTAAAGCCATGTGCTTTGATAGAGTAGGTCAGGCCAAATCCGAGAGATTCAGGAAGACCGGTCGATTCACCATGAAAGTTTTGATGAAAGCTACGGCTGACATTTCTGGAGATCTGATTCCACCAGAGCAACTGGTAGCTTTGCTTGCATATCTTCATTTGATAGCTGAGATTGTGTCAGTCAAATCTACTGATACTAACTCAGTGTTAGAAGAAGAGAAAGAATACATCATGCCTTGCGTGTTAGAAAACACTACTGCAAAGGAACTTGACCAATTCCACAAAGAATCCTGTAGGTCATGTTTGGTGGAGCCTCTCTTGATATACTTCAGTAGTGGGTTTACTCCTATGGGACTCTTTCCTGCAGCAATGACTTCTCTTATATCCAACAAGTCCTTCAATTTTATTAGACAAGGTGTCAAGAAAAACATGGTGCACTTTTTGTACGGAATGAGAAAAATTCGAGTAACATTTATATCTCGATGTAAATATTTTGAAGTCGTAGTTTCGTGTGATCCTACATTCCAAGACTCCATTCACCACGAATGTACTGCTTTAAAACAAGAAATAGAGGACACTCTAAAGAAGGCTAGTTCCAGAATGAACTACAACAGCTCCATGGACTACCAGTTTGCCTTTGACTGTCGTTCACATGAAGGAGAAAATCATTTTGGGGTAGTTGATGGAGCAGATATTACTCCTGAGGTTATGACATGTCTCTTCAATCCAGACAATCCACAAGCAGTGGTACTTAACAATAGACACCTCATTTGGTATGGACAGGTATGTAGAAATACTACTGTAGTTTCATGCCATAGTTACTTCTATTTCTTTTTTCAGAAGTACGAGAAGCAATACCCTGGGCTGGAGGTTGCCACAAGTAAATTGAGTATTTAATTATCATTTATTGTGCAATGCAGCTGGTTATTATTACTTTGCTTTTTTTTTTCTAGGTAAAAATTACTTGACGTTATTTCAGAGAGTGTATCCTGACTTGGTCCACTCAGTGACGCCTTGTGTTATGACAGTAGCTGATTACTGCTACAGCAATGAACTCATATCACGAAATACCTATGACCAACTTCGTGAGCGTAAAGACCTGACTGACGAAGATAGAGTGAGAACTCTTTTGGATAACGTTCGTAGAGTTATTTCATCGAGACCCTCAGCTCTCAAGGAGTTTGTTACTGTACTGTTCCAAACAGGAGAATGTAATTATGTGGCAGATAAAATACAGCAACAGCTCCAGTGAGTATATTGTTATTATTGTAGTATTTGAATTATCGTATTGTTTGTGTAATAGAATTGTGGAATGAAATCTGACAAAGCCACATGGACATACATTTCAAAACACTCATTGTATTGCACTTTACATTTTTTGTACAACATCCCATATTTCAAATTTACACAATGTTAATTTATTTCTACTGTTACATTTAAATATATTTTCATTAAAAATGCTTAACACAGTGTTATACAAAAACATAGTATGTGATTGTCAAATAGTTTGATATTAGTTACCAGTATTGTCACTGGTAGTCTGGTGTAGCCAGACCCTTTACCAACTGCTGCCCTGTATTATTGTATGGCACTTATCGGTACTTTATTGAACCGCTACTTGTACAAAGGGTCAGGGAACATGGCCACACCAGATTTCTTTTGCTACACTATTGCGGCAATTAATTACCATCAGCTAATTACTGTGAATGGCCCTCCTCAACCACAAATAGAAATTCCAATGTCAGCTACCCTTTCAAAGCTAGGTTTAGCAAGTATGGCTTGTTTGAATATCTGTCTACTGCACTAACTACTCCAGCAAAATGTTCACCACCTATCTTGTGACAGTATCCAGTTGGTAATGTACAATGATCTGTCACCTCTCTTGTCTGATAGTGTCATGTTGGCAGTGTATATTGATCCATCACCTCTCTTGTCTGATAGTGTCATGTTGGCAGTGTATATTGATCCATCACCTCTCTTGTCTGATAGTGTCATGTTGGCACTGTATATTGATCCATCACCTCTCTTGTCTGATAGTGATAGTGTATATTGATCCATCACCTCTCTTGTCTGACAATATCTTGTTGGAAGTGTACAATGTCAGGTTTGTGGCAGTGATTTTGGTTGCTTTCTTCACTCAATTCTATGTGGAAATTATTATTAGCACTTTAAAAGTACTGCCACGCCCTTTTACAGAATGAGAAGAGATAGTTAATGACAATGGTAGATTTGTAAGCTTTTTAGGGTTATTTCCATACCACCAAAAAAATAACTTTTAGTCACCAGCACTTTATTTTGAATTTGGCCAACTGTGCCACTCGCTGCCAAAGTCTGCAAGACAGTCCAATACTAGTAGCCCCACCCCCAGATTAAGGTTCCAGCTCGGGTTATAGTCAACCTCAGCTTTCTCTTCGCTTAAAAGCTTGTTTCAGTTCAGCGCCGCCGCAGAATTCGCCTGTACATCAACTTAACAAAATATAGGGCCTATTTCTCTGCACAAGTTTAAGGTGTTTTCTTTTAGCATTTTACTGCTGGAGTATCTCAAATAGTAAGTTACAGAAAAATAGTTCAAGAAATTAATTTGAGTACAAACTTTACTGAGTTGTACTGTCCTTCTAAAATAAGTTTAGTTGAAGATTGGCTTTATCTGTATTGGATAAGGACATAAATAATAGAGAGAGGGCTCTGGTGAAGAAAGAGCTGGGGTTATAATGGGGTATTTTTGCAACCTCAAAAGTGGTTTGTAAGTGTTTCTGTATGGAATGTGGTCTGATAATGGAGTAGCCTCTCTTCTGTGAGACTAACAATGAGACAGCCTGTGTCCTGTGATGTTGCTGCAATTTGTAGCTCACTATCTTTCATCTTCACTGTAAATAAACTTCTGTTGTTGAAGGAGCAAGTTTTGTGGCACAGCTGTGTGGGATAATGTCCCCTTTAGTGAGAATAGATACAAATTGGAGGCAGTTGCACCAGTAATCAGTATAATCAATTGTATACTGCATAAATGCTAACAAATGAATGCCTATAATATCTGTGCTCTCCTTCTTCGGAGAGCACTCACATTAGCCTCAGCCATAACCTGTGGTTAGACACAGCCCACTGTGGTTAAATAGTAATGAGTTATAGAGGATATGGCAAGAAGCACTTGTTTTGAAGTTTCAATTAATCCAATGGTGAGTATATTTCATCCAGAAGCAAGATCAATAGCCTTATACCTAGGCAGAATGAACAATATCAACGTACAAATATTCTTGTGCTGAGCCAATCAATTGGGTATTTGACAATGTAGAACAACCAAACTGTAGAGTAGCAGAAAAGAACCAGTTTACCAGGTGAGTTCCCAACTAGGTATCTGGCTCGAAGGATCATTAATAATATAGAGCTCTTTCCTGCCAATGCAAAATAGACTTGTTCGTCTTCAAGAGAGATGTTTCCTGAGTATCAAGTTCAGGTCAATGGCTAGCAAATGTTAATCTCTGACAACTTTAAAGATACTTTATATACAGGGGGGGAGGAAGGTACCTGGAGTTGGGGGGGAGGGGCAAAAAAGTTCTGTATATTTAGCCACACCCTCCATTTGACCGCACTCACTATGTATATATTATTAATGACTGAAACATTTTCAAAACACAATAATGGTGAACAATAATTACTAAGTTACTGAGTATGAACGTTTCCAAAATATTTTAGTCTCTGTGGGCCAGCCCACATGAGAAGAAGGAGCTAGAGAGAGGAAGATCATTGGAATTGTTATGCATGCGTGTCATTTAGAATTATGTTTATGTTGTGCATCATTCGGAGTAGTTGTGTGTGAGTAGTCATCGTGTGCGCAGTCATTGTGTGCGCAGGTCATCTGCAGTAGTCTGTTGTGGCATTGTGATTGGTCAGTTTTGCGAGAGGACTCGTCTCATAAGTCCTCTCGCCACGTGTTGTACTTTAGTTCAGTTTACAGAGTAGTCTAAGGAAATACTCAAAGTGAGGTCTCAAGCCTCTTGCTGAATTCTGGTGGCAGCGCAATATAAGCTGTCCCCAGAAACTGTGGCGAATCCGCGGCCTGCCAGCAGACCGGACCCACAGAAACTGGTGGCAGCGGTGGGATTTTCGACAGGAAGGCATTCCCTAGAAGCAGACCACTCGAACTCACCATGAACTCGTTTGCGGGGAAGAAGACGAAGATCAGTCTACTAGGGCGAGGCGGAATTCGTTCCATCTGCGTCTGACTTGACTTCAGAGGAGGACACTCCCGAGGAGTACCACAGCATCCAAGCTTCGGCTGTGGAGCTCCGTTCTCTGGGCTTAGGCAGACAGAGGAGACAAATATCAGGGCACTCGGGCTTAGGCTGCGGGGGGCTACAGCACATCACTGGGCGACAGCGGCAGTGAGACACCGCAGTTCCAGACTTAGGTCGTGGTTACTTCATTCCGACGTGCTTCGGCAGCGAAGGAACACTCAGGCTGAACAGGGAGTCATCCTTAACAGTTCTGTGTTGACTTTGTGTGTATTTCCCATCCCTTATTATTATTTTTTGGTGTTGCATTCTTTCGAGTTGTAAACTGTTCCTTTCGGTTGAGTTTTATTATCTGTTGTTTGCGGGGTTTTTTTGTACAGCTCACCAGCAGGGAGGCGAGGACACTCATCTCCCCAGGTCAGAGGTTGGAGCCGTGGCGACTAAGAAGAAACCGAGCAAGAGGTTGCCGCCTGAGGATTCTGAGTATAAACCGTCGAAAAAGCCAGGAATCAGCAAAAGATCACCGTACCCAGCAAGGCCGTTGGAGGCTAGGCTTGTCAGGGAGGAGGATCTGGACGACGGTGTGAGTGGTACAGTTGGGTCTGGTAGTGAATCTGAGTCAGAAGTTGTTGGAAAAAAAGAGAACCTTGGGGTCGAAGGGATGGCTAGAAGAGAAGATAGCGAATTGGGGGCTTTGTTGAAATACATGATGGAGAAGGAGGAGAGGAACAGGGCAGAGGATAGGGAACGTAGGAGGGAAGAAGAGGAGAGACGCAGGGAGTATGAGAGAATTAGAACAGAAGAGGCTGAAAGGCAACGGGCCGAGGAGAGTGAACGTAGAAGGGTTGAGGAGGAGCAGCGTAGAGAAGCTGAAAGGGGTAGAGATCGGGAATTTAGAGAACGGAGGGAGCAAGAAGAAGTCCGAAGGCGAGAGGAGAGCCTTAGGAGGGACAGAAGAGAGTTATTACAGGAGAAGTTTAAGTCTATGGGTTCGTACAAGGAGGGTACAGAGTTGGTTGATTATTTAAACAAATTCGAGAGGGTGATGAGAGAGTCAGAGGTTGAGGAGGCTGGGTGGTCAGAGAGACTATTTCCCAGGCTGCCGGAGAGGTTGTGTGCTCGGGTCAGTAGCATACGGGAGGAAGACACAGGGTATGAGGAGCTCAAGAGAGTTCTGTTGAAGTCTGTGGGTGAAACCTCACTCACCTACGGACATCAGCTGTTTGAGGTGACGGGTGAGTCAGTCAAGCAGAAGTCGGCGGGAGAGATCTGCGAGCAGATACTTAGGATCTGTAGGGGAGTGTTACAGGGTTGTACAACATTTGAGCAGTGCGTGGTGGCACTGGCAACGGCATTCACTAGGAGAGTGATGCCACAGGCTGGGAGAGTGTATTTGGAGGGGAAAGAGATTGGGAGTGCGGAGGACTTAAGGAATGCATGGGAGACCTGGATGTCGGGGAGACAGGGAGGTAATTTCTACAAACCAAGAATGGGTGACCGGGAAGGAGATAGGCCAGCAATGAAGATAGAAAGGAGAGAGGGTGCGGGTTTCAATGTAATAACATGTTTTTCTTGCGGTGCTAAGGGGCATCGGGCTGCTGATTGCCAGAAAGGATGGTGGTTTGACACCAACAGGAAGCCGGCAGAAGCTCGCTCTGTGACCTGCTATACCTGCGGTAAGCAGGGTCACAGGAGCCCTGAATGCCCTAATAAGAAGATCGGAGCAAGTGTTAAGAAGGAAGGCGGGAAAGTGGCAAAGTTAATGGTCGAGGGAAGAAAGGATAATGTTGCATGGGGGTCAGTGAACGGAGTTCCTTGCCAGGTGCTTGTGGACTCAGGGGCTAGCATTGGTGTAGTCCCCAGAGCTCTGCTGGGTGATAGCTATAGAGACTACGGTGAAGTACATGTGGGTGACGTGCATGGGAATAAACAAGTACACAGGAGCACAGTCGTGTCCTATGAGGTAGGAGGGTTAGTACGCTCGCACATAGCCATGGTAGACGAGAGGCAGGAAGAGGGAGTCATCAGTATTGTGCCAATGAATATGACGGATGCATGCGAGGTGCAGGCATACACCCAAGCTATAACCAGCTATAGGGATGAGAAGGAGGGGGTAGATCCTGAAGTTAAGGTGCTGACACGGAGTCAGGCCAAGGCGGAAGCAGAGTTGGATAAGTGTGACGATGATGCGGAGGTGGAAGAGCTGTGGTGCACAATAGAGGAGTCTGTCCCAGAGGACTTGGGAGATGAGTTGGAGACTTTGGATGATCAGGTAGAGGAAGGAACGATGGAAGAGAGCTTGAGGGAGAGTGTGGAAGGGAGCGAGGACGAGGTGGCTGGGATCGCCAAGAACCTGGACTCTGTGTCTGTTGATAGCTCAGAGTCCGAACTCAGCAAGTTGGCTGGGGAAGTGGGACCTATGAGGGAAGGGTCAGATGGGGGCGAGTTCCGTCAGTGTGTGAGGTCTGACGAGAGCTTGAGAACATGGAGAGAATTAGGAGAGAGAGAAGAGCGTGGATTCAAGTGGGATAAGGGTTTATTGTTGAAGGGAATGTATGTGTCGTGGGAGGAATTTGAGGATGTCATAGTGGTGCCGAGAGAATTTAGGGGAAGGATTTTAGAGATGGCGCATGAAAGAAGTGGCCATCTGGGCGGGGAGAAGGTAGCCCGTCTGGTGGGTAGGTACTTCCTTTGGCCGGGGATGGCAAAGGAGATCTTAGAGTACTGCCAAAGTTGCAAAGTATGCCAAGTGAAGAACAAGAGCAAGCCGAGGAAGGCTCCGGCGGTGGAGAGGCCCATTCTGACAGAGCCTTTCGAGAGTGTGGCCGTGGATTTGGTGGGACCACTGCCCAAGGGTAAAGGGGGGTGTCGGTTCCTACTAACTTATGTTTGTATGGCAACTAGGTGGCCGGAGGCTGTGGCTCTCCGAAGTGTGACTGCCAAGTCCGTCGCCGATGGACTTTGGTGTATCTTTTCCAGGACTGCCATACCTGAAGTAATGTTATCGGACCAGGGGACGCAGTTCTGTGGTAGGGTGGTACGTCAGCTTTTCTGGTTGCTGGGGATAAACAAACTCAGGACTTCTCCGTATCACCCGCAGACTAATGGCATGGTGGAGAGGATGCACGGGACCCTCAAGAGTGTATTGGGTAGGTGTATCGAGGAGAAGGAGGATTGGGTAGCGCAGGTTCCTCTAGCTTTGTACGTTTTGAGACAGATGCCGCATAGCGACAGTGGTTTCAGCCCTTTTGACATGGTGTTCGGGTTCAGGGTGAGGACCCCACTAGATGCTCTATACCACGGTATCTATGAGCTGGAAGGGACGGAGAGGAGTGTGTGTGACTGGGTCGCAGGACTGATGGACAGGCTGGAGAGGATGAGGGATTGTGCAGCCTTAAAGATGAGCAAGAGTAAGGAGGGAAGGATGAGGTATTACAATAGAGGAAGCAAGGTTAGGGAGTTTGAGGTAGGGGAGTTGGTTCTGTATCGGATTCCCGGGATGTCATGCAAGTTGGCTGATTCCTGGGAAGGTCCATTCAAAGTATTGGAGAGGAAAGGGGAGGTCAACTATAAGATTGGGAAGGTTGGTAAAGAGACGCATGCCAAGGTTGTGCATGTCAACTGTATTAAGAAGTTCAAGGAGAGAGAAGAAGTTAATAGGTTAGATGTGGTGTTGGAGGAAGAAATTCGAGAGAGGAGTAAGTTGAGGGATGACTGTGAAGGGTTTGTTGAGCAAGAGTTAGAAGAAATCATGAGGGAGTTTGGAGATGTGTTTTCCGAGGTGCCTGGAAACACGGATAGAGTTAGGATGACGATAGAGACGGGTGATCATGGACCCATTAGTCAGTCTCCGTACTCAGTACCCATGGGTATTAGGGACTCGGTGAGGGCCGAAATCGACAGTTTGCTGGAGTGTGGCATCATTGAAAGGAGTGAGAGTTGCTGGTCATCACCGTTGGTGCCAGTAAAGAAGCAGGGAGGAGGTATAAGGTTGTGCGTGGACTATCGCAGGCTCAATGAGGTAACGGTTAAGGAGCCTTATTACATCCCTGGCTTGGAAGAGATGCTAGAAAGGGTGGGCAGTGGGAAGGTACTGTCCAAGGTGGACCTGGCTAAGGGGTTCCACCAGGTGGAGGTGGTGGAGAAAGATCGGGAGAAGACGAGTTTCAGCTGTCCGTTCGGTAAATTTCAATATAGACGGATGCCGTTCGGACTATGCAACGCTCCGTCTGTCTTCCAAACGTCTCATGGATTGTGTTCTTAGTGGTTGTGAGGATTATGCGAAGGTTTATATCGATGATATCTTGGTTGTGTCAGAGAGTTGGGAGGTGCATGCTAGGCACCTGAGGCGGCTGTTAGAAGTGCTGAGGGAGGCAGGTCTTACCTGCAAACGGAGTAAGTGTGTGTTTGGGAAGAGACGGTTAGAATTCTTAGGACATGTGATTGGGGATGGTTATATGAGTGTGCCGGAGGTGAGAATTGTGGCGATCAGGGAGCATCCAGTTCCAAGGACAAGGAAACAGTTACGTGCATTCCTTGGGCTGATTGGCTATTATAGACGGTTTATTCGAAGTTTCCATAGGGAGTCTTCTCTCCTGTCGCCACACACGGCAAAGACTTCGCCTGGGGAGGTGGTGTGGACGAGCGCCATGCTGGATGGGTTTCGTAAGTTGTGCAAATCATTATGTGATCATGTGTGTTTATGTGTTCCCTGTGAGGATGATACTTTCAGCTTAGAGTGCGACGCGAGTGCTTCGGGGATAGGAGCAGTGCTGTCGGTGCATCGTGAGGGGGAGTGGAGACCAGTGGCCTTCTTCTCACGACAGTTGAAGGGAGCTCAGGCACGGTATAGTGCCCAGGAGTTGGAAGGGTTGGCATTGTTTGAAGCTGTCAACCATTTTGCGTTTTATTTGTATGGAAAGGTGTTCAAAGTGTTTTCAGATCATAAGGGACTTCAGTGGCTGACTTCTGGGAAGCAGCGTAACAGATGGGTGTACGGATGGGCTCTGAAGCTGGCAGAATTCCAGTTCGAGGTAGTGTACAGACCTGGTGCCTTGAACGTTGTTGCCGACGAGCTGAGCAGATGTCACGGAGAGAGCGAGTCCCGTGACACCAGTCTTTTAATGGAGGAGGGGGGAGATGTGGACCAGCCCACATGAGAAGAAGGAGCTAGAGAGAGGAAGAACATGGAATTGTTATGCACTCCGGAAACTGTGGCGAATCCGCGCACTGTTAGCAGACCGGACCCACATCTTCTATTTCCAGCTAATTCACATCCAGGTACACTGCTTGCCTTGCTACCTATTCTCCTGGAGACAGTCTGAGCATGCCTGTGACCATCTTCTTCATGAGAGATCCTTGTCTACAGACTCAAGAGACAGTGAGGGGAAGTCTGAACTCTAGTGACCTTGCAGTCATGCTGGATCAGAGTAGTACGGGGGAGTTTCACTTAATGCAGCCACGGGCCACGAATATCGATCACTTTAAAAAATCATAAAAATACAATAATTAAAGCTATGCGTGATATACAGTAATCAAAAGACACCTTCGAGGCTATTGAGCTTCTGGGCGTTTTAGGGAAGAACCAAGTAAGGACAGATAGTTAGCTACCTGTGCAGCCGTTTTCGTTAGGGTTAGAGCTGTAGAAAGTGATGGTGAAGCCTCAGCGAAGCCTGCATAATCAAACAGTACCAAGTCCAGTAGGAATGGAAGTCTATCTTTTATCTTTTTTTTTTGTTGTTTTTTGTTGTTTTTTTGTTTTGTTTTTGTGTTTTCATTCTTTTCTTTCAACGATTTATTGTCAAATTTAAATCTCTTACCAAGTTTATGTTAGTCTGACACTAAACATTATCCCTGCATTATTATTTATCGTATTTTCCCGTACAACTTTGACAAACTATTTCAAAGTGTACATTTTGCGTATGTTAACAATGTATTGAATGGGAAATGACATTCTTGTAGATATGGCATCTGTTTTGAATGTGTCCGACACAACGGTTGCCTTTGACAACACCAGTTCTGTGAGATACATCAGCCTGCCTGTTCCACCCGACATGGTGCTGGAGGACGACACAACGGTTGCCTTTGACAACACCAGTTCTGTGAGATACATCAGCCTGCCTGTTCCACCCGACATGGTGCTGGAGGACGACACAACGGTTGCCTTTGACAACACCAGTTCTGTGAGATACATCAGCCTGCCTGCTCCACCCGACACGGTGCTGGAGGACGACGTGCCATTGGTGCTGTCTATTGAGGGACCTTTACCTTACTCTGTAGCAATCGAATTACGCTCGCACTGAACAGTCTGAATATCACAGTACTTGATGACCCCAGTGAGTTAGAGCATGGAACTAACAGGGTTGGTCGGACAAGAAGAAGCTGACAATGTAGGACTTCAGTTATCCGAACATGTTGGGACTGAGAGGTGTTCAGATAACAGTTATCAATGTAACATGTATTACAAAAGCACTAATGAAGGGGCGTGGTCTAGCAATTTTTCATGTCTGCACACGCTGCTATTAGATTTGGATGTTCGGTTAACTGCATTTGGATAACTAGTTGGCGAGCGAGCGTAGTGAGCGAGACACTTACAGGGGTAACACAATTGAAAATCGGGGATGTTTGTTTGTTTATATATATGTTTGGACGTACGTAAGGCATTTTTGTACTTTGACCCTCGCGTTTTTGTGTTAGTTTGGTGGTCGACCCCGTCCCAAACTTCACTAAACAGAATCCTGTTTCGATCAGTACCCATATCACCCCAGAAATTGAATTGTTTACCGTTTTGAATTCTTTTACGGGTGCAGTTAAAACGTGAAAACTTACGGGACTTCCATTTCTATTCGAGTTAGTGGCGGTGGTAAGTCAATGTGCTCTTTGGCATGGTTATAAGCCGTACGCAACAGTATTTACATTGTCCACTAGACTAACCGCCAAGGTAAGTCTTGTGTAGGTGTATGTCCAGTTGTGTCAAAGCATTGTGCTTTACAGCCACTATTTAGCTAAAGAATTGTGATATTATCACAAAGAAAACGTTTAAATAGCGTGTATTGTTTTGTTGTTGTTGTTTTCCTTCAATTCAAACAGTTGCAGCGAGTTGTTACTATGGTACTGAAATCCCTTTACAGTGTATGCCTAATTTAAAAACTCGACCTTATTTTCAGTAGCTTCAGTGTTGGAAGTCAAAATCATTCATATAAAAATAGTATAGTCTTTAGACTCGCTCGCCATTTGTGCTCAAGCACATCACTAGTTATACTGTACATAAACATCTATAATCAATATGACCATCTATAGCAGTCTACTTCTACACTAGTCATTAAAATTTCATTCCAGTGTACTTAATAATACACACCATTGACTTGAACACTCCCCACCAATTAAATCCACCACACAAACACATGTGCACGCACACATAACCATACACATCACAGTCACACATATCCGCACACACACACAAGCACACACCAAACACATGCACACACACTTACACTCAAGAGTTGTAATTAATTGAACTTCACAATCAGAAATGAATGAAGTCCACCTAATTACTTGACACACTCAATACCTATCTACATATGTGACCATCTACAGGAAAATCGGGCACAACGCGGCAAGCACCAAATTGGACAATTAACAATTTTATGGTTTCTGTCAATTTTTTACCAAAATATTTTTAATGCAAAAGTGGAATGATAACCTATTTTTATAGATACTGACCAAGTTTGAAGGACAGGCGCACTCTGGAACTGAAGGAATAAGCCCGAGAAGTCACAGTATCAACTTACTGCAGAACGAGTATCCGGATCGTTGCTAAGCTCTAGTTTTAGCGCGAGTGAAACTCGCGCCAAAATGCCGCGGCATGAAGGCGGGAAAATACAGCTCAGGAACGTGCAGTTTAGATAGAGCTAGAGACAGACCACAAATGAAGCCTGGAACCTAGCCAGAGCTTTGAATCTCCGCCACCGCCATGGCCTGGACATGATGGGTGGAGCCGATGGTGAAGCCTTAGAGGAGCTCATTAGCGATCATGGCTCCAGGAAGTGAAGACCAACCCCCAGACTGTTAGTACCCAATCAACAAAATTACTCTTAAGTCATAACTCTTTTACTTTTTAAGGTGATGAAGAATTTGATGGCCACTTTATTGGCTACTCAGAAGAAGGTATCTTCATGCAATAGCCTAGGGTTTACATTTTTACTAATTTTAAAATAAAAAACATAAATAATAATACATTATTAAAGGTTCTAGTGATGTCTCTGAGTCCGAGTCTATTCCTCCTCTTTTTGAGGATGAATTCAACTTGTATGACCCCCCTGGATCCCTCAGACTCTGACGTCGAGGCTTCAGACCCCTCAACACCAGATCCAGACCCCTCCACACCAGAACACTTCCAGCCATACTTCAAGAGGGAAGACTTTGATGGCATTACGTCATTCCACCACCTGATTTTCTCCTCAGGTACACCAGGCAAAGTGGTTGTGAAGATACGATGTGATGCTGAGGAGAAGACGCTCACCCTCCTCACGAAGAACCACCAAGACTGGAAGCCCCCCCGAACAGCTACCCGAAGTGATTGAGCCACCAGAACTGCCACAGGAGAGGCAGAAGTACCTGCACGATAAAATCCGGGACTTTGTCTCTGATGCATGTAAAGACATTGTCTGTCCTCCACCTCATACTCAGACACCTCTCAACCATGACTCCACACTTTTACCATCCACATCTCCTTCTCCCTCTCCACCATCCTCACTCCCACCCAAAAGAAACCGAAAAAGTAGAGCCAAATAATTTTTTATTAAAGTTCTTATTAACTAATCATAATTACGTCATGATACATACAATTGCAACTTACCTGTAGCTACTATGCCAACAGTATCAAGATTCAAGCTAGAATATCCTTTTATAGCAGCAAGAACCCCAATAACAGGCTGATCCCGGGAATTCATTGCCTAGAAAAACACGACAGAAAAGAAACGGAAAAAAAAAAGTAATAATGCAGAACGAACACTAGTACGAACAAACACTAGAACGAACAAACACTAGAACAAACAAACACTAGTATGAACAAACACTAGTACGAACAAACACTAGTACGAACGAACACTAGTACGAACAAACACTAGTACGAGCAAACACAAACACTAGAACGAACACTAGTACGAACAAACACTAGTACAAACGAACACTAGTACGAACAAACACTAGTACGAGCAAACACAAACACTAGAACGAACAAACACTAGAATGAACAAACACTAGAACAAACAAACACTAGAATGAACAAACACTAGTACGAGCAAATGCTAGTACGATCGAACACTAGAACGAGCAAACACTAGTACGATCAAACACTAGTACGAGCAAACACTAGTACGATCAAACACTAGAATGAACAAACACTAGTACGAGCAAACACTAGTACGATCAAACACTAGAACGAGCAAACACTAGTACAATCAAACACTAGTACGATCAAACACTAGAACAAACACTAGTACGAGCAAACACTAGTACGATCAAACACTAGAACAAACAAACACTAGAATGAACAAACACTAGAACGAGCAAACACTAGTACGAGCAAACACTAGAACAAACACTAGTACGAGCAAACACTAGTACGAGCAAACACTAGTACGATCAAACACTAGTACGATCAAACACTAGTACGAGCAAACACTAGTACAATCAAACACTAGTACGAACAAACACTAGAATGAACGAACACTAGTACGAGCAAACACTAGAACGAACAAACACTAGTACGAACAAACACTAGAATGAACGAACACTAGTACGATCAAACACTAGTACGAACAAACACTAGAATGAACGAACACTAGTACGAACAAACACTAGAACGAACAAACACTAGTACGAACAAACACTAGAATGAACGAACACTAGAACGAGCAAACACTAGTACGAACAAACACTAGAACAAACAAACACTAGTACGAGCAAACACTAGTACAATCAAACACTAGAACGAGCAAACACTAGTACGATCAAACACATGTACAAGCAAACACTAGAATGAACAAACACTAGAATGAACGAACACTAGAACGAGTAAACACTAGTACGAGCAAACACTAGTACGAGCAAACACTAGTACGAGCAAACACTAGTACGAGCAAACACTAGTACGATCAAACACTAGTACGAGCAAACACTAGTACGAGCAAACACTAGTACGAACAAACACTAGTACGATCAAACACTAGTACGATCAAACACTAGTACGATCAAACACTAGTACGATCAAACACTAGAATAAACGAACACTAGTACGAGCAAACACTAGTACGAACAAACACTAGTACGATCAAACACTAGAACGAGCAAACACTAGTACGATCAAACACTAGTACGAGCAAACACTAGTACGATCAAACACTAGTACGATCAAACACTAGAATGAACGAACACTAGTACGAGCAAACACTAGTACGATCAAACACTAGTACGATCAAACACTAGAACGAGCAAACACAAGTACGATCAAACACTAGTACGAGCAAACACTAGTACGATCAAACACTAGTACGAGCAAACACTAGTACGATCAAACACTAGTACGATCAAACACTAGAATGAACGAACACTAGTACGAGCAAACACTAGTACGATCAAACACTAGTACGATCAAACACTAGAACGAGCAAACACAAGTACGATCAAACACTAGTACGAGCAAACACTAGTACGATCAAACACTAGTACGAGCAAACACTAGTACGATCAAACACTAGTACGATCAAACACTAGAATGAACGAACACTAGTACGAGCAAACACTAGTACGATCAAACACTAGTACGATCAAACACTAGAACGAGCAAACACAAGTACGATCAAACACTAGTACGAGCAAACACTAGTACGATCAAACACTAGTACGAGCAAACACTAGTACGATCAAACACTAGTACGATCAAACACTAGAATGAACAAACACTAGTACGAGCAAACACTAGTACGATCAAACACTAGAATGAACAAACACTAGTACGATCAAACACTAGAACGATCAAACACTAGAATGAACAAACACTAGAACGAACAAACACTAGTATGAACAAACACTAGTACGATCAAACACTAGTACGATCAAACACTAGTACGATCAAACACTAGAACGATCAAACACTAGAACGATCAAACACTAGAATGAACAAACACTAGTATGAACAAACACTAGTACGATCAAACACTAGTACAATCAAACACTAGTACGATCAAACACTAGTACGATCAAACACTAGTACGATCAAACACTAGTACGAGCAAACACTAGTACGAGCAAACACTAGTACGATCAAACACTAGTACGATCAAACACTAGTACGATCAAACACTAGTACGAGCAAACACTAGTACGAGCAAACACTAGTACGAGCAAACACTAGAACAAACAAACACTAGAACGAGCAAACACTAGTACGAACAAACACTA